>Ga0307428_1001320_pt1 | contig 12767 bp, 14 predicted proteins | sample SalMarWE160240MG_FD_202161 | JGI IMG/M metagenome (GOLD analysis project Ga0307428, IMG submission 202161) | Salt marsh sediment microbial communities from the Plum Island Ecosystem LTER, Massachusetts, United States - WE1603-240 | ecosystem: Environmental > Aquatic > Marine > Intertidal zone >...
TCCGCGCCAACCTCACGCGCTTTCGCATCCCTCCCGAGAGCTCCACCGGATACTTTTCTTCCGTCCCGGCCATCCCCACCAGGGCCAAGACCTCCCCGACCCGATCCCGGATTGCTGCCTCTGTCATCGCCGTGTGTTCCCGCAGCGGGAACGCCACATTTTCTTTCACGGTCAACGAGTCGAAAAGAGCCGCGCCTTGAAACACCATGCCGACCTTCTGCCGTACTTTCAGGAGCTCGTCCTCCGAGAGGGGAACGATATCTTGGCCGTCGATCAGGATCTGGCCTGCATCCGGTTTGAGCAGGCCAACGATCAGCTTGAGCAGGACGCTTTTGCCAGTCCCGCTCCCTCCCAAGATCGTGAGCAGCTCACCTTCTTCGATTCCCAGATCGACCCCCTTCAGCACCTCGTGATCGTTGAAGGTCTTCCGGAGCCCCCACAGCTGAATCGCGCTGCCCACTAGATGAGCATCTCCAGCCACCAAAAGAATTTGGTAAGAAAGAAGTCGGAGATCAGGATCAGAATCGCCGAGGTCACGACCGTGGCGGTGGTCGCGCGGCCGATCCCCTCCGTCCCGCCCGAGGCCTCGAGGCCATTGTAGCAGCCCACAATCCCGATGATGAAGCCAAAGAAAACGGTCTTGCCCAAACCCGTCAGAAGATCCGATAGCTGGAGATTTCGCCAGATCGTGCTCATGTACTGGTGGTGCGGCACGTGAAATTCGTACTTGGACATCACCATACCCCCGAAGATCCCCAACGCATCGGCCAAAACCGTGAGCAGGGGCAGGACGAGCATGGCGCTCAAGACGCGCGGGACCACCAGCTTCTTGATGTGATTGGCGCCAAGGGCCCGCATGGCGTCAATCTGCTCCGTCACCTTCATGGCCCCGATCTCGGCGGTCATCCCGGATCCGACGCGTCCTCCGACCAAGAGGGCCGTCAGCACCGGCCCGAGCTCCCGGACCATTGACATGGCGACCACGATCCCCACATAGGCCTTGGCCCCAAAGCGGCCCAATCCGAACGCCGTCTGCAGCGCGAGCACGAGCCCGGTAAAGAGGGCCGCGATACCGCAAATCGCGATCGACTTGAACCCGATGTGGTCCATTTGCTGCACCAGCGCGCGTAGTTCGTAGGGGGGCTTGACGGCGTAATAGAAGGTCCGTCCGGTCAACAGGGCCACATCACCGAGCTGGATGAGCCGCTCGGTCGCTCTGCCGCCCAGCATCACGAAGAATTCCCGTTGGAATGCAGCACCCTTCATGGCTTATCCGACAGAAACTCCCAGCTGTTGAGGAACGCCTCGAAGTCCGCGCCCTGCACTTCAAATGTTTCCGGGGGAGCTATGAAGAGGAGATCATACAGACACGCCCCTCGACGGATCACGACACTCCGGACTTGCACCGGTACCCCCTCCCATTCTCCGGTGACCTCCGTGTCAAGCCCGGCCACTCCGTCGAGGAGAATGGGCTCTTGGCGCACCCGCTTCATGTCCCGGAGGCCGAAAAAAAGATGACGGGCCAGGGCGGGCAGCGGGCCGGTTTCCCGGGCCGGACACCTGGCCGAGGCCGCCATGCGGGCCCGAGATCGGCTGTCCTCCACGGTCAGGTCCGCCCCGGGAGATTCCACGACCTGCCACCCGTTCCGAGGAAGCTGCACCCGAAAACCCTTGGATTCGTCGACATAGAAACCATCCAGGGTCCGTCCGCTGGCACAGCCAATCAGGACAATGCAAACGAAACCTATCCCGCCGACGGCCGCACCCACCCCAGGACGAAACCGGATCATTCCGGGCTCTCAAGCGCGTCCGTGGAGCCGTGACTCACCTGACACCCCTTATTCCTCCTCATGGAACCCCTCCAACCCCTCCGTGCCCCCAAGCTGGCTCGTCAGCTGCTCGAGTCTCTTGTCGCTCTCTCTGAGCCGGCGTCTTGCCTTGAGGGTCTGGGGAAGGCTCACGACGGCGGCCAACAAGGCCCCCATGCCCGCAGACATGAGGATCACGATGACCACCGAGGTCTGGAAGGTCCAGATGAGGAAACGAACGGTGACCTCACCCGCGTTCTGCACGGCAAAGATCGCGACGAGCGTGGTCAACAGGAGGGCGAACAGCAGGTACAGCTGTGTCATAGGAGGGCTCCCAGCTCCCAGGTTGTTAGAAAAATTGAGAAAAAGCAGCGCTATGCTATCGGAAAAGGGGGAGGCCGTCAAGGTTGTCACCGGCAACAACTCCGGCGATGCAACCCGTGAGGGAAGCTTCACGAGGTGCGCAGCTTGGGGTCGAGCACATCCCGAAGGGAGTCACCGAAGAGATTAAAGCCAAAGACGGCGGCACTAATGGCGAGCCCGGGGAAGATGCCCATCCACGGCGCCCGTTCCGCAAACTCCACCGCGGCTCCACGCAGCATCAAACCCCACGCCGGGGTCGGCTCGGTCACCCCAAGGCCCAGAAAGCTCAGCGAGGCTTCCAGGAGAATAGCCTGGCCCAGGAAGGCGGTGAGCATGATGAGATACGGGGCCACCACGTTGGGGAGCATGTGGCGAACGATGATCCGTGCGTGGCTAAAGCCCATGGCGCGGGCCGCATCGACGTAAGGCGTCTCGCGGATCGCGAGGGCGCTTGCACGGACGACTCGCGCGATGCGGGGCATAAAGGGAATGGCAATCGCCAGGATCAGGTTGGTAATTCCGGACCCGAGGATTGACACGACAGCCAGGGCCAGCACGATGATCGGGAAGGACATCACGATGTCAATGAGCCTCTGGACCATCAGATCAACCCAGCCGCCGAAATAGGCACTGGCCACACCGATCACGGCACCAATGGTCGAGCCGAGAATGGACGCGCCCAATCCAACAAAGAGTGCCGTCCGGGAGCCGTAAATGATGCGGCTCAGGATATCCCGCCCAAAGGTATCGGTCCCTAGCCAGTGACTGGCGCTTGGGGCTTGCAGCATCGCCGCATAGTTGGTATCGAGGGGATTGTACGGGGCCAGTACGTTGGAAAAGACGGCGCCGACCACCATCACAACAACAACCAGGGCGCCCGCGGTCCCCAGCGGCTTCTTCCGGGCAAACCAGATGACCGTCCCCAGCCATCCCGGCAGACCGACGGGTGTCGTCTCTACTCGTGGGAGTGTCGCATCCATGTGAGGCGGTGTCGCAGCCATTCGTCTCTGCCCTAGCCGTACCGAATGCGTGGGTCGAACCAGGCGTACATGATATCAATCGCGAAGTTCACAAGGATGAAGGTGAATCCGACCAGCACGACCAGCGCCTGGGTCATCGTGTAGTCCCGCCGCGCCACCGACTCCACGAAGAGCATCCCGAGCCCATTGAGATTGAAGACCTGCTCGGTCACGACGAGCCCGCCTACCAAAAACGCGAACTCCAGGCCGAGCACCGTGATGACCGGCAGTATGGCATTCTTCATCGCGTGTCGGACGATGACCATGTTTTCCCACAGCCCCTTGGCCCGGGCCGTGCGGACGTAATCCTCGCGCAGAACCTCGAGCATCGAGGAGCGTGTCATCCGCGTCGCGACGGCGGAGTAGCGATAGCCGACCGCGAGGGCCGGCCAGATGAGCTGTGACATATTCTCCCAGGGGTTGACCCAGAACGGGGTATAGAACATGGGGGGGAGCCACCGGAAGAAAATCAGCAGCCCCAGGATGATCAGGATACCCAACCAGAACGACGGCATGGCTAATCCGGCGATGCTGAAGACCCGGATCGCGTAATCCACCCAGGTATCCTGCTTTAACGCCGCCAGGATCCCGAGGGGGATGGAGAGGAGCGTCGCGAAGATCGTGGCCATGATGGCCACCTGCAGGGACAGCTGAAGCCGCAGCGCGATCTCGTCCTTGACCGGATTGTCCGTCCACATGGACTTCCCAAAGTCAAACCGGACGATGCCCCACATCCACGTCGCAAACTGCTCCACAACCGGTTTGTCGAGGCCGAGGCGGGCCCGCTCCTGGGCCAGCAGTTCGTCGGAGACTGCGGTTCCCTCAAGGGTATACCGTAGTTCCACGATATCTCCGGGGACCACCCGCATCAGGACGAAGACGAGGACCGCCACCCCCAAGAGCGTCGGGATCATCAACAGAAATCGCTTGATGATGTATCGCTGCATTGATCCTCAAAAGGCGGTGGCCCGCCGTCTCGCTTTACACGGCGGGCCACCGCCGACAATGGTTCAACCCGGTCCATCCCCCTTGCGGGAGCTACTGGTTACGCACCGAGCCAGACGTCCCGTAGATCCTGATTCAGGTAGTGGCTGGGGAGCTGATGCCAGCCGTGCACCTTTGTCCAGTGGGGGTTGATCTTCTGCCACCAGATCGTGGGAAAGGTGTACGCCTCAGTCAGGACGATCTTTTCAAACTCGCGCACGATCTTTCGGCGGGCCTTCGGGTCGGTCGTCCGGCTCTGCTTCTCGTACAGCTCATCCAGCTTCGGGTTATCATACTTGGAATAATCGATGGGGCTCTTGCTGCTCGAGACATACTTGAAGAGCTGCAGATCCGGCTCGTCCATGAAGTCGCAGGCCCAGTCCATCGTCGCCTCGAAGTTACCGCTTTTCCGATCCTTGGAAAAAGCTGCGGTCTCCTGAACGACGTGGTTCGCAGTCACCCCGATCTGGCGCCACTGATCAATCAGCCAGACCCCCATAATCTCGTACGGCTCTTTCACGTCGCGATTCTTGAAGGTAAAGGCAAATCCATTAGGGTAGCCCGCCTCTTTGAGCAGTTTGCGGGCCTCTTTTCGCGATGCGTCGATATTCTTGCTGAAGCCGGGCAGCTGGACCAGTTCCTCTTCGGTCGCCGCATAGGCGTCGTAACCGGGGCGCATGATTCCCCCGACAGCTTTCAGGATGGAGATCTGCGACAGGTGCGCGGATCCTCCCCAGCGGTCAATGGCCAGGCTCAAGGCGCGGCGCACCCGCTCATCATCAAAGGGCTTCTTCTGGGTATTGAGCGCCACCGTGAGGACGCAGAGCCAGGGGCTCTCCTGAACTGTAATCTGGGGACCGAGGGCGCGGACCAGATCATCCCGCGCCGCCGGTGAGAATCCCCGGAACTCGATCAGGGCCCGTCCGCCCCGCACGCTCGCCACCCGGGCCGACGTATCCCGAATGAAGATGGCCCGAAAGCCATCCAGATAGGGCCGCCCCTTCATGAAGTAGTTTTCGTTCTTCTTGCCGACCCAGTGCGATCCCTTCACGTGCTCGACAAATACGAACGGACCCGTTCCGTTGATGTGTTTCTCGTACCAGTGCGGGTCCTTTGCCAGGATGTCCGCCTTGTAGATCGGATTCCAGGGAGAGGCGAGGTTCGCCAAGAAAGAAGCGGCCGGCCACTTGAGGTGGAAGACCACCGTCTGATCATCGGGAGCCTCGACGGATTTCACCATCGCGTAGGAGGCCTTCCGGGCGCTGCGCACCCCCTCGGGCGGAAAGATGATCTTGTCGTACGTCGCCTTGACATCCTTGGCGGTCAGGACGCTGCCATCGTGAAACTTGATCCCTTTGCGGATCTTGAACGTGTACGTCAGCCCATCCTTGGAGACGTCCCAGCTCTCCGCCACGTCCCCTTCAATCTCCGGGTACTTCCACTGATTGAACTTGATCAGGAGACTGTAGTGGGGGGCGACGGGGTGCAGCGCGGCGAAACTCGTTTCCTGGTGCAGGTCGTACCCCGGGGGCTCGGCCGCCACGGCGAACGTCAAGATGCCGCCCGCCTTCGGCTGTTCTGCCGCCATGGCCGCCGGGGCCATGACGAGGGCGAGCACGAGCAGCCCCGCGGATACGGCAGCGGCCGACCGGGTGAAGCCAGTAATCATGCGTGATTTCATGAGTCACCTCCTTGCCATGGATGAAAGAAAATTTCCCGCGAAATGTTTGGTGCCAGGCGTGCGTTCGTAGGGCTCGACTGTAACGGCCGTCGGTGGGAAACCGAATGTTAAAACCATGTTATAGAGAATCGTTGCTCTTTGTCAAGCACAAAACCGGAAAACAAGGATCCAGAGGAAGGCATAAAGACGAGAGGAAACAGAAAGGCCCCGTCGATCAGACGGGGCCTTTCGTGCGCGGAGGGAGCGTTAGTTCTTGAGATCGTACAGGCTCAGGAGCTTCTCGGTGTGGTTGGTGACTCTCTCGCGGGTCTCTTTGCTGGCCTTCTCCAGGAGACTCTGCACGTTGTCGGCGAACCGGTTCAGGGCCTGAAGTTGGGTATCCCCAAGACGGGCAACCTTCTCTCCCCCCTCCCACGAGAGGGCCACGGCCTTTTGGGGGGACCCGGCCGGATCCTTCGGAAATTCCTGAGCCAGCGTCCACTGACGGACCAATAATTCCCTGGCCTCCTCAGACGCTTGGCGGATCGACCCCTGGAGCTCACCCAAATACTCGACCCCTTCCCGCGCTATGGCGGCCGTCACATCGACCGTCCGGCTCGAGAGGTCTCGGTTTGCCTCGCCGGCCAGCGCAAAAGCCTCCAGCGTCTTGTCGAGTGTCTCCTTCCACGCGTCATACGCCCTCTGGCTGAACTCGCTGATATTCTCTTGCCCCATCATCTTCCTCCCTTTCCTTGTAACCTTAAATGCCCCCTGATCCATCGATGCCTCTCGGCCAACCCGAGGGGAATTGGACCTTTCACACTGCAATATAACACGTCGCGTTATTTTGTCAAGACTTTTTATTGCGGCGCATTAATTTTCTGATGCTATGAGTCAAGAGGTTGATTATAAAGGATTTATGATTGCTCATCGGTCAGTCTTGGTGCTGTTCGGGAGGGTGAGCAAGCCGCTCAGCCACCCCATCCAGGTCATCGGCCACCATCCGGTCCGCCGTCAGGGGGACCCGAATCCGGTAGGCGGCCCGGGCGATCATATGCGCGCCGGCAGGGGCGGTCAGCAGCAGAAACCACAACGCAAGAATCGACTTGAGGCCGATGGGGGAGTTTCCGTACTTCAGCGCTGCGGCGAGAAAAATAGAGCAGGCCCCGAGGGTCGTCGTCTTCGTCGTGGCGTGCATCCGGCACAGGACATCGGGGAACCGGATGAGGCCAATGGAACCGACCAAGGTGAAAAAGGACCCGACGGCAATCAACAGCCCGGCCATGAAGTCAATCAACGATGTCCCCCTTTTTCAGATACTTGGCCACGGCCATGGTGCCGACGAATCCCAGGATCGCCAGCACCAGGACCACATCGATGAGTTGGACCAGGTCGTGTCGAATCACCAGCAGGACCACGACGACGGCCAGGTTTGTGGAGAAGGCATCGAAGGCGACGACCCGATCCGGGACCGAAGGACCCACCACCATGCGGTACAGGCACAGGAGCGTGGAGCAGGCCACCACCAAGAGCATTCCATCCAGAAAGCCAGTCGTCACTCTGCGATCTCCACGGTGTAATCTTCTAATCCCCGTCGAATCCCCTCCCGCACTTCCTCGGGATCGGAGATATCCAACGTATGGATGTACAGGGTCTTCCCGTCCTCAGAGACATCCATGGTGAGCGTACCGGGGGTCAGGGTGATGCTATTGGCCAGCAGCGTGGTCCCGAGCGGACTTCGGTGACGGGTCTCCAGGGCAATGATCCCGGGACGAATCGGCATCGTGGGATGGAGCGCTAGATAGACGACCTGCAGGTTCGCCTTGCAGAGCTCATAGAGAAAGCGGGGCGTGTAGCGGAGGAAGGCCGGGATCTTCCGGGACACGGCAACGAGGGACGGATCCCACGGAACGAAGGGGCGCAGCAGCAACACGGTCACGGCCCCCACGAGGATCCCCATGAGGAAGTTCGCCACGTGGAATCCCCCGCTCAAGAAACACCAGAGCAGGGCGAGCATGGCCGCCAGGGTCCACGACATGCGCTGCTTCATTCTCCCCTTCGACGGGCTCAGGGCAGGCTCCTTCGACGGGCTCAGGGCAGGCCTCCTTCGATGTGCACAGCCCCGACCTTCATCGGGGGGCTGACGGCGTGGGACTTCGGCAGGTTCGCCCCGAGCTTTGTCGACGCGCTCGGCGGGACCCCCTTTTGCGCCACTTCTCGAAAGACAGCCGCGATATAGGTCCCCGGCTGTCGCAGTTGTCCCTCGACCGCCATCAAAAAATCCACCAACGGATTGAGGAGTATCGTGCCGGCCAGGATGAGTCCGGCCAACACGAAGCCCGATCCCTTCATCAGCCGAGAGGTGACGCGGGGGGGGTGCCCGCTGCCCTCTCGCCAAAAGATTTGTTGCCAGGCCGCGAACAGATACCACAGGGTGGCGATGGCCAAGACCGCCGCCAACGCGGCGAGGAAGCCGTACCCCGCCTCGAGGGCCGCCTTGATGAGGAGAAACTTGGCAAAAAAGCCGAAGAGGGGGGGAACACCGGCAATCGCCATGACGCCCACGAAAAAGGTGCCCGCGGTCCAGGGCATGTGCCGGCTGAGTCCCCCCATGCTCCCGATCTCTCGGGTCTCCGTCGCCTCAATCACGACCCCGGCCGTGAGGAAGAGCATCGCCTTGGCCAGCGCGTGATTCACGATGAAAAGCAGGGTGCCAACCAGGGCGAGGGGGGTCCCGATCCCGAGGCCCAGGAGGATGTAGCCCATCTGGCCCACGCTGGAATACGCCAGGAGGCGCTTGATGTCCGACTGGGCGAGCGCCCCACACGCCCCCACGACCATGGTGATGGCCGCCAGGGTCAGCAGCCACCCCTGCGCGTCGGCCCGGAGAGCAACAAAGAGCACGCTCGAGATCCGAAGGATGCTGTACGCGCCCACCTTGATCAAGACACCGGAGAGCATGGCACTGATCGGCGTCGGCGCACTGGAGTGGGCGTCAGGCAGCCAGAAGTAAAAGGGGAACATGGAGGCCTTCACCCCGAAGACCGCGATAAAGAGCAGGAAGATGGCCGGGAGGGGGCCGGGGTCCTGCAGCCGCGCGATCTTGAGACTCAAATCGGCCATGTTCAGCGAACCCATGGTTCCATACAATCCGCCCACCGCCAACAGAAACACTGCAGACGCAATCAGGTTGATGGTGGCGTATTTGAGCGTGGCCTCGAGTTGATAATCCTCGCCGGCGAAGGCCACCAAGGCGTAGGAGGAGATCAGGAGGATCTCGAAGAAGACAAAGAGGTTAAAGATGTCCCCCGTGAGAAAGGCGCCATGGATTCCCATCATGAGCAGATGGAAGAGGGGATGGTACGCGAGCCGCTGCCCTTCCTCATCCACGTATCCCACGGAGTAGCAGAGGGCGACCATCGCCACTCCGCTCGATAGCACGACAATCCCGCTGCTCAAGAGATCCGCGACCAGGATGATACCGAACGGAGGAGACCAGCTCCCCATGGTATGCACCACCGGTCCGTGGTTCCACACGGTCCGGAGCAGGAGGAGGGCGCTCGCGAATGTCGCCCCGCCCCCGACAAGGCTCACCACCACTTTTCCGCGCAGGGAGCGTCCGAGAAAGATGGTGATGATCGCGGTCGCCAAGGGAATGACAATGGGAAGGATCACGAGCGCCTTCATCCCTTGAGCCTCCGGATCTGGTCCATGTCCACGGTGCCCGTCCGTTTGTAGAGCCGGTACAGCAGCACGACCAAAAACGCGGTCACGCCAAAACTGATCACGATGGCCGTGAGCACCAACGCCTGTGGCAGGGGATCCACGTACGCGGGGCCGCCGGGCCCGATGATCGGCGGATAGTTTCCGCCAAAGCCCCCCGACGTCACCAGCAGGACATTGGCACCATGGGAGATGAGCGAGAGGCCGATGATGACCTTCAATGCATTGCGACGGAGGAGGAGGAATGTCCCCGTCCCAAAGAGCACCCCGATCGTGAGCGCCAGGAAGGTCGTCACGCTGCCTCCTGTCCGAGGAGTGAAATGACGGTCACGGTGACCCCGACAACGATAAAGAACACCCCGACATCAAACACGAATGCCGACACGATCTCGACTTCCCCGAAGATGGGAAGTGTCAAATGCAGGATACCGCTCTTCAAGAAGTCCCCTCCAAAAATGAGACCGCCCAGGCCCGTGCCCAGCGCGAAGGTCAACCCCAGGGCGACCAGGCCGAGATAGCTCGACCGGGTCACGCGCTGCACTTCTCGCATCCCGAAGACGACGTACTCGAGCGCGAGGGCAGCCGCGGCCATGACGCCGGCGATAAAGCCGCCCCCCGGATTATTGTGACCCGCCAAGAGAAGATAGATGGCAAAGAGGAAAATCATGGGAAAGGCCCACCGCGTGACCACTTCGGCAATGATCGTCGTCGGTCGCCTCATCGCGTATCCTTTCGCGCAAGCAGGGTGTAGACTCCCAGGAGCGCGATGGCCAACACCGTGATCTCGCCCAAGGTGTCGTATCCCCGGAAGTCGATCAGGATGACGTTGACCACGTTTCTGCCGCCGCCCCCCGGGACGCTTTCGCGGAGAAAGTACTCGGCGATCGTGGGGAAGTAGCCCCGGCCGGCGGTGGCCAAAATAACCGCAGTCACCGAACCGCCCACGAGCGTGGCCAACAGGCCGTCCCGCAGGAGGCGACCGCGCGACGCCTGCTCCGCGATGAACGGCGGCAGACGGTAGATCACCAAGAGGAAGAGAACGAGGGAGACGGTTTCGATCAGGATTTGGGTGAGCGCCAGGTCCGGGGCGTACAGCAGAATAAAGAGAATTCCCACCAGATATCCCACCCCTCCCAGTAGAATCACGGCCGGAAGCGGCCGAGGGGCCCAGACCACGGCCATACTGGTGACCATGATGAGGCCGAGCAGGATCCCCTCATACGAGAGCACTGATCGTGCGTCCGCTGGGATGAGGGAGACGCGATCCCAAATAAAAGTGGAGAGAACGACCAGACTCAAGAAAGAGAAGATCCAGACCAAGTATCGCCTGAGAATCCCCGATTGGAGCCACAGCGAGAGGTCCCGCCCCGCCCGCGGCAGGACGCGGAGAGTACCGTCATAGACGGCGTCCACGCTCACCCGGGAAAAGACCTCTCCCTGCCAGCGTTGGATCCGCGCCCATGCCGGATAGATCGAAAGGCCGGCCGCAATCGTTATGGCACTCATCAACAAGGGCCATCCGAAGCCATGCCACAGCGCCAGATGCACGTGGACGCTTTCTCCGAGGATTGCCCCGGACATTGGCTCAAGGAGGAAGTGATCCACCGGGGCTGGCCAGAGCCCAAAGAGGGGATTCAACGCGGCGAGAATGAAGGGCGACCACCGCATCCCGAGGGGCGCTTCGTGGGGATGTTTGGGGGGATGGCCCGGCTTTCCGAAAAAGACACCATAGGCGAGCCGCAGCGAGTAGGCAAACGTGAAGGCCGATGCGGCCACGGCGAGCACGGGAAACAGCGTGTGCACTTGCGGTAGTGTCACCCCGAGCGTGGCCTCATAAAAGAGTTCCTTGCTCACAAAACCCCCCAACGGAGGCAAGCCGGCCATGGCGGCCGCGGCCACGAGGGTAAAGGCGCCTGTCCAGGGCATGGCCCGCCATAGGCCCCCCAACTGGCTCAATCGTCTCGTCCCCGTCTCGTGTTCCACCATGCCGACACACAGGAACAAACCGGCCTTGAAGGCGGCGTGATTCATCAGGTGGAAGGACCCCGCGACCACTCCCTCTTTTGTGCCCAGTCCGTAGAGCAGCATAATCAGTCCGAGCTGGCTCACCGTGGAGTAGGCGAGGAGGGCTTTGAGGTCGTCCTGGGCTAACGCCAAGAATCCTCCCACGCACAGGGTGAGCATGCCGACGCCCCCGACCAGATACACCCACACGTCTGTTCCCGAGAGCGCCGGATGTAGGCGGGCCACGAGATACAGCCCGGCGTTCACCATGGTCGCGGAGTGCAGATACGCACTCACGGGCGTCGGGGCCTCCATGGCGTTGGGCAGCCAAATGTGAAAAGGGGTCTGGGCTGATTTGGTCATGCATCCCAGGAACACCAGGCTCAGGATCGGCAGATAGAGGGGGCTGCCGCGGATGACGGGGCCCTGGCTCAGCACCGCCTCGACGTCCCAGGACCCGGTGACCTGATGGAGGAGGATGAAGCCGACGAGCATCGCCATGCCGCCTCCCGCCGTGATCAGGAGGGCCTTGGTGGCCCCGTAGCGCGAGGCCTCCCGGTCATCCCAGAATCCGATCAGGAGGAACGACGAGAGACTGGTCAGTTCCCAGAAGACGAAGAGGGCGATGAGGTTGGCGATCAGGACCGTGCCGAGCATGGACCCCATGAAGAGGAGCATATAGGCGAAAAATTTTCCGTGATCCTCGCGCGGGTCCAGGTAAAAACGCCCGTACGCCATAATCAGGCACCCGGCGAAGCAGACGAGGAGGGCAAAAAAGAGGCCCAGCCCGTCCACCAGCAGGGTCAGATTGGTGTCGAGCAAGGGGATCCACGGAAGCGTGTACCGGAGGGTGGCACCGTGGAGAACGGCGGGCAGCAGAGAGAGGAGCGCCAGTGTATTGCCGCCCGCGACGGCCGCGGCCCAGAACCCGGTCCGCGTCTGAAGATACCGGGCGACGAGAGGGGTCAGTGCTGCGGCGATAAATGGAGCCAGGAGAACGGCGGGGAGCAGGATCACCCAGTCCTCCACCATCTCAGGTTATTGGTGAGAGCGATCAACCTCGCGATCCGGGTAGGCAACACGTGCCTGTTGAAAGGCGTCCGGAATACGCGCATGCCGCTAGATGATCCAAAACGCGACGGACCATAGCACACCGTGGACATGGCGGCAAGGAGGTTTTCGTTGGGGATGAGGGAACGGCGGTCC
>Ga0307428_1001321_pt1 | contig 12767 bp, 10 predicted proteins | sample SalMarWE160240MG_FD_202161 | JGI IMG/M metagenome (GOLD analysis project Ga0307428, IMG submission 202161) | Salt marsh sediment microbial communities from the Plum Island Ecosystem LTER, Massachusetts, United States - WE1603-240 | ecosystem: Environmental > Aquatic > Marine > Intertidal zone >...
GTTCGGGTTTTGTGCTTTTGTTTTTTTGTGTTTGTGCTTTCAGGAACGGTTACCTCGGCCGATGAAAAAAAAGAGCAAAAAGGGGCTGCTGCTTCGGTCAACGGTGTGGCGATCACCCATAAAGAGGTAAACCGGCAGATGTCCTTCCTGGAAAAACATCTTGCTTCCACCCAGGAAACGGCCATCCAGCCTCACATGATTCCGGCGTTGAGAAACAGCATTATCAATCACCTCATTGAGAAGGAGTTGCTTTATCAGGAAGCCAGGAAGCAGAAAATCGTAGTCGAAAAGGCAACGGTCGATGAAAAAATAGACGTCCTGAGAAAGAGGTTCCCCAGTGAAAAAGCTTTCCAGGATGAAATAGGGCAAATGAATCTTTCCGAGGAAATCCTGATATCCCAGATCAAGAAGGACCTTGCGGTTCAGCAGCTGGTAGAAAAGGAGATCCTCGTCCATGTCACGGTCTCCGAGCAAGACATACAATCCTTTTATGACAGCCATCGCGAACAGTTCAAAGAGCCTGAAACAGTCAGAGCAAGCCACATCCTTATCAAGTCGAAACCGGATGCCGATCCTGCCAGCAAAGAGGAAAAAAGGGGGAAGCTGGAGGCTATTAAGAAGCGTCTTGATCAGGGAGAAGATTTTGCAGTGCTGGCCAAGGAGTTCTCCCATTGCCCAAGCGGGGAAAAAGGGGGAGATTTGGGATATTTTGCGAGAGGCAAAATGGTAAAGCCATTCGAGGATGCAGCCTTTTCCATGAATCCTGGTGAGGTGAGCGGCATCGTGGTGACTTCCTTCGGTTTCCACCTTATCAAGGTGACGGACAAGAAGCCGGGACATACTATTCTCTATAATGAAGCAAAGGAAATGATCAAACAGCGCCTCCATCGGGTGAAGTTCATTGAAGAAAAGAACAGGTACGTCGCCGAGCTCAAGAAGAAAGGGAAAGTGGAACGGTATGAATAAAAAGCCCTCGCATCGAGCGGACGGCCGTTCCCGCTAAGTCGCTTCATGAGAATGGGTAAAATAAGTGTTGAGCTGAGAATGACAATGTCTTAGGCGGCTTCTACGTGTTGACCTCCTATCAATCTCTTGCCGCGCGGGGAGCTGTTATCCCCCCTGATTCCCCCCATAATAGATGGCTTCTCTTTCCACAGAGGAAATTTTTCTTACTGATCCAAAGAGCGCTATGGTTTTTTCTGCTTGTAACGACTATGTGTCGGGTGAAAAATAAATTTTTATTGATAGTTATTCTAATATGTAATATTTTATTTTGTAATAATTCATCCTTACACAATTATATGAAAACCAAACCGTCTACTGAATTTGTACTGCTGGGAGTTCTTTTCTCAGGCCCCAATGCCGGTTCTGCGACAGGAGCATGTAGAAAATGATGATTTGGTTGCTGCTCAGCCTTGGCGGCATCACGGCCGGGATGCTCGGCGGTCTCCTGGGGATCGGAGGAGGGATTCTGATCATGCCTCTCCTGCGGTTTGCAATCGGCCTCAAGCCGGCTTACGCTGCCGGAACATGCATTGTTGCTGTCTTTTTCACCACCTTGAGCGGTAGCTTGAAACATTTCAGGCTTGGGCATATTCATTTTCGATCAATCCTACCGGTCATCATTTCAGGATTACTCTCTACCTTGATCTTCTCCTTCCTTTTTTCCTGTCTTTCCAATAAAGATATTTGGCTGGATGTGGCTACTGGAGCCGTCTTTTCATTCGTAGCCTTGCGTATGATTTGGGAGGCAATCGCCGAATATTTGAAAAAGAGGCGTAGCATCGATTCTGGTACAAGGATCGAAGGTTCAATCTTGGCAAAGACAGTCATTGGGTCTGTTGCCGGCATATTACCTGGTCTTCTGGGGATTGGAACCGGGGCTGTTCTGGTGCCGGCCTTTGCCTTTGTCTTGAATGCGCCGATTAAAATAGCTATTGGTTCCTCATTGGCCTGTTTCAGCCTTAATGCTTTCGCCAGTTCTCTGTTGAAGCTGTCTCAAGGATTTGTACAGATAGATATGCTTATCCCCTTGTGCCTCGGTACACTCATCGGTGCTCGAATAGGCGCAACATTGAACGGTAAGCTGAATTCACCCTTCTTAAAGGTGCTCTTCGGGACGGTCTTTATTTACGTCGCTTTCAAGTATCTTACGGGTTTTGAGGGGCTATAAAAACGTTGGATCCGCAACGGATCGGGCGAATCCCCATGGGTCTTACCATCGCAAAATTCAAACTACTTTGAGATGCCTTCACAAAGATGATGAGAAATCCGCTAGACCAAAGGAGAGCAAAGCATGCAAATAATGTCCATCACATTCGTACGGGTGGGGCCTGTCTTGATCAGATCGCCTAGGGATTCAAAAAATGAGTAGGAATCATTTTCTGCAAGGAAGGCACGGGGATCAAGGCCTGCTTCCCTCGCCCTTGCGCAGGTGGCGCCGTCCACAACAGCGCCTGCTGCATCTGTGGGGCCATCGGTTCCATCCGTACCGGCGCTGAACAGGGAGATCCCATCCCACCCATCAATAGCCATGGCGCAAGCCAGTGCCAACTCCTGATTCCTGCCGCCCTTTCCCGTGCCGTGAATGGTTACCGTGGTCTCCCCACCGGCCAGGATACATGCGGGGGGTTCTATGGGAACGCCTGACAGGTGAATCTCCTTTGCCACTGCCGCAAGCACTCTTGCCACCTCTCGGGCCTCGCCTTCGATCTGAGAGGTCAAAACAAGGGTATGGTACCCCAGAGAAACGGCCTTGTCTTGTGCCGCCAGAAGGGATTCCCTGTTATTGCCCACGATGAGGTTTCGAACCCGTGAAAAGACAGGATCCCCTCGCTTGGGCGTCTCCGGCACAAGACCCGCGACTCCTGCCCTGAAATGCTCCACCACACCCTTCGGGAGTCGATCAGCTAGATTGTACCTCTCGACGATCCCTAGACAATCTCCATAGGTGCTCTCATCGGGAACGGTCGGACCTGAGGCGATGACATCCGGTCTATCGCCGACCACATCAGACAGCAGCAGTGATATTACCGTGGCCGGATACGCCTCTTTTGCCAGTTGCCCTCCCTTGGTGCGCGAGAGGTGTTTCCGTATGGCATTGATCTCATCTATGGTGGCACCGCATTCCAGGAGGAGCCGGGTGCAGGCCTGCTTCTCTTCAAGGGTAAAGGGAGGAACCGGTGCCGGCAGGAGGGCGCTTCCGCCTCCTGAAAAGACGCAGATGACCAGATCCTCCTCCGTGCATTCCCTGAGCCGGCTCAAGAGTTCCTCTGCAGCCTTCATGCCTGCCTCATCCGGGATAGGGTGGCCTGCCTCTACTACAGATGCCGTTTTCAGCGGCATACCATAGCCATACTTTACGATAATCAGCCCGCTGCTCAGACGATCGCCCAGGCTATCCTCAAGTGTCTTAGCCATAGGAGCACTGCCCTTTCCTGCCCCGGCAAGGAGAATCCTTCTGTAGCGGTCAAGCCTATAGGAGGCCTCTCCCACGAACAGGGTCTTATCCTCGCGCCTCACGTATCGCCGAACAGCCCGCTCAGGATCAACGGCATCGAGTCCCGCTCTCAGGATATCATCCATGGACTTTTTTCTTTCTTCAATCATGGTGTCTCTCCTTCACCCCCAATACAGATTTTCAATGTTTCAAACGAGGCTCCGAGGCTGTCCTGTATTATCCAGCACACTCTGCCAGAGGAGGCTCGATGTATCTACCTGCTTGCGCTCCCTGACCGAGAGCTGGGTGGGCACATGGACAAAATGCCCATTCCATAACCCCACCACCATGCCTGTCCTGCCCGACATTGCCGCGTGCACTGCATTCTCCGCCAGCTGGAAGCAGAGCACCGAGTCATCCGCGGTTGCCGGTGCACTGCGGATGATGTAGGAAGGATCGAGATACTTTACCGTTACGGGAATGTCCTGGGCCCTAAAAAAACCCTCGATCGCCCTTTTCAGGAAAGGCCCGATATCTCCCAGCCTCTTGTTTCCCGACTCATCAAAACCCTCGGCAGGCACATGTTCCTGGCCGGCGCCCTCAGCGATCACGATCACGGCGTGAGCTTTCCTGATGATGCGCTGCTTGAGATAAGCGAAAACCCCCTCCAGGGAAAACGGCGCCTCAGGTATGAGCACCAGGTTCACATCGCTCGATGCAAGGGTTGCATAGGTAGCGATAAACCCGGATTCCCTGCCCATGAGCTTGACGATCCCTATCCCGTTCTCCACCCCCTTGGCCTCCATGTGTGCGCCGGTTATGGCCAGTTGACTCATGGCCACGGCCGTCTCAAATCCGAAGGTCCTTTCCGTAAAGCAGAGGTCGTTATCGATCGTTTTAGGGATGCCGACCACGGATATCGGGAGCCCTCGTTTCCGTATCTCCTCGCCGATCGCCATGGCTCCCCTCTGGGTCCCATCCCCGCCGATGGTAAAGAGGATATTGATCCTCATCGTCTCCAGGAAATCCACCATACGCTGCGGGCTCTGGGGTCCTCTCGATGTTCCGAGTATGGTTCCTCCGTCCTTGTGAATATCCTCAACCAGATCAGGTGTGAGGATCATGGGTTCATGATGGTATGAGGCGATCAGGCCCTTGAACCCATAGCGGAGCCCGAATATGTCCCTGACCCCGTACCGGTACCACAGGACCATGGTGATGGCCCTGATTACGTCATTGAGCCCGGGACAAATCCCGCCGCAGGTTACCATGGCTGCACGGGCTGCAGCCGGATCGAAAAAGAGCTTCTCTTTGGGACCTGCAGTCTCCAGGTAATCCGGCTCGCCTCCTTTCTGTTTTATTCCCGAAAGCGTTGCGTCTACGACAACACCCTCTGTATCATCGACGAATACACCCGAATCAAGGGGGGAGGGAAAAGATGCCTGGCCCACCCTTTCAATCCTGAACTCGCTCACCGCCATATCCCCTCCTGAGAAATCAACGTCAAAAAAAAGTACGAGCATGGTATCATTTTATCTTTTTGAAAACTATTCCTAGCCTTTGCTGAAGGCCCACTACGTACCTGGATGAGACCAATGGACATGGGGATGTATATTTCAGCATATCCTCGGGAACTGCTCCCCGCTCAGAGGCTCGAGGAGCCTGTGCCCCCCGATCCTCGTCTTCAGATGCACCCTTCCTGGATGTCCTGCCACCACCCTGCCGATTGCCACAGAGCTCTTTCCCAGGGGATGGCTCTTCATGGCAGAGAGCACCTTCTCAGCATGTTTCTCCGGGACTACCGCCACCAGTTTCCCCTCATTGGCCAGATAGAGGGGATCGAATCCTAACAGGTCACACACCCCCATCACCTCAGACCTCACCTGGATCGCCTCCTCCTCCACCTCCAATCCGACCTCGGAACTGTTTGCGATCTCCCAGAGCACGGTGGCGAGCCCCCCTCTGGTGGGATCCCTCAATACGTGGATCTCCTTCGATGCCCCGAGCATCGCATCAACTAGGTGGTTGAGGGGTGCGCAATCGCTCAATACCGTTCCCTTAAGGGAAAAATCTCCCCGCGCGAGCAGGATCCCTGCCTCGTGATCACCCACCGGGCCGCTGAGGATGACCGCGTCCCCCTCCCGGGCATTGCGGCCTTGTATATCGACGCCTTCGGGGACCGCCCCGACCCCTGAGGTAGTAATGAATAAGCCGTCCGCCTTTCCTCGCTCAACTACCTTGGTGTCGCCAGCCACCACCTCCGTTCCTGCCTCCTCGGCAGCTGCCTTGAGCGATCCCAGGATCCGCTCCAGCTTCTCGGTGGCAAACCCCTCCTCCAGGATGAATGATGCGGCTATTCCCAAAGGTGCAGCACCCATCATAGCCAGGTCATTGACCGTTCCGCAGAGCGAAAGCCTTCCTATGTCTCCCCCCGGAAAGAACAAGGGCTTCACCACATAGGCATCGGTGGTGAGAGCCAGCCTCGTTCCTGGGGCGGTAAGAAGGGCGCTGTCATCGAGATTGGAGAGAACGGGGTTTTCCAGAAAGGGAAGGAAGAGCTCAGCGATAAGCTCGTGGCTGAGCTGCCCTCCGGCCCCATGGGCAATCAGGATAGAGGAATTTTTCATCTCAGAGCTCCGTATCTATAGAAGGCGGCGCAGCTTCCCTCTGAGGAGACCATGCAGGGTCCCACCGGGTACTGCGGCGTGCACCGGGTTCCGAAAAGCGGGCACTCCGGCGGGCGTATGAGGCCCTGGAGGACTTCCCCGCACCGGCAGCCCGGGGGATCGTCCACCTCCTCATAGGGAATATCAAAGGCCTGTGCGGCATCCATCCCCCTGAACTCCTCCCTTAGGGCAAGCCCGCTGTCAGGTATCGTTCCCAGCCCCCGCCATGAGGCATCAACCGGCATAAAGACCTCGTCCATGATCCCGAGGGCGCGGGGATTGCCCCCCTCTTTCACCGCCCTTCGGTATTGAATCTCAATTGCGGCCCTTGCCTCCTTCTTCTGGCGCAGCAGCATGGACACGCCTTCCAGGATATCGAGGGCCTCAAATCCCGTGATCACCCCACCTATGGCGAACTCCCGAACGAGGAACGAGTAAGGAGCAGCCCCGATAATCACGCTCACATGCCCCGGCAGCAGGAACCCGTCAAGGGCCAGCTTCTTTGAGGAAAGCAGTGCCCTGAGCGCAGGCGGGATGAGCCGTAACGAGGAAAGAATAAAGAGATTCTCGATCCCCTTGGCTCGGGCCTCACGGACCGACGCCGCAATGGCTGGAGAGGTGGTCTCAAAGCCCACCGCAAAGAACACCGCCTTTTTCCCGGGTTCTGCCTGGGCGATCGCAAGCGTATCTAAAGGGGAGGTGATAATCCTCACATCGCTGCCCTCGGCACGTGCAAGGCTCAGCGAGGAGGTGCTGCCCGGAACCCTCATGAGATCACCGAAGGTGAGGATCACCACATCCTTCCTGTGCGCCAGGTTCACGGCCTTATCGATCTCACCGACCGGGGTTACGCACACCGGGCAGCCCGGCCCTGAGATGAGATCAACACTTTCCGGAAGAAGAGAGCGGATGCCGGAGCGAAAGATGGAGACAGTGTGCGTGCCGCATACCTCCATCGCACGGAATCCCCCATCGAGCAGCTCGGGAATCTCCTTGACGAGAGAGGCGATCCTTGTCTCATCGGTCTCCATCTTCCTCATCCCATCCCCGTTCCATCTCCTTGAAGAGGGCCAGGGTCTCGAGGGCCTCTCTCTCCTCGAGCCGCTGTATGGCGAAGCCCACGTGCACCAGCACATAGTCCCCCTCACGTACCTCGGGGCATAACAGCAGGCTTACCTCCCGGGATACCCCGCCGAAATCCACCGCTGCGAGGTCACCGGTGATTGAGGTTATCTTTCCAGGAATGCCTAAACACATAGCTCCTCCTTCCAATAGATGCCGTAGAACGCCTGCCCCAGAGAGATCCCCCCATCGCTCGGGGGAACCAGGCAGTGGGTGAGGACAGTAAACCCCTTCTGCTCAAGGAGCGAACGTGCTCGAGCGGTCAAGAGGGTGTTCTGGAAGACCCCTCCGCTCAGGACCACCTCATTGATCCCTGTTTCCCCGCGCATCCTGGTGAGCATCTCAAGGATCATCCGTGCCACAGTGGTATGGAACCTGGAGGAGATGCAGGATACAGCGACATTGCTCTGTATATCCTCCACCATAGCGGCAACGGCTTTATCCGGGTCAAGGATGAAGCTTTGCTCCTGTGTTTCGATCGTAAAGGGGTAAGCTCTCCTCTCATTATCGTCTGCTATCTGCTCCAGCTCTACCGCAGCCTGACCCTCGTAGTTGACCAGTCCGCGGACCCCTACGAGTGCGCTCACCGCATCGAAGAGCCTGCCAGCACTGGAGCAGAGAGGACAATTAATCCCGGCAGACATGGCAGCCTCCAGCTGGGACCATCTCTCGCGATCAAGTTGCTCGGTAAAGGGGATTGCAAGGGATCCGATCTCTCCGTATATCCGTGCGAGATAGGCGGCCGCCATCCTCCACGGCTCCTTGACCGCCCTCTCACCTCCGGGAAGCGGTATGTGTTTGAGGTGCCCCCACCTTCGGTAGGAATGCACATTCAGCTCCAGGAACTCCCCGCCCCATACTGTGCCGTCATCGCCGTAGCCGGTGCCGTCCATTACCGCCGCCAGGGTCCGTCCGGTCTTCCCGTGTTCTGCCATGCAGCTCAAGGCGTGGGCTACATGGTGCTGGAGCCCTATTGAGGGAAGATCCAGCGCTTTGGCATACCGGGTCGCGAGGTACTCCGGGTGGAGATCGTAGACCGCCAGCTCAGGGGTGATCTGAAAGAGCCTGGTGAAGAGCTCTATACCCTGCTGGAACGAGTCCAGGGTCTCTGCGTTCTCCATGTCCCCGATGTGGTGGCTTACGAAGGCGTTGTTTCCCCTGGTGACACAGAAGGTACTTTTGATCTCGGCGCCGCATCCGAGCACGCTCCTGCCTTTCGCCGGGAGCTTTATAGGGGCAGGGGCATAGCCCCGGGATCTCCTGAGGAAGGTAATCCTGCCGCCGTATGCCTGTATGACGGAATCATCGCAGCGGGTATGGATCGTGCGGTTGTGGGTGAGGAAATACTCGGCGATTCCCGCAAGCCGCGTGACTGCCTCCTCTGTGCGGAAGCTGATGGGCTCGTCGCTCACGTTTCCGCTCGTCATCACCAGTGATTCCAGCCCCTCAGTGAACAGGAGGTAGTGGAGGGGGCTGTAAGGGAGCATGAGCCCCAAGGTCCTCTGCCCGGGAGCAACGGACGGGGCTATAGAACTCGGCTCCTTTTTTTGGAGAACCACGATGGGCCGCTCCTTGCCCTCGAGGAGTCTTTGGCCGAGGGGGGTGACCCGGCAGCACCTCTCTACTACCCTCATATCCCTGCACATGACTGCAAAGGGTTTATCCTCCCGGTATTTCCTGCTTCGGAGCCGTGAGACCGCCTTCTCATTGACGGCATCACAGGCCAGATGAAAGCCTCCAAGTCCTTTAACAGCAACGATCTTTCCCTTCTTGAGGAGCGAGATCGCCTCCCCGAGGGGATCGGCGCAGGCAATCTCCTCTCCAGCGCCGCTCAGCAGACGTAAGCTTGGACCGCATGCAGGACAGGCATTGGGCTGCGCGTGGAAGCGCCGATCATGGGGATCGTGATACTCTCGACTGCACTGCGGGCACATCTCAAATTCCTTCATGGTCGTGAACTTCCGGTCATAGGGGATATCCTCGATAATGGTGAACCTGGGCCCGCAGTTGGTGCAGTTGGTGAAGGGATATCGATAACGGCGGTCCCCCGGATCGAGGATTTCCGTGAGACATTCCGGGCAGGTGGCGATGTCAGGGGAGATGAAAGTGAGCCTTTCTGAGCCGGGAACGCTCTGCTTGATCTCGAACCCCCTATAGCCCGCAGGTTCGTGGTAGAGGACCTCGGTCTTCTCGATTTTTGCGAGCCGCGGGGGACTGGAAAGCCCCGAGAGAAACTCCTCGATCTGCTCTCGCTCCCCCTCCACCTCGAGGCTGACCCCTTGCTCATTATTCAAGACCCAGCCTGAGAGACCATGAAAGCGAGCCAGGTTATAGACAAAGGGTCGAAATCCCACACCCTGGACAATGCCCCCTATGTGCACGCATGCCCTGATTCTCTCCATTCCATTCCGGCTATCCTTCACGATGATGGGATCAGCCTCCATCCTCGATCTCCATACTCTCTATATTGAGCTCCCGCCCTTCCTTGATCTCTACATCCGCACTCCCGCATAGAGGGCAGATAATGAAGGGATCGGCAGGCATGCTCACCGTACCGCAGGCGTTGCACACAATGCGGAGTGCTATCCTCTCGATCACGAGCCGTGCTCCCTCGGCGACGGTGCCCTCGCTGAGCACCTGAAAGGCGAACTCCAGGGCCTCGGGCACCACGCCGCTGAGCGTCCCGATCCTGAGGGTTACTGCCTTTACCATTGCACCTCCGTAGGCGCTGGCCTCCTGAGAAATGATCTCAAGGAGGCTTGTAGCAATCGAAAACTCGTGCATGGTATCAATCGCTCCGAGTCTTGCGGCCCGAGCACCTCCTGTGGGCATGGATTCTCTCCTTACAGTGCATATGGTAAAAAAGAAATCTCCATGCTCTTGTTTGTGGTACCAAAATACCATAGCATGAACAAATCCAATCAGGCAATGCAGAGGATGATAGTAAAGCCGCTCCCCTCCCCGGGAAAGCGGCTTTATTCGTCTCAAAAAATTATTGCCTAAGTATAGAAGACTTTGGCAAGTCTCGTGATATCCATCAGATAGCCAAACCTTCGCCCACCAGAGAAATCCGGCTCACCGATCTATGCTCAGAAATTCAGATCTTGGGTTACAGCATATTCACTCCCATTAGAATCGAAGCCCAGAGCTAATACCCGGAACATCGTGACGGTCAACACCCTGCCTATGTTCATGGCTTACTCAGAATGCCTCAAGGGACCGATACGCTGACCTCGATCGGCGAAAGCAGGCCCTGGGCGAACTGATCCACGTAGGTTTTCCATGCATCAAAGTCTGCAAACTGGCCACCCTTGTCCCAGCAGAAACCTGCCCAATAGGAGGCCATGTTGCTGGCGGGTACCCGGGCCAGCATCAGCAGGTTCAGCTGGTCTTCCGCCTGCTTCTCATAAAGCGTGGGGTCCACTATGATCACCAACCCCTGCGCGCCGGCATTCTGTTCCACCGGCTCCCACTTGGCCAGCCAGCCCCGCTCTCTGTTGACGTCCCAGCGCTCTCCTATGACCTTCTTGAGCCCGATGCCGGCGATCAGGGTCGTTGCCTTCTCAGGCTTGTAGATGCTTCGGAAGTGGTTCAGGTTCTGCCCTGCGTCCAGAGAGATCCGCTTAACCTCAGAGACCATTACCCCGTTGACCTCGAACGGCTCATAGGTCAACTCGAATATCAGGCTGATCGGCCCGTTGGCCAGGACGCGGGAGTGCACGAAATTCTTCGAGACCCAGAGCCTGTCTGCCGCCCACAGACCATTTCCGCCGCACCCGCGGCTTAGACCGGCGGAGTAAAGATCCGCGCCTTCACCTGTGTCTACGTGGTAGTTGTCCACCATGTACCAGTCATTGATGACCATGCGGGGTGTACGCTTGACCCAGATGTCCACCGTGCTGCTGATCAGCGGCCCTCCGACCCAGGTCTCCAGGGCCTTGCCGTACATCCTTTGGGCGATGCCATCGTTCTCCCAGCAGAAGTCGTCGAACCGCTCACGTACAAAGCGGCCGTATGCCCTGAACTGCTCCTTCGTGTACACCCATTTGTCACCCGCGGTGACCGTGAAGGTCCGGGTCTGGCCGGCGGCGAAATCGGCCTGGAAGATCACCTGGTCAGGGGCATAGTCCCCATTGGTGTCTACTGCCTGGCAGAGCAGTTCCTTGCCTTTTTCGTCCTTGATATGGATTCTGGCCAAATCCTTTTCTCCGAGCGACGTCAAATCTTTGGCTGACAGTTCGATAGTCTGGCCGGGCCGGGCGATCTGAAGCTTGTTGACAGCCGTCACCGTTCCCATCCCAGCTCCCGTCCCCTTGCCCTTGGCACTGTTTGGAGTTCCTTTTGGCATTTTCCTGTCCCCCTTTCTTTCAGTTTGTTCCTCTCTCCCTTGGTCACCGCGGGTGCCGCACTTCTGTCTCACGCGGCAGACTCACCCTTCAATGAAATAATGATAAGAAATCGCTTTTTAGAGAGTAGACTATACGAAAAATTCTATTGATGTCAAAGAAAAAGCCGCTTTCCCTCCCCGGGGAAGCGGCTATATTCGTTTAAGAAGACTATGTCCTCCGAGCGTGAATTCTTTTTGTAAGGCTGTTATCTCTAAAAGATGTCTAAAGCCCCACGCTGCTATTATAGCAGACTTCTTGCCTTCCGGCCTACGCCCTGTGTCTTGAGCCATTCTCTCATTGTCCGTGACGCCGGCCAGGCCATTCCTTTCCTGCTGCAAGAAACACTAAACAATCTCTTGCTCTTAAATAGGTAGTTTCCCCTATCAGAAGGTAGGAAATAGGCGCAAGACAGCACCGTACCCATACATAAATGGGTGTTATGCTGTTGTTTTTGAGTAATGTGCTTGATTGAATTTATATGTTTATATTAATATAAGGTAAACTATCTTTATTAATTGTAAGAAGGAGGTAGCTATGAAAGTGCTCATTGTAGATCCTTTAAAGTGTTCAGGGGGTAAATCATGTGAGCTTGCCTGCTCCTTTGAGAAAACAGGCAAATTCAACATAGCGGATTCAAGGATAAAGATACATTTTTTCCCGGAGACGATCAGTTTCACGCCGACAGTCTGTATGCAGTGCAGGGATGCGTATTGTGTGCAGGTTTGCCCGACAGGCGCCTTAAAAAGGCATAAGGATGACGGCGTTGTATACCTCGACCAGAATACATGTATCGGCTGCAAGCAGTGTATTGTTGCATGCCCGTGGGGTTCCGTGAAACTCGATCATGCTGGAGAGGCACTTATCAAGTGCGATACCTGTGGAGGGGATCCGGCATGCGTCAAAGTGTGTACATCAGGTGCCCTCACCTTTGTTGAGGCAGATGAGGTTGCTCTTTCAAAGCAGAGGGAAACGGCGGAAAAGTACATGAGAATTGCCGGACAGATGGCAAAAGGGGGTGATATCAATGGCTAAGGGCTTTAACGGAGTAATACTTCGAATAGATCTTGAGAAAAAAGAATTCAAGAGAGAAGGCATTAATGAAGAATGGGCAAGGCTCTTTATTGGAGGCAGGGGATACGGGGAAAAGATCAT
>Ga0307428_1001323_pt1 | contig 12759 bp, 11 predicted proteins | sample SalMarWE160240MG_FD_202161 | JGI IMG/M metagenome (GOLD analysis project Ga0307428, IMG submission 202161) | Salt marsh sediment microbial communities from the Plum Island Ecosystem LTER, Massachusetts, United States - WE1603-240 | ecosystem: Environmental > Aquatic > Marine > Intertidal zone >...
GAAATCCTCGAACACAGGGACGGTCTTGCCGTAGGAAGCGCGCGTCTTCTCGGCGGCTGCTTTGGGAGTTTCACTCATGGTACTGGCCTCTTGGTGTTGCGCAGACGGTTGCATTGCATTGCTGGAAGACCCGAGCCGGCACCTAACCCATATGCGTCCAAGTCGGGCCGCCAGTCCTTGAGGGTAAGACCTTGGTGAATGATTTTGCAAGCTTCGCGCGACAACGCGCCTGGCGCCCGCTTTAGTTGAACTGACTTCTCAACTCCGCCGGTTAACCAACTCTTCTGTCGGCAATTCGTGGCGTCTCTGGCAACGTCTGAGACGCTTTTCAGTGGCCCAAGCCGCCGCGAATGATCGGCGAGCCGTCACGGTCGGTAGCGCCAAGTGCTGTCGCAACTAAACTCTGGGTTGGTCGCGTCTACCACTAAATTTCCGACCGCAACCACCGGACCTTTTCCTTAACACATTCAAAAGCGTGACCTTTTTGGCTCGCCGAGATTGTCATCCATTGCAATCTTTTGTTGCGACAAAACGTCTCTGGGATCAGAGTAGCGTAAACGACGGGAGGTCAGGGAGGGAGCTAGCGCATGGAGTGACGCAATGAGTACGGGTACTCCTGTTATAGTTACTCACCCATGCAGTATGTTCCGCCACGGACTGCGTCAGGCTCTACCTAAGTCGCGCTTTCGTCCGATACGCCTATTTTCCACCCTGACCGATGATGTCGAACGCAACTTGCAGTCGGCGGAGGACGGTATCTGGGTGCTGGGCGCCAAACAATTTGGTCCAGATACCGAGGACTTGGTGCGGGAAGTCAGAGAGTCAAATCGCGCTCTCAAGGTCGTCGTTCTCGCGGCGACTCAGCGTGAAGACGAGATCATCCGCGCCCTGAGTGCCGGGGTGTCCGGGTTCCTCAGCCAAGACATCTCGAGCGACCACCTTCTGAAGTCATTGGAACTGATCCTGCTGGGCGAGACCGTGATATCTCCGCGCTGGATAACGAGGTTGACCGAAGCGAGGTGCAAAGCCGAGGTCAACGGCGGGATAGGCGTCTCGACTCCCACCGCGTATCTGCCGGCCAATCCAGGGTCCGACAGCAATGCCATGAATGCCCCCCCCATTGGCGGGGTGCCCGTCGAGAGTTGCAGCGAAAGTCAGGGTGCTGCAGCAAGGGGCCTCTCCCGCCGTGAGCTCTTGATCCTCCGGTCTTTGACGGAGGGAGCCTCGAACAAGGTGATCGCGCGAAAGCTGGTGATTACCGAGTCGACGGTGAAGGTCCACATGAAGGCCATACTACGGAAGCTAAGACTGCAGAATCGGACTCAGGCTGGGCACGCACGCATCTGAGCGAGGCCTATCACTGACACACACTTGACAGTGATCCCTGCAAGTGCACGGCGTTGGGGATCCGGGGATCTTTGTGTCCTTCCGAGGCGGGATAAGGCCTTGGGATGAAACATCGATCCCCGAGCCCCAAGAATTTCGCATTCACGTCTCGTCTGAATCCGGCTTAAGACCCGCCAGGGCATGACGGATCAGCTCTTCCTCGGGGCGCGTGCCGAATGCTCCGTCGTAGGCAATGAGAGACTCCGCGACCTTGACGATCTGATCGACGAGCTCGCCAGGCTTGCCGCCGCCTTCGCTAATCTCGGCTATGCATCTCGCGAGACGTGCAAGCCGCTCTACCAGGGCGCTCCGAATCTCGTTCCCAGAATCTAACCGCTCATGGGTCATTGCCGGGCTGCCCTCAGCGGGAGAGACGCTTCACCACGACGTGCGCCACAGAAAGAAGCCCCGATTGGTTCGGGGCTCTCACCCGGGAGAACCCACTGGCGGGGAGCAAGAGATGGCCTGGCCCAAATTTTAGATCTTAACTTTGATGGCGGCGTAGGTCGCATTGGGCGTAACCCCTAAGCGCCTGCTCTTCCCACGCCAACCAGCGCGATAGTCACCCCAAGCGCAAGACTTATCCTAACCTCAAGTTGGGGTACGACAATGAGTGAAACCTTAGACCGCATGCAGGAGCGCGCACGGGAACTTGCCCTCTCCGGCGAGTTCAATGGGTGGCGTTCAGTCATATTCGAATTGCAATTCGAGCCCGGCTTAAAGGAGGCGTTTCAATGGCTTCACAGTGCGTCGGTTGAAGACGCATTCCAGTGGCTTCACAGTCCGGCCACCAAGCAAGAGCTTGATGACCTTTGCTACGAGGCGAGGGATCACTCTGCCCGCCTCGATTGCGCCCGCACTGGGAGCGCCCGCCGCCAGGCGCGATAGGCCCGCAGCTCCGCCGGAGTGTCGATCTGGCTTTCCATCGCGGCGAAGTCCGGTCTCGCGCGCCGCTTGTCCTCGACCGCCGCGAGCCAGGCGGCGATACGCCCGGCGCAGGCGCGCACGTCGCCGCGGCAGGCGCCTGCCCGCCGGCAGGCCGCATCGGCGCAGAGACGCCACAGGCAGATCCGGTCCGCGCCGAAGCGCAAGGCGCGCTCCCTCTGCAAGCGGCACTCCGTTGCGGCGCTCTGTTTCACCCCAAGCTCTCCTTTTCTCTTTGCGGGCATGACAATGCATCTCGCCGGGGCCGGGCCCGCGAGTCCTGAAGGGGGATGGCGCGCCGAAAGACGCAAGCCTATGGCGTCCGTATCCGTTGCCGGACACGGCGGGCGCCTCACGGCGCGCCAACAAGCGCTCAAGTAGCGAAGCGATAGCGCATTAAAAGAACACGCCACCTGCCTGCGCTAAGCGCACGTCATTTGCGGCGGTTACGGCGGCGGGCCCCGCTTTGCTTTGTTCGTGGCGCTATCGGCCTCTGGCCTGCTTGAGCGCGAGAACAAATCTCAGCCAGCTCCTGGCGGGGACTCGTAGTGGTCCCGGGGGGAGCCCCGCTGCCGCCCGGGTGCTTCATTGCGAGAGAGAAGCCCGCGGGCGCCGCACCCCGTCCCGCCGTCACGACGCCTCGCGAGAACGCCCCTTCAAGTGGACAAGGTGAGGCGAAGTGTACGCGCGGTTCGAGGGCCGGGGATAACCGCATTCGTCACCCCGGCGAAAGCCGGGGTCCAGTTGTTGTTTGCGCCTTCGGCGCGCTGTATTCCGGCTTGCGCCGGAATGACGGAGAGGGGGATACGAGGGAGGCCCATTTCATACCTCCCCCCTTGTGGGGAGGTCCGGCACGCCTTTGGCGTGCTGGGGTGGGGGAAAGTCTTCACGCCGACCGCGTCGTCCGGCCGGAGGCACGGGCACCCCACCCGTCGCGCGCATCGCGCTCAAGTAGCGAAGCGATAGCGGATTGAAGAAGCGCGCGCCGCCCTCCCCATCAAGGGGAGGGAGTTAAAAAGGCCACCGCGAGGGTGGGATATGGCGCGTATTCTCATGCTGAGGAGGGCCTCAAGGCCCGTCTCGAAGCATGAGGCCTGCACCCTTCGAGACGCGCCCCCGGACCAAGGTCCGGGGTCGCCCTCAGGGTGAGGCTTGGCGCTCGGGGTGGGTGCCGGCGGAGAAGAAGTTCAAAGGCGAGCTGATCTATTCGATCCGGCCGGCGTAGCCCGTCCTGCCACCACCCACCCGCACTATCTCATTGCGGTGCTTTGGTCCAAGCACGCTTCACCCGAAGCTTTCGGAGTTTCGATCGCCTGCGCTTGGCCTTCTTCTGCTCTTCGGCTCGGATGGATTTCCACGACGCGGTTACTGGTGGGATGCCTTCTTTAGTGAGGCGCTTTTGCCACTCCTCAAGTTCAGCGGCCACACGCTCATCAAGGGGAGTTGGTCGCTCGGGCTCAAACTCGTACTGGCGTCTCCAAATCCATTTGCAGCGCTCCCAGTTCAGTCTTCGCGCCATTTTGCGTTTTCCCGCCCAGGGGCAGTTCAAGAGCTAACGGCAGCCGTGTGGGCGATGATAGTGATTCCAGAAAGTCTCCCTGAGCAAGACGTCATTGGTCTGCAGACGGATGATGGAGTTCGTAGACGTCTCTCTGAGCCGGAGATAGCCAAGTGGGGTCTTTTCGAGCTCGAACTCCCTGCTGTTGGAGAAGATGCGATAAAGGAGTTCTGAAACGTCGGCGGGCGTGTCCGTGACGTAGGCGCCCACCGCGACACCCGTCTCGAACTCGATTAGACGCGATAGTGGGTGGACATCCTTGTAAAAGCGGAGTCTATCCTCGCGGTCGCACAGGAAGATTACAGGCTTACCCAAGCTGAGGGCCATGGCCGCCTCGGCACATTTGCCGTAGCTATCCTTCTCGCCCGCGATGTAGATGAGCGTCTTGCAGCACTTGACCATCAGACATTCGATAAGGCCCTTGTCCTCGTGCCCCTGCGCGGCGCTCAACGTCGGGTCAAAATACCTTAGGTGCATGTCTTGCAGACGTGAGTCCCCGAAAATGGTCTCCGTGAGCTCCGCCATCCTTCGGAAGTCGTTACGATTGCGCATGCTCGTAGCGACATACACGTCAAGATCACTTACCTGAGATAAATAATTCTCGGTGTTCTGAAGGGCCTTCTGTCGCGCTTCGGTAAACGCAGTCGCGACACGCGCCATCTTTTTCCGGACTTCATCTCGGCTTGAGACCTGTTCTTCCAACACGTCTTCGGCGGAGAAGAGAAATTCGGTTTGGCGATCGCGGTATGTACCCTCAATGAGCTTTTTGATCGTTACCTTGCCCCCGCCTTGTGCCTCATGGTCAGCGAAGGCGTCCAAGAGCGCTTGTTGCAGGTTCCCTTCTGCGCTTCCGTAACACTTACATGCCATCTCGGAGATCAGATAGCGGTTGTCTTTGGGGATCACATTAAGAGGGAGCGGCGGTCCGCGCCTCTCCATGCGTTCATGATCCCATCTGTGTTCGCTGAACAGTTGGTCTAACTCAGCCTTATTCAACCCGCGTAGGGCAAGGTAGCCGGTGCGAATGTCGCCCCACCAAAGAAGGGCGTCGGCGAACACCCTCTTCAATCCCCACGCGAGATGATCCAACGACTTGATGGTGTCGTTGGCGAAGTCGGGCTGAAAGTCGCTCAAAGATGGGATGAAGTAGGGATGGTCGGAAGCACGGCTCAGCCAGTAGTAACGAAGAAAATCATCAGAAGGCGGAGCTTGGTGGCCTAGCACGAGAAGCTGGCCAAATTGGGCGAGGCTAAGGGGGTCCTGTTCGAGGCGAGCCAGCCGCTCGAAAATAAGGCTGTTGCTCGACTTCGAAAGCCATCCCCCAAGCCCAGGGCCACCCAAGACGAAAAGGTCTAGTCGCCGAAGGATGTCCTCCTTAGGCGGCGCAACTGCCGGAAGGGCAAGCTTCTGGGCTGGCTCTCCCATCCCGCTGGATCCCCGTTATGCGCGCTAAATCGCGGATGTTTAGTCCCCCCGTTCGACGAGTTCAAGAGACGCCCAGGCAAATCCGATGCGATAGCTAGTGATTCTCACTCCGCCGCCTGCGCCGTGCGCTTCGGCTTGCGCCTCCGCTCGAAGATCTGCTCGACGTACTGGCCGGTGTAGCTCGCGGGGCTGGCCGCGACCCTCGGGTCAAGGCCGAGGGCAGGTCTCATTGCCTCCGGCGTGCCGACCGCGACCACATGGCCGCCGGCGTCGCCGCCTTCGGCGCCGAGATCGTCCAATACTCTGCTAGTGTGACGGCTTAAGACGTGGACTCGAATGTAACTCGGAAGATAGCCGAGAGAGACGTTCACGATGTCAGTATCTACAATCTATGCGCGGCTCGTGAACCAAGCGACTGAACGCCTAAACTCGTGTAGCCCGGCAGAAGGATTTGACACGGGAATTCCTGAAGCCGAGCAGATGCTCGTCAACCTCGACAAATTTCCCCATCATTTCGTTCTCGCTTGCTTGATGGATCGCCAGTTGGGGGCCGGAGAGGCCTGGGCCGTGCCGTACCGCGTTGGTCTACGCGCTGGAGGATTCGAGTTCGCCGACTATCAGGCATTAAGCTTTAAACGAATTCAGCGAATCTTCGAGGAGGAACGCCTGCATCGATTCAGAAAGAAGGTTATGCCAACAATCTTCCTTAATGGCACTCAACGGATTGGTACCTGCTATCACGGCGACGCAAAGGAGATTTGGGCGGAAAACCCACCCTGTGCACTTGTAATCCGGAGATTTCTTGAGTTTGAGGGCGCGGGCCCGAAGATCGCGACAATGGCGACCAACATATTAGTCCGGCAGCTTAAGGTACCTATGCGCGACAGGTCGGCGATAGACATATCGGCGGACCGACAGGTGATGAAGTACTTCCAAGCTCAGGGCCTACTGCGCGTGGGTGCGAAAAAGGAAGAGCTCATTTATCTCGCAAGAGAAATTAATCCGGAATATCCCGGTCTCCTCGACCTATTGGCTTGGGAGCAAGGTCGCCTTATCAGGTCTAAGAGCACTTGAGAAAAGGGCGCAAGCCTCCCTACCGTAGAAACTAGAAATGTCTTCGCTACTCCGCAGCCTGTGCCGCCCGCTTCGGCTTGCGCCTCCGGTCGAAGACCTGCTTGAGGTACTGCCCGGTGTAGCTCGCCGGGTTGGCGGCGATCTCCTCGGGCGTGCCGACCGCGACCACATGGCCGCCGGCGTCGCCGCCTTCCGGGCCGAGATCGACGATCCAATCCGCGGTCTTGATCACCTCGAGATTGTGCTCGATCACCACCACGGTGTTGCCCTGGTCGACGAGCTCGTGCAGCACCTCGAGCAGCTTGGCGACGTCATGGAAGTGGAGGCCGGTGGTCGGCTCGTCGAGGATATAGAGCGTGCGGCCGGTGGCGCGGCGCGACAGCTCCTTGGAGAGCTTCACTCGCTGCGCCTCGCCGCCCGACAAGGTGGTCGCCTGCTGGCCGACATGGATATAGCCGAGGCCGACGCGGGCGAGCGTGAGCAGCTTGTCGCGCACGGACGGCACCGCCTTGAACAGCTCCGCCGCCTCCTCGACGGTCATGTCGAGCACGTCCGCGATCGACTTCCCCTTGAACTTGATCTCCAGCGTCTCGCGGTCGTAGCGCTTGCCCTTGCACACGTCGCAGGTGACGTAGACGTCCGGCAGGAAGTGCATCTCGATCTTGATGACGCCGTCGCCCTGGCAGGCCTCGCAGCGCCCGCCCTTGACGTTGAAGGAGAAGCGGCCGGGCTTGTAGCCGCGCACCTTGGCCTCCGGCAGCTCGGAGAACCATTCGCGGATCGGGGTGAAGGCGCCGGTATAGGTCGCGGGGTTCGAGCGCGGCGTGCGGCCGATCGGCGACTGGTCGATGTCGATGACCTTGTCGAGATGCTCCAGGCCCTCGATCGAGTCATGCTCGCCGGGATGCTCGCGGGCGCCTGAGATCTTGCGCGCCACGGCGCGGTAGAGCGTCTCGATCAGCAATGTCGACTTGCCGCCGCCGGAGATGCCGGTGATGGTGGTGAACAGCCCAAGCGGAATGTCCACGGTGATGTTCTTGAGGTTGTTGGCGCGCGCGCCAATCACCGTGAGCCGCCGGCCCTTGGTCGGCTTGCGGCGCTCTTTAGGGGAGGGGATCTGCTTGAAGCCGGTGAGGTATTGTCCGGTCAGGCTCTCCGGGTTGGCCATGACCTCGTCCGGCGTGCCTTCGGCCACCACCTCGCCGCCATGGATGCCGGCGCCGGGGCCCATGTCGACCACATGGTCGGCGGCGAGGATCGCCTCCTCGTCATGCTCGACGACGATGACGCTGTTGCCGAGATCGCGGAGGCGGTCGAGGGTCTCGAGCAGCCGCGCATTGTCGCGCTGATGCAGCCCGATCGAGGGCTCGTCGAGCACGTAGAGCACGCCGGTGAGGCCTGAGCCGATCTGGGAGGCGAGCCTGATGCGCTGGCTCTCGCCGCCGGACAGCGTTCCCGACGCGCGGGCGAGGGTGAGGTAGTCGAGGCCGACGTCGTTGAGGAAGGTCAGCCGCTCGCGGATCTCCTTGAGGATGCGGCCGGCGATCTCGTTCTGCTTCGCGGTGAGCTTGTCCGGCAGGCCTGCGAACCAGGCGCCGGCGTCGCGGATCGACATCTCGGTGACTTGGCCGATATGCAGCCCGTCGATCTTGACCGCGAGCGCCTGGGGCTTGAGGCGATAGCCGCCGCAGGCCTCGCACGGCTGGTCGGACTGGAACCGCGACAGCTCCTCGCGCACCCAGGCTGATTCCGTCTCGCGCCAGCGGCGCTCGATATTGTTGATGACGCCTTCGAACGGCTTCGAGGTGGAGTAATGCCGGACGCCGTCGTCATAGGTGAAGGTGACCTCGTCCTCGCCGGAGCCGTAGAGCACGACGTTGCGGAAGTCCTCCGGCAGCGACTTCCACGGCTTGGTCATGGGCTGGCGGTAGGCGCGGGCGAGGGCCTCCAAGGTCTGCTGGTAATAGGGCGAGGTGGCGCTGGTGCGCGTCCAGGGCGCGATGGCGCCGCGGGCGAGGCTCAAGTCCTCGTTGGGGACGACGAGGTCCGGCTCGAAGAAGAGCTCGGTGCCGAGCCCGTCGCAAGCAGGACACGCGCCATAAGGGTTGTTGAAGGAGAACAGCCTGGGCTCGATCTCCTCGATGGTGAAGCCCGACACCGGGCAGGCGAACTCCGCCGAGAAGATGATGCGCTCGGGTGCAGCCTCACCCTTCGAGACGGCGCTTCGTGCCTCCTCAGGGTGAGGTGAGAGATCCTCATCCTGAGGAGCGGCCGCAGGCCGCGTCTCGAAGGATGAGGGAGGAGGCGGGTCGGCGAACTCGACCACGGCGATGCCGTCGGCGAGCTGGAGCGCGGTCTCGAACGAGTCCGCGAGGCGGGCAGAGCCGTCGGGGCGCACCACGACCCGATCGACCACGACGTCGATGTCATGCTTGATGTTCTTGTCGAGCGCCGGGACTTCCGCGATCTCATAGAACTTGCCGTCGATCTTGACCCGCTGGAAGCCCTTCTTCTGCAGCTCGGCGAAGTCGCGCTTGAACTCGCCCTTCCGCCCGCGGGCGATCGGCGCCAGGAGATAAAGACGGGTCCCCTCGGGCAGCGCCAAGACGCGGTCGACCATCTGGCTCACGGTCTGGCTCTCGATGGGGAGCCCGGTCGCCGGCGAATAGGGGATGCCGACGCGCGCCCACAAGAGCCGCATATAGTCGTAGATCTCGGTGACGGTGCCGACCGTCGAGCGCGGGTTGCGCGAGGTGGTCTTCTGCTCGATGGAGATCGCCGGCGACAGCCCGTCGATATGATCGACATCCGGCTTCTGCATCATGTCCAGGAACTGCCGCGCATAGGCCGCGAGCGATTCCACATAGCGGCGCTGGCCTTCGGCATAGATGGTGTCGAAGGCGAGGCTCGATTTGCCAGAGCCTGAGAGCCCGGTGATGACCACGAGACGCTCGCGGGGAAGATCGAGCGAGATGTTCTTGAGGTTATGCTCGCGGGCGCCGCGGATGGAGATCTGCTTGGAAGTCATTGCCCTAGCAATGTCGGGGGTGGCGGCCCGGTCAACAAGGGCCCGCAAAGGCTTAGTCCCCAGGAGGTTTTCGGGCAAGGCCAGGGCCCCGCGCCGCGGCCCGTCCTTGCGAAGCCGACAGCAGATCGAGCATGGCCCTGGCCGCCTTGCTCAAATAGCGCTTGTCGTGACGGAGCACGGAGAAGGCTCGCGTCGTCGGCGGAAAGGCCAGCTTGCGCAGGCGCCCCGCCTCGATCCCGGGCCGCGCCACAAGCTCCGACACCATGGCGGCGCCGGCACCGTCTTCGACCGCGGCGCGCACCGCCTCGTTGGAGGGAAGCTCCAGGCCGATCCGCAATTGCTCGGGCGCGAGCCCAACGCGGCGCATCGCCTGGACGAACTCGGAACGCGTGCCTGAGCCTTTCTCGCGCACGATCCAGGTCAAGCCGGCGAGGTGGGCGGCGGTCAGCTTGCGGCGGCTGGCGGCATTGGCTTTGCTCGCGGCGATGATCACGAGCCTGTCGCGGGCGACGGCCCGCTGCAGCAGATCGGGCTGCTCGACCTCGCCCTCGACTAGGCCGAGCTCGGCGTCGCCGGCCTGGACCGCACGCGCGACGCCAAAGGTATTCGACATGGAGACCTGGCAGACGATCCCGGGATGTGCGGCGCGGAAGCGCACGAGCCGCTGCGGCAGCCAGTAGCTCACGATCGTCTGGCTGGCGTGGATATGGAGGCTGCCGCGCTGGAGCCCCGACAGTTCCGCGAGCGCGAGCTCAGCCGAGGCGACCCGGTCCAGCACGGCGCGCGCCTCGGTCAGGAACAGGCGTCCCGCCTCGGTGAGCGCGATGCCGCGCCCGATGCGATCGAACATCTCGACGCCATGCTCCGCCTCCAGCGTACGCACGGCGGCGCTCACCGCGGACTGGGTGAGGTTGAGCGCCTCGGCCGCGCGGGTGACGTGCTCGCGTTCGGCGACGGCGACAAAAATGCGGAGCTGTTCGAGGGTCATGACGGCCAACCTGATCAATCGATTATATCGATCGTTCTGACAGAAACAATCTGTTGGAACGTTTAAATGCCGTGCCCTACTTCCTCCCGATAGCCGAACAAGCTTGAAGTTGAGGGGAGCCAAACCGTGACGATCGCCGCCGACGCAGCCACCTTGAGGTGGAGACCATTCTTGCGCCTCGAACATCCGCGCGAAGTGGTGCGCCAGTTCACGCCGAACTGGTTCGCGGTGACGATGGGCACCGGCGTCCTTGCTCTTGCCTTGGCACAATTACCCGTTGAGGTCCCGGGCCTCCGTGCCGTCGCCAAAGGCCTGTGGATGTTCAATATTGGCCTCTTCGTGCTCTTTTCCGCGCTCTACGCGGCGCGGTGGATGTTCTATTTCGACGGGGCGCGGAGAATCTTCCGCCATCCGGTCATGTCGATGTTCTTCGGCTGCATTCCGATGGGCTTGGCGACCATTCTCAACGGCTTTCTCGTGTTCGGACTGGCCCGCCTCGGATCGGTCGCGGTGGAGATCGCCTATGTCCTGTGGTGGCTCGATGCCGCCATGGCGATTGCCTGCGGCCTCTTCATCCCATTCGTGATGTTTACGCGCCAAAGCCACACGATCGAACAGATGACGGGAGTTTGACTACTTCCCGTGGTGGCCGCGGAGGTTGCGGCCGTAAGCGGCGGGTTGCTCGCACCGCATCTCGCCGATGGTCACCTGCAATTGACGGTGCTGGTCCTGAGCTACGTGCTGTGGGCCTGTTCGGTGCCGCTCGCCATGAGCATCGTCGTCATCCTCGTGCTGCGCATGGCGCTGCACAGCCTGCCGCCGGCAGAGCTGGCTCGCGCTGGGCCCGATCGGGACGGGGGCGCTCGGACTCCTGGTGCTCGGCGCGGCTGCGCCGACGATCTTGGGCGAGAACGGGCTCGGCAGCTACGCCAGCGCCATCCAAGGCGTTGGCTTGATCGGCGCTGTAATGCTGTGGGGATACGGCATCTGGTGGTTCGCCATGGCCGCCCTCATCACGTGGAAATATCTGCGCGAGGGACTTCCGTTCAACATGGGCTGGTGGGGCTACACCTTCCCGATCGGCGTCTACGCCCTTGCCACCTTGCGGCTCCATGACGTGCTGCCCATCGGCGCACTCTTGGTCTATGGCGCGGCGCTCGTCGCTGTTCTCGCTGCGCTCTGGGGAATCGTCGGCGCGCGCACTCTGGCCGGGGCATGGCGCGGCGATCTCTTTGTCTCTCCTTGCCTTATCGAGCCGCTCACGACCGGCGATTAGACGAGACCAAGCTTCTTGAGACGGGAGCGGATGGCGCCGGGCTTGCGGCCGAATTCCGCGGCGATGGCCCCGATCGCCTCACCGGACTGATGACGCCGCTGGAGCTTGCGGTCGTCGTCCTCGGTCCAGGGGGCGTAGGCGTTGCCATGGGTCTCCCTGAGCGCACCGACATCGTAGCTCTTGGTGGAAGGCCCGGGGCCGGGCGGTTCCCACTGCGGCTTGTCCATAGCAAGCCCGCTCAACGCTTGGCGTGCCGTCTCGGACGCCGCGCGGAATTCGGCGTCCTTCTCCACGGCCTCGGGGTGAACGCGCAGCGCCCGCTCGTTGAGGCCAAGCAGGTGCAGCCCCGACAGCGTCCGTAAGCGCGACAAGGCGACATAGCCCTGGCCGTATTCGAAAGCACGGGAGAGATCGATCACCGCGGCGTCGAGCGACATGCCTTGGCTCTTATGCACGGTGATGGCCCAGGCGAGGCGCAACGGCACCTGGGTGACGCTGGCGCGATCGCGCCCGTTCTCATCGATCTTCCAGGTCGCCGGCTCGACGACGATACGCCGGCCGCCCAGGGTCCTGACCACGGGATAGCCCTCCTCGGCTTCGAAATCGATCACCGTACCCAGCGTGCCGTTGACGTAGCGGCCGCCGGGATCGTTCTTGGTGAACATCACCACCGCACCCTCCTTCAGCGCGAGGGTCTCCGGCGAGAGGCAGCCGCGCTGCAGCGCGCGCACGAAGGCCTCAGGCCCCCGCGTCGTCATGGTGAAGGGGTGGGGCTCGCCCTCGAGCTTCGCCAACTCCTTCAGATTGATGTCGTCGACCGCTGCGTTGTGGGTGAAGAGGCGCGGGCAGCCGCGCGGCAGCCGGTCTCTGTCGATGCGCCGCGCGCCGAGGGAAGCGCGTTCGGGCGCCGAGCAGGCATTGGCGCGAATGGCGGAGAGCACCCGCAAGAACGCCGGATCGTCCTGGCGATGCTGCTCGGTGAGATAGCAGACCGCGGGCGCGAGATCGCGCCAGGCGCGGAAAGCGTAGGCGAATTGGGCGCCGAAGCCGTCTGCCTCATCTGTGAAGGGCAGCGCGGACTCTGCCTGACGATTGATGAC
>Ga0307428_1001325_pt1 | contig 12741 bp, 13 predicted proteins | sample SalMarWE160240MG_FD_202161 | JGI IMG/M metagenome (GOLD analysis project Ga0307428, IMG submission 202161) | Salt marsh sediment microbial communities from the Plum Island Ecosystem LTER, Massachusetts, United States - WE1603-240 | ecosystem: Environmental > Aquatic > Marine > Intertidal zone >...
CCGATTTTAGCTACGCACAGGATCACGTCTTGAGCAAATCCAACGGATGGATAAAACAGGCAGCGAATGCAGTCTACGGAGGAAGTGCAGAGGACTTCGACCCTTCAGCAGCAACCTACCCGGAGAACATGTTCAATGCGATGTTAGGCGGGATGCCTAAAGAATACCTTACCGATCCTTCAGCTTGGAGATTCTGGGTCAATTGGACGGTGGAGAATGCTTATAGGGATTTATTGAAAACCAGAGGAACTTCTCTTGGAGATAGTGTATATACTACAAACCAGAAATTGGCTTATAAGGGATATCCAGTTGAAAGAGTTCCTATGCTAGAGAGAGCTAAAACCGAAATATCAGGAGGCCCGGGTGATGTGGCAATGCTGGGATTCCCGAATAATCATGCATGGGGAGTATTCCATAAAGTAACTATAGAGCGGGAAAGGGAAGCAAAGAAAAGACAAACCGACTTTATATTAACCCTGGAAGTAGACGCAGGGTATGAAGATGAGAATGCGGTTATTGTTGCTTACATAGACAAATCGAATCCAGTATCCTAAAAATATTATAGGTATAATAATTAAAAAACCGGAGGCAGTATATAGAGATATGTATTGCCTCTAACTTTAAGAGAGGAGCAACCGGAATAATGGAAATAGGAATAGTAGGATGCGGAGTAGTAGGTGGTACTTTTGCAAAAATGCTAACAATACAAGGGCATTCAATAAAAAAATCGGATATGTATAAAAATTATTTTGACGATATAAGCAAGGCTGATATTGTATTTATTTGTATTAATGATACCGACAAAGAGATGACTAATATTAAATCAGTATTTAAAGAAGTAGCAAAAACAAATCAAAAAGGGATTATTGTAATTAGAACTACAGTTATACCGGGAACTACAGATGAATTCATAGAACTATATCCAGAGAGAAAGATAGCCTTTCTCCCAGAATTTCTTACCGAAAGAAACGCAGAATACGATACATTCCACCCGGACAAAGTAGTTATTGGAACTGAAGATAACGAAGTATTTGAAATCCTAAAAGAATTATTCAAAGATATAATCTGCAACGAAAGAGTAATCCAAGTAAAGCCTTTAGAAGCGGAATTAATTAAAGTAGGACTTAATTCTTTAGCTGTAATTAAAGTAGTATTTGCAGAGCAAATGAATGATTTAGCCACACATTATGGAGTAGATTATAAGAAAATTTATAAAGGTTTTTATTTAGATAAATTTACAAAAGGAGAACATTTGATAGCAGGGAAGGATGGATACAGAGGAGCAAACGGTAAATGCCTACCAAAGGATATTGGGTTTTTATGCTATGCCGGTAAAAAGAATTACATTAACTTGCCTTTGGTAGAGTTGGCTCAACAATTAAATAAACATTATTTGAAAGGGGAGAAGTAATATAATGAATGAAGATCCGATTATAAATAAATATGAAGTAACTTTCTTTACTACTCAAAATGAAAAGAAGGCGGGTTATAGACATGGGCATTTTTTAGGGATTCGCCAGCAACATACCTATTGGATGTATAAGGTTATAGACGATATTTTAAATGAGAATAAACAGATAAAGGGGATAATTGAGATTGGAACTGCGGAAGGTGCTCTGTCATTATTTTTGGGATTAGAATGCTACGAAAGAGGGTTAAAGCCTTTGTTGACTTATGATATAAAGAAACGCAAAGAGCCAAATCTTTTTAAGTTATTAGGAATAAAGCCTATTATCAGGGATTGTTTCCATGAGGATTCTATCCGAGAGATAACAGAATATGCAGACAACCCTATCCTTCTTGTATGTGATAATGAAGATAAGCCAAAAGAGTTCAATACTTTCGTTGGGTTATTAAAGCAAAATTCTGTAATTGCGGCTCACGACTGGGAGCATACTATAAGATTAGCAAATATAAAAGATACTGTAAGTAAATATGCTATGAAGCCTTTACATGAAGAAGAATGGAATAGCCCACCTGATTATATTAAAACCTGTTTTTGGAGGAAAACATTATGAATAAAATAGTAATAATACAATCAATTTTTAATTGCGCAGGATTTAATAAGGAGAATGAACTTAATGAAGAATGGATTAAAAACAGACTGGAGATCTTTATCGATTATACTTTAAATAGTCTAAAAGCACAAACCAATCAATGGTTTACTTTTTTATTGAAATGCCGAGAGGAAACAATCCCTTTTATAAAAAAAGAAACAGAAGGATTACTTCCCAACAATGTGCTTATTATAGGAAAACTTGAATATGAACAAAAGATTAAAGACCTGATAAAAAATTATAAATATCTTTATTTAGCCAGAGTGGATTCAGATGATTTGTGGATAAAAACCTTTGTGGATACATTACATAACTGTGTACCACAGCCAGAAACCGAGTTATTGCTTAATCAGTATTGTTATAATTATGATATTTACCAGAAAAGGCTGGCATCTTTTTGGCTACTTTCTCCACAATCATACATTCTAATATATAAAGTAAAAGAATATCTTGAAGGGTTGAGACACAGGTTGGAAGGAGGACATAGGGCAGCAATAACAAGGACACATGAAATTATGCCCGGAAGGAATTATATGGATACTGTTCACCACGCTAATGATTCCTCCCATTTTGAAGGACGGGTTTGGAAGGAATGGAGAGAGATAAAAGGAGCAGAAGAGAAGAAAAACATATTAAAGGACTTTGGAATATATGAAAAGGAGATTATAGATGAAAAAGAATCCATTCAAGGATAAGAAAATAATATTCCGATTACATCCAAATTGGTATGATGGGAGCAGTTACAAATTCCCTTCTTTTTTAAAGAAAGCATTTGGTGTTGAAAATTCAAGAGAAAAAACAGAAGGAGAATATGATTTAGGAATATGCAAGGGAGATTGGCATACTTTTCATAAGGAATTTATGGAGAGAAATCTCCCATATCTTTTATTGGAGCATGATATTTATAGTTATAGATTTGGATTAAACGAGAAATCTTATGTTCATGACAAGGAAAAGATAGAAAATGCATCAGCGGTAATATTTACTTCCGAAGAATATGTTAAATATTATGAAGATTTAAAGAAGAGATATGGATGGCATATCCCTAAATATGTTGTTATTCACAATAGACCATTAACAAAGGATCTTAATTTTATTCCTAAAAAAAAATTAGAGGGATTAAATTTGGTTTTAGAGGGAGGACTTTCTGTATGGACAAAGAAGAATGACCCTTATCATTATAAAGCATATAATTACATATTCGAACAGTTTATAAAAGCAGGCTGGAAGGTTCATATTTACCCTACAAAAGTAGCATCTAATAAAAAGAAGTTAAAAGCATACCAGGACATAGGGTGTATTATACATGAATGGGTTCCGTGCCAATTACTATATCAAGAGATAAGCCAATACACAGCAGGCTTCCAAGGATTTAATTCTATCAATACTCCTGAATCATCTTTAAAGTTTGCACAAGCATGCAGGCCAAACAAGATATATGATTATTTGGCAGCAGGAATACCCACGATAGGTTACAATGGCAAAGAAGGAATGGAGATATATCGAGATAAATGGGGAATAGTTATTGATGATTTAGAGCAAGAAACCTTGAAAGCAATCCCGGAAAGATTAAAGAAAATAAAAATAACTAAAAAAATGAGATATGATAATGTCTTGGAGAAGGAAAGAGATAAGCTCGAATATATAATTGGTGTAGCTTTAAAAAAGTCAGAGAATCCTAATAGAAAAATTTATCAAGTTGGAGAAAATCCGTTCAAGATCACTGAAGAAATAAAAATAAAAAAAGATAATGCAAAGTATCCCATTAAAATAAGAGTAAGAAACAAGGGAGCACAGCAGATATACAGAGGCGGTTTTATATTCCAACCGGGGAAAACGACAGAAGAATTGACAATAAACATGGGAAAATTCAAAGAAATAAAATCTCATGTTAGTTTGGTTATCGAAATGGTAAGTAATAATTAGGAGGAGCGAAATGCTAAATTTTAGGTATAATATAAAAGTTTATAATCATAAAGGTGAACGGATTAACCGGAATAAATGTATCTTTCCTCCGGAAGAAGGAAGAGAATATTCTGATATAACAGATAGAGCATTTAAGGAAATTAAAGCCTGTAAGGACCTGGAAATAAAAGAGGTTGAATATCTTTGCCCAATTTGTAATAGAATCTTTACAAAAAGACATGGTCTTATAACACATATTACTATGGCACATCCGGAAGAGAAATATAAATTAAAAGGGAAAAAATAAGGAGATGATACGATGGCAAACCAATATTATTCTACTGTAGCAGATGTTAAAAGATATAGCGGAATCACTTATGCTAAATTAGGATTGTCCGGGGAAACCGAAATGGATACCATGATAGAAGACTGGCTGAAACAAGTAGCAAGCCTAATTAATAGGGATAGGGGAAGGAATCTTTTAACCGATTTAACCTTTGGAGAAAAGAGAATAGTGGACCAGGGAGTAGAGGAATGGAATGAGCAGACAGTAGCCGGAGTGACCATAGCATTGGAAACCGATCCCTATGAATTACCAAAAGGGGAAGAACGGATAGCGGTTAACCGGATAGAAATATCATCAACAGTAGGAGCGAATACAGTAATAGCCAGCAAGGCAATTGAAACAGATTACCAGGACTTAAGCGATGCAAAAATAATAATGATAAAAGTAAAGCCTTACGTAGACTGCGAAAAAGGAGCAATCCAGCTTTTATTATCGAGTGCAATCAATTGTGGTACGATCGTAAAGACAATAGACTTCCCGGAGATGTATGATAATGAATGGAAGCTATGTAAATTTTACCTGGGAAGCAAGCCAGCATACGCGAGCATTAAAAGTATAGGCCTGAAATTAGTAGATGAAGTAGGAGGGTATTTCTGGGTAGCGGATATAGAGAAATTAGTGATCCCGGAAGGAATACATAATATAGCAATGAGGGCATGTACAAATATGGTAAAATTAGCATACATGAATAGGGAATCCCCGGTGATTAGGATAGACGAATGGAATACTAAATTGGTAGAGGATAAAATATTAACCGATTCGTTAAAAAAAGAATTGAGCCTATATTATAAAAAGCCAGAATTTTCATTTAATAGAGTGGTTGGCATGGTAGACGACCAGAGAGATATCCCAATAAGTGAGATAAATGAATGACCATTAAAGTATATATCGATGAGAAACAAATAGAAAAAATTATGTCAATACCGGTAGAGGCCAGTAAAAAGGCCTTTTCATATCTAATAACCGAAGTTTGGGCTGGGTTGAGAGAAGAGCCACCATCTGATCATGGGCATTTAAGAGGAAGATGGCAATTAGAGAAGGTAAATGATTATTGGTATAAACTTATTAGTGGGGTTGAATATGGGCCCTACGTGGCATTCGGAACGGGGATATATGGCCCGAGAGGGATAAAGATAACCCCGACAACTAAGAAGGCTTTAAGTTTCATGTGGCATGGGATGAGAGTAACCGTTAAAAGTGTAAAAGGCCAGAAGCCAAACCCATTTCATGAAAGAGCTATGAAGAGAGGAGAAAATAGGATAGATGAATTTATAAGAACAGCATTGAGGGAGACAGGAGGTTAAGATGGAAGCAAAAACTTTATCAGATGCCATCGATGATATTATGGATAAGATAGAGGAGAAAATATCCGGAGCAATGCAAGACGGAGGGTTACTGGATGATGTGAAAGCATTGGTAGTTGGCACAAAGACAAGCCAAAAGCCGGAAGCTCCTGCAATATGGATAATGGAAGGAGAGACCGTCATACATCCGGATTCAAAAACTACCATGTGGGAAAGTTGGGACATGGATGTTGTGATTATAGGGGTTACCTTTAATTCGGTAGAAGGCAAAGTAGGCTATAAAGATGCGAATGGATTAACAGCCAGGGTAAAAAATATATTATTAGCAGACCGAACCCTGGGATTCGGGCACGGTAAATTTTTTCAGGATATAAAGAGTAAAAGATTTGATGGGAATAATCCATACTTTCAAAATGGAAATTATTATAGTGCAGTATATACTTTAACGGTTACTTTTACGGTAAGAGAATAAAAATGAAAGGAGATGACAAGTTATGACAGAACCAAGAAGATACGCGGGTTTTGTAGAAGAAGAAACATTTAATCCGGATACTCCGGCCGATGCAATATTCCATATAGATATTGCTTCTGCAACTTTAGACACACCTTCTGATCCTAATTTACATTTTGAAGGTGGGTTAAGTAGAGGGAGAAAAATAATAAGACCAGGGTATTATGTACCATCAGGAAATATTATATATGCAATAGATATACGCTCAATAGGGTATTTTTTAAAGTGGGCCTTAGGTAATTATACTTTTACAGACGGAGGGGAAGGAACGAACACCCATGAAATATATCCGAAAGAAAATACTGTATTGCCTTCGTACACCGTAAGGTTGGGAAAGGATATTTTTGAGCATATATTTACCGGATGTGTGGCAAATGGCCTGGAGCTAGCCATAGAAGATTCTTTTATATTTGCTACTTTGGATAATATCGGAGCAAGAGATAAAAGGGGAACTTTAAAGGAAGTTGCAGCCTTGACATTATTCAATGAAAATCTTTTATCTTTTGTTGATACTTCACTTGCTCTGGGCGCTGCAGTAGATTACAACTGTAAGATAAAGAACCTGACCATAAGTATAACCAATGGAGCAGATGCCGGGCCAGGGAAAGGATTTGGTTCAAGGCATCCTTGCAGAATTCCTGTAGGAGCAAGGAATATTGACATAAAGGGGAATCTATTCTTTGAAGATTACAGCGAATATGCAAAATTCTGGGGAGCCTCAAGTGCAGTAAGCGCGGATGGAGTATCGACAGAGGCGATGATATTGACTATTGATTCAGGGACGGATGGTAGCCTGGAATTTAACTTCCCGAAATTAGCTTATACCGATTTAAAGACTCCACCATCCGGAAGAGGAGAAATCGTACAAGCCTTTAGCGGAATAGCCTTAATAGATACTATTACCCTGGCAGATGCAGTCACTACGATAGAAGCAGAAATATTGGCTACTTTGTTAAATAATAATGATGACATGGATGAAGACATTATGTCTTAAAAAATTAAAAGGAGAAAAAGTCATGGAGAATAAAATATCAATAAAAGAGCGGATACTTAAAGGAAAAGATTATACTAAAAAAATATCAATAAAAGAGCTTGGAGGGGAAATCGAAATTAAACCATTAACCGAACAGCAATGGACGGAGATAAGTGCCAAAGCGGTCCAGTCAGCAAAAACAGAATTTACTCCTATATTGAATAAAGTGGGCCAAGTTGATACAAAAAAAACAAAAGAATCAATTAAATTTAATTTTGATATAGAAACACTTCAAAAAGGGGATTTTGAAAAAAATATATTAACTTGTAAATATGGCATAGTGGAAGAAGGATTGACAGAAGAGGATTTAAGGCAGATATCCCCTCCGGGCGTTATAAAGAAAATAGCAGACGAGATATTTAGAATAAGCGGGATAGGAGAAGATCAGCTAGAAGAGCTGCAATTTTTTCGCTAAAAGTGAAGAAGGACAAGAGATAATAATATTTCAAATATCCGGAATAAAGTTTGTTGATAATTATAAGGATCTTACAATAGCACAAAAGATTTTTATTCAGTTTGCGTATAAAGAATATAATGAAAGAGAATATGGAAAGGTACAGAATGATAAATATGCTAAAGCAAGAAAAATGGCCAGAGAGAAGGTGAACAAATAAATGGCAAATGTGATGGAAGTTATAGTTAAGGGAGTAGACCAGATATCTCCTGTTATTGACAAAATAGATGCAAAAACAAAGAGTACAGGAAATACCATGCAAAAAAATTGGGCCGGAGTAGGAAAGAATATGCAAGTTGCAGGTGTGGCCGCGGTAGCACTAGGAGCGGGGATAGAAATGTTGGCCAGGGCAAATGCTCCGTTATTAGAGACAACCAGAAGGTTGGCCGATTATTTAGACCTGGATAGCAAAGCCATGCAGCAATTAGTTATTGACACTTCAAATGTTACTTTTCCATTAAAAGAAGTATTAGAGATAATGGAGACCGGGACGAAGTTGGGGATTGAAAGTGCTGATAGTCTAAAAAAATATGCTGAATTTTGGGATATGGTTGGAGATGCGACAGGGGAGAACGGTCCGGCATTAGCGGAAGCAGGGGTTTCCCTAAAAGCATTAGGAATCGCAGCCGGGGAAGAAGGAAAAGCTTTGGCAGCCTTCGGATTTATTCAGAGAAATACGACTATGGATATAGGCGATTTTATTAATTCGATAGGTAGGCTGGCACCGGAGATGAGAGAATTAAAGATGGGAGTAAATGAAGCAGCGGTAGTTTTAGGAATCATGCAAAAAGAATTTGGAATGACTTCCCGGGTGGCCATGCAGGAATTCAGAACAGCGGTTACATCAGCGGATGGAGATATAGATAAACTCAAAGAGACTCTGGGAATAACTGGCGAAATGTTCGATGAGTATACTAAACAGGTAGCCGAGAGCTCGGATGTTATTGCAGAGAATGCCAAAAGAAATAACGAGCTTTATACCCCAATACAAAAGATACAGCATGCATTAGAAGAATTAAAATATAAGATGGGAGACTTTATTCAGGGAGCAGCGGGCTATGCACCACTCCTAACCGGGATGGGGTCAGCCATGACGATTATAGGAACGATTATGAAATCAAACTTCCTACCACAAATTATGGCAGCAGCCAAAGGAGTCTGGGCCTTCACAGCTTCTATATTAGCGAATCCTTTAACTTTTTGGGTGGGAGCGATTGGAGCGGTTATTACAGCAATCATATTATTATGGAAAAATTGGTCACAAATAACCGAATGGATAAGTAGAAAAATTGATTGGATAGTAGATAAGTTTCAATGGTTAGGGGATAAGGTAAAATGGGTAGCTGAAAAGCTGGGGATATATAAAGAGAAGACAGAAGAAATTATAGAATCTACTGATAATTTAAAAGATTCTGTGGAAAAAACAGGTGGAGAAATAGATGATCTGGCAACAGCACAAAGAGAAGCAACAACAGCATCGGATTTATTAAAAGATAGTACGGATGGTTTAGGTGATTCTCTGGGAGAAATTCCGGAGCAAGCCAAAAGAGCTTCGGATAGTATCAAAATATATGCGGAGGATGTTGGAGAAGATTATATACAACTAGCGGGAAGAGCAACCGATTCATGGGAAGATTTTTATGCATTCTGGGAAGCGGAAGCAAAAAGAAAAGCGGACGAAATCATAAGGCTAAATAAAAAAGTGGAAGAATCCACTCCAAAACCAAAGGCCTCTAATTTGTATAAAATTTTAGATGCAGAGGGAAATCCACTAGGATTAAGAACCGGGAATACATTGAGTCAGGCCGAAAAAGAAGAGGGTATATCTCTAGTAAAGCTACATAGCGGAGGGATGGTACGGACCATAATACCCGGAGGAGAAGGCCTGGCTTTATTGAAAGATAGAGAGATCGTATCTGAACCAGGGGAAGCACCAGGGAATAATCAGATTAACCTAAATATAAATGAGGGAGCATTTAATATAACCACAGATAAGCTGGACGAGAACGCTATAAAGAAAGCCGGGAAATGGCTATTTGATGAATTTTACAGTCAATGCAGAGCGAATAATATTATCTTACAAAGGGGATAATTATGGATATTAAATTAGGAATAACAGATTCGGAAACAACTTTTAATTATGCATTGGTAGATTATATGTATCAATTACACGGTTCAGTACATACCACACCGAGTGGAACGAAAAGAGTGCAATATGCCAAAGAGGATAAATATTTATTTACCGTTTCATTAACTTTTGTTACAAGTGATGTATGGGATGATCTGGTAATAGAGATAAATAACAGCAAATTATATGATTTGAATTTAATTATTGGAGAGGATAATTATACCGTTAGGATCATACCGGAAAGCATATCGAAGAAACCAATACTAGGATCAGCGGAAGCCTACAATATTACATTTAATTTAATAGAGGTATAATATGCAAAATCTAGGTGACTTAATCATAGGGGATTTTGATAATAAGGCGAATATAGTATTAGGGAAAGCCGAAGTTGACAAAGACGGACTGGGGACTTTTGTAGAGTTACAAGATATTAAAGATTTTTCTATACAATCAAATATAACTAATATATTCCAGAATACTTGTGCTTTATCATTCAACATAAATCTATTAAATACTAAAGATAGATATTCATTCCATAATACCGGAGCTAGTTGTTATGGTTATATTAAAGGAGGACGAAAAATAAGGTTATATCTGGGAGCCAGGTTAAAATCGACACCAACAACACCGGAAGCAACGGTTATAGACGTTGGAGGAGATGGAACGGAATACCCTTGGTCCGGAGATATGGGATACACAATTATACTTGCCAAAAATACTGCGAATGCAACTGGGAAATTAACTTCGGTAGATGTTAATGTAGATGCGGGAGCGAACATGACAAATGTTATTATAGCTACTTTCTACAGACCAGACCCGACAGGAAATCCTCTTAATTTTACAGCCAGAGATTCCCAGAATGTGGGGACCTTAGAAGCGGATGGGAAAAGGACGGTTTCAGTTGATTTGAATATATTAGAAGATGATTATATCGGAATATATACACCAGAAATAAATTCTTATATAAAACTTATAGAAGGAGAAACCGAAGAAGGGATATGGGTAATAGAAGGGGATTACACATCCTGCGAAAATCAGGAGATGATGCTGGTAGAAGAATATAGTATAGGCCTTTATGCAACCGGATTAACCATAGAAGAGGAAGAGGAAACAGAACACGCAGACTATTATTGGAGTTGGTTATATGGGATCATAGACAAACCGACTACACAATACGAAGAGGAGGGAGAATCTTGTAATATAAGCGGAAGAGATTATATTGCATACCTTTCAGAGAAATATCTAAAAAAATTATGGTGGGGAAAGAATAAAAAATATGATATAGTTGCGGACCAGGAGCATTATGAAATGGAAGAGGATTGTAAGGGAATATATAGGGCTTTCCTGGACAGGACAGGAGAAGGAACTAATTTTGAAGAAATATGGTTAAATAGCGAATGGACTTACGATTGGGATATTAATGAATTCGTATTTTTAAAACCAAACGTGCCGAAAGAAGCAGGGGTAGGGTGTTTATGGCTATATTATTTTACTCCGCAAACCGTAGAAAATATTGTAGCAGACCTTTTAGTAGAAGCCGGATTATTAACAGCAACCGAAAAAACTCTATGGTTAGCCAATACTTTACTCTGTACTCCAACCGGGAAAGATATCGAGAGAGTCTGGTTTGATTCGGGAACGACTTATATAAGAGCAATAAATATATTAACCGAAACGGTAATATATAGATTTTTTATTAACGGAAACCATGAATCTTGTTTTAAGCCAATACCACAACTTACGACTACGGTTAAAAGAATTAATGATAATGAATATCTTATAAAAAAAGAAGAGGAAAGACTTGATGAATTATATAACCATTTTATTATAATAGGCGAAAAAAGAGAAATGAAAAGGAATTGGTTATCAGTCATGGCCTATTCTTCTGTAGCAAGTTTGACTTCAACATCCGGAACGTTAAGAGGAGCGACAACCGATGATGGAGAAAATAGAATAGTTAAGAGAGGGTTTATATGGAAAATAGAAGGGGAAGCAGATATTGTATGGTACGAATCAGGTGGGGATTTAGGAATCGGATACTACGAACATATTACAACAGGACTCACACCGGGAACTGATTATAAATTCCAGGCCTATGCGGAAGACAACAAAGGGAATAAAAGATATTCTGCATGGTATTATTTTAGAACAGAAGAGGGGTTATCATAAATGGCTGAACAAGTTACAGTATATGCTTCGAACTCAATAACTTATCATAAAACAGATAATGATTGGCAAGTCTGTCATGATGGAATTACTGCTGATGATTATGAATCAGGTTATATACAGATAGGACAACGTGACCATTGGCGTATATGGAGAGGATTATTATATTTTAATCTTTTAGGAATAGTACCTGAAAATGTTAGTATATTATCCGCTAAGCTTTACTTGAAAGTATTAAGCAAACCAGATGTTGGTTATAGAGATTTTGATTGTGTGATTCAGAAGAGTACCGAATATGATAAACCATCTGAACCTCCTAATTATGGAGATTATAATTATCTTTACTATGGTGGCGATCATGGTAAAAAGAATTCATCCTTAATGGTTGTAGGTGAATATACAGAGATAGAGATTACAGACCTTTCCTTAATTACACCAGGAGGAATGACTAAATTCGTAATAAGAAATGGTAATGAGATAAATGGTATAGACCCCAAGTTTGAGTGTTGGATAGAAATGTTCCCTAATCCTCCAGTACAAACTTGGTGTATAGAGTATGTAGCTTTTTATAAATACAATGCCGATGAAGGCAATAGACCATATATGGTAATAGAGTATGAAGAAACAGAAACATCTATAATAAATATGAAAGCAGAGCCAGACTCAACGCAAACAGCGATAAAATTATATGGAGAGATAACAGAAGGAGAGAATATAACTGAAAAAGGATTTGAATATATCGTTCAAGATGAAGAGCCAGGGGCAGAGGACACCGGAATAGAAGTCATAAAGACAAAACCTGCTTATCAGGAATATTGGGAAATAGGTGAATATTGG
>Ga0307428_1001327_pt1 | contig 12724 bp, 8 predicted proteins | sample SalMarWE160240MG_FD_202161 | JGI IMG/M metagenome (GOLD analysis project Ga0307428, IMG submission 202161) | Salt marsh sediment microbial communities from the Plum Island Ecosystem LTER, Massachusetts, United States - WE1603-240 | ecosystem: Environmental > Aquatic > Marine > Intertidal zone >...
GCCCTTGAATTTCTTGAAGCAGGTCATGACCTGGTCATCGGCTCTAAGAAGGCAGGCGATGAACGGCGGTCGCTCTTGAGGAGGCTTGGAAGCGATCTGTTTATCTTGACGGCCGGGGTTTTGCTCGGCCTTCCCTTCGAAGATTACTCCATAGGCGCCAAGGCGTACAAGCGGGATCTGGTGCTCGAGTATAGCCGCATGATTGATGCGGGGACCTCGTACGTGCTCAATATAGTCTACCTGGCATTCAGGGATAAGAGGAAGGTGATCGAGATACCGGTGCAGTGCGAGGATTATAGGGAGAGCAGGTTCAACATAGTTTCCGAGGGGCTTTACCGCTTCTACCAGCTCTTCAGGCTCTGGTGGCATGAAAAGCTCTTACGGTAAGGTCTGCATAAAAAACCAATCTTATCATCACCAATAAGTCAATTGCAGTCACCTTGATTTGCACCTTAAAGCCGCCCATCTGACCATGAGAGTCATTTATGCTCGGTCTTTTCCAACATCTTTTCTTTAAGCCAGAGGTTGATCAATGTCTCCGTTGATATCCCCTGCCGACGTGCATAATCTCTTAGCTGGGCAATTAAATCCCTGGCTAACCCACAGTATTCTTTACGGAATTCTATATCTATATGTACATCCACATCTTCCATGAGGTCTTCATAGTCAGCGGTGCTGTGGGTATCCCAAAATGCCCAAAACTCTTCAAGTGAATGAAATTCATCCGGCAGATTGTCGCGTTTAGTGAGTTGTTCATCATTTTTTTGCATAGTTCTTTCTCTCCTTTTTGTCCATATCACGGGCACTCAAAACGAGCGCTTCACCCGTCAATTTGTGAATAAAAAACACTGTTAAGAAGCGCCCAAATAGTGTCTGACCCAATGCTCCATAAACATCTTCACCGCGAAACCGCCCTCTGAGCATTCTTTTGATCTTTGGTCTACCGCTAAGAACCTCTTCAACCTCAATCTGTGTAACATGATGCTTCGATTCTATCTTTTCGATAATCTCATTTAGCCAGATGAGGCCGGTAATCTTCACTATTGCGACCTTTTTTAAAACAGGCTTAAATTATTGTTTTCGACATTTCTAAATAACATGGGGTATTCAAGTATTGCCCATTTCCTGTATATACAAAATAACGTATTTCAAGGAGTGAAGTCAAATGCTTATCCCTCCATGCGCTAGGCAGTACATAATGATTATAGGTAAACAATCAGGAGAGAAAAAGACTGGGATTTTTTGTACCGTTTTATCGTAGCTTCTCAATAAGTTTGGTTTCTGTCATTGCGAGCGACCTTCCCGCCATGCGAGTCCGCGAGGCGGGCGGGAACGAAGCAATCTCTGTTATTACAACGAGATTGCCACGTCGCGGAGTTTATCCTGAGCATAGCCGAAGGGCTCCTCGCAATGCCAGGAAGTGGCAGTGGCAAGGAATTACCTGAATTTATTGAGAAGTCACGATTTATCAACATGCTTTAATTCTGGAGGATGGAAAGGCTTGCTTCGAGGTGAAGGGCGGATATACAAAAGGCAGGGCCTATTGACGGCCCTGCCTTTTCATTTCATTAACTTCTCTTCTTCACCATTACCCTGCAAGGACGATAAAAGCTGCACCGCTTAATGGAATCGCCATAAGATCAGCAGCAATAAGCTTCACTCCATGGGAGCCACCGTTTCTATAAAACACCCGGTACTTTCCGTTATAGTGGTTCCCCTATCTGACGTCCCTGGAGGAGACGGCGGCAGCTCAATGCCTTCGACCATTGCAGAGGCCTTGAGGATGGTCTTCACCGAGGATGCCGTAAAGTAACCTCCCTCTTCATCCTTTGGAACGAGCATGGTGATTTCGGCATTACCCAGCACCTTGATCCAGTAAGCCTTGGCGGGTTGGAGCGTGTCGCCTAACCCGAGCTGGTCATAGCCGTTATTGGCCCCTGTCCCTGTGTAGTCCCACACATATTGCTGAGTGAGGGTGTTGCTCGGACTCGTGATAAAATATGTATTGAGCCCGTCGCTCACCGCAATCTTATCGAGCTTGATGCTTGCAGAAGGCCAAGGAAGGGCTACCATGTTCCAGCCAGGTAAGAGGGGTACCTTCGCGTACGCGCCGTCCGGTGCGGGCTGTCCGGAGAAGGTGGTGGTGTCCGTAGAGGTGCTGATCACCCAGAAGCCTCGGCCTGGATATACCTTAAGGTCTGCAAAGGAGGATTCATCCATCTCGATATAGGCAGATGAGACCGGATCCCAGGCGAATACCCGCCAGACCCCCTTGTCATAGGGGCCGAGGGTATTCTCCATGCTCTCCTGTAACGATGAGCCGTTCTCAAGGCTCACCGGAACGGTGAACATGCGGTAGTCGGTTGGATCCCCGGTGCCGCCGGGCAGCGAAAAGTTATGGACGATATCGGGGATATACTCATAGGCGCCCATGTCATAACCTGATCCCTTGGGCCTCTCGTAGCCGGCAAAGTCTATCTCTACTGTATCCTCGGAGTCGGTGGGGATTTTGTCTATACAGGGGGAATCAGATTGAAGGATATAACTTGTTTGGCTGGTATAAAGCGGATCAGCAGAAATATCATGTGCCCCTACCAAGCCCTCACAACCGAAATAGTTACCTTGGCCGTTATTCCACACATCATTGTAATCAATCGTGGGGCTTCCGCCGGCATTGTTGATGCCGTAGCCGGTGAAGTTGGTGATGATGTTTGATTTTATGTTGGGAGTTGTTGGGCCAACCAAATTGAGTATATAAATCCCATCAGAGGTACCATAGTCTATGGTGTTGTGGTAAATGAAGGGTGAGGCGGTGCCGCCTTCGACTCCAGAAACCTGAATCCCGTATACCATGGTGGAGCTTGTGTCATAGATAAGGTTATTGGCGATGCCCGGGGCGGCAGTTCCGCCGGTTCCGTATCCGTTCACGGAAATACCTATATTATTGTTATAGATCTCATTTCTCTCGATGCTTGGTGAGGCTCCTGCTCCATCGCCGGCAATAAAGATGCCGGTGGGGTAGTTATCGTGGATCGTATTTTTCCGTATATCGGGGCTGCAATTATACACATAAAGCCCGCCTCCTGCCTCTCCCATGCCGTTATCATGGATTTCGCAATTCTCGATAATGTTTCCGCTTCCGGAAGAGATCCTTATTCCCCAATCGTCAAAGCCTTTCACAGCCACATTCTTGATGGTCACATAATCGGCAGCAATCTCAATGCCGATCATCCAGAAGGTCGCATCAGCACCATCCAGAACCGGCATGCCCTCCCCGGTTGCTCCAATAATGGTTACGTTATTTTGAGTGATGGTGAGGACCTCGTCCGGTTCGGTTTCGCCAGTAACCTGGTATGTGCCGGCACCTACGTAAAGGGTATAGTTTCCTGCTGACCCTTCGTTTATATGATGAATTGCCGTATGCAGGTTCCATGGGTTACTCTGCGTACCGCCTCCCCAGATGGGATTATCCGGGGCAGCATAATATGCACCAAAACCGTACTTCGGTTTTTCATCGGGGTTGTTGGGGTTTTTATATGGAGTCCAGGCGACCTCCTCGCCATCGGAGTAGCCGTCGCCATCCGAATCAGGGTCATCCGGATAAGTTGAATATTGCTCATATTCTTCAAAATTACTTAGGCCGTCCCCATCCAGATCCTGCGATGCATCATCTTTCAGTGGATCAAGTCCATATGATACCTCCCATCCATCGGGCATGCCATCGGAATCGGAGTCGGCATTATTCGGATTGGTACTATTGTTGTACTCCTGGAGATCGGTGAGGAGATCAGAATCTCCATCGGCATAACCATCATGGGAGAGATCTCCGAAATGGTCGATCTCCCATATATCATCCATGTCATCGTCATCAGTGTCCAATAAGTAAAACTCATCAGCAACAAGGTCAACTGGAGAAGTTTCGGGGCTTACAGTTATAACCATACCTGTATTTCCTACATAATCTCCCGTTGTCTGCACGCCGTTAAGATCCGCATCCCACCAAGCACCTACGAATATTTTCTCATTCACCGGCATATAATGCACGGCATAGGACATGCCGGCACTGTATCCGCCGGGATAAATGATTTCCCCACCAATAAAATAATCCGGATTAGCCTCAAAATCGACATTATATTGAAATACGCCTACATAGATAGCCCCCTCGCCATTATGAGCGGATACATTCAATGTGCCGGTTATGCTGGTAATGGGAAGAATTTGGAGGCACGTGGCATGATCCTCGCTCGGGTCATACCAATCCTTCCCCTGGGTGTATACGCGGATATATCTACCGGATAGGTTTCCCATATCGGTTAATGGAACTTTCCATTCGATAATGCTCTGCGCTTCTGCATGGCCTTCCGGATAGCTCCCGATGAGCTCCCAATCGCCACTGTGGATAACCTCCACTCCCCAGCCATAAGCTGGATCATGGTATGCCACAGCGCTTAATTCTCCCCAGCCGTCATATCCGCACCTCTTGTTAGCCGCCACAAACCCATATCTTACGTCTGTGTCCGGCGGGCCGTCATGGAGAGTCATAGCGAGGTAGAGATATTCGGTATCTTTTGCAAGGTAGAGCTGGTTAATGTCTGTCCCGGGCAGGTAGGGGTCATTGTTGCCGGCAACATCAGCAAAGACCGGGGAAAGCCCTGTCCAATCAGTGATATCTCCGTCAATTGTAATAGCGTCAGAGGTGACTGTAGGAATATCCACAGTGCCACATAGCTCTCCGTCTAATTCCCAATCATCTTGGGCGAAATCGGGCAGGATGCCGCCCAGGGTGGCATCATCGCCGAGCCCGTGGCCTGCAGTGCCGGCTATGGGCTCACCGCATTCATTGAACTGGGGGAGGAAGTCGCGCAGATTGTACGGACCAGTGGTGCCATTGCCAAAGAAGGGATTGAGATCGATAGTGGTGATTTTTTCTTCCACACCGGTCCGTGCAGCGGTAAAAGTACCTTCAGTCCATCCAGTATAACCCCCTCCGGTAATTGCTGTCTTTTCCGTATTGAGGGTCCCTGTAAATGTAAGTCCATTCATTTCAATGGTTATTTGGTCGCCACTGATTATGACGCAATCAAGCCAGCCGCTTGAGCCTGCAAAAGGGCCCTCATCACTTCCCTGGAACTCACCTTCCGACATATCGTTATAGAAATGTACTTTCATGAGTTCGGTTGTACCATCAGCGAATATCCATGTCTCATCTCGGTCGACAAATTCGATGACCGTTGATTCAGTTAAGTTGTTTTTTATTTTTTCAAGCTGATTCCGGATGAATTCCTCGTGCAGGAGGTCGCAATCCTCAAGGGCTATCAGCTCCTCTGCACCAAGTTCGGTGCCGGGATCGTTTCGGATTGCATCCGATGCGGCCAGATAGTCATTAATTGCCCCTAGAAGCGCTGTCCTTGCTTCTAAGAGTTTGGCAGCGCCATCAACTGAGGGCGTTGAAGAGGTTGTCAGGAGCTTTAAGAAATCCGGATATCTATCGAGAAATTCATTGGGATAAAAAAGATCATAATCCAGATTGCCGAAGGCAACCAGCTCACGGACGCTCACGTTAAGATCATAGGCAGAGATGATCAACACAAGGCTCTTTGCAGCCTTGAGCCCGGCCCTGAACAGGAGAACATCCCCGTAGTCGAATTCAATATCCATTTCTGAATCGATTAATGAAGCAGCAATGATATGTTTCTTAGTATCGGGATCAATCGACCAATCTGCGATTGTTGTATCCAGATTGGCGATGGAGTCATTTAAAGCGGCCAGCAAGGGCCCGGCCAGAAAAGACCGTATTGCCTCCCCCGAAGGTGCCGTTTCGGGGAGCATCAGCTTTTCGTCTTCCCAGGATGGGTAATGCTCAGTATAGGTAGGAGGCTCAAATTCGAGGGTGTCGAAATCATTGCCGGTACGGGAAACCCCGTACTGGGCCAAAAGGTAGGTAAGACCTCCGGCATCCTCTGTTAAAGCCAGATCAAAAAGGCGAGTCAGGGCAAGATAGGCGTTGATTACCGGTTCGTCCGGACAGTAGGATTTGGCCTCCTGAAAGATGGAATGAGCCTGCAGGATGTCATCCACTGTTTCCGAAAACAATGCATTTTCACCATCGGCAATATAGTCCTCAGCAGTCTTGGCATCGGCAGTGGCCGTTAGACCCATTATCAATATGATTGTAAAAAAAATCATAAAAAGCGTATGCATTTTTTTACTCATGGGTAGCGCCCCCCTTGATAGCAATTTCATATATGCCTAACATCGTCTTATGCCTAACTGTTTAATGGATAAATAATAATGATGAACTCGTAAAAAGTCTTTTAACCTGTCATTGCGAGGAGTGGAGTGACGAAGCAATCTCGTAAATTCAAGTGCTTACATTGAATGAGATTGCTTCGCTCCCGCCCGCCTCGCCTTGCGGACTCACATGGCGGGCAGGTCGCTCGCAATGACGCCGATTTCGACTTTTTGTCAACATCGTCTTATGCCTAGCTGCTTAAAGGGTAAGTAATGGGTCTCAAAAAGACATCTGTGGTTAGCCGATTCCCATTCCACTGGTTTTCAGGCGTCTTCAAGATAAAGTGCCGGTCCGTTATAAAAACAGCCTTTTGAGGAAGCATACTGAGAAGCTCCGTCGTGAGAACTTGGGAACCTGATATTACCCTGACATTTCCCTTGAAGAGAATATCCCGTTGCTTTAACCGTATGATTCCGGAGGATGCTGAAATCTTTGTTACTACAGAATCTTCATCATGAAGCTCGATAGTAATAGGTTTCAGCACAACTGAAGAGATGCGCTTTACCGGAAATGGAGGCAGGCTATCCTCTGAAAAGATATCATTAAACCTGAATCCTTGCTCAGCTTCGGGAATGTCCTCTACCTGGACAACCTTTTTCCCCGGCACCGTAAAAGAATCTCCAACAACAGGCTCCATCTCAGTTGAGGAAACCTGTCGTGTTCCAGGCAGGGGCGGATTCCCCCTGGATAGGTTTACTTGTTCTCTGCCTTCATTTTGGTTATACGAATCTTTCGGCTTATTTTTTTGAACCCCACCCTCTCCGTAAATATGGATAACGGCATTCTCAAATCGAGCCTCATTCATGAGGGCAAATCTAAACGAGCCGAGTTTTTTCTTCTGTATGCTGAATGCATCGGCCTTGATTGAAATAGTTGTTTTTCCTTTATAATCGGCTTCATAGTGAAAGCCCCGGATTTCATGTCGTGCTCTTTGGTTTTTATAGCTTGGAGTAGCGGTGAGTTCATGGAGAGAATATGAACTGCGATGGTGAAAGGCTGCAAAGAGAAGGCCCCCTGCGATACTAGCTGCAAAAAAAAGAAATAGAATTGTAATACGTTTCCTGCTCATTACCATGGGAATATCTTGCAATAGCCTTTTTGATTTCTAAATGATTTCTCTATTTCCCTGATATAAGCTAAAAAATTGATTCTCTGCCCAACTCCAAAGAATGAGCCTTTTCTCCTCAAAAGCCGGCACCTTTTTATTCATCTACTGCTGATCTGATGGCGGTTCAGGCGGACCGGGCAGTGTGGTCGTGGTCATTTCAGGCATTGTGCTGGTCGTGGTTGTGGTGCTGGTTGTGGTTGTGGTGCTGGTTGTGGTTGTCGTCGTTGTCGTGGTAGAGGTAGTGGTTGTGGTGGCTGCTTCAGAGGTTGTCGGCGCCTCGGTTGTGGTTCCCTCGGTAGTGGTCGCTTCTGTTGTTTCAGTGGTGGTTGGAATGGTCGGCACGTCCTCAAGTTCTTCCTGGAGAGTTTTTAGTTGATCCTCGGTCACGAGAACAGGCTTCGAGGGCGCTCCACCTCCTATAATATCAGCCATAAGATCCTTGGTGAGCACGATATATTCTTCCGGCCTCAAGGCATTGGCTACCTCGATCTCATCTTCAAAACAGGCTACCTTGGTGATGGTATCCGACTGGACCCACACCAGGAACACGGTACCCCGCACGCCCACGACCGCGGTTGGTGTCCCCACTTTGAAGTCCCGTTCCCTGAAACCGATCAGCTTCTTGGCGAAGACCCGAAGTTTTCCCATTGCCATTCTAAAAAAGGCGCTTCTCTTTTTTTCTTCGGGGAGAAATGAAAAGTCATCCAAATGAAGGTCTGCCTTTTTGCCCATACTAAGGATGCTGCCGTCCAGGAGATCGATCCTCAGGGCTGAGTCATCTGCCGTCCTCACCCTGTCATGGAGAAATAAGGGCATGCCCACATATGCGTTGATGGGACTTATGACCCCCTCCCGGATAATCTGAGCCGCGCCCTTGATTTTAGAGACATTTCCGACCAACTGAGCGGCCTGAGCGGATAGGGGGAATACAATTGCCAAAAAGAGAATCCCAATGATGAAATACCTTGCTTTTTTCATGGAATAATTCCCTTTCTCACGTTGGGTATGGGCGCTCATGAACACCTTTGCGGCTTGTCTTACCCATACGTGAGATCATAATAAATGTTAGAGGAAAAAGGCAATACGCATATAGTATGATTTTACTAATAGCTTAGTATTAAGGCCAGACAAATTCGCAAAACAGTTCCCCGCTTCTCCTTGGTCGGCCGGACAAGTGAAAGGGGATTTTCGGCTTTTTACGAAACCATCAAATTTAGTGATCTGCTCATGTCATTGCGAGCGACTAAAGGGAGCGACGCAATCTAATGGTTAAACTCATTTCAGAGATTGCTTCGTCGCTAACGCTCCTCGCAATGACAGTTATTATGTAATCTGTTTTTATGTTCCGCTTAGTAAGACCTTAAGAACAGATCTTGCTCTATGCTAAAACATGGCCATAATCGTAAGGCCGTACACGTTCTTCTTAAATTCGTAAGGGTCTATGCCGCTCCTTAATACATTGGAGTCGTTTCGGGTGTGGCTGTAAGAAAAAGCGAGTTGGAATATATCGGAGAGCGGCTTGGAAATAGAGAGCGAGAGGATATATTTATTGTCCTCACGCTCCCCAGTGGTGGAGTAAAGAGGATTCATCTGGAAGCCGCTTTTCTCATAGGTCAGCGATACATCGCCTCGCATCCCCCACCATGGCAGGTCCGCTCCAAGACCCATAAGAATTTGGTAATATTTATAAGAAAAGATTTCCTCATCGGCATCCTCTGAACCATACTTGAATCCCGCCCTTGGATAGAGGCGCCGATCCTGCATTGTATAGTGCTGAACGATTCCAATGGAGATCTGACCAGCATCGGATGTTACGTCATCGAGATACTTTTTATCCTGATAGTTGAGGGTGATCTCGCTCTTCAGATTATCAGTCTCAACAATAGTAAAAACAGGTGTAAAGGCGCTCATACTTAATTTTTCTTCGCCGCCTGCATTATAGTAACTATAATCGTACTGGAGCCTGGCATAGAATGGATGATATCCGGCATTAAGGTAGAGATGGGGAATGATCCCCAGGACATTATTGTCGATAAGATCCTGGTATGCAGCGCTGAAGCAAGAAAGTCCTGCGCCCATTTCTACGTGTTTTTTGTTGAGGAATTTATAGCCGCCCCTGACGTGTAAGGTCTGAAACTGGTCTGCCTCATCCAGGGCTTCGCCCGTGGCAGATATTATTTGCGTCTGCTCAAGAGGCTTTTGGAGCACATTATCATCGTAGGCCCAACTAAATGAGCCAGAGAGATAGAGGGGCCGCCGTGCCTTTTTGGCCCCCCTTGCATTCAGGATCGCCTGCCGGGCATGCTGGGCAATGGAGACGGCAGGATCTACCTCAATGGATTTGGTGAACATCTCCTCTGCCTTATCAAAGGCCTCCGTCTCAAAGTGCACTGCACCGATGTTGTAATAGACAAGCTGGAGCATGGTCGGGTCCAGATCCTTTGCCTTGTTGAAGCTCTCTATGGCGAGGTCGTACTGCTCGACTTTCTGAAAGGCATAGCCCTTCTCGAGATAAATCCGGGCATCTTCCGGGTCGGTCCCTTCTACCAGGGTGAGGGTATCAATGGTCTTCTGATAGCGCTTTTGCTTCGCATAGACGGCTGCGATCTCGAAATAGGCCTTCCGGAAGGCAACAGGTTCTTTTTCCACGATCTTCTCGAAGACCTCGATCGCTTCCTCGTATCTTCCCATTGTGCTGTAGGTGAGGCCGAGGTAGTACTGAAACTCAAGGTTTTCCGGCTCAAGCTCAATGGCCTTGTTAAGGGAATCAATAGCCTCTTGATGCGAGCCGCTCTCATAGGCCTCGACACCGTCCACGAATAGATACATGGCGTTTTGTTGGGCTGAGGCAATACCTGGAAGCAAAAGGAGTGAAAAAAGGGCCATGATGAGGGCATGGTTTTTCATTTGGCACTCCGGTTAGGTGGGCAAGGGTGTTGAAAAGAGTTATAAAAATACTATTGAAATGATTTTCCTGTCAACATATAAAATTAATAAACTCGTAAAAATTGATAATTCTGCAAAAAGTCGACATTGGGGGTCATTGCGAGCGACCTGCCCGCCATGCGAGTCCGCAAGGCGAGGCGGGCGGGAGCGAAGCAATCTCATTCAATGTAAGTACTCGAATTTACGAGATTGCGGAGCCTGTTCCGAGCTCAGCGAGGAATCTCTTTTTCTCTGAGGTTTTACCAGGAACCTCGGCGTTTATGAACCCCGCCGCAGGCGGGGCTCCAAGTTTGCTTCGGCTATGCCTCGCAACCACTCTGTTCCTCGCAATGACAGGTAGAAAGACTTTTTACGAGTTTGTCAAAAATTGTTTCGCAATCTCTTATGATAGATTGCGGCGCCGCTCCACTCCTCGCAATGACATGATTGCAACTTAGTGTCATCTAGTAAAGCCGAGAAAAAGGCTGATCTGGCGGATCAAGGAACTCAGGCTTCCCTGCTTGAGACGCGAGAGGATATAGGGAAGCCGCAGGTAGTACGATAGGTAAGCCCTGCGGGCCACCTTCCCCAGGATAATAGGATTGTGGTCCGCGCAGTAAGCGGGAAAGTACATATGGCCTCCAGCGCCATTCCTCGATGGCGTAGCTGTCTGCCCGATACGGGTACCCGGGTAGGGCGTCACCGCATGAAAGGATGCGTAGGTTGGATTGAGCTCCTCGGCAAAGCTGAGCGTTTCTTCCATCTCCGAGTGTAGCTCACCCGGAAAACCGAGCATGAAGAAGCAGGCGGTTTCTATGCCGGCTTGCCTTGTGAGGCGTATTCCCCGCCGTATTTTTTCGAGGCTGATTCCCTTGTTCGTGCTATCCAATACCCTTTGCGAGCCTGATTCAACCCCGAAATGGATAAGCCTGCACCCCGCCCGTTTCATGTGCGTGAGAAGCTCTGGGTCCACAGCATCAGCCCTTGTCTGGCAGCACCAGGAAAAAGGATAGTTACGGCTGATGAGCCCGTTGCATATCTCCATTGCATGGTCCCTGTCGGCGGTAAACTCCAGATCGATCAAATACCCGTAAGAGGGTCCGGCAACCGAGATCGCTCTATCGATTTCCTCCATGACCTTTTCCGTTGACTTCATGCGAACCCCTTTCCCGTACATTACCTTCAGGCAGAAACTGCACTCATAGGGACATCCCCGCGAGGACTCAAACAGGAAAAAGGGCTTGCCCATGAGTTCATAAAAGTATCTGGAGGGATCGATCAGGTGAAATGAGGGGACAGGAAACTCCTCGATCTTTGCCGGGGTCGGCACGCCTGTGAAAGAGGTTTTGCCGTCTTCTCTAAATGCCAGCCCAGGTATGGACTCCCAATCATTCCGGGTTACCAGGGAGAGAAGTGTTTCTTCCGGCTCACCGATTATCACTGCCCTGGCCCCGGTTTGTCGGAGCATTTCTTCGGGAAAGAGAGACCCATGTGCGCCCATGATCAAAAGTTTTTCGGATGGGAGGGATCTCGCCAGTTCAATGAAAGACTCTATCTCCAGATTCGGGCACTGCCACCTGTCCAGAGGGGATGAGGTGAGGCCGATCCAGTCGGATTCTCGTGCCAGCCGGGCACTCTTTTCCCTCCATCTACGATCGACTCGACCGTCCACGATCTTTACTCGAAGGCCTGCCCTTTCGAGAAGCGAGGCGCAGATCAAGAGGCTCAGCGGGGGCCAGGCCCGGTTGAAGCGCTGCCCCTTTCGGCTGATCCTCCCGCCCCAGCCGGGATTAATGAGGAGAATGTTTGAGTTTGTTGAGTTACTTGAGTTCATTGGGTTTTTAGTTTCATCCGGTTTGTGTGTACTTCTTGATTTTCGGACAGTTCCGAAGGGGGCATAACCGCTCACTTTGGGCCGCTCTTTCTTTTGTTCGTCATTCCGGCGGAAGCCGGAATCCAGTCAGACAATGCTATGGTATAAGTCCTGCCAATCAGGATTAACACTTTCAATCAATCGCAGTTTCCAAGCTCGTTTCCATTCTTTTATTCTCTTCTCCCTCACAATTGCGGATTCCATACTGTCGTGAAGTTCGTACCAAACCAAGCTGTGGATGCCGTAACGTTTTGTAAATCCCTCTACCAGATCGATCTTGTGTTCCCATACCCTCTTCGCCAGATCTGAGGTTACACCTGTGTACAGGGTGCCGTTTCTCTTGCTCGCTAAGATGTATACGGCAGGCTGCTTATCCACAGACCATTGCCTCTTTCTCTGGATTCCGGCTTCCGCCGGAATGAGTGCGCCTGTGAAGGCGCCATATCAGCACGGTTGAAGTCCGTGCCAGGGTAAGCCGAAGCCCTGTAGCCAACGGTAACTGCGTCGCTGTGAGGCGGGGTGGAGA
>Ga0307428_1001329_pt1 | contig 12714 bp, 15 predicted proteins | sample SalMarWE160240MG_FD_202161 | JGI IMG/M metagenome (GOLD analysis project Ga0307428, IMG submission 202161) | Salt marsh sediment microbial communities from the Plum Island Ecosystem LTER, Massachusetts, United States - WE1603-240 | ecosystem: Environmental > Aquatic > Marine > Intertidal zone >...
TCAGTGGTATAGAAAATGTGATGATAGTAAAGGGCATAGGTGAAGATATCCCATTTAATGAAATGTTCGACTGTATTCATTGCGGGCATACCCTGGAGCATGTATTTGATGATACGGCTGTCCTGTTAGAGATACGGAGACTGCTGAGAGGTGTGGCGGTGATATCTGTTCCGATAAACGGAGGGTTAAGCCTTCAGCATGTAAGGGAATATACGATTGAGGGGTTCACCGCACAGGTAAGTGAATATTTCAATATCATCGAAAGCAGATCATTCATAGGTCATGTGGAATCATTTGTAGTAGTAGTGATATGATGCAGTTAAATAGATACATATACACCAATGGAGTAGAGCAGGATTATGATTATGTGCGATTGGCGCGTAAAACGAAGACGCTGACTTATGATAAGCGATTCCTTGATCCCTGGATTGATGTATACCAGGGGTTGAAAACACCCTTCCGTGAGATACGGTTTGCCCGTCCTGATGAGGTGATAGATCCCCAATGGAAGCACTTGTTAGATAATCAGCCAAAGACAAAGGTAGGTATAAGCACTTACCTTATGCAGCTTAAAGAAGCTTTGAAGAGGTATTTCCGTGAGCTGTGGAACCCGGAAGTAAACTACCTTATGTTCCATTCCGGAGGTCGTGACAGTCGTATCCTGAGTGCTGCATTGGCAGAGTGTCGTGACGAGGGGCTGCGATGTGATAACGTTCATTTCCGATGCTATCCGGTAGAATGTGAGGCATTTAATGAGATAATGAAATGCGAAGGATGGAAGCCCTCACAGTATAGTTGTTATAACCATGATGCGGATAATTTCTTCGACATAGGACACAAGGAGATAAGCGTCAACGGGTGGGCATCATATATACAGCAGATGAATTTCTGGAATGATCTGGGAACAGACTGGACAGTGATACACGGCTGGGGCGGCGAGGTATTCCGTTTCTATGTGCGCTATCAGAACTATACCAAGATACATTGTAATAACAGGTTATTAAACAGTACCTTACAGCGCATGATAGGCCGTGAATGGGAAGGGCAATGGATGACTGTCTTTAATGATGTGCTTAGTCCTTATTTCTCATACTATTATCTTGATGTAGCCATGAGAGCACGTAAGGAATGGATCGTGTTGGACAAAGAGGACTGGCATATTGATACGATACGTAATGCGCTGGTTAAGATATTTAAGTATCCTATTGACCGCATCCCTTATCCCACAAGGGACTATCAATGGGGCATAACAGATGAATTGAAAAAAAATATGAAAGAAGATTATTATAGTTCCCGGTTCTATCGTGACTATGGCCATCTTACACGTAAATTATCACTCTTTGATAAGAATATGTACGTATGGGATGGCCGTACCTGGGGATTTATGACTGTTTATGATAAGATATGCGAATAGCTGTATTGACATACGATCACCCGCACCGCAAGACGCAAGATGTGCTGTTCAGGCTTAAGGCTTTGGGCGTAGAGGTTATGGTGGTAGCTGTGCCGTGGCAGGACAGGAAGAACTTCGTGCCACTGTTCCGTCATAGGCCGGACAGTTGTATAGACATACCATTACAAGAGTTCTGTGATAATATAAAGTATGTGCTGCATAAGACAGACGACCTGCAGGGTATACTCGACAGCCTTAAGCCGGAGGTATCGCTTATTGCAGGGGCAGGGATATTAAGTGTAAAAGGTCATAAAATCATCAACTCTCATCCCGGATACCTGCCTTATGTGCGTGGGCTGGATGCTGTCAAGTGGGCTATCTATCATGGTCATCCGATAGGTGTTACCACGTATGTTATCGGTGAGGCAGTAGATGAAGGTGACATAATAGACAGGCAGATAATAAAGATTAGTAATACAGATGATTTTTATACGCTTTCGATGCGTGTATATGAGCGTGAGATAGAGATGCTTGTCGATGCTATCAACCGCGATACTATGCTTGTAGATGATCACTATGTAGGGTTGCCGTCACGCAGGATGCCACATAGGCTGGAGCTAACTATGATGAGAAAATTTGAAAGACTAAGGGATAATGTGTCACAAATAATATAAATGATGCCAAAAGAAAAACCCTTTGAGAAGAATATTGATGCTTTTTACAAGAAAAAGTGTATAGATACAATGATGTTTGGATGGGTTACAGGCATAACAACAGCCCTGCCAGCTGTTCATATACCACAGGCTATTGAGATGTTTAAGAAATGGGTTGATCTGTCAGAAGAAGATTACCCGACAAGAAGTGCAGAAATAAATTATTCACGTATTAAACAAGATTTTAATTGGAGGACAAAAAAATGATTGAAAAAGTATGGGTTAGAAACAGGAAGACGGGCAAGGAGAAGGAAGTACCGCCCAAGACAGCTGAAATGATGAAGACCATTCCTTTTCTGATGGAGGAATGGGAAGTGCCAAAGCCGGGGTCGCCAACACCACATGATGTGGTGCAATTTATTGAGAGGAAAAACAACGGCGAAGACCTACAGCCTGAAAAGGTAGTGGAGTTTACTAAAGCCGAAGATGATCCTGATGCTGAGATAAAAAAGGCCGAGGCGATCATTGAAGCTGCGAAGAAAAAGAAAGCGGCAATAGAGGCTGAAAAGAAGGCCAAAGAGGAAGAAGAAAAGGCTAAGGTTTTAGCTGAAGCAAAACAGAGAGCTGAAAAAGAGGCAGAGGCTAAAGAAGATTTATCTCTCCTATCGGTTAAGAAATTAGCTGACAGGATAGAATATTTAACCCCGGAACAGCTAGAAGGACTGAAGGCTGATGAGCGGGTGTCGATAGTACGAATGGTGGAGAAAGAACTAAAAAAGAGAAAAGATGAAAAAAGCAATACTGGCAATCAATAAAACAACTGATCAGGAGGTATCATTTACCCTTGAACAGTGGGAGAACCTTGAAAAAACAGGACATGCACAGAACTGGAAAGTGCTTGATGCAAGTGCATTGATTAAAGAAGATGCTGAGCTGGTTGTAGATTTTGAATTTAAGACCTGGGAGCAGAAACTACAAGAAGAAGGTATCGACTACAACAAACGTATCAAGGATGCTAAGAAACTACAGGCCATATACGAGGCTGCAATGGAAAAGAAAGCCGAGGAAGAGGAGCCTGCTGAGGAGGGTGAATCAGAGAATAAAGAGGAGCCTAATGCAGAATTAACATAATGTACAAGGATTTGATTAAATAGTAATTTAAATTTGTAATAATGAATGAATTTATAGCGTCGTTTTTGGCAATGACGTTAAACAAGTCAACTGAGGAGATAGCCGAACTCCTTTACACAAAAACGGATGAAGGCGAAGAAACGCTTAAGGATGGTTCCCTGGATGTAGTGCTAGGTTTATATGAAAGCAAAATACAGGGTATCAAAGATGAGTCAAAGGCCAAACAGAAAGAGATAGCCGATAACTTTCATAAGAAAGGACTTAAGGAGGCATCTGATAAGTTTGAGTCTGAGTTAAAGGAAAAATATGGTCTGGAGTCAGAAGAGCAAGGTATTGAGCTGGTAGACCAGCTGGTAAACAAGTTTAAAGCTGATGATTCTAAGTTCACTCCCGACAAGGTCAAAATACATCCGACCTATATAGAGCGGGAAAAACAACTTAAGAAAGAAGCAGCTGACTTAGTAAAAGCCAAAGATGCTGAGATTGAAGAGTTGAAGGCAGGGTTTGTTAAAACCCAGGCATGGAGCAAGGTTGAAAAGAGTATCCGCTCTATCCTGATGGAGAAAAAACCCGTTTTACCAAAAAACCAACGCGCTGCAGACAATATTGTAAATATGTTCCTGGACTCATTCAGTGATTACGACTGGCAGGTAGATGATAATGGCGAGCATATGGCCATGAAAGATGGTACACGGGTAGAAGATAAGATGGGTAACGCCCTTCAGTTCCGCTCGCTCGTAGAAAGCCGTATAACTGATTTCTTTGATTTGCATGTGCAAGACGACAAAGGCTCAGCCGGTAACGAAGGTGGGGATAGTACCCATACCGATGTACCGACGAAATTTGAGAGCGAAGATGCATATAGCAAATACCTCGACTCGACGACAGATCCTGAAAAGCGTGAACAAGCCTACAAGAATTATAAGGCATTTCCACCCGGACAATAAGATTACCAGCCTGTAATTCTTGCTTATTGTTTAACGTTTAAAATCAAAAAAATGAGTATTACAGGCGGTGTGTTTTCAGAAACAGTTCTGAAGAATGCACAAATAAAAGCGGATATGATCTGGAAAGATCGTATCCAGAAAGAAGATTATACTGCGGATGTAGGTGTTCTGCAGGCCCTATTGGCTAACCAAACGGCAAAAATAACACCTATCGAGGGGAAGAAAGATTTGTCGGTTGAGATATCATGGGCAAACGCCTGTGATGTTGATGACCAGGCATGTAATCCTTGCGTCTATTCAGGAAATGAGCTATCGACAAACCAGGACACGAAAACACTGGACATATGTCGTGAGGCTGTGTTTTATGTTAATGATGCAGATTTCCGTAATAACCTATTCGATCCGGAAGATATAATTGCAAAAGGTTATATCGCACAGGATAAAGCAATCAGTGAATATCTTGCAGGACTGTCCGTGGCATGGCTTAACGCCTCCGATGGGGTGAACGAGCTGGGTACGATGGCACAAGGTACTGTTGTGGGCAATACCACACAGATAGCACCCGAACACTGGGATGCTAACCTGATGGCTTACTTCGTACAGGTAGCACAACGCAATCACTTTAATTTACCGTATATTATTTCCGGCAACCAGCTGTTTCAGCAAGTATGGGTAGCGGGCAAGGAATATGGTAATGCTGATGGAAAGGGTAATGTTGCTAAGTTTGGTACATTCAAAACCTATTTTGACTTGTTCAATATAGATGCAGCCAATACACCAAACTACATCACTTACCTGGTTAATCGCGGTGCATTTGCGATGGGTAATAAAACTTATTATGGTCCCGGCATAACTAAGTACATGGATCGCTGGGCATGGAGCATGCCAAGTAAGTTCTTACCCGGTATATCCTACGACGTGGAATACAAAAACCAATGCGATACGGAAACCGGAACCGGACCAGCTGCACAGACTCATTATTTCAAGATCACTGTCAATGCAGGGATGTTCTTGAATCCGAGGGGTTGTGAAGAAGATCGTACCGGCGTATTGTCTTTCATCTGCGTTTAGAAGTTATTTGACATATATAATTATGGTGCGGGGTGACTCGCACCATTATAAGAAAGGATTATTATGTCTATTATTACCAGCACATTATATGACTGTTGGGATTATGTGATAGGACTATACAAGGGTAACTGCGACTGCTGGGATCCAAAGGTTCCCTATCATGATGATTACAATACTTCGTACTCAGGGTTATACCTCAATAAGCTTGCACCGTTACAGAACTTGCAGGGATTAGAGAACTGCGAGAACAACACATTATGGGAAATGATGGCCGAAGCACGAGAGACGGCTGTTATTAACTTTGTTACCGACCTTAACCGCGCCTTAAGTTCCCGGCATACACTTAAGTACAGACCCTTCACGGGGGTCATAGGCAGGGCTTCGCACGACAAGGACAGGGCTATCAATACAACCTATGCGGGCGTTATCCTGCGATGTAATCCACTCAAGGGAGCTACATTGAAGCTTACAGGTATAGAGACAATATTTTCACATACAGGCATTGTTGAGGTGACTATCTACGATAACCTGAATACTAACTATGGCTCTTACACACTTAACACGGTAGCCGATACGCGCACGGAGAACAATATTGAGGACCTGGAACTACCGTTGTACAGTGATTATGTTGATAATCTTGAATATTATATTGTTTATACGGTAGCCGATCAGCCACGCGATAATGACCTGTGTTGCTTCTGTGGATCATTTAAACCGTATTACAATATGAAGTTCCCGTACTACACTAAACAGAAAAAGCCTGTTTATGGTTGGGCTAACTATGTTATGGTCGGAGGGATAGAGATCGACGATGTAGATTTTATGGATACGGGCGCGGTACCTAAGAGCAGGTATATGAACGGGCTTGTGCTAGATGTGACTATCAACTGTAATTTCGTGAAGACATATTGTGACGACTCGCTTGATTTTACCGGTGATCCTATTGCCGGGGCAACGGCACATGCTATCCTTTACCGCAGTGCCTTCCTTCTGGCTGATGCTATCAATATGACCGGTGAGATAAACAGGCACATTATGATACATCATGAGCAGCTTATCGAGTACCAGAAGGAGTGGGTTGTCAAGTATGATGAGATGATTAAGTACATAGCAGATAATGTGGATGTGTCACAGAGCGGGTGTTTTGGATGCAGGGAATTGAACCAGATACATCGTGCGGGGATACTGTCATGACCATAGAGGAGTTCAATAAGCGATTGAGCAAGTTTGAAAAGGATGTTATTAAGAAGTTACCTGATCAGTTCATTAAGGCCAAGGCCGGGTTTGATGTGGCTGCAACGGTATCCGAGAGGGTCGTCCAGAAGTCAGTAAGTGGTGACGGTTCACATTTTAGTGCTTACTCTACGCGCCCAATGCTGACAAGCGGAACGACGGCAAAGAGTAAAAGGGTATGGAACGAGAAGGCAGGAACAAAAGAGAAACGAAGCAAGCTGAGATGGGCAACCATTAAAAGCGGTGGTAAGAATGTTCACCTGTTTGAATTATCAGGTGGCTATGCTGAAATGAGAAGGTTAGAGGGATTCAGTAACCGGTATAAGAATTTTTGGTTTACCACTGAGATGTGGCGTATGTTCGGGCTAAAGCAGGCTACTAAGAGCACACAGGGATTTAAGCTGGTTTTTGGAGGCAAGAATGCCGATGCACAGAAAAAGATGGATGAAAACTCGGCACGCGAAGGAAAGAACATACTCGATATGACCTCCGGCGAGGTACAACAGATAAGCGACAGGACAAGTGTATGGGTAGATAAGATGCTAAAGAACAACAAGATATGACCGACAAGATAGCACAGTTAATATTAAATGAGATCAGCATCCTTAACTGGATAGATAAGACGGCCGGGGTGGTTAAGCCGTTGAGGGTAAAAATAAAAGGAGGTGAGGAGAAGGTTTATCCTATCTATCTTAACGATGCAACCTTATGCGATAGCTCAACCTACACCGACCTGGTACCGGATTCATCCAAGATGAGCATTTTGTATTTCGAGGACGGCGGATCTGAGGTGATCGAGTCAGGATGCAAATATACAGACATGGAGACTTCGCTTAAACTGGTTTGCTGGCTTAATCTGAAAAGGATAAACGTTGACTATACCGATGCGCTGGATATCAAGCTTAACCTGATAAACAATATACCCGCAAGCATAGATAACACAGACTGGGTAACGAAGATAAGGGTTATGTTTGGGAGCGAAGAAGTAAAGAGTGCGGATATTTTTTCCGAATATACCTACGACGAGGCAGAGCATCAATATTTGATTTATCCGTATGATTATTTTGCACTCAATTACAGGATAAAATATTCCATACCGATGGATAGCGATTGTTTAACCGATATAGTTATTAATCCGGGTGTATGTTAAAATATAGTTTTTTGTTTTCATTGGTTTCATGGGTGTTTGTGAATATGCTTCAGAATGAAGGGATGATTTTTGCGTGGTACGGTAGGTTACTGGAGCGTATCCCTGAATGGATAGCTCACCCGCTGGGAAAATGTGATATTTGTTTAGCAGGTCATTTAGGATTGTGGGGTTATTTCCTGGTGGGTGACTATCACCCGTTGAATCACTTGTTCTTTATTGTGCTGACAATTTTTTTCATTAAAATAATAGATAGAATAGTTTATGGCTTGCGGATGTAGAAAAAAAGGAAGGAAGACAAGGTATTCATTCACCTGTCTTGACTGTAACGAGGTATTTTATATTGATACCACGGGCAGGATTATACTTGTCAATGGCAAGTATTACAGTAAGGGGATCAATAATGTATTAATTAAACACGAAAAATGTGGAAGTTCAAGGTGTAAAAAGAATTGATTTTAAAAAGAACTTCATCCTTTGTGAGAAGCCTTTCGATGAAGAGAAAAAACCACGGAAATATTATTTCCATGATACTATGTCAGTGGATTATTACGAGGTTTATGAGGATCTGGAGATGCTTCTATCCAAAGGACGTAGTTATGCTGATGTGTATAATTCACAGAAGAAAGTACACGAGCTGTTGAACCAGAGCAAGGTAGCGGATGCAGCGATTGAGAATTTTAACTCCATGACGCTTGTATCGGAGAAGTTGCAAAAACGTGAGCACCCGGCACTGAGGATGATTGCACTGTTTGCCTGTGGAGAGCAAGAGAACAGGGATAAATATGATGACGTGGTGATGGATAGGAAGATACGCGACTGGAAAAATGAAGGCTTTGCTATGGAAGATTTTTTTCAGCTAGCCTTCAACTTAGTGGAAGGCTTCATGGAGAGTTACAGAGAAGTTTCCCAGGGACTTTTAAAGAGACCCGCGTCCTCAAGAGCATCGAAAAAATCCGCCGGGAAAGAAAAATCTGGTGGACCAAACTCTTAACAGCCGTAGGCAAGAGTACGGGATGGGGATATGCCGAGTTGAAGGCGATGGATATAACAGACTTTTTTATGTGCGTGGAAGGGTTGAGAGATGGGTAAAAGCAATGTAGAACTTGTATTAAAGGCAGAGGTAAAGGATCTTACAAAGAAACTGAATGATACCAAGAAACAGTTGCGTTCTTTGGAGCAAAAATCTAAGGATACCAACAAAAAGGTTCAGAAAGACTTTGATAAATCTACTGATTCAGTAAGAAAGTTAGGTACCGCATTGGGTGTTACTTTTGGGGCGGCTATGATACTACGTGGACTGAAGCAGACCCTTAACACATTGAGAGAATTTGAGGTTGAGATGGCGCAACTGCGATCCATTACAGGACTGGCAGCTGAGAGTATGGATTTTATGAAAGAGAAGGCTATTGAGTTGAGCGAGGCAAGCACCCGGAGCGCAAAAGAGGTGGTTGCTGCCTTTAAGTTAGTTGGCTCTGCTAAACCTGAACTATTAAAGTCTGCTTCTGCACTGGCAGAGGTAACCAAACAGGCTATTATCTTAGCCGAGGCCGGTAGCATAACGGTTCCAGAGGCAGCTATGGCGCTTACTAAAGCGTTAAATATATGGGGTGAAGGGGCAAAGGCTGCTGCAAAATATACTGATATTTTAGCCACATCACAGCAAAAAGGTACGGCTCCTATTCCGTATTTAGTTGAAGCAATGACAAACGCCGGATCGGTAGCTGCATCAATGGGGTTATCTTTTGAAACTACTAACTCTATTTTACAGGCATTTGCTAAAGGCGGGCTTCCGGCAACAAGAGCCGGTACTGCATTTGAATCGGTTATGATTCGGTTAGCAACACAAGCTGATGACGAATTAAATCCGACATTGAGAGATATGAGTGATATATTGGATACACTTGCAGAAAGGAACCTTACTGTCGAAGATGCTACTAAACTTGTAGAAAAGGAAGGGGCCAAGTATCTATTAACGTTGATTGCTCAAAGAGACGTAGTAAAGGAATTAAACGGTGTTCTTTACGAAGAAGGCAATGCTCTTGCACAAGCCGTCATCAACACCGATACAATGGACGAGTCCCTTAAGGCAGTAGGAAAAAATTGGGACAATTTTGTTTTATCTATCAAGGCCGGAAGCGGTGTTGTGTCAAAAGCGATAAAAGGCATAGCTGATAACCTGAGCGAAACGTTTAAAGAGATGGGGCGCGTTCAGCGTGCCGAATATGAAGGTTTGAGTAATCTGACAAAGTTTGCCCTTCAGTTAGGATCTGTTGTCAATCCTGTTATCAATGATTATGCCAACTATCTCTTGGAGGCTACGGGCGAAGCAGAGAAGCTGGATGAGGAGATGGATGATCTGAATGAAGTGCTGGATGAGACAAATGAGGTATTAAAAGGTGATGAGGGGGCTGTTGGGCTTATAGGAAAATTAAAAGATAATATCAAAGGGCTGAATGAACAGCTTGTCGGGGCGGATACAGCCGAGGAGATAGCAGCTATCAACAGGCAGATACAGAAGCAAGTTGAAATATTAAAAGAATATAGCAAACTGGGTGTCGTTCAGGACATAAAGATCGATACAGACGAACCGGAGATTATTGACGTAGAATATGCAGATGACAGCACGGAGGCTATGAAGCAGGGTATTATTGACTTCATGGAGTGGCAAGCTGCCCAGGGTGATCAGGAGGTAGTAGACTGGCAGGATAAAGAGGACAGGAAAAAAGAGATCACGAGAAGAACTATTTATGCCATATCTGATCTATTCGGAGTATTATCCCAGTCTTATTTGATAAACAAAGAAAAAGAATTATCCGCTGTTGGTGATAATGCCAAGAAACGTGAGGAGATAGAAATAAAATATGCTAAAAAAGAACAGAGTCTTGCTGTAGGTCGCGCTGCAATGGGTGTTGCCGAGGTGGTTATCAATGCACTTCAGACGAAACCTTTTGTGCCTGTTGGGCTGGCCATGTCCATTCTTGCTGGTATCTTAGGAACTGCTCAGATAGCCGTCATCAAGAAACAGAAATTTGCCACCGGAGTGTTGGATCTTCAGGGACGCGGTACCGGTACAAGCGACTCTATCAATGCCATGTTATCCAAAGGTGAGTCAGTAATGACCGCAAAGGAAACAAAAGAGTATTACCCTTACCTGAAAGCTATGAAAGAGGGTAAGTTTGCACGTTTCGAAATGGAACTACTGGATAAGATAGGAGCCTTTGCACAGACAACAAACAATAACCTTAACTACGATAATGGTAAAGAGATAAAAAAACTGGAAGAGATCCGCAAGGCATTAGAAAACAAGCCATTCAGTCATGAATACTACGAAGGTAGGAGCAAGATAATTAAACGAGGTAACGTAATAACGAAAATTAGTCTTAACTGATGTATACATACACAATAGAGGGAACGGAAGTAACTCCTTACGGTGAGTGGACAATAGATTTTCAGCGTAATGTAGGACAGATATTCTGGCGTAGGATATTGCGCGGTGAACTTGTCTTCAAGGGAGATGATTATACCTTTATCATGAATCAGGTAGGATGTGCACCTTTGGAGTTTATTATTTACTGTGATGAAGCGATCTATTGGACAGGGGAGATCAAGTTCCCGTATGCAGCCTCTGTAGATACCGATCAGTGTCATCTCAAATGTACCCCGGAGGTGGTGGATGATTACACGTGCGTCATGAATGATTATGATACAGAATATAATGCTGCACTTGGCGATGGGGTGGTTACTTTGGTTACAGGGGCGGGTAATATAAATCACTTTGCCCTTTTCTGGTTCTCTTTTATTAGGGAGTTTATGAGTAATATGGGGTGCTTTGCCGCTGCTGACTGTAAGAGTTCATTCTTTTATGAAGATGATTTTCCAAATGGGACTCCTTATGCGGGAGCTTACGGTACGAATAACTACATGACAGGGGTGGCGAATAGATTAGATTTTTTGCATATATGCCGTAACTCATGGGTAAGGAATGATCTTGGTGGAACGCAGTGTGATTCAAGTGAAACATTTACTTTTAAAACATTAGAGACATGGCTTAGAGAGCGGTTTAATGCTTACTGGTACATAGATCAGAACGGTGATTTCCGCGTTGAGCACATTCATTTCTTTGATGCTGACTTTCCTGAGAGTGACTTTGAGGATGACATAGACCTGACCACTATGACCGGGCGGTGCTTGCCTACGTTTGCTAGCAGAAAAAATAAATATGAGTATTTGGTAGATAAACTATTTGACCAGGAGGTGTGGTCATGGCAGCATTATCTTGGCACAGAGGGCAATCAGCTTCATGGAGTGGATTTTCAGGGTGAGCCTATCTTTTACGGAGCAGCCGCTGGAGATAAGAGTGATTGTGTTCCTGGGGAATTTAAAGAACACGAATCACCAACACCACGGTTATGGACAGATTATGGATGGGCGATGTTACAGGGAGCAGCAGCGACAGCTGATAATATTAGTTGTAATGGTTGGTTCCTGGTAGAAAAGACTCCTGGGTTTAATACAGTAAATACAGATACGGGAGCCTTAAGTGGTGTTGCGGTGATAAATGGATTTTGTTCAACAGCTAACCTGATGGCAAACTTTTTTACTTATGATCGTATCTTCTTAACAGGACACATGAATAACGGTGCCACCCCGCCGTCCGTTGAAATAACCGTGTTTGATTCCGAGATACGCAAGAAATTACAGACAGACATTGAGTTCCCGCATTGCTGTACTACCGAGTTTGATCCTATGGATTTTATTGTCACCGAGATGGGTAGTGGCGCGCTTCATTCGGCCGTGCAGAGCAGATTTAAAGATTCATTAACCGTTAAACTATTATACTGATGATTAAACAACCCCTATTACCGCTAAAATGGTACAACCAAGTTGAGGAACAACAGTTTCGCAAACTGATGGAATCAACATCCGGGGAGGGCTGGGTTAAATTACGCAGTGATGTGATCCAGTCGATCCCATTCCAGATAAAACGCGATAGCCGCGCGAATAATATTACTCAATTCGATATAGTTAACTACGATACACTTGCAGTTGATTCGCCAACTATCGTTTATCAATTGGATATTAAAACAGCTACCATAGACGGTGCTTTTTATGACTGGATAGTATGTGACGGCATTC
>Ga0307428_1001332_pt1 | contig 12692 bp, 8 predicted proteins | sample SalMarWE160240MG_FD_202161 | JGI IMG/M metagenome (GOLD analysis project Ga0307428, IMG submission 202161) | Salt marsh sediment microbial communities from the Plum Island Ecosystem LTER, Massachusetts, United States - WE1603-240 | ecosystem: Environmental > Aquatic > Marine > Intertidal zone >...
TTCGGCGAATTCCACCGTCATTGCATTCTGGTGCATCGTTCTTGGGCTTGGCACCCTGGCGGTGTCCCCCCGGGGGCTTCGCCGAGACCACTTTCCGCTGGTTGGTTTGGCGGGGATTGTGATCCTGGGCTATGCCTTCGTGCTGCATGAACAGCTGGCGGCGCGACCTTGGATTGCGCCGATGCATCCGATATGGCGCGAGGCGGCCGAAGCGCTCGGCACTCCGATCGCCCCCTCCGCATCAATTGTCCGCAACCAGCCTTTTTTTGCGCTGGGAGCGCCGCTGGCCAACATGCTTGCCATGATCTGCGGCTTTTTCGTCTGTATCGATCGGGAGCGCGCCCGCCAGCTGATTCTGGTCATCGCCTGGTCGGGCGCCGCGTATGCGGTCTATGGAATTGTCGCGTATTTGATTGATCCGACCCATGTCCTGTGGCGCGAAAAAATAGCCTACCGCGGCGTGCTTACATCCACATTCATCAATCGGAACACGGCGGCGGTTTACTTCGGATCATGCGCCGTGTTGTGGCTCCTACTTCTGTCGCAAAACGTCCGCCGGCATTTGCCGCCTGGCCCGATTCACTGGCGGAGCGTGCCGCGCCGTCTACTGTCCGAAATGCCACGCGCCGTGGGTCTAGCGTTCACGATGTTGGTTCTCTGCCTCGCAGCAATGCTGATGACGAATTCGAGAGCCGGCATCGTCTTCTCGCTGGTGGCGCTCGTTTTCGCTTTCGCGGCGTTTTTTCACCGCCATTTGCTCCGGCGCGGCATGATGGCGGCAGCGCTGACGATTGGCGGGCTTGTCGCGTTGATCTTTCTCCAAGTCTTGGGCGGGAATGTCAGCGGCCGCTTCGCCGTACAGGGGCTTGCCGATGAAGGCCGCCTTGAAACCTACCGCTCGACCTTACGCTTGATCGCTGACCATCCATGGTTCGGCACGGGGCTCGGGACATTTGCGTGGAGCTTCCCGGCCTATCGCAGCGCCAATATTTCGATAAGAGGAGTTTGGGATCTAGCCCACAGCACGCCATTGGAGCTTGCCTCTGACCTGGGATTGCCGCTGACCGGTTTGATTGTGATAGCCTGGCTGATGGTGCTGGCCGTCCTGATCAGGGGGGTGCGCTCGCGTCACCGCAACCTGATTGTGCCGGTTGGGGCGCTGGCAGTCGCTGTTCTTGGCCTTTCGCACTCGGCGATCGACTTTTCACTGCAAGTCCCCGGCTTTTCAATTATAGTATTCGCGTTGGTTGGCGCGGGATTGGCGCAGTCATTCCCAAGCGTTTTCGAATATAATACCGACGATAATCTCGTTAAAGCAATGTAAATTACTTATGCGATCGTGGTCTAGATCCCCGGTTTGGACATATTCACATTTATAATACTATTGTTTACGTTAATAGCGGTTAGGCGGTGGCAAGGCCGGTTCGTGGCGCCCCAATATTTGGCATCCGCCTTATTACGTGCTAGAAATGATTAACCTTTTAGAAGGAGATGTGTGATGTGTGCGCTCGATGGGACGTTCCGCTTTATGGCGTGCGCGATATTCGCAGCATTTGTTATGGTCGGTGGTATGGGCGCGGCAAACGCGCAAACGCCTACTCCGGCACAGTTGCTGCAACAATATCCCAATGGTGGGACGCCATTGGCCAATGCGATTAAACAGCTCGTGCGAAACGATAATTCAACGTTCAGTCAGTTTATTAGCTTGGTGGGGACTGCTAACGATCAGCAAAAGGCCATCCTCGGTGCGGCACTCACCCAGCTCGCAAAGGAAGAAGTATTGATAGACCAAGAGTTGGCCATACAGTGGCAAGCCCAGATTGCGGCGATCAATGATCCGATTTTCAAAACGGCAGCGTTAGACGCACTCGGTGATGTGCAGTTAGGGGCTATCGGTGTCGGCGCGGCCGGCGTCGGTCTCGGCGGGCCAGGGGGCGGGCCAGGCGGAGGGGGTCTTGAACAAATCCAGTCTACCCCTGTTGGCACTTTCCCTTATCAGATTACGGGCAGTACAACTGGTCTTGGCGCCAATATAACAACAATAACCACGTTTAATTCAACCACGACAACAAATGAATCAGTGAGTCCATTCCGGTGAGTCGATTTCAACGAATCCCTGGGGCCGTTAACCCTGATTAACTTTGTGGACGGCTGAGAGTGGTCTAGGCTGAAATAAAGCCTGCGATAGAGACAATATCGCAGGCTTGCATTTTCCTATAATCTCTACACGGTAATCCTGCGAACCTGGAAAGAGCGCCCCAGCGTTTGGTAACAATATGCTCCAACTGAACAGAGTGCAGTCTACACGAGAGCGCGAGCAAGCGACGCCCGAATTGATGGCGATCGCAGAGGGGTTGCAGCTCGTTACATTTTTTATAAGTTTTGTTCGCCGGCAACTTCCTGTCATCGTTTTTGTGACGCTCACGGCGGTGGTACTTGGCTCAATTTACGTGGTCAACCAACGACCGACGTACACCGCTCACGCGCAGTTGCTGATTGATGCGCACAAGGTGCAGATATTCCAGCACCAGTCAATTGTAGGCGATATTCCGATCGATACCGCGCAGGTGGAAAGTCAAGTTCAAATATTGAAATCTGAAAATGTTGGTTCTGCGGTTATTAAAAATCTCCATCTGACCGAAGATCCTGAATTCATAGCGCCAGAACGTGGTTTGTTGGGGACAATAATTAATGCGGTTTTCAGTGCATTTGAGTCTTCTGTAGCGCAATCCCCGCCCTCCGAATTCGAGCTTTTCCGGACTGCTATGGCGGTCTTTGAGAGCCGATTGAGCGCTAAACGAATTGGCCTGACTTACGTGATCCAGATCGGTTTTCGATCTTACAGCGCGGAACGCGCGGCCCAAATCGCAAATGCAGTGGCGGACGCTTATATCGTTGATAAGCTGGAGGCCAAGTATCAGGCAACACGGCGGGCCAGCGGTTGGCTGCAGGACCGCATCAAAGAATTGCGTGAACAGGTTTCTACCGCCGATCGAGCTGTAGTCGACTTTAAGGCCAAGAATTATATCGTCGACACTGGCGGTGTTGGTAAAGATAAAAGGCTTCTTGGCGAGCAACAGGTTGCGGAGCTCAACAGCCAGCTTACCATTGCCCGTGCGAATACTGCCGAGGCAAAAGCGCGCCTTGATCGAATCAACTCGGTTCTCAAGTCTGATAGGCCGAGCGATGCGATTGGTGCGACAGTTAGCGACACCTTGAAAAACGAAGTCGTTTCAAGATTACGCTCGCACTATCTCGATTTGGCCGCTCGATATTCGGATTTTGCGGTAAAATATGGACCCCATCATCTTGCGGTAGTGAACCTGCGCAATCAGATGCGTGAAATTCGCAAGTCTATTTTCGAAGAACTTCAACGTCTTGGTGAGACCTACAAGAGTGACTACGAAATTGCAAAACAACGCATACAGGGCATTGAAAACGATTTAGCGCACGCCGTATCACAGTCCCAGGCAACCGATGCCAAGTCGGTCACTTTGCGTGAACTGGAAAGCACCGCGCAAACATACAAGACGATTTATGACAATTTTTTGCAACGCTATATGGAAGCAGTTCAAACGCAGTCTTTCCCAATAACAGAAGCTAGACTAATTTCGTCGGCATCTAAGCCCTTGGGCAAAAGCAGCCCGAAAACTCTGCGTGACTTGCTGCTAGCTACCTTAGGCGGACTTGCGCTTGGTTTGGGAATTGGTGTTTTGCGGGACTTGTCGGACCGAGTTTTTCGCAGCACCGATCAGGTAGAGAGCCTGCTTCGGACAGAATGTATTGCTCTCGTGCCGCTTGTAAGGGCCAATACCGAAATAGATAAGTCCGATGAGTCAAAAGCGAAACCTGGTTTGCGCAATCTTAAAGCCACGGCTAGCAATGAGAACAAAAATCAGACAAGAGTAAGCTCATTGTTACTCCGCTCGTCAGAGGCGATACGGTCTTTGGCATTAGTTTCAGACATCTCGTCTAAGTCGACCAAAGGGGGAATAAAAACTTTTGCCTCAGCCGTTCCTGACCGAGAACTAGCTACACCAGCGGATAACGGGGGCAGCGATAAATCTGCTAGCCCACGGACCATTGCGCGCGGTGCCGGCGCGGTTTCGGCGATGATTGATGCGCCGCTGTCGCGCTTCACCGAGGCTATTCGTTCAATCAAACTCGCAAACGACTTAAGCGGCGCGAGCAAGGACAACCGAGTCGTTGGTTTTACCTCATCCCTGCCAAACGAAGGAAAGTCGACGGTAGCGCATGCGTTTGCGCAATTGCTTTCCCAGGTTGGCGCTCGGACAATCTTAGTGGACTGTGATCTGCGCAACCCGTCACTCTCATACGAGCTTGCTCCGCGCGCTAAAATTGGTTTTGCAGATGTTTTGTCCGACAAGACTTCAATCGAAGAAACGGTTTGGAAAGATGCATCGACAAATATGGCATTCTTGCCAATAGCCGCGAAATTTAAGGTGTCGCACTCGACCGAGGTTCTTAATTCGGCGTCAACAAAGAAGCTGTTTAAACGTCTTCGTGAAAGTTACGATTACGTCGTCGTTGATTTGCCGCCGCTCGCCCCGATTGTGGACGTGCATGCGGCCGCCCACCTTATAGATTCATTCGTGTTTATTATTGAATGGGGTCGCACCAAAATCGACGTTGTAGAGCATACCCTTGGTCACGCCCCTGGGGTAATTGATAATTTACTGGGCGTCGTGCTTAACAAGGTCGACATGGATATTTTCAGCCGATATACACCTCACCGAGACAGTATGTATTACAATAAGCATTATGCGCGTTATGGCTATAATGAATGAGGTGCGGTCGCCGACTTTACGGCGGGTTATCTAGAGTTGTGCTCGTGCATATCTTTGTCGCGGCTCTTGGAACCGCGGCCGTTGCTTGGGGCTCGGCTACCATTTCTATTTTTTCGCGGCAGACGGTTGTTGAAAATATCGCACATCATATTGTCAGTGGCGATACCTACAAGATCGATGTGCTTTTGCGACAAATTCCCTTCGTTGAAGTGGTGGAAAAGTCGACGAATTGCCGGGCTCGTGCTCTTTGGAGCGCGGCGATCATTCGACTTCGATTAGTCGAGGACGCCAATCGTGATGCGAAAGGAAAGTTCTTCAATGGGCAAAATACAAAGACGTTGGATGATTCGATACGACGCTCTCTATCATGTACACCAGCCGAGCCCTTTTTGTGGCTGGTTCTCTATTGGGAAGGGACGCACGCTGGATTAAAGCCCGGCTATTTAAAATACTTGCAGCTTTCGTATCAGTTTGGCGCAAATGAAGGCTGGATTGCACTAAAACGTAATGCTCTAGCCTTTGCAAACTACGAAAGCTTGCCCACCAATATTACGACCAACGCAATTAACGAGTTTTTGACGCTGATCAACAGTGGCTTGTATGAGCAGGCGGTGGCTATTCTCAAGGGTCCCGCTTTGCGGTTGCACAATGTACTGCTTCCGCATCTCGCAAGCCTGCCACTGCGAAAGCGGGAAATATTTGCTACAATAGCATTTTATCGCGGTCTTACAATCACAGTCCCCGGGGTGACGCCGCTTGATTCGAGGCCATTTTGGAAGCGTGGACAGAGTCGTTGAGGCGTAAATCCCGTTTTGATCCATGTGTGGTGGCCCCATCAGCGGCGGGATCCATAGGCGGTGAGGCTAAATCGCCAAAATAGCCTTCTAATAAGGTGCGAATGGTTGTTGCTGCCAGGAGCCAGGATCTGCTGATAACACACAAAATCATCTTTCGCAGTGTGGCGGGAGACCGCCACTCAATCTTGCTCCCGCGCGAGGGCCGATCCTGATTGCTATTCCGAAGATCAAATTGGCTTGTTAGCGGGCGTACCATTACTTGGCTTGGCGCTCATTGGTTGCCCTGTGCCTCGAAGGCGAGCATTTTGTCGAGAGGGATAATGCCAGTAACCCAGTTGCTGCGCCACACCGGCCACCAATCCAAGTTCCAGCATAAACATGTACTGAGGTTCAAAAGTTAGAAAATTCCATTCAAAGTAGCAATGGATGTAGACAACGAGCAGCGCAACCCCAAGGCCAAGCAGCAGATCACCCCTTTGATCTCCGCGATTGCGCCAGGGGGATCGAAAGGCGACAATTAATGGGCGAGCTAGAAGCAGAACGAATGTGATCAACCCGAGATATCCTGTCTCAGCGGCAACCAACCTATAGGCGTTGTGAACGATGACGTAATAGATTGTTGAACCACGCCCTATTTGTTGCCTATATTGTCCTGCCTCTTCCCTATAGCCCTCATTTGCAACAACAACATATTGATTAGCTCCAACTCCCAACGGGTGGTCCGCGAGGATCGCTGCGGCCTCTCTGTTCAACAGAGCTCGTTCTAAATCTAATGAAAGGTTGCTCAAACCTCGTTGCTCGATGGACGATAAGGCCAAAGGCGCAATTAACAAAAGCGCTGCTCCACCAATCAGTAAGATTACCGCTTTCCTGGACGTCCAGTTCCGCATCGCGAGAAGCAGGAAGGTCGCTATAAATCCAAGTCCGGCAAGCACAATTGCGCCACGCGAAACGGTCATCACGGTAACGATACCACCGGCCAGTGTAACGGCTAGAGGAAGCCATCCGCTTCTTCCCGTCACCAGCAGCGCAATGAAAGGAAAAATCACAAATTCGGACATTACGCCGAGAAGATTCTCGTGTACAAATGTTCCCGGTGTTCGAAAAATGCCCAGTCCAAGTCGCTGCCAAATCACGACACACGCCTGCACGATAAGGGCTGCCGCCATACCTTTCAGGATTGCGGATACAACACGTGGATCTGCGCATGCCCTGGCGACAACCGAATAAACCAAAAACATGCGCGCCAGTTGCCAGCTATAAAAGAGTGCTGTTTTGGGTACTTCCGCCTGAAACGTGGAAAGCAAAACCGCAAGGAAATAAAGAGCCATTGAGAGCCGAAATGGGAGCGGATGCCGGGCTCTGGGTAAGTTGAGGTACAGGGCCAGTACAAGAATATCAAGAATAGAGATTTCGGCTCCCTTGACGTATCCTGGCCACCCAATGTTTCCCGGTGGAGGCGCAACGCCAATCACGTAGCCGGGCCAGTCACCATAGTAAACGACGGACATATATAGATGGAAAAAGTGCAGGAAAAACGGCAAAAATCCGATGAGCATCCAGGCTAATGGAGTCCAATGAGGATTGCGCCGTAGCCACGTAGAAAGTGGTATTGTTGCGGCCAAAGCAGCGATCAGGGCCAGCCATTTCACAAGCTACATCCTCTGCCCGCGGAAATTCATAATCGTCAGATCTCACTGACATCGAGGATGTTTACCAAAAAGGGACCTGCTTTGCGAAGTGATGGACATACAGGCATTGCCAAATTTCGCACAGGAGACCTATAGCATATTTGCATTTGCCTAGTTTATTTATTTTACCGATCATAATAGTAAATGGTTTTCCGGTAAGTTCAAAAAGTTTAAGTCCGGAACAATGCGGAGCAAGATTGCACGGTGCGCCCGTCATCTCGAGCTCTGGCTAAAACACCTAATTGCCTCGCTTGGCTACAAACCACCCGCACCGGAGGTCTTCGTGCCTTCATTCTCCGCGTGGCCGGTGCTACGCCGAGGACCGGCTCTGCCGACCACGCTGGCGAAACCGCCGACGCTAGCAGACCCTACCGCTTGCCAGATTAATGCCGCAAGTTTCGTTGCCTCCGAATCCACGTTGTGTCGCGCTAAAACGCGGTCACGGGCCGCTTCACCCATGCTCGTAACCGTAGCTGCCGGGCTATCAAAGCAGGTCTCCATAGCCTCGACGAGCGCCTCCACGTCTCCGGCTGGCACGAGCCAACCATGCTCGCCCGGCCGCACTAGCTCAGGAATGCCAGCAATGTACGTGCTAATAACGGGCCGCCGCAGTGCCATCGCTTCCATCAGAGCTACCGGTAAACCTTCGGCAAAGCTTGGTAGGACCAGTGCCCGCGACGCAAAAATTTCCTCCCTCACATCAGCACTGCTGATCCAGCCGGTGATGCGGACGCGATCTGCAAGCCCATACGCATGTAATAATATCTCTATCTCTTCACGCAACTCCCCGTCACCTACAAGCACTAACTCATACGTTTTCCCCTCCCTCGCAAGGAGGTTCATGGCTTCTACGAGTAGCAACTGTCCCTTCTGTTCGCACAACCGCCCAACACAAACGAGTCGGTGCGTCGTCGAAGGAAGCCTTGCAGGTGCACTAAAGAAGGCACGATCAAGACCGCAGTGAACCACATGCACCTTGGTCCAATAATCTCGGCCCACTAAGCGAAAGAGCTGGCTGCGGCCAAAGGAACTTATAGCCACCACGAAACTACAACGGCGGATCTTTTCGGGCAGCCCTAAAAGTCGCGCCTTGTCGAATTCCTCAGGTCCATGGACGGTAAAGCTCCAAGAGGGTCCGCCGAGGACATTCACTAACATCGCCACTTCGGCAGAATTGGTCCCGAAATGGGCATGGAGGTGCGCGACACCGCCCGCACGTAACCAGCGCTCGACGCGGCAGGCCTCGGCAAGGTACGCGAAATGTATTGGTAAAGGACGTTCGGCTTGGCGGCTCATGCGCAAAGCTAACCTAAGCGCCTGCAAAAAATGCATCGGCCGCGTCAATAGCATGGACACCGTAGCCAGCAATAGTCTTAAAGCGCCGGCGCGGATCACATAGCGCGTGCGCGCTCGTTCGGTTTCATCATCGGCGTCGACTATTTCGCTGTCCCAACCTCGCAGCGCGATGCGCTCCACCTCAAAACCTAAGCGCTCAAGGGCCAAAATCTCACGGCGGATGAAGCTATGGCTGACCATCGGGTATTGGTTAACAAGGTAAGCGATGCGCATGGCGATTCACTTATGCTCGGCCAGTTGCCATTCGTGGCTGGAAACGCGGATGCAATCCAAAAGTTTTGGCCTGTCCCAACATCATCAAATATACTTATACCGTTGCGTTGGTCATTCGAGCGCGCGCGCGCCTTGAGTGCTAAAGGTTTTCATCAGTACGCAAGATCGGTTGCGCTTAAAGATATCAAACGATTTTGCTTTTTCGATCATTTTCGCAACCCTATACTGAGCGCAGTATATTTTGTGATTACTTTCACGCTTATCGCCGAGACCGCCATGCCGTTTCAACGATAGTTGCAAGATCTGAGTACTGCGGATCAAATTCAAGAAGGCAGCGAGCCAGATCTAATTCGGAAAATAGTGTCGGTGGATCTCCTGGTCGGCGTGGTCCCCATTGTAAAGGTACCGTTTTCCCAACAACTTGCTCTACGGCCGAAACCACTTGACGAACAGAATGGGCTCGTCCTGACCCTAGATTGACCTCGAATGAATCTCCAGTTTTTTGAATGCGGCGAAGCGCCCCAACATGGGCCATCGCAAGGTCGGAAACATGTATGAAATCACGCTCGCACGTGCCATCGGGGGTCGGGTAGTCCGCACCAAATATGTGCAATGGGGGGCCCTTTCCCGTCGCTGCATCGATTACAAGCGGCACCAAATGAGTCTCAGGATAGTGACGCTCGGCAAGCTCGCCGCTGCTGTCAGCGCCACAAGCATTAAAGTAACGAAGGATTGCAAAGTCCAGCCCGTGGGCCGCAGCAGCGTCCTTGAGAATTTGCTCGCATGCAAGTTTGGATCGGCCATAGGGACTTATCGGACGTTGAGGAGTCGCTTCCGAAATTGGCATGACGTCGGGAATGCCATATGTGGCACACGAGCTTGAGAAGAGAATTTTCTGAATGCCATTCCTTACCACTGCGCTGAGAACGTTAATCATGCCTGATACATTGATATTGTAATACGAAAGCGGGGTCGCAAAGGATTCTCCAACGTACGCCAGGGCTGCAAAATGAATTACGGCTTCTGGACGATAGCGCCTAAAGGCTTCATCGAGTGCTGATGGATCGAGGATGTCGCCGACTACTAAGGGTCCCCATCTAACCAAATCGGCGTGCCCTCGCGAAAGGTTATCGAACGTTATGCATTCCATCCCCTCAGCACTTAAGGCCTTGCAGGCGTGGCTACCGATGTAGCCAGCACCGCCAGTAACAAGGATTGTAGTCATATTAAGAATTTGTCCTCATTCACACAAACGTTTGTGCGGAAAAATTACCGCAAAATTCAGTTTGTGACCAGGATAGTCGCAACGGACTGGTCGCAACAGAATTAAACTCACTCTCCTAAGGCTCTAAGTGCTGGAATAAAAGAACTTTTGAACCAACGTTACGAATTTACTATTTCCTGCAAAAAACTGCGGTATTGCGCGGCAATGTTCGTCCATGAGAACGCTGCGGCTTTGATTGATCGCTTTTGCGCTCCTGTCAGCGCCTGATCACGCGCCAGTTCGATTTGTCGTGCAATCGATCTGGGGTCGTTCGTGTTTAACAAAAATTCATCATCGCCTACGATGTATCTGAGTTGCGGAAGATCGTGAGCAACTATTGGAAGACCACAAGCCAGGGCCTCAAGAAACGCAAGCGACGACGGCTCATCCTTAGATAGATGTAGAAAAACGTCTGCTGACTGATAAAGAGAGGGCATCATTTCCTGAGTGACAGACAACCGTGTAAATCTACCTGGCAACGAGCTTTTGGCGACCCCCTCAATTTGCTCACGCAGAGGGCCATCTCCAGCAATCACCAAATGAGCATCGGGGATTGAGCTCACCGCCTCGATCCCCATCGTGACCCGTTTGGATGCGATTAGTGCGCTAACCATAAGAACAATTAATCGATTCGAAGGCAGACCAAACTTATCTCGCTGCGCCCCACCGAGGGTAAACCGACTGCAATCAACGCCATTCGGAATAAACCGAGCGCGCCATCGGTGCTTATTCCGTTCGTAGAATTGCGGATTTGTACAGACAAGACCCTCACACCCAAAAAAACGATATTCCGAATTTCTGGCTCTCGCAGGCCAATCACCATTCTGAGTCACGAATATATGGGGCGGTCGAGCGCGCCTGAGGACAGGACGGCGAAGTACCCAGTTCGTAAAGGGATAACTACAGGCCAGCGTAACGTCATAATCGTTTGGTCGATACTGCCGCAACAGGTCTGGAACAAACGTTAGTTCCTCGTAGGCATACTCGTGACGAAGCAAGGGAACGGATGGAAAGGATTCGAACCTTTCTCGTCGCACGCTCTTTGCACGCAGAAAGCGATAGGGAGCCGTGGCATCGCCGTGTCCAGAACCAATAAGCGTAACCTCGTCGCCGAATTTCACAAGTTCTTTGGCGATCGAGATGAATGCTACCTCGGCTCCTCGATTTAGACGACAAAGTCCCGGCAGTGCGAAGAGCACCCTCATGCTTTCTAACCAATATCTAAAGTGCACGATCGGGTCGGAGCGCCTGCCTCGAAAAAAAACCAAGGTGAATTACTTGAAATCATCAATTGGTGCCAAAAAATGCGTGGCCGCTTCCCGTCAAAATTCAAGTAAGCTTCGCGAAATCCTACGGAACCTTCCCAAGGGCGGATCGTCTTTATCATTGCAAATGTAAACCTTAGATACTACGTTTTGCGTGTCCAATCAAGCTACCGAGACCACGAAAGGATCAGGGGTTCGGAGTTCGCTTGGCGATTGTGGACCCGCATGAAGAACAAGGCTGCACGGAAGCGGAAGCCGGTCACGTCATAGCGGAAGATGTCAGATAAGTGGGTGTCCCTTCATTATCGATCTTTAGAATTGAGATTCATTTCCGAAGTACGGTTCTTATGGATGACAAATATCTTTTTGTAATCCGCCGGCTAAAATCTGAATGAGCTAACGTTCGCGGCTTGGCCCCTGCCACCGTCGTCATGTTTTTAAACTGCATAACTTCTTGATAAATCGCCAATTTCCCCAGCCACACTCCTTCTATCCCAGACTGCTCCGATCAGCAGGTGGCGCGCTGACCGACGTTTTTAGTAATCTCAAGAACCTTTTGCACATTTAATCAGGCGACGGCGCCCGTTTGCAGGATTTGTCAATAGGAGAGGGACAAGGCTAACACAATGAATGCAACACTCGGCAACCCGGATAAGTGTGGATACAAATCCAAATTAATGCGAAAAGTGCAAGGGGTGTCGGCTTTGTCAAGGCAAAGTCTGAGATTAGAGGTGTGAACTAGATCTCGCTGGTAAATCGCCGCAGAAATTGCGCCCGCGCTCGTTGACGGTGTGCAGGCAGATGCGGACCGGCGGCAAGTTCGGGACGATTGGCCCAGTGCGCGTTTCCTTCCATGAGAACAACACCGTCGGCCGTGAGCGCAACATCCCATCCGATGGTCCGTAGGGGCAAAAATAGAGGGGCCGCCCGGTCGATGAGCCCTCGCGCTAACGACCAATGCGGAAGGATCGTTCCGGCAATGGTATTGCCGCTGTCCGGATGAACCGGCACGAACTTAATTCCGATGCCGCCAGGGGCTTCCGCGAACGGTACCGAAAGTGCACCGGTATCCGGATCGATATCCGCTATTAAATTTCCAATGTGACCTGAAAAATTGTCGATCACGTTGTCGCCCACAGTAAGCCGAAAATACGTATTACCGATTTCGATATCCCCGTCCTTGGTGATCCAAGTCGTAATACGAACCGTCTGAAGCGACTGGGTGCCGGACAGGCGCTGAAGTTCGGGATGATTAAAGACACGCCCTTGGATCACAAATCGTGTGAATTCGGGATCGG
>Ga0307428_1001333_pt1 | contig 12691 bp, 8 predicted proteins | sample SalMarWE160240MG_FD_202161 | JGI IMG/M metagenome (GOLD analysis project Ga0307428, IMG submission 202161) | Salt marsh sediment microbial communities from the Plum Island Ecosystem LTER, Massachusetts, United States - WE1603-240 | ecosystem: Environmental > Aquatic > Marine > Intertidal zone >...
CTCGAATATCTCCTTCAAGACCTGGTTGATTCGGCCGGCCGCCACGTAATCCCCATCACCTCCCTTGACACTGTGAGGAAGATACCTTAGATTGTTTCCCCATGTCAATCCAGCAACTCAAGAAAACGCGCAATATAGGGATCATCGCCCATATCGATGCGGGCAAGACCACTATCACTGAGAGGATCCTTTACTATACCGGCAGTTCTCACAAGATGGGTGAGGTTCATGATGGAGAGGCTATCATGGATTGGATGCCCGAAGAACAGGAGAGGGGGATCACTATTACCTCTGCCGCCACTACCTGCCGCTGGCTCGATCACACCATAAACATCCTGGATACCCCCGGTCACGTAGATTTTACCATTGAGGTGGAGCGGTCCTTGAGGGTTTTAGATGGAGCCATAGGGGTTTTCTGTGCTGTCGGGGGTGTGGAACCACAATCGGAAACGGTGTGGCACCAGGCTGACAGGTTCGGCGTCCCCAAGATTGCCTTTATCAACAAGCTTGACAGGCTCGGCGCTGATTTTGACCGTGCGGTACGTATGATCAGGGAGAGACTGGGCGCTATTCCCCTGATTCTTCAATTGCCCTGGGGACTCGAGGAGGATTTTCAGGGGATAATCGATATCGTGAAGATGAAGGCCGTGGTGTGGAATGAAAGCGATCTCGGGGCCTCTTACCAGGAGACAACTATCCCCGAGGGGTATCTGGAGACGGCCGTCAACCACCGGAACACAATGTTCGAGCTGCTGGCCGACCATGACGATATCGTCATGGAGAAATACCTATCTGAGCAGGAAATAGACATCATCTCCATTAAAAGGGCGATCAGGGAGACTACCATAAAGCTCAGGCTTGTTCCTGTTTTTTGCGGCGCGGCCCTGAGAAACAAGGGCATACAGCCCCTTCTGGACGGCATAGTCGAGTTCCTGCCCTCACCCCTTGACGTTCCTCCCGTACAAGGCATCAATCCCAAGACAAAGCTTCAAGAATCGAGATCGCCAAGCGTAAAAGAACCGCTCTCCTCCTTGGCCTTTAAGATCGCCATGGACCAGGGAAGAAAAATGACCTATCTCAGGATTTACTCTGGAGCAATGGAGGCGGGATCAAGGGTCTTCAACAGCACCAAAAACATCCCCGAGAGGGCAGCCAGGATCCTGAGGATGCACGCAAATAAAAGAGAGAGGATCGATCAGGCCGTCTGCGGCGACATTGTAGCAGTAATGGGGTTAAAAGGGGCCACCACCGGGGATACCTTTTGCGACGAGGCGCATCCCATACTCTTAGAGTCCATGAAGTTCGATCAGCCGGTCATATCAATGGCTGTGGAGCTGAAGCAATTAAAGGATCAAGAGAAACTCATGGACAGCCTCGCAAAGCTGGCCGATGAAGACCCCACCTTTCAATTTATGATAGACGAGGATACCGGGCAGACGATCATCTCCGGCATGGGTGAGCTTCACCTGGAGGTGCTGGTTCAAAGGCTCAAGAGGGAGTTTTATATCGAGGTGAATACCGGCAAGCCCCAGGTGGTGTACAGGGAGACGATCAGCAAAAAAACCCTCTACGAGAAAGTCTTCGACCGGGAATGGGCAGGGGAGGTCCACTATGCCGGCGTTGAAATAGAGGTCGCGCCCATGGACCGGGGCAAGGGCAACCTGTTTGTCAATGCCTGTTCCAATACCTTGTTGACCGAGGAATTTCTCACTGCCATAAAACAAGGGGTCGAGGAGGCATCTGGGAGCGGAGTCATCATGGGCTATCCGGTCATTGACATAAAAACTACCCTTCATGGCGTTAAGGTCAAGGAAGGGATATCCGCACCCCTTTCCTTTAAAATCGTGGCGTCAATGACCTTTAAAGAGGCCTGTGAAAAGGCAGACCCCGTGCTTCTGGAGCCCATTATGAGGCTTGAGATCGTGGTCCCTGAGGAGTTTGTGGGCGATGTCATCAATGATCTGAACACCCGGGGTGGCAGGATTGAGCAGATTGAAACGAAGGGTACCGTGAAGATACTGGAAACGATTGCACCCCTCTCCATGATGTTCGGCTATTCAACCGCGCTCCGTTCTTCCTCCCAGGGAAGGGCTACCTTCACCATGCAATTCTCTCACTATGATAAAGCTTAGTTCACCGCAAAGACGCAAAGGACGCAGAGAGTATGAGGGTTTTTCCCTTGCCGTTGAGCGGACGGCAAGGGAAAAGCACTGCAACCCTTTTATCGATTGGATTGGCAATGGATCTTTTTGCTTTCCGCCCCCTGCCCGCCATCGGCTTCGCCTTCAGGTGAGGCGGGCGGGTCTCAGCGGAAAGGAAAAAAATATATCAATCTTAGCGATCTTTGCGACTTTGCGGTGAAATATGAAGTGAATTTTTTAGAATAATTCGCCTAAAGCACCGTGGACAGGACCATCCTTCACATCGATATGGATGCCTTTTTCGCCGCCATCGAGGTGCTTGATCATCCCGAGTTCAAGGGAAAACCCGTGATTGTAGGAGGCACCACCAACAGGGGCGTGGTCTCAACCGCAAACTACGAGGCGAGGAAATTCGGCATACATTCCGCTATGCCCATGTTCAAAGCAAGGGAGAAGTACCCGAATGGTATTTTCCTCCCTGTAAGAATGGTCCGGTACAAGGAGATATCCGAGAAGATCATGAAAATCCTTGAGGATTTTACTCCCCTCGTTGAAACGGTCTCCATTGATGAGGCCTTTCTTGACATCACGGGCATGGAGGTTCTCCTGGGAAACCCGGAGCAAATAGCGCGGCAGATAAAGGATCGCATCTATAGCGACACGAGCCTCACCTGCTCAACAGGCATCGCGCCCAATAAGTTCCTGGCAAAGATTGCCTCCGACCTGCATAAGCCTGATGGTCTGACGATCATCCAGGCCGAAGAGGTGGATACATTCCTGGCTACCTTGCCCGTTGAGAAGATCCCCGGTGTGGGAAAGAGAACGGTGGAAGCCCTCAAACGCTACGGGATCAAAACAGCCGGGGAGATCAAATCATTCAGCGAGGATCAACTCGTAAAGAGATTTGGCAAGTTCGGCCTTCGATTGCATGAGCTCTCCCACGGCCATGATTCTTCCCCTGTTGTTCCCTCGAGGGAGATGAAATCGATCAGCGCAGAGGAAACCCTGTCATACGATACAAACGATCTCAACCTCTTATCGAACAAACTGAAGGGCTTTGCAGAAAAGGTTGCCGAACGTCTAAGATACCATGGGCGGAAAGGAAGGGCTATCAGCCTCAAGATCAAGTTCAGCGATTTCACTGCCGTGACAAAAGCAAAAACCATCTCCCATGCAACCGATACTTCGCAGGTGATTCTGCTCACCGCGCGCCGGCTTCTGGAAGATCAGCCGCTGCCAAAGAAAGTTCGACTTATCGGTTTGGAAGTCTCGCATCTCTCTGACAGCGAAGGAGATGTCCAGATGCACCTTTTTCCCGTCGGCGCCGACGAAGAGCGCGAGAGAAAAATCGACAAGGCCATGGATGAGATCAGGGGGAAATTCGGGAGGAAGGTGATACAAAGGGGAGATGGGTGAATACCCAACCGAAACCATCACCGAACAACTCTCATCTATAAGACGAGGGGTTCTAAAATTGATGGTTTCGTAAAAAGTCATTTTTTCCATTTTTCTGTCATTCCGGCGGAAGCCGGAATCCAGTAAATTCAATAGGTTCTGGATGCCGGATCAAGTCCGGCATGACGATTAGAAGACTTTTTACGACTTTGTCAAAATTGGTTGATTGAAATCAACTGTTATGTCATGCCGGACTTGATCCGGCATCCATGAGACTCTCTACAGCCCTTTTTCGTGGATTCCGGCTCGTTGGCCGGAATGACAAGTCGCTCCGCTACAATCAAACTCTTGCTTCGCCTGAAGGCGAGGGGTTTCAATCATTCCCGAAAGGGAAACTAAAACGACAGGTTGCAACAATATGGCGCTCAAAGGCATAGCACACTCGATTCTGCCACGGTATCTTTTCTCTCTCATGCTCTTGCCTGCCGCCCCTGCCATTGCCGGAATCATCCAGATCGAGACACAAACATCGGTTACGGTTGCAGACGGCATACCCGAGGTTACGGTTAGGGCGGCCAATAAAGGTGATGAGCCTGCCCGCAACGTGAACGTTCAGATCATGTTTTCAGGGAACTCCAGCAGCCGACAGGAAAACGATCTGCTGAGGGAAGGCGAACCGGTGACGGTTTTTTTCCGGAACATCCCCTCACCCGCAAAGCCCGGCACCTATCCCCTGATCACGCGTATCACCTTTCAAGACATCAAGGGTCACCCCTTCTCCGCCGTATCCTGCACATCGGTCTCTATCGGGAAAAGCGCAGCCTCGGCGTTGGAATGCCTGGGCAAGGCCGCATCAATCTCGAGAGACGGGCTCCTGCGATTCGCCGTAAAAAACAGCGGATCCGGACCGATGAGAGCAAGCGCAACCCTTGTCCTCCCTGAGGAGCTCTCCGCCCAAATACCCCGGAGGGATCTTGTTATTGAGCCGGGGCAGGAGCAAGTGCTCCTGTTTGCGATCTCAAATTTCTCCGCTCTCGTGGGTGCTGTGTACCCTGTTTTCTGTTTCCTTGAGTACGATTCAGAAGATGCACATTACACCGAGGTCGGCGACGGCTCGGTGAGGATCGTGAAGGCAGAGAATTGGTTCAGGCGCACCAGATTTATTTGGCTTGGCCTTGCAATCGTTGTGGGGGCTATCCTTGCTGCATGCCAGTTTAAAAGAAAAAACGCTTGATATTGTTGCTCACCTCATCGTATTCGCCGCGGTATATGGGTTTCTGTTGAGCTATCTTCAACCTTCCTTTCTCCTTCTCAACACGATCGTTACAGGCGGAGATACCCCTTCCCACTACGCTGCCGCTCACTATCTGATCAACACACTTCTTCCCACGGGCAAGGTCATGGGCTGGGTCCAAGGTAACTATGCGGGCTTCCCCCTGTTCCAGTTCTACTTTCCGCTCCCCTTTCTCATCGCAGCCCTTCTTCAGCTCGTTATCCCTCTTGAGATCGCTTTTAAGGTGGTAACAGTGCTCGGCACCTTTCTCCTTCCTGTGTGTACCTATGGATGCTTGAAGCTCTTGGACCAACAATCATCCATTCGGCTTACCGGAGCAGCCTTCACGCTTCCCTTTCTCTTCATGGAATCCAATTCCATGTGGGGCGGCAATATACCGAGCACCCTCGCCGGGGAGTTCTCCTACAGCCTGGGTTTCGCACTGCTTGTCCTCTTTTTCGGCTCCTTTTACCGGGGTATCCGGGAAAAGAGATTCATCCTTATCAATGCCTTGATCCTGACAGGCATAGGGCTCTCCCATGGGTATACCCTGGTCTTTGCCGTGCTTGCCTCAAGCTTTTTTCTCTTCACCACGCAGGGCTTTCTCAAAAACCTGGGCTACTACCTGAAGGTGAATGCCCTTGCGTTTTTTCTCCTCGGGTTCTGGTTGATCCAGCTCCTCTGGTTCATGCCGTATACCACTGCCTATAACTTTGTCTGGATCCTCGATGGAATCTCCCAGGTTTTCCCCCGGATACTCCTCCCGGTAATCATATTCGCCCTGGCAGGCGCCATCCTGGCAGCAGGATCGGCGTTCAGACGCAAAAAGACAGGGCTTGCAGGCATCAAGGTCTTTTCGTACCTGTGGTTCTCCATCCTCACGGCAGGCGCCTTCTACGCTATCGCATACGAGATAAACCTGGTTGATATCCGCTTCCTGCCCTTCCTCCAATTCTTCCTGCTCATCGTGGGAGCCATGGGCATAGGGGTTCTCACGCAGTGGATGAAGATCCGGCAACTGATCCCGATCTTCCTGGCTTTTCTAGCGATCTATTGGGTTGATTTGCATATAACCTACATCCCGCGGTGGATAACGTGGGATTACGCGGGGATCGAGACAAAAGGCCTCTGGCCGCAATTCCAGGCAGTGAATGAGTATCTCAAGGGATCCTGCCAAGACCCGCGCGTGGTATATGAGCATGGGCCTCATCACCGGGCTGCCGGCTCTGTGAGGGCCTTTGAAAGCCTGCCCCTCTTCTCCGGAAGATCCACCCTGGAGGGGCTCTACATCCAGTCCAGCATCACCGCTCCCTTTATCTTCTACCTCCAGTCTGAAACCTCCCTAACCCCCTCCTGCCCGCTTTCACGGTACAACTGCTCCAGATTGAACTTCCAAAGGGGCCTTGAACATTTAAAGATGTTTAACGTGAGCCACTTTATCGCAGTGACTGATACAGTGCGTCATGCCATAGAGAAGCAGCCGGGGGTGATCCGCGAAAAGGAGTTCCCTCCCTATACCGTGTATCGCATACAAGGGAACACAGACAGGTATGTCTCCCTGCTCGATCATGAGCCTCCCCTCGTGATTACGAGCAACTGGCGTGGCACTGCCTTTGAGTGGTTCAGGATGGGTGATCTCACAACCCATCTCGTTCTGAAAAAGACGCTCGAGCCCGATGACGCCGGGATGTTTCGTTCGATTTATCATGAAAAGCTCCCTGAGAGCAGGATTTTAGATTTTCACAACCCAATAAACTCCAAAAACCCAATTAACCAGAATGACGGCATCAGGGAAATCATCGGCCCGGAGGAAATCATCATAGAAACACCTCATTTAGGCCGGCCTCACCTCGTGAGAATTTCCTACCATCCCAACTGGCATGTAGAGGGAGCCGAGAGAATCTATCAGGCTTCACCCTCTTTTATGCTCATCTACCCAACACGGGAAAAGGTGAGGCTTTATTTTGGGCCATCGCTCCCCAACTACTTGGGCTGCCTCTTAAGCGCGATCGGGCTATTCATTGTCCTTGCGGGAACTTGGCCTTTCCGCAACACGGGAGTTATCCGTTATCTGGTATCCGTTATTCGAAATTCGATCTCAAAAGGTATCGAAGCACCTCTCATTAGACGCTTAATCCATGTTCATCATAAACGGCGTGTGCTGTGGGGGATCAGCGTGGGCCTTATAGTCGTTCTTATAGGCGCCATCTTGGCAGTGCACCGCCATGATCCCACCCAGATCTACAATAAAGGGATGAAGTACTTTAATAGGGGAGAGTTTGACAAAGCACGCACCGTCTTTAAAAATGGGATGGCTTCCTTTCCCCTTTCTCCTATCGTTGACCAGACTGCGTTCCACTATGCCGTCACCTATTACAAGGAACAAAACTGGGCGCAGGCCCTGGAATCCTTTGAAGCGATGGTGAAGGAGTACCCGGAAACAAGGAAGCTCCCAGAGGTGCTCTACCACATAGGGCTTTGCCATCTGAAACTAGACAGAAGTGAGCACGCCGTTCCTGTTTTCCGGCATCTGATTGAGGATTTCCCTGAAGACACCTGGGCCGAGTATGCAAAGGAACGGTTACAAGAGACGGGTTTTATGGTTTATTGAGTTTGTTGAGTTTCTTAAGTTGATAGCGCTTATGGAGTTAAAATGAAAATTGAAAGGTTCAGAGTTCAGGGGTTCAAAGGTTCAGAGTTCAAAGTTTATAACTTGGTTAGGATATTTCAACCGGGAACCTTGAACGGTGACCCACTTAACCTAGGTTTCAATAACATTTATGAACAAGCTGAAAAAGTGTCCAAATGAAATTCGGGTCTCATTACTTACCTCCTCAAAGTATAAAATTCCAAACTCAAGAAATATTTGTTCTGCTTTTGCATGCTTTTGAGTTTGAAAGGGTGAAAATGATGAATGGTGGCAGTTTGGTTTCATGCTCAGGTCCTATTCCGTCATTCCGGCGGAAGCCGGAATCCAGAGAAAAAGTAGATTGTCTATGGATAAGCAGCCTGCTGTATACATCTTAGCGAGCAAGAGAAACGGTACACTATATACAGGTGGGACATCAGATCTGGCGAAGAGGGTATGGGAACACAAGATCGATCTGGCAGAGGGATTTACAAAGCGTTACAGGATACACAGCTTAGTTTGGTACGAACTTCACGAAAGCATGGAATCCGCAATTGTGAGGGAGAAAAGAATAAAAGAATGGAAACGGAAGTGGAAACTGCAATTGATTGAAAGTATTAACCCTGATTGGCAGGACTTATACCATAGCATTGTCTGACTGGATTCCGGCTCGGAGGCCGGAATGACTAACAAAAAAACAGCTGACCTAAGTGAGCGGATATGGACCCTTCGGAACAGTCCGAAAAGTAAGAAGTGGGATAAACCGGATGAAACTAAAAGGCCAATGAACACAGACATCCTCCTCATTAATCCAGGCTGGGATGGGAAGGTCAGTCGAAAGGGGCGACGCTTCAACCGGGCCTGGCCCCCGCTGAGCCTCTTGATCTGCGCCTCGCTTCTCGAAAAGGCCGGCCTCCGTGTGAAGATCGTGGACGGTCGAGTTGATCGTGGATGGAGGGAAAAGAGTGCCTGGATGGCTCTGGAATCGGATTGGATCGGCCTCACCTCATCCCCTTTGGACAGGTGGCAGTGCCCGAATCTAGAGGTCGAGTCTTTCGTTGAACTGGCGAAGTCCCTTCCATCCGAAAAGCTGCTGATCATGGGCGCCCATGGGTCCCTCTTTCCCGGGGCAATGCTTCAACACACCGGGGCAAGGGCGCTTATAACGGGCGAGCCAGAAGAAACACTTCTCTCCCTGGTAACCCGGAATGATTGGAGTGCCATACCCGGCCTGGCATTTAGAGAAAACGGCAAAACGTCCTTCACGGGCGCTCCGGCCCCGGCAAAGCTCGAGGAGTTCCCACCCCCCTCATATCACCTGATTGATCCCTCCAGATACTACTATGAGCTCATGGGCAGGCCCTTTTTCCTGTTTGAATCCTCAAGGGGATGTCCTTATGCATGCAGCTTCTGCCTGAAGGCAATGTACGGAAAAGGGGTCCGAACGAAGCCGGCCGGACAAGTTTTGGCTGAGATCGAGAGAGCGATCTCGATTGCCGGACCCTGCTACGGGTATTTCATCGATCTGGAGTTCACCACCAACAGGGGCCATGCCATGGAGATATGCAATGAGCTCATCAGCCGTAACTATCCCTTTTCCTGGTGCTGCCAGACGAGGGCCGATACAGTGGATGCAGAGCTTCTCAGGCATATGAAGCGGGCAGGGTGCAGACTCATCCATTTCGGGGTTGAATCAGGCTCGCAAAGGATATTGGATAGTACAAACAAGCGCATCACCCTCGAGGAAATACGGCGCGGAATCCGCCTCACGAGGGAAGCCGGCATAGAAACCGCCTGCTTTTTCATGTTCGGTTTTCCGGGGGAGCTATGCTCGGATATGGAAGAAACGCTCAGCTTTGCCAAGGAGCTCAATCCAACCTACGCATCCTTTCATGTGGCCACGCCATACCCGGGTACCCGTATCGGGAAGACAGCCTCGCCATTTCGGAATCGCACTGGCTGTGAGATGTACTTTCCCGCTTACTGCGCCGACCATGATCCTATTATCCTGGATAAGGTGGTCCGCAAAGCCTACCTATCGTACTACCTAAGGTTTCCCTATATCTTCTCTCGTCTCAGGCAGGGGAGCCCGAGTTCCTTGATCCGCCAGATCAGGCTATTTAGCGGTTTTGTTCGCTAGATTTCGTAATGTACGGCTGGTTTAAGAAGTTAACCGTTTTCGGTTGAAATGCATTGAACATTGAACCCGGAATGATGAACCAGGGAGCTCTCATTCCAGGCATCAAGATACTAAAAGCAATGAACCGCCCTGCGGTCCTGCTGAAAGCGGGACAGGGCATCCGCGATCAAACTTCCCCTCCCTTGATGGAAGGGGATAAAGGGGAGGGTGAATAGAGATTTTACCGCCCCCGCCTATCCTTCCCCATCAAGGGGGAGGAACTACACAGGAACCCTGTAGCAAGCTACAGGGAATTATCAAGTTAAGCCATAGAATACTGGTGATATTTTATCGCTTGACAGAGCACTTGTTCTAATAGTATTTTTATTAATCTTTTCAACATCCTTGCCCACCTAACCGGAGTGCCAAATGAGAAACCGTGCCATTATTGTAGCCCTTTTCTCACTTTTTTTCCTCCCAGGTACCGCCTCAGCCCAACAGAGCGCCATGCATCTATTCGTGGACGGTGTCGAGGCCTATGAGAGCGGCTCGCATCAAGAAGCTATAGATTCCCTTACCAAGGCCATTGAGCTTGAGCCGGAAAACCTTGAGTTTCAGTACTACCTCGGCCTTACTTACAGCGCAATGGGAAGATACGAGGAAGCGCTTGAGGTCTTCGAGAAGATCGTGGAAAAAGAGCCCGTTACCTTCCGGAAGGCCTATTTCGAGATCGCAGCCCTCTATGCGAAGCAAAAGCGCTATCAGAAGACCATTGATACCCTCACCCTGGTGGAAGGGATCGCCCCGAAAGATGCCCGGATTTATCTCGAGAAGGGCTATGCCTTTCAGAAACTCGAGCAGTACGACCTCGCCATAGAGAGCTTCAACAAGGCAAAGGACCTGGAGCCGACGATGCTCCAGCTTGCCTATTACAACATCGGTGCTGCCCACTTTGAGGCTGAGGCCTTTGATAAGGCAGAGGAGATGTTCGCTAAATCCATTGAGGTGGATCCCTCCACCTCCCTTGCCCGGCATGCCCGGCAGGCGATCCTGAATGCGAGGGGGGCCCAGAAGGCGCGAAGGCCATTCTATCTCTCGGGCGCATATACCTGGTCCTACGATGATAATGTGCTCCAAAAGGCCTTAGAGCAGGCTCAAATAATCTCTCCTACGGGCGAGGCCCTGGATGAGGCCGACCAGTTTCAGACCTTGCACGTCAGGGGCGGCTATAAATTCCTCAACAGAAAAAACATAGAAATGGGCGCAGGGATCTCTTGCTTGAGCGTCGCATACCAGGATCTTATCGACAACAATGTCTTAGGGATTATTCCCCATATGTATCTTAGTGCCGGATATCATCCGTTCTATGCCCGGCTCCAGTACGATTATAGTTACTATAATGCAGGCGGCGAAGAAAAACTAAGTATGAGCGCCTTCACCCCTGTTTTCACTATTGTTGAGACTCGTAATCTAAAGAGCGAAATCACCCTCAACCATCAGGACAAAAATTACCTGGATGAGGTCACCTCTGATGCAAGACAGGTTTCCATCGGGATCGTTCAGCACTATACAGTACGAAACAGGGGCCTCTATCCAAGGGCGGGATTCAAATATGGTTCCGAGGATGCCGATGAGGAGATTTTTTCCTATGATTATTATCAACTCCTTTTGGGCCTTGGATCGGCCTTGCCGTGGTGGGGAACCCGGGCCGATGTCTCGTTGACCTATGAGAAAACAGGCTTTCAGATGAATCCCTTTTACTCGGCCACCGGCGAACGTGAGGACAAGAAATATATTCTTTCGCTCTCTATTTCCAAGCCGCTCTTTGATATAGTGCAACTCGCATTTTCTTACAGTCACACCCGAAACGATTCCAACGTATCGAGTAGCGGCATAGACCCGTATGAATTCGAAAAGAACGTATACGGCCTTATGATCATGGCCCTGTTCTAATAGAAAAATTTGTCTTAAGGTCTTGATGGTTTCGTAAAAGTCGAAAAATCCCTTTCCCTCGCCTGCCCGGCCAGGAATGGGAGAGGGCGAAGGTTTTCCTCCTCCCTTCATCCCTCCCACGAGAGGAGTGGAGAGGGGACTTTTTACGCGTTTGCCGGGTCTTAATACTAAAATATTAGTAAGATTTTGGTAAAATCATACGATATGCGTATTGTCTTTTTCCTGTAACATTCATTATGATCTCACTGTATGGGGAAGAGAAGCCGTGCGAAACTATTCATCAGTCCCCATGCCCAACGTGAGAAAGGGGATTATTCCATGAAACGAGCAACCTATTTGATCGTCGGGATTCTCTTTTTTGCAATTGTATTGCCCCTTTCCGCCCAGGCCGCTCAGTTGGTCGGAAATGTCTCAAAGCTCAAGGGAACGGCCCAGGTTATCCGGGAGGGGGTAATAAGTCCCATCACCGCATATGTAGGCATGCCCTTATTTCTCCATGACAGGGTGAGGACGGCAGATGACTCGGCCCTGAGAATCGATCTCCTTGACGGCAGCATCCTGAGTATGGGTAAAGAGGCAGACCTTCACTTGGACGATTTCTCATTTCTCCCTGAGGAGAAAAAGAGAAGCGCCTTCTTTAGAATGGGAATGGGGAAACTCCGGGTTTTCGCAAAGAAACTGATCGGATTCAGGGAACGGGGCTTTAAGGTGGGAACACCAACTGCGGTCGTGGGGGTTCGGGGCACCGTGTTTCTAGTTTGGGTCCAGTCTGCTACCATCACTAAGGTGGTCTGTTTTGAAGATGTGATCGAGGTAGCCAATGCATTGAGGCCGGAAGAATACATCGTGCTCACCAAGGATCTTATGGCTGATATTATAGGAGGCGGAGCGCCCTCGAAGCCTGTTCTCGTGACCGAGGATCAACTGAAAGCTCTCCAGGAAGAACTTGAGGACGTGCCGACCCTCCCAACCACCACTGAAACAACAGAAGCGACCACGACTGAGGGAACCACAACCGAGGCGCCGACAACCTCTGAAGCAGCCACCACAACCACGACCTCTACCACGACAACGACGACAACCACGACCAGCACGACAACCACGACCAGCACGACAACCACGACCAGCACAATGCCTGAAATGACCACGACCACACTGCCCGGTCCGCCTCAACCACCAGA
>Ga0307428_1001337_pt1 | contig 12680 bp, 13 predicted proteins | sample SalMarWE160240MG_FD_202161 | JGI IMG/M metagenome (GOLD analysis project Ga0307428, IMG submission 202161) | Salt marsh sediment microbial communities from the Plum Island Ecosystem LTER, Massachusetts, United States - WE1603-240 | ecosystem: Environmental > Aquatic > Marine > Intertidal zone >...
TAGCCAAGGCTTTTTATAATGACGTACGGAGCGACTGGCTCATATTTGCCACCGACCTTCAACGTATTCAGTTCAGGTAAGAGGTAAATGGTATGAAAGAAATCCTGCTGGTCGAGGAAAGTCTTACGCTACTCCTTGCCAGATTGAAGACATTAGGATCTGAGGGATACCAGGCCACCATTGTCGCCTCGGCTGCAGAGGCAGTCAGGGAAATCAAGGGCGGCTCCTACGATCTGGTCATCGCGGATGCAGAAGTACCGGAAATGCTTGAGGTACTCTCCTCTGCCATGATACCCGCCCTGATAATGGTGGACGAAGAGAAAGCAGGCACGGTTGCGCGGGAGCTGCCGATGGGGATATGGGCCTTACTTGTCAAACCGTTCACCGCTGCTCGGTTCAGGCAGGCAGTGGCCGAGGCTATCGAACAAGCCGGTGCCGTAAAAGATGCCATGCAGCAGAGGATTCTCCTGCCCCTGAATAGCAGAAGTAAGCTCATGGTATCTGAAGCCGAGATGAGCCGGTTCTTCGGGCATATTCTGGACATGACCGCTGCTGAGACCGAGGCCGACGGAGTGGCCGTGCTCATACTGGACGAGAAGAACTCTCAAGTTATTGTTAAAGCCGAGATAGGGCTTCAGCCGAACGGTTCCGGCGCTTGTATCAGGCTGGCCAACCGGACGATGGAGCTGGCTCAGAGCCTGATGGTAAATGAAAAGAGAGAAGCCGACCCAAACTTGAAACAAATCATGGCCGAATTGGAGGCTTACAGTTTACTGTCAGTGCCGCTGCTTACTAGGGATAAGGCCATCGGCGCGATAAACGCCTTTAAGGTAAGGAGGGGAGCGAGGTTTACCTCCACCAGCCTGGAATTCCTGTCCATCCTGGCCAAGCAGGCAGCCACGGCTATAGAAAATGCCAACCTGTTCAAAAGTGTGGAAAGGCAACGGCGGGAACTGGAAAAGCTGCTAGAAAGATCCGTGCAGAATCAGGAAAACGAGCGAAAAAGGGTCGCTGTTGAGATTCATGATGGTATTGGACAGGAGCTGGTTGGTGCGCTCTATCGTATCCAGTCTTTTACTTCCCTTTTGGCCGGGCAAAAATTCATCGAGGCCCATGTGGAAGCAGAAGAGATACGGGGTCTTTTACAAAGAACCGTGGCTGAGCTGCGGCGGGTGCTGGTCGGCCTGCGCCCACACAGCCTGGATGAACTGGGGCTGGTCTCGGCACTGCGGCAGGAAACAGAGCGCTTTACCAGGGAGACAAATACGGTCTGCCGGTTCACTACGGCCGGTTCGCCGGTTGTTCTTACATCGAGTCAAGAAGCGGCTATCTACCGGGTGGTTCAGGAAGCGCTGGGTAATGTAAGAAAACACGCTTATGCTACTGAGGCCAGTGTTGAGCTTCAATATCAGCCCGGGAATGTATTCCTCACCGTGAGCGACGATGGAAAGGGGTTCGAACTGAATCAAGCAAACAATGGTTTGCCTCTAGGACATATGGGGCTGGCTGGCATGAAGGAGAGGGCTGAGATGCTGGGAGGTGACTTGAACATCAGTAGCAGTCCCGGGAATGGTACATCAGTAATATTGACCATACCAATAAAGAACTGAAACTGACTTGGACGGCTATGCTCCCCGGCGGCGTCACGTGTGTAGTTATGTAAAACAGAGTTGCAAGACTCGAAACCTAGAGGCAGGTCTACTGGAACTTTAAGGAGGGAACAAGTTGACCGTTATTCGTGTTCTTTTAGTCGATGACCACGATGTGATTAGAGAAGGCTTGAAGCGTATGCTTGCGCCGGAGGGAGATATACAGGTAGTCGGTGAAGCGATTAGCGGTGAAGATGCGGTGGTTCAGGCGCAACGGCTCCGTCCCGACATTGTGCTGATGGATATCAAGATGCCCGGTATGGATGGCATCGCTGCCACCCGCCAGTTACGGGAGAAGATACCCGACATTCGTGTCGTCATACTGACTCTCTATGACCACGAGTATGTGACCCAGGCTATTGAGGCCGGTGCCTGGGGCTATGTTCTAAAGGAGGCCAGCTGTGAGCAGTTGATCCAGGCCGTAAGAGACGCTCATAGAGGGTACGCACCACTGGCACCATCACTTACCCGTGAGGTTCTAAACAAACTTGCCGATTCTAACCGGGCCGGTCGCGGTTCCCTCCTCTCTGAGCGCCAGTGCCAGATATTAAAGCTGGTTGCCGCTGGCCTGTCCAGCCGGAGCATCGGCGACAGGTTGTACCTAAGTGAGGCCACCGTTAAGAAGGAGCTGACCCATATCTTCAACGAGTTGGGGGTGAGTGACCGTGCCCAGGCTGTCTCTGAAGCCATGAAGCGAAAGCTCATCTAGTTACTCAGTTAAAGGAGGGCAGAGCATGATAGCGATAGCTAGTTTTGTCAAAGGAGGCAACAATGAAAGTCTTAGTAGTTTACGCGCATCCCAATCCTCAGTCTTTTAATCATGCCATTCTCGAATCGTTCACTGATGGACTTAAGAAAGGAGGACATATTTTTGAGGTCGTCGACTTGTATGGCATCGGATTTAACCCATGCCTGGGGCTTGATGACTTCGCTCAGTTCAACGGCGGCCGGATGCCGGAGGACGTGATGGAGCAGCAGCAGAAGATAGCTCAGGCAGAGGCATTGGCCTTCATCTACCCTGTCTGGCAGTGGGGTTGCCCGGCTATTCTTAAAGGGTGGATGGACCGAGTTTTCTCGCACGGATTTGCATACAAGATTGGTGAAGGGGGACAGCTGGAGGGACTTCTGAAGCACGAGAAGGTTCTACTGATTAGCACGACGATGGGCTCGGAGGAAGCCTACAGGTCGGGTGTGGAAGACGCCATAAAAAAAATTGACGTAGCGACTCTTACGTTTGTATGTGGCATCCGGAATGTGGAACATGTGTTCCTGTATGCTGCTGCAACCGACGCCAGGGCTCGAGAGGACCATCTAGAGATGGCGTATCATGAAGGTAAAGTGTTCTAATATTGAAGCTGCTGGCAAAAGAGATGAAATTCCCGGGTTATAGAGAGGTTCTTCCCGACCCTGCCGGCTTGTGCTGTACCTAAGCGAGGCCACCGTTAAGAAGGAACTGTCCCATAGTTTCAACAAGCTGGGGGTGAGTGACTGCACTCAGGCAGTCTTCGAAGCCAGAAGTGGAACTCTATTTAACTACTCAGTTAAAGGAGGGCAGAGCATGACAGCGATAGCAATGTAGATAGCTCACCAGCCTGCCGGCCGCTTCCTGACTATAGGAGGTGAGCTTGAAGCGAGCATTCTTTTGGTTACCCTGGATTGGGCTGATAATGGTGACAGTGATATCAGTGTTGGTGTTAACGCAGCTATTGCTACCGACCAAGGCAGTAGCCGGAGAGTCGTCAGACGGGCTTGCGGGCCTGATCCCGGACATAGGTAAGATTTACCGCGAAGCGATTTACACACCACTGGAGAGCGTTGAGGCCGAGATTACTGATCCCGATATCCACGACTTCTACCTCGAATATCTGAAGAACGCAGGCTTAAAGAGATAGTAAGCCAGAAAATAATAAGGGCTAATGAACCTGTAGTGCGGAAGCAAAGACTACCCCAGATTCAAGCCCAGTAAGTTAGGGAAATAGCCAGTTATTAAAAGGAGAGAGGGCAAGCGGCTGGCAGTTCGTGTTGCCGGGGGCAGTTGAGTAGAGCTGCCCCCGGCTCTGTTTTCCGCTTGCCCTTACAGAAAGCCCCGTCTTTTACTGGTCATGGTACAGAGCTTATATGGGGGGGTGGATGGTCTGGTTAGCCTATCACCAGGCTACTAGGATTTAATTCCGCCCGGATTTTGGTTCAATTATCTCCCCATTCTGGCCACAGGTAAATTACCAAACGGATAACTATTATTACCCGTTCGTATAAACTTCTTGTAGCCGAACGTATAACTATTATTACCCGTTTGGGACTTACACAGGCTATATCGGAGTGCGAGAATTGAAATGCAAGTTGTTTGAGCGAGGGGTAGACCATGGGACAACCTGAATTGCTGGAGAATGTCGCCGAGAAAGGCAATCAGAACGAGACGATAAGCGTAGTTCTGGTCGACGACCACGAAGCTATGCGGGAGGGTCTGCGTCACATGTTGAGCGGGGATGAAAACATCAGGGTAATCGGCGAGGCCAGGGACGGTCAGGAAGCCCTGAACCGAACCAAGAAACTGTCCCCCGACGTGGTTCTCATGGACGTCAGGATGCCGGGGATGGACGGCATTGAGGTTACTCGCCGCCTTAAGGAGACCCGGTTGCCGATGAGCGTCATCATGCTCAGCGATAACCGTCGCTACCTGGCCCCGGCTATCAAGGCGGGGGCAGTGGGGTTTTTGACCAGGAATATCAGTCGTAGTGAACTGGTAGCAGCCATTCGGATTATTCACCTGTGGCGTCTTGGCTTGTTCCACAGTAAGTGGAGTCACTTCGCCCTGGTCAAGTTGTAGAAAGGGCGCCACATTTATATATAGAGAGAGGAGGTGGTCGTATGTGATTTTAAGGAAGCGGAAACCGGTTTATCTTCAATACTAAAGAAAGGAGAAGAAAATGATTACCAAATTCATGAAAGCCATGCACAGGCTTCACAAAGGACAGCGGGGCATGACCGGCCTGGAGACAGCCATTATCCTGATTGCCTTCGTAACAGTGGCTGCGGTGTTCGGCTACGCCGTACTGAGCGCCGGCATATTCTCCGCTGAGAAAGGCAAGGAGTCAGTCTATGCCGGCCTGGAGCAGGCCAAGAGTTCCATGGAGCTCAAGGGCTCGGTCATCGCCTACGGCGCCCCGGGGACCGATGGAACGATCAATAACTGTGAAGATTATACAGAGTGGACGGAGGGTACAGGCGTGACGGCTGCACAGGCAGTGGGCTACGGTGGTGGCCACAGCGTGCAGTTTACCCTGGCTAGCAGTGGTACCCCCTTCACCACAGGGCAGGTAGCCTACACGGACGTTCCGACCTTGGACCTGTCTGAGAAGACGTTTGTCAACCTCTACGTCATGACGGATACCGATATAAGCGGTACAACTGATGATAAGCTGCAGCTACTGCTTTGCACTGATGCTTTGGGCGCGACGCCTGTGGAAACACTCGAACTCCCGGCAATAACTGCCAACAGCTGGACGCTGGTCACGCTAACTCTGGCTAACCCGGCAGGAGATGACGCAATCGAGTCAGTCAGCCTTAACTACGCCACGGGCGGCAGTATTACAAGTGATGTCATCATCTACCTTGACAACATCGCCGCCGGTCCTCCCTACAACCATGCCGAGCTTATCGTTTTCACCGTGGCCAACGCTATCGCCGGTAAGGCGATAGACCTGACGCCAAGCCCGAATAACGTTACCGTGATCAGCTACTCTGACCGCACCACCTATGATGCTAATATAAACTGGACCGTCACCTTTGTCGGTCAGAACGACAGCGATTACCTGCTGGAGGTGGGGGAGCAGGCGCAGATAGCCGTGGCCCTGGGCTTCCTCGCTACCCCGCCGGGGGCTAACGACGTGTTAAGCATGCAGGTCAAGCCGCCTCACGGCTCGGTGATTACCATCGAGCGGACGATACCAGCCAACATTGATGCTGTTATGGACCTATACTAGGTGAGAGTGGAGAATTCAATCCGATAATACGAGGCGCTCCCGGGGACCCTCGCCTGCCCCCGTCCCCGGGAGCGCAGCAATATCCGAGGAAAAGATATGAACCCTGAGCAGAGAATAAAGGCGCTGGAGGACGAAGTAAAAGTCCTCAAGAACGAGATAAAGACGGTGCTCCTTGATATAAGAGAGCACTACCTTGGCCTGGAAAATCCGTTCAGCCTGCACAGGACAACTCCGGGGCAGGAGTCCCCAGTGGACATTCCTGGAGGAGGTACAGCGCAGGATGTGAAAATCTCCCCCGAAGAAACTGGGGTGGGGAAGGATGGGCCGGTTGTCAAGGAACCCGCGGTGGACCCGCCGCCAGATACACAGAAAGTGGCGGCTGGCAGGCACACGTCCAGCGTCCCCCGGAATATAGACCTCATAACCATCGTCGGATTAACACAATGGTCGGCCAAGGCGACATCGAGGCTAGGCAAGACCAAGACGGAGGCGCTAATCGAGGTCTATCACACCACCGGTCGTCTTCCACCCGGCTTCAGGGAGGTGCTGATAAGATTAGCTCGCCTTTCCGATAACGAAGGCGGTGATGGACGGGTAGGCTCGAGGGAATACCTGTCGATTCTTACCGAATTGGACAGCCTGATGAATAAAGATAGCCAGTTCGATGCTTCGCTCCTGTCCATTCTGGCTGATGAGGAGGGACGACAATAGATAAGGTAGTGGTAACCGTACTGCTTATTATCACCGGCGTGGTCTGCACCCTGGCAGTGTTTAACGCCGTCTATCCCGCCATAGGTTCCGCCAGTGGGGCAATGGTAAGCATCACCGGTAAGATAAACGACCGCATCAAGAGCCAGATGGAAATAGTACAGGTATCCTGTGAGGACAGCGACGTGACCGTCTGGGTAAAGAATGTCGGCAGCACCAGGATTGGGGGTATCGAGAACAGCGATGTCTTCTTCGGCCAGGAAGGTAACTTCGCGCGGATACCGTATGATCAGGGTGGTTCGCCGAAGCCCTGCTGGGACTACAGCATTGAGAACGATTCCGAATGGGGGCCTACAGCCACGCTGAAAATAACCATATACCTATCCCAGGCACCTTCCGGCGCCCATTTCGTAAAGGTCGTGGCTCCGAATGGAGTCCTGGATGAATATCAGTTCAGCAATTAGGGAAAGCCATGGAGAACGCTATAGTTTCACTGCTCTGCCTCGCTCTTTTCCTGGTGGGGACATTGAACCTTGCGGAAACATCCTTATCGCTGGTAGACAAGGTTTCGAGTTCCTGGAGACAGGCGGAGGAGCAGAGATACGAGATCAGACAGACCGGGATTGCCACGGTAAATGCCACCGTGCCAGATGCCAGCCATGTGGAGATAACCATTATGAATGAAGGGGCGGTTTCTCTAGGAGATTTTGACCGGTGGGACGTCATCATCCGCTACCAGGATGGTACCGCGGTGTGGCTGCCTTACAATCCCTCTGAGCCGCCGGGCTGGACGGTTGATAGCATATCTTTTGAAAGCAGTCCAGAGACCTTCGACCCCAATATTTTGAACTCCGGTGAGGAGATGCTGCTTATCCTGAGCCTTGACCCTCCCCTGCCCTCGAATTCCACTGCGGAAGCAGCCATATCAACACCGAGAGGCGTAATAGCCAGAGCCATGTTCGCGAGGGAGTAGAGCCATGAGTCGCTATGAAGATGAAGAACGCCCTATAGGGAGCGCAATCTCCACCGGCCATGCCGAGATTGATAAGAAGGTCGGCGGAGGTATCCCGGTGGGATCGCTTACCCTTATCGAGGGCCAGTCAGACGCCGGCAAGTCAGTGTTTGCTCAGCAGATGATCTGGGGCTCGCTACGCGGTAATCACAGGGTGCTGGTGTTTACCACCGAGAACTCGGTGCGAAGCCTCAATACCCAGATGGAGAGCCTTGGCCTTGACATCATGGATGCCCTGCTCCTGGGGTGGCTAAAAATCTACCCTGTAGAGACATCACAGATGGAGCTATTAGGCACCTTCGATGCTGTCCTGAGTGCCATCGAGCGCCACACTGCCTACGGCATGGTGGTGGTCGATTCCCTGACGCCGGTAATCGCCCACACTTCGGTGGGGGATATCATCAGCTACTTTGAGAGATGCAAGCGCCTGTGCGATGATGGCAAGACTATCATCAATATCGCCCACACCTATGCCTTCAACGAGGAGGTACTGGCCCGCATCAGGTCGGTCTGCGATGCCCATTTCCGGCTGCGCATTGAGGAGGTGGGAGACAAGCTGATTAAGGTGCTGGAGGTAGCCAAGGTCCGGGGGGCGGACAAGGACACTGGAAATATACTCAGCTTCGAGGTTGAACCGGGGATGGGCATGCGGGTAATGCCCATCTCTCAGGCCAAGGCTTAAGAAAGGAGTGTCATGCCACAGGTAAGCCTGCCATTTACTGGGGAAAACAAAGTCGACAAACACGGAGAGGACTTCTTTCAGTGCACCCTCTTCCAGATGCTGTCCAAGCCGGCGCAGGAAGCCAGCCAGCGTCATCCACACCTGCTGGAGTATTTGCATATGGTGCCGGTGGCGGAAGTCGGCGTTCCCAAGTACTACTCTCAGCTTACGCGCCGGATGCAGGACATCAGTCACCCCAATCTTATCTATCCGGTAACCGAGGGTGTCTTCGCACATATCTACCCGGACCTTCACGACGGCAGGGATATATACATCTCCGTCGAGCCCGTGCTTGTCGAGAGGCTTGACAAACTGATGCAGGAACTGGAAAAACGGATGCTCGATATGGGCGACCGCCTGAATACTGTGAGCACCGATGACGAGAAAATGAAAGCGTTCGTGAGATGTGTAGACGAGAGTTTTACCACGGGACCGACCAGGGGAAGCTTGTTCAAACGGTCCGGCCATAACGGGAAGGCTAGGGTGACGCCGCGCCAGATGGAGGGGCTCAAGTATCTAGTCGTGAGGGACAAGATAGGACTGGGTATACTGGAGCCCATGGTCCACGACCGCTATGTCGAGGACATCAGCTGCAGCGGCTTGGGCACTATCTTCATAGAGCACAAGATCTTCCGCAGCCTGAAGACCACAATCAGTTTCGCCAGTCTGGAGGAACTGGACGAGTTCGTCCTCAGGCTCTCCGAGCGAATAAAGAAGCCGGTGAGCTTCCGCAATCCAATAGTGGACGCCACTCTCCCCGACGGCTCGAGAATAAACATCGTCTACGGACGCGATATTTCCAAGCGGGGCTCCAACTTCAGCATCCGCAAGTTCAGTGAGACGCCGATGTCAGTCATGGAGCTCATCGAGTTGGGAACGCTTGACTACAGGATGGCGGCCTATCTCTCCCTCGTCATCGGCGAGGGGATGAACGTTTTCGTTTCCGGGGAGACCGCCTCGGGCAAGACAACCACACTGAATGCAGTGACCACCTTTATCCACCCAAACGCCAAGATAGTCAGCATCGAGGATACCCCCGAGCTTCAGGTACCGCACAAAAACTGGATAAGGGAGGTGGTGCAGACTACCAAGGAGCAGTCGGAAACAGCGGTCACCATGTTCGATCTGCTCAAGGCGGCACTCAGGCAGCGACCGAACGAAATACTGGTGGGCGAGATAAGGGGCCCGGAAGGGAACATTGCCTTTCAGGCGATGCAGACCGGGCACTCGGTGATGGCCACCTTCCACGCTGCTTCGGTGGAAAAACTAATCCAGCGGCTCACCGGGAATCCGATAAGCGTCCCCAAGGCCTACATTGACAATCTTAACGTGGTCGTGGTACAGAGCGCGGTTAAGCTGCCTACAGGGAAAATGGGCCGGCGGGTGCTCAGCATCAACGAGGTGATAGGCTTTGACACGGTGAAGCAGTCGTTTTCCTTCGTGGAAGTATTCCGGTGGGACCCGGTCAATGATATTTTTGAATTTACTGGTGATATGAACAGCTATCTCCTGGAACAGAAGATAGCGGTAAAGCGTGGTATCTCTTCACACAAAAAGAAGCGGATTTACCTTGAGCTTGACCGCCGGGCGCAAATTCTGGAGAGGCTGCATAAGGAACAGGGGGTTTCAGGATTTTATGAACTTCTTCAGGTTCTGGCCAAAGCGCAACGCGAAGGGCTCTTTTAATAAGGACCTCCTCGGCGTGGATCTATTCTGCCAGATGACGTATATGTCGGCCATCGCCACGTCGGGGCTGACGCGTAGCCGAATATTTGAAAGCGCCTCACGCCTCCCCTATACCTCGTCGCGTTACTTCAGAGATGTACATTTTCTGGCCCAGAAGCTGAATTATGACTATGCCCAAGCCTGCCGCATCATCGGTGAGGCAGCTAAAGAGCCCGAGCCCAAAGCGCTTCTCCTCCGTCTTTCCGGCTGTGTCGCCTCCGGTGAGCCCGAGGCCAACTTTCTGGCCCGCGAAGCCTCTGTGATGGGGGAAGTATACGGTAATGGATACGAGCGGTCAGTGGAAACGCTGCGCAAATGGACGGATGCCTACGCCGCCCTAATCCTATCGGCGGCGCTGGTCATCGTTGTCGCCGTGGTCTCCATGATGATATACCCGGTGGAGCCAACCTTCGTTACGACCCTCTGCGGGCTGGTGCTGATGGTAACCGCGCTCGGCTCCTGGATTATGCACCGGGCCTCTCCCAAGGAGGTAAAAACGCACTCTCTGCCCGATACTTCGGTCGAGCGCAAACTATCCCATCTGCTGGTGAAAATCTTCCTGCCGGTGGCCATCGCGGTCTGCCTGCTTATGGTCTTGGTAAATATGAGCATGGGAAGCATAATGCTGGTGGCTGCGGCGCTGCTGTTCCCGCCCGGTGCGGTAATTATGTGGGAAGACCGGAAGATTGATAAGCGTGACCAGGACATCGCTGACTTGCTGCGCTCCCTGGGCGGGATCACCAAGGCGATAGGAACGACGGTTTCGGAAGCCCTGACCAGGCTGGACCTCCACTCAGTTTCCTCGCTGCAGGGAGGGGCCAAGAGGCTGCGTGACAGGCTCGGACTGGGAATCAAGCCGGAGCTTTGTTGGAGCAGGTTTATCGCCGAGACGGGGAGCGAGCTGGTAAACCGGAGCGTGCGTACCTTCTGGGACGGGGTCAGCCTGGGAGGCGACCCCCAGGAGGTGGGAAACCAGTCGTCCCTGTTCGCCATGAGGGTGGCACTGCTTCGGGCACAGCGGAGGATGGTGTCATCCGGCTTCACCTGGCTGTGCATCGCCATGCATACGGCCATCGTCGGTCTGCTGTTGTTTATCTATGAGGTCATGCAGACCTTTTCCGGCGCGCTACAGAGCATGGGGGGCACAGAGAACGGGGTTTTGAGCGAGATGCCGAGCCTTCCCAGTTTTACATTTCTACTCGGCGGTAGCCAGCTGGAGCTGCTGCACTCCGTGGTCATAGCCGTGATAATAGTGCTCACCGGGGCCAATGCTGTAGCCATTAAGGTGACCGGTGGCGGGCACAGTTACAAGTTTCTCTTCTTCCTGAGCATAACACTGGCCATATCGGGGGCATGCTTTATCTTTATCCCGAACTTAGTGGCCATGATATTCGGTAGCTTGCCGCCGATGCAATAGAAAGGAGGACGCCGTGGATTCTTTGAGTGCTGTTGCAGTCGTCGCCGCTTCCGCGGTGATAGTCATTCTTGTTATCGTGCTTATGAGCAAGTCGCGGTCCAGACGGGTGAGTCGGATTCCGGTAGAGACAGAACGACACGGAGTTACCAGCCTAGAACGCCGCACCTGGCTTGAAAGCCAGCGTCAGCAGCCCAAACCGGAGATAGCTGAGGAGCGTTTGATACCTTCGCTGGACGAGCAGCCGGAGGATCCGCAGCCAAGTCCTCCAAACACCGAGGCTGGCGTCACTTCTCCATACCCAGAAGAGGAGCCAGCAGGCTCTAATCTCCCTAAAACGGTTGAGATTCCAGCGATAGCGGATGAGGCGGAGTTTGCCGCAGAAACGGTGAAACGGGGAGCCGATGCCGGACTGAGCGCCTTCATGGTTGAAGTATCCGAGGACGACGGGCTGTCCAAGATAGCCGAAAGCCTGGAAGACCTTGAGGCCGGCAACCTGACCGAGATAGCTAGAGACATCCTGAATAAAAGGGCAAAATGAGCAGAAGCAGATTACTATACGAATTAAGGCGGTTTCTTCAAGCCCTGGTAATAGCGGTCATACTGGTTATGACCGTGGCAATGCCCGTTGCCGCCGATGAAGAAGACGTTGATATTGATGTTGACGTCGAGCCCACCCGGGGGCCGGTGGGCACCACGGTTCAGGTTATAATGACCGGCCTGGTTGGTGAGGGGCAGGTGACCGTGTCGTTCGCCACTAAGGATAACATAGTGGCCAAGGCAGAGCCTGATGACTGGGGCTACTGTATGGCCAGCTTCAATGTTGAGACCTATCCCGCCGGCGCTTATGGCATCTGGACAAAGTTCAATACTGAAGAATACCATGACCGCTTCATTCTGGAGCCATCAATAGAACTCAATAAGCCCAGCGGCAGCGTCGGCGATAACGTAGCTATCAGCGGCAAGGGTTTCGCCGCGGATAAAGGGTTAACAGTCTACTTTGACGACGTTAAAGTAAGCTCTGACGAAGAGGAAACAGATGAAGCGGAAACAGATGATGAAGGCACTTTTACCAACCTCTCCTTCACCATTCCAGAGGCCGGCAAGGGAGAACACGAAATAAAGGTGGAAGACAGACGGGGGAACGAAGCTGATGCTTCCATCGTGGTAAAGCAGACAGCGGAAATGGCACCCGAGTCAGGAACCCCCGGCTCCGAGGTAAGCATCAGAGGCACCGGCTTTGAGTCCGCCGGTAACATCGTCATCTATTTCGATGACGATGATGTCAAGGGCACGATTGCTAGTGACAGCGGCAGCTTCAGCCTTGAATTCCCGATTCCAGAGTGCGCGTGCGGTGTCCACAAGGTCAAGGTGAGCGACGGGACCAACACGTTCTACATGGACTTCTCTGTCACTGCCGGCATAACCCTGAAGCCAACCACAGGCAACGTGGGGGGATATATCACCA
>Ga0307428_1001340_pt1 | contig 12660 bp, 12 predicted proteins | sample SalMarWE160240MG_FD_202161 | JGI IMG/M metagenome (GOLD analysis project Ga0307428, IMG submission 202161) | Salt marsh sediment microbial communities from the Plum Island Ecosystem LTER, Massachusetts, United States - WE1603-240 | ecosystem: Environmental > Aquatic > Marine > Intertidal zone >...
AGCAAATATTGGTGTATATGTCCAGGATGAGCAAGCTATTCTAATTGATAGCGGGAATGATAAGGAAGCAGGCAGACAAATTCTAAAATTATTGAATGAAAAAAATTGGAAAGTAAAACTTATTATTAATACTCACTCCAATGCTGACCACATTGGGGGGAATGCTTTTATCCAAAATAAAACTGAGTGCCTGATTGCTGCTACCCGAATTGAAGCCGCCTTCATTCAAGACCCTATTCTCGAACCTTCTTTTCTTTATGGGGGATTTCCCAATGCCAGACTTACTAATAAATTCTTAATGGCCCATCCCTCAACTCAAGAGTGACTGATATTATTCCCTCATCGGGAAACATATTGAACACCAATTTAGAGGCAATTTCATTACCCGGACATTTTTTCGATATGATTGGCATAAAAACACCGGATAATATTGTATTTATTGCCGATAGCCTTATTTCAGAGGAGATCATCAACAAATACCATCTCTTTTTCCTTTATGATGTAAGGGCACATCTGGAAACTTTAGAAAGACTAAAGACCGTAGAAGCGGAAGTATTTATTCCGAGTCATGGTACTCCCACTCCCTCTATCGAGAAGCTTATTACTATAAATGAAAATAAGATTAAGGAGATTATTTCTACAGTTTTATCATATTGTGAAAAGCCTGCAACATTTGACGAAATACTTTCTCGGATATGCAAGAAATATAAAATAGATTTGAATGCCAATCAATACGTACTTATTTCCAATACCATAAAATCCTATCTATCCTTTCTTGGTGAAGAAGGGAAATTAAGGATGTCTTTTTCTAAAGGAAGTGTCTTTTGGAAGAAGAAAGATCTTGAAGTGGTGTAAATAAATGGGATGTGTCCTTATTTAAATTAATAATATTTGGGATGAAAGGGTGACAAAGGACCATCCCCTGTCACCCAATTTTTCTTAAATAAATTAAGAAAAATCAAACTTTTTTCAATTTATTTAAATTATTTTCCCAATTATTGCCATACAGTAGTCACAGCACTATGGTATAATTATATAAATTTGTGAAGATTGAACCCCTGAAGGAGAATTTTAATGAATAAATCTGAACTAATTAAAAAACTAGAAGATATTGAGTGGGAAGATTTTGAAGTAAAAGAAGCAAAATCAGAAATACCTAAAAACGCCTGGACAACCGTTTCGGCATTTTCAAATACTGCCGGAGGGTGGTTAATTTTCGGTGTTAGTAAAAAAGGTAAATCTTATAACATAATAGGAGTTTCTAACCCTGAAAAGGTTGAACAAGATTTTACCACTATTTTACGCAATGGAACGAAGTTTAATAGAAAAATAACCGTAAATTCTAAAAAATATAACTTTGATGCTAAGACTGTTTTAGCTTTTTATATCCCTCAACAATCACCACGAGAAAAACCCGTTTACTTTAATTCTCAAAAAAATACTTTTATAAGAACCGGAAGCGGAGATCAAAGAGTAACTCAAGAAGAAATTGAATCTTTTTACAGAAATTCTTCCTATGGAGAAAAAGACAAAGAAATTTCAAAATATCATCTAGAAGATTTGGATAAAACATCTATTGAAAAATATCGAAATTATTTCATGAACGTTAATCCCGGACATAGATATAATGAACTAACCAATTCAGAATTTTTACATAAATTAGGCGTTTTAGTAAAAGGTAAAGTAAGTTTTGGAGGGTTATTGGTTTTTGGAACAGAGGATTTACTCATGGAAGCAATAACTAATTATAGGATTGAATATTTAGAAATTTCCGGTATTTCCTATGAAGATGCCCCCACGAGGTATAGCTTCAGGATTTCCAGTGAACAAAATCTATGGACTACTTTTTTTGATATCTACGAGAGATTTCCTAAAAAAATTGATATACCGTTTAAAATGGTTGCTGCCGGCTTCAGGGATGATAACCCCGAACATCTGCAAGCACTTAGAGAAGCGCTGGTCAATCTTATCATCCATACTGATTATTTTAGCCGGGCAAATCCAAGGATTAGAGTATTTTCAGACAGATTTGAATTTTTTAATCCCGGTTCACTCCCCAAGAAAATAGAATACATTTTAGAGGAAGATTTTTCTCTACCGAGAAATCCCATAATTGCCAAAATATTCAGATTTGTTAGATTGGCGGAAAGTATAGGCAGTGGTTTCCATAAAATGATTGATGGTTGGGAACAACATTACGGATTAGAACCGGTAATTGAGGGAGATTTTGATTATTATAAAATTACTTTTCCAATTACCACTACCCAGAAAACTACCCAGAAAACTACCCAGAAAACTACCCAGAAAATCATTGCGTTAATTGGAAAAAGCCCTGAAATAAGTCGTAAAGAACTTGCAGAAGTAATTGGTCTAACCGAAGATGGGATTAAATATCATCTTAAAAAAATGCAGGAAAAAGGAATATTAAAAAGAATCGGTCCTGCAAAGGGCGGATACTGGGAGGTTGTCGAGAAATAATAAATAGGGACTACGGAGGATTCAAAGAACCACATTACCTTACTCAACTACCAGAGAGAACCAACCTTGAATGGGAGGAATGAAAAAAACAGGGGATAATAATTAGTATTATATAAAAATAAAACATATTTCCAAGAAAGAAGGATTTTATAAACCTTTTGTCGTATTAATATTAAAATATAGTAAAATTAAAAAAGATTTTTTTACCGTCCCCCGATACAGATAAAATGACAAAGGAGGAATGATGGCGAACATAACTATTAAAGTATCTATTATTGATTACGCGAAAGATAAAAATTGTTTCTAATATAATTTTTAATTACCGGATTAATATAGCAGAAATGCTTGATTATGCAGACAGGAGAGAAATAAAAGAACGAGTATGGCATGTAATTAAAGAGTTTATGGAATCCACTAATGCCAGAATATAGATAAATCTGGCATTAGTGGATTTACGGATAACAAATGATTAAAAAGAAATACAAGCAGATCCAATATTAATTGAAAAAGCAATATATGCATTTGAATTGCTGGGAAATTTAAAAAGATATAAATCTTTTAAATGAACATCTTCTCAGTAGAAATAAGCTGCCTAATCAAGATTAAGAAATGGATTCTGGAAATGGGTAGCTTTGCCCAGGCCATTGCCTCCATATGCCTTCGCCAGGAGATACAGGAAGAGATTACGGTGATGAAGAAAAGATATAATAAAAAATAAGTTAGGTGATCATAAATATGAATAAAGACGAACTACGGCTAATACTTGAAGAAGGTGAAGGTTATAGAATTGAATTTAAAGAATCTATGACCAGTATAGATAAAGAACTCGTTGCCTTTGCCAATTCCTCAGGAGGCAGGATATTTCTTGGAATAACTGACGGCAAGGAGATAAAAGGCGTTAATATAACTAATAAATTTAAATCTCAAATCCAGGATATCGCCAACAACTGCCAGCCTTCCATTAAAATTATATTAGAAGAATCTGAAAATATTCTGATTATTAACGTAAGAGAAGGTGAAGATAAACCTTACAAATGTTCTTCCGGTTTTTATCTTAGAGTAGGTCCGAATTCCCAAAAGCTTAACCGAAATGAAATCGTTGAATTCTTTAAAGCAGAAGGCCTAATCCGCTTTGGCGAGCTTATAAATTCAAGATTTGATTATAATACCCACTTTGACCCTAAAAAACTTGAATACTTCTTAAGACTCGCTGGTATCTCAAAAGTCCTGGATGCTCCCACCGTATTAACTAACCTGGGAGTAGCTGAAAGACAGGAAGGAAAAGTTATCTTTAATAACACTGGCATTCTCTTCTTTTCCAAAAATCTACAGGATATCTATTTTCATACAGCCATAACCTGCGCCCTCTATAAAGGAATAGAAAAAGTAGATGTGTTAGACAGGCGTGATTTTAACGAAGACTTAATCTCCAGCATAGATAGAGCAATGAATTTTCTAAAACAATATATTCCCCTAAGATATGAAATGACTGGTGAACCAAGAAGAAAAGAAATTCCTGAGATCCCTTATGAGGCCCTGCGAGAGGCAATTATAAATGCAGTTGCTCATCGGGATTATTTTGAAAAGGGTACTAATATAATGGTTGAGATGTTTGATGACCGGATTGAAATAACCAATTTCGGCGGACTGGTAAAAGGATTAAAACCGGAAGACTTTGGCAAAAAGAGTGTTTTAAGGAATCCAAATATTGCTAATTTACTACATCGAGCAGGATATATCGAGAAGATGGGAACTGGCATTAATAAAATGAAGAACCTCATCTCTAAAGCAGGATTGCCACCCATTAAATTTGAATTTGATAATTTCTTTACAGTGACTTTTAAAAGACCTATCAGAAAAGAAATATCTTTCTTTGCAGAAAATGATAAGTTACTTAAAACAATCGATGATACTATAAATGATACTATAAATGAACCAATAAATAAGGTAGTAAAAAAACGGTTAATAAAAGAAATATTATATATTGCAAAATACAGTTTTATTACAAGAGCAGTAATTGAAAGTATATCCAAAATATCAATAGCAACTGCTAAAAGAGATGCATTCTTATTGAAAAAGATAGGATTTATTAAATTTAAAGGAGCTCGAAAAACAGGTAGATACATACTAACCGATAAAGGGAAGAAAATTCTAGATAGTACCACCTCGTCTTAACTTTTTTATTACAGCCTAGGAAAGAGGAAAAAAAGAAGGACTTTTCCAACCTTTTGTCGTATTAATACTAAAATATAGTAAAATTAAAAAAGATTTTTTTAACCGCCCCCAGATACAGATAAAATGACAAAGGAGGAATGATGGCGAGCATTACTATTAAAGAATCTATTATTGATTATGCAAGAGATAGATATTATTTTCACATTAACGATTTAAAAAGATATTTTACTGAAAAGGGAATTAAATTCGAAGAAGATACTTTAAAAAAATATCTTTACCTTTTTAAAAAAAATGAAGTTATATTTCCCGCAGGCAGAGGATGGTATTCTAATATTCAAAAAGAATTTGAGTTGAATATAGAACCTACTGAAAAAATTATAAAATTATTAATAGAAAAATTTCCACTTCTTGAATTTTCTTGCTGGAGCACCGAACAATTAAAAGGCTTCTTCCATCATTTACCCAGCCAATTTATAACTTTTATCTATGCTGATAAAGATTTTCTATCTACTCTAAGAGATTTCTTAACTGGAAACAATTACAATGTCTATCTAAACCCCTATAAAGCTGAAGCAGAAAAATTTATAGAATTAAAAGCAAAAACTATTATATTAAGACCCTCTGTTTCTTCTCGTATTTCTAAAGAAAAAAATCTGACAAAGATAGAAAAAATACTTGTTGATTTATTTATGGAAATGAAAAAGATTAGTCTTATAGATAAAGAAGAATATATAAAAATTGTTTCCAATATAATTCTTAATTATCGGATTAATACAGCAGAAATGCTTGATTATGCTCATAACAGAAAAATAAAAGACGAAATAAAAAACTTATTTATAGAAATTAATAAAATCCACTAATGCGACATTTTAATATAATGTCGCATTAGTCAGTTTTAAGGATAATAAATGATTAAATAAATACATCTTTTCTTATCTGCCAATTGGATTTTAGCAAAAGCATTAGAGATAAATATACCATAGAACTTCGAGAGGGCATAAGAAGGATTAGAAGTCATATAGTGGGCGGGAAATATTCTCTTCTAAACGCTAAAGAAGATGCCTCAAAAGTTGCATGCCTGGCTTCTTTGATTAGGGATGATCGTTTGGATATAGATATCAAAAAAATCAAATTAGACAAGAAATATTTGGACAAAATAAAGGATGTAGATCTTCCAGACGATCTTAATACCCTAAATAAATTAAAAATTATTTCTCCCGAAAGCTTTTATTTGTGGGCAGTAGTTACAAAAGTAATATAGAAAAAAATTCGCAAAAAATGATAACAATAGTTTCTGTATGGAGTGAAATATGAAAAAGGATAATAATAAATTAAAAAAAATTAAACTTTTTTCATATTTTTTCAAATTATTTTCACAATTGTTGCCATACTGTATTCATAGTAGTGTGATATAATTATAAAAAATATCGAATTTTAATTAAAAAAAACAGTTAATAGTTAAAAACCACTTGTAAAATTTACCAGCATATTATCCAAATAGCGAGAAATGAAGATTAATATACATATTAATGAAAAAATATTAGGAGGACTTGAATGATTCCATCCCAAAAGATTAAAGAAACAGCAACAAAATATATTACAAAGGATTATAATACAAATGCAATGCAAACAAAAAGCAAATCACCAGAGGAAATATTAAATTTATTTAAAGAGAAAAGCATAGATGAAGATTGGACTTTTGCTGAATATAAGCCATCTGATACAGGAAAGTGGACACATAACTATCACCGTTATCCGGCAAAATTTATCCCCCAATTAGTTGAAAAATTAATTGATGAATATATATCTAGTGAAAATGCTCATATAGATGATCCATTTATGGGATGCGGAACTACTATTGTTACCGCCATATCTGGAGGTTTTAAAGGTAGCGGCACCGATATAAATAAAATATCCGCTCTAATAACTAAAGTAAAATCTACACCAATAGAACCTTCTTATCTTGATGAAAAAATAAAATGCTTATTAGGAAAACTACAATTTTTAGTGGAATCCCAATCTCAGAATTTATTTCCTAATACAAATATTGAACCTCTAATCCCTCAAAGAAATATAGATCGGATTAATTACTGGTTTAGTGAACAAAATAAAAATGAATTAGGAATGATATTAAGAATAATTTATGATGAAGAAGACGAAACGATCCGGGATTTTTTTCTCATAGCGTTTAGTCACATTTTGAAAAATTGTTCTATATGGCTTCAGGCAAGTACTAAACCCACCAGAGATTTTAAAAAAAAACCAACCAAACCCCACATTGTGTTAAGAAGACATTTAAAAAAAATGCAAAGAGGAAATAATAGTTTTTATCAGATTGTTTCCCTAAAAGTAAAAAACAATATAGAAAACTACTTAAATATAAAAATACAAGATGCAAAAACCCAACCCACATCTGACAACGAGGTAGATTTAATAATTAGTTCGAGCCCTTATGTAACCAGCTACGAATATGCAGATTTACATCAACTTTCCACTATCTGGCTGGATTTTGCAGATAATTTAACCGAATATAGAAAAGAATTTATTGGGTCTGCACACAAATATAGCAATGATAAAAAGTTAAAAAGCAATATAGCACGAGAAATTGTCAATAAAATGCTAGAAAAAAATAAAAAAATGGCAAATGAAATCAGAACTTTTTTTATTGATATGCAGGAGGTATTTGATGAAAGTTATCGTATTTTAAAAAATGGAGGAAGGTGCTGCTATATAATTGGTGACACTTGTTTGAAAGGTGTAAATATTCTAAATGCCGAAGTTTTTGCGGAAAGCTTGCAATATTCAGGATTTGTTATTGATAGAATAATCAAGAGAAGAATACCCTCGAAAATATTACCACAAAAAAGGGATTTAAAAACAGGGAGGTTTGCCAGCAACCATAACGGAAATTCAGAGGCCTACCCGATAGAATATATTGTAATAGGGTTAAAGGAGTAAAAATATGAAATTTGAAAATTTAAAAGAATTGTATTTGCAAAAGAAAAAACAATTTGGTGCCGATACATATAAACATATTTCACAATTATTAAAAGAAGCAAAGGTATTTCATAAAAAAGATTGGCTAAAAAATCCCACTAAGGGCGGAGACCATGAACAAAGCTGGAGAGCGTTTAAGGGGAAAAATTTAGAAAAATTAATTCAGTTCATTATTACCGAAGAAGTTGAAGATCTCGGATTGAAAGTAGTTAATGGTAATAAGCTGGAAAGATCAGTAAAGTTACCTTTAGAGTTAAGTAAGGTTAAAAGAAATTTAGCAATTGATTACGGGGAATTTGGGTTACATTTACCCGATGTGGATATTATTATTTATAATCCAAGCAGTTATAAAGTCTTAGTAGTTATTTCAAGTAAAGTAACTTTGAGAGAGAGAATAGCCCAAACTGGTTACTGGAAACTTAAACTTCTACAAGATGAGGCCACAAAACATATCCGAGTTTATTTTGTTACACCAGATGAAGATAGAACTTTAACCTACAAGAAGCCAATGAAAAAGGGGAGAGCCATTGTTGAAGTAGACTTAGATGGTAGCTACGTTTTAACCGAAGAAGAAATTGAAGAAAGCAATAAGGTGAAACTCTTTGAACATTTTATAGAAGATTTGAAAGGATTACTAAAAAATGACAATTAAAAATCCTAAATTTGAAACGACAACATTATGGGATTTTCCGACCCAAAACTATGGAGATAAACCTCATGGAAGTAATAAATATTCCGGCGTAACTCCTGCTTTTGTTATTTGGAATTTGCTTCAAAGGTATACTAAAGAAGGTGATTTAGTAATAGACCCGATGTGTGGAAGCGGAACTACTATTGATGTTTGTAAAGAAGAGAATCGAAAAGTAATAGGTTTTGATATTGTTCCTTACCGAGAAGATATAAAACAAGCAGATGCAAGAAAATTGCCTTTAAACGATGAAACTGTAGATTTTGTTTTTATTGATTCTCCTTATTCAGATAACATAAAATATAATGATCATCCAGATAATATTGGCAAAATATCTTGCGAAAATCCTGTTTTTTTTGAAGAAATGGAGAAAGTCGCGAAAGAAGCTTATCGGATTTTAAAAGCAGAAAAATATATAGCTTGGTTAATTGGAGACCAAGCAAAGAAGAAAAAATTTACACCAGTAGGATTTAAAATATATTCTATGCTTGAAAAATATTTTACACCGGTTGATCTTATATGTGTTACAAGACACAATCAATCTTCGAATACCGCTATTTGGCATGAAAGAGCGAAGAGATATAATTTTTATCTGAGAGGATTCAAACATTTAATAATAATGCAGAAAACGAATAAGTAAAAATTTTAGATTTTTTAAAAATAATTATAAAAATAGAGGGAATGTGACATGGAAATATTTACTAAAGATCAATTAATTTTAGAATTGAGAAAAATAAAAGAAATGGGTTGGATAAAAAATACAAGACCAGGAAACGTAGGAGGCATTGGAAATACCTTAGAAGGTTTACTTGGGATCAAAGAAAATAATTTACCAATTCCAAATGCTGCTGAATGGGAATTAAAAACTCAAAGAGCAAATACTTCAACTTTAACAACTTTATTTCATATGGAACCTTCCCCAAGGGCCCTAAAATTTGTACCCCGAATATTTTTACTAAAATATGGCTGGCCTCACAAAGAAGCTGAGACACGTTATCCTAAAAATGAAATGAGTTTTCGACAAACTATTGGTGGTAAGAATAGAAGTGATAGGGGTTTTAAAATAGTTATTAATAAGAGTGAAAGAAAAGTGTTAGTTTCTTTTAACTCAAATACAGTTTCAGAATATCATTCAGGTTGGATTGCATCAGTAAATAAAAGAATTGGTTTAGATGAAATAAATCCGCAGCCTTATTGGGGTTTTGATGATCTATTTCACAAAGCAGGTACAAAGTTGATCAATTGTTTTTATGTTCAAGCTCAAGTCAAGAAAAAAGATGGTGAAGAGTATTTTCATTATAATAAAATTTTAATGTTACAAAAATTTAGTATAGACAAATTTGTCAAAGCACTAGAAGAAAACAAAGCTTTAGTGGATTTTGATGCAAGGACAGGACATAATCACGGAACTAAATTTAGGTTACGTCAAAACTTCCTACCAGAATTGTATGAAAAAATTACTGAGATATAGAGAGTTTATATGGTTTTATTAAAAAATTGTTAGTCAAGCGAAAAAAGAAGGCAAACATTATATTGCATTTAAAAAAGTATTTTCAAATATTGAAGATAAATATAATTGAAGAAACATAAACACAGCATAAAAAATAGTATTATAGGAAAAAATATGAAATTTCATTTTCAACAGATATTAGATTATGGGACAAAAAATCCAATAGTTGCTCGCTTATCCTTACAGGTAAAAGATATAATCCAATTCTTTCCTCTCAATGAAACTCAGAAAGAGAATGTTTTCGGAACAATGTGCAGGATGTTATGCCTCGCATAATGACCTGTTATAAAATAAACGAAGAAATTGGGGGAGAAATTATTAAATGCAAAGAAAAAATCAATAAAAATGGCATCTTAACACAACCTCAAGGGCGAACATTAACTCTACCTAGCATTTTAAATTTAAACGAAAGAGTCGAAACATTTCTTTATAATTCAAAATCCGCTTTAAGGGATTTTATTAAAATCTTCAATGTAATCTTTAATGCCAATCTAGAAAAAAAAGCAAGATATGATCTTGTGTACGAATGGGCAAAAGGTAAGTTCGGAGAGAACGATAAACTTACTAAAGTTCTTAAACAAGATCACGATTTGTGGATACAGCAAATAGTTAAGATGCGAAATGTCGTAAGAGCATCCAGGCGGATCTTCAGGCCATCTACACATACATAATTTTTGTATTATTTACATAAACAGTAAACCTTTATTAGTTGAACCTTCGTGGAATTTGAATGGTGCTCCAGCTACACCAATAATTGGCGACATGACAATGTTTATTAATAATCTTTTAACTTTTTGTGAAGAAATATTAATTCTTTGTTTAGAAAAATTGGACAATAAATTACCAGTTAAGGTCGTTGAAATACCAGAAAATAAAAGAAGACCCGAATGTCCTGTAAGATTTAGAGTCACTATGGATTTTAAATAATTTCTTATAACAACTCAATCTAGTGGAAGCTAACGCACCGCCGTAGTTTGATTTTAAGGTCAGCCTGTGAAGGCCTGACCCCTATATATTTTCGAAATAAGTAGGAAAATTGATAAAATAAGATCAATACTATTTAAAAAAGAGGTAATGAAATATGTCTAATTTTCGAAATACGATTATCAAGCTTGCCTTTACAATGTATTCAAGTCCAGGAGTTTATGCTCTTCTTTTAGGTTCTGGTATTTCCAGAGATGCAGGGATTCTTACAGGTTGGGAAGTTACTTTAGATCTAATTAGAAAGATTGCTGCCACAGAGAAAGAAAAACCAAAAGATTTCGAAAAATGGTATCAAGAACGATATCACGAATCGCCAGATTACACGAAACTTTTAAAAAAGTTAACTATAACTCCTACTGATCGCGCTAATTTACTACGCTCTTATTTTGAGCCTAAAGCAGAAGAGCGGGAAGCAGGGTTAAAAATTCCTACTCTTGCCCATAAATGTATTGCTATTTTAATAAAGTATGGCTATATCCGTATAATATTAACTACTAATTTCGACCGCTTATTAGAAGAAGCTTTATTAGAACAAGGGATCACTCCTACTATTATTAGCACTGAAGACGAAATGAAAGGCGCAATGCCTTTTGTGCATAATAATTGTACTATCATTAAATTGCATGGCGATTATAAGGATACCAGAATTAAAAATACTCCTGAAGAATTAGCTAAATATCCTAAAAAAGTTGATAAATATCTTGATCGAGTGCTTGACGAATTTGGTTTAATTATTTGTGGTTGGTCAGCAGAATATGATACTGCTTTACGAAATGCTCTTTATAGACGCAAGAGTAGAAGATTTTCTACTTACTGGACGGTAAAAGGCAGAGTATATGATGAAGCAATGCAATTGAGCAATCATTTAAAAGCAGAACAAATTCCAATTGAGAGCGCTAATAAATTCTTTACCCAACTTCTAGAAAAAGTTGAAGCTTTAAGGGATATAGAAAAGCCACATCCGTTAGCTCTTCCTTTAGCTATAGCAACAACTAAAAAATATTTATCAGAAGATAAATATCGGATAAAATTATACGATTTTGTGTCAGAAGAGGTACAAAGGATTTATTGTAATTTTAGTTCAGAGCGGTTTGTAAACGTAGAAAATAACTTAACCAATGAGACTTTTCAGAAATGGTTACGTGAGCATAAAGAATCATTAACAATACTTATAGGTATTTTAAATACAATAATTTATTTTGATAAAGGAAAACATTCAGATTTAATTATGATGTCTATGGAAAGACTTATTCCTCAAAAATCAACTTCTCGAGAAGCATATTCTTTTAATCGATTTCCTTTATTAATTTTAACTTATTCAATTGGCATAATTTCTATATTAAGAAATAATTACAAGAGTTTAGCTGCTCTGTTGCTGTGCTCTCATTTTAAAGATAATGATGAAAAAACACATATTATAGAAATTATTAACTCACAAAGAGTATTTTCAGGTAAATGGATAAAATGGCTACCAACTTACCCAGATAAAGGTATTCCGCATACACCAGTAAGTGACTATTTGCATTCTTATATGAGGGAAATTGTTAATACTTATTTACCAGATGATAAAAAATATGAAGAGTTTTTCGATATTTTTGAATATTTAACAGGTTTAATTTATCTAGATATAATAAATAAAGGAACATCAATAGAATCTGCAGGATCAACTATAGGAAGATTTGCTTGGAAACGTGGTACACCGTTTAATAGAGAAAGACTTCCTCAATCAATAGAAAGATTTGTAGAAAATGGCCTAAAGCAAGGGGATAAATGGTCTTTATTAAAAGTAGGCTTTTTTAATGGTTCAATCGAAAGGTTTAAAAAATGC
>Ga0307428_1001342_pt1 | contig 12646 bp, 14 predicted proteins | sample SalMarWE160240MG_FD_202161 | JGI IMG/M metagenome (GOLD analysis project Ga0307428, IMG submission 202161) | Salt marsh sediment microbial communities from the Plum Island Ecosystem LTER, Massachusetts, United States - WE1603-240 | ecosystem: Environmental > Aquatic > Marine > Intertidal zone >...
CTTCGAAGAATGACAAACTAGTAAAAAGTCTTTCTACCTGTCATTGCGAGGAACGTAGTGACGAAGCAATCTAGTAAATCCAAATACTTACATTGAATGAGATTGCTTCGCTCCCGCCCGCCCCCGTCCGCCTCGGCTGAAGCCTCGCGATGCCGGGCGGGTCGCCTTGCGGACTCGCACCCGCCTGCCAGCGCCTGAAGCGCAGCTGATGGCGGGCAGGTGGCGGGCAGGTCGCTCGCAATGACACCAATTTTGACTTTTTACGAGACCATCAAGAATAATTGCCGAAAGAATCGGCTCCATGCAGGGTATTTCAACGGGGACCCTGAACGGTGAACCCATTGACCGTAACGGTAAGCGGAGCTCCTTATTTGGGAACTCAAGGTTTGGTAGATATCGGCTATATCAATCGATCGATGATCATTGTTTCCCTTATTTAACAGGGCGAGGAGTCCTTCGGCTATCTCAGGATTAACCCACGGGTAAACTCAACGACAAAGCAATCTGCATTTTATAGAGGATAGCACACTATGAATGAGAGTATCACGAGACGATCAGCCATAAAGAGGCTGTTAGGGATATCAGGAACCGTGGCATTCTCTACCCTTACCGGATGGCCTTTTCGTGATTTAGGTGATCTGCGGGCCGAGACCACCAGCAGGAGGTTCATGGTGGAGGGCCTTGGCCGGACGAAAGGATACTCCGTGAAGGAGCTGGTCAAGAAGGTCTTTAATGGGGCAGGGGGCATCGCACGGTTTATCTCACGGGGGGATGTGGTGGCCATCAAGCCCAACATCTCCTGGGCGAGAAGCCCTGATCTGGCGGCGGGCACCAACCCCGAGGTTCTGGAGGGGGTGATCGAGCTCTGCTATGAAGCGGGGGCGAAAAAGGTGAGGATCGCCGATCACACGATCCATGACGCGCGGCGTTGTTTCGCCATCACCGGTGCAGGATCGGTGGCCAAGAAGACCGGCGCTGAGCTCGTGTTTCCACGATCATCCCTCATGAAGGAGATGAAGATCAACGGCCACCGCCTGGATGTCTGGCCCGTGTTCATCCCGCTGGTTGAGGCAGACAAGCTGATTAATATCCCCGTTGCCAAGGACCATGGATTGAGCACCCTGACCATCGGGATAAAGAACTGGATAGGAGGTGTCGGCGGCAGGAGGTATGCCCTGCATCAGGATATACACCAGACGATCGTTGATCTGGCCCAGTTCTTCAAGCCCACCCTTACCCTGATCGATGCAACCAGGATACTGGTGAGCAATGGTCCCTCGGGGGGAAGCGCCTCCGATGTGATGGTGAAAGATACCCTGATCCTGAGCGACGATCAGGTTGCCGCCGATGCCCTGGCAGCCGGGCTTTTCGGCATCAAGGCTGAGGATCTCGGTTTTATCAAGTTGGGGGAGAGGTGGGGTCTCGGCACCTCTGATCTTAGACAGCTCAACCGGAAAAAGGTGGTCCTTTGAGGCCGCGGCATCTCATATGGATCAGACGGGGAAGCCAGGCCTTTTTCCTCCTGCTCTTCCTCTTTCTCCTGATAGAGAGCCGACTTCCTCAGGATGTGATCCTTGACTATTCGCTGGCGGTCACATCCGATCAGGAGCTCGCCATTGAACGGCCTGTGGGGTTTTTCTTCCAGCTCGATCCCCTCGTATGGCTCTCCTCGCTGCTCTCGGGGCGCCATCTCATCAAGGGATTCTGGTGGGCGATGGCTTTGCTGGTGGTGACCCTTTTCCTGGGCAGGGTATTCTGCGGCTTCATCTGTCCCCTGGGCACCATCCATCACTTTCTGAGCTTTGTTAAGCCGGCGCTCAAGGGAGACCGTATGGTGAGGGCGAACGAGAAATCACCCGGCCAGAGGATCAAATACTTCCTTCTCTTGGCCGTGCTGGTCGGCGCTGTCATGGGCACCAATTTCGCCGGGTTGCTGGATCCCATCTCGATGCTCTTTCGATCGGTTGCCCTAGCCGTTATACCAGGCATCGGGGCAGGCGAGAGGGAGGTATTCGGGTGGATGGCGGGCAGCAACCTGAAGATCCTGAATCTCATGTCCTATGCAGAGGTGCTGCTCGCACCCGTGTTCGGCTATGCATATAAGGCCTTTCAGACCGCATGGTTTATCGGGCTTATATTCCTGGTGATCCTTTTTCTCAATAGGATCCGGCCGCGGTTCTGGTGCCGTTTTTTGTGCCCGCTGGGCGCACTGTTGGGGCTTTTCTCCCGGTTCACGATCCTCAGGCTCGAGAAAGATCAGGAGCGGTGTACGGGCTGCCATGCCTGCACAAGGAGCTGCCTGGGCGCTGCCGGACCTGAGCCGGGAAAGGAATGGGAGGGCGCGGAGTGCCTCATGTGCTTCAACTGCTTTGATGCCTGTCCCGAGGGGGCGCTGGCGTTTCGATTCAGGCTGAGATCACCCAGGCTGAGCAAGAGGCCTGATATGGGAAGGAGAGCCGTGCTTGCCGGGATACTCGCAGGGATTTCCATTCCCCTGTTGGGGCGCCTGGACGGGCTGGTGCACAAGGTATCGGATCCCCGGCTGATCAGGCCGCCGGGTTCTTTACCGGAGCCGGATTTTCTCAACCTCTGCCAGAGGTGCGGACTGTGCATGAAGGTGTGCCCCACCAATGTAATCAATCCCACACTCGCAGAGGCGGGGATGGCAGGCTTTTGGACACCCCATCTCGTGATGACCCAGGGTTACTGCGAGTATACCTGCACCCTGTGCGGTGACGTGTGCCCCACAGGAGCCATAGCCGAGTTTTCGGTGAAGGACAAGCTCGAACGCCCCATAAAGATAGGCTCCGCTTATATCGACAGGGGCAGGTGCCTCCCGTGGTCGGGAAACGGGCCATGCATCGTGTGCGAGGAGCACTGCCCCACCTCTCCGAAGGCCATATATTTCAAAAAGGATGTGGTGGCAGGCCCGGACGACACAGGGACCCAGGTGCAGTTGCCCTATGTGGACCTCAGGAGGTGTGTGGGATGCGGTATCTGTGAGTTCAAGTGCCCGGTGAAAGGAAGGCCGGCTATACGGGTGATATCAGCAGGAGAGTCCCGGTCCTTGGAGAACCAGATTTTGCTGTAATAATTCGCGATGCAAGGAGAAAATCCTCCTTTCTGTTCGGGGTTATCTTTGCTATATAGGCAGGTGAGGAGGTAGTCCATGATGGCGTTCACTATATTCCTCGCTTCTCAACAAGAGGAAATTATGACAAAAATAGACATCTCCATGCTTTTGCATGGAGTTTCTTATGATGGATCAATGTAGTTTCCTTGAAAGAGCAGATAGCTTTGAAAAAATCTCTTCATATCCTGAATAGAGTTTATTTTTCCCCTGTTTAACGGAACGCGCCATCTTTTAGGGAATGCAAGAGCTCTCGAGTTGAATGAGTTTATCCATGAATACATGCAGCATACCCACCGTGCTGAGCAGATGCAGGGCGATTCGCAGGAGGGTGCTCCTTTCTGTCCTCTGTGTCTTGATCGTTTTCTTGTATGGGTGTGCCACCACGCCGGGTACTCCGGAGCGGATGGATAATATCTGTGAGATTTTCAGGGAGAATCCAAAGTGGTACAGGGATGCGCATGCTTCCTCCAAGAGGTGGGATGTCCCCATACCGATCATGATGGCTATCATCCATCAGGAGTCACGGTTCACGGCCGATGCCAAGCCACCGCGGCAGAAATGTTTATGGATCTTCCCGGGAACACGACCGTCTTCCGCCTATGGCTATGCACAGGCCGGCAAGGAGGCATGGGCACAATACCAGGAGAGCACAGGAAACAGCGGCGCCGATAGGGATAATTTCAGGGATGCCATTGACTTTGTGGGGTGGTATTGCCATATGAGCCACCTGAAGTGTGGGATATCGAAACACGATGCTTACAGTCTCTACCTGGCCTATCATGAGGGTCATGGAGGGTTTGCCAGGAAGACATACCGCAAAAAGGGCTGGCTTATCGCTGTTGCACAAAAGGTCAATTCCAGGGCAAACACCTACAAGAGCCAGCTTGCCTCCTGCGAAAAGGAGTTTAAGAAAAGGCCCTGCTGTTGCTTGTTCTGGCCCTTCTAGACGTCTTCCCCGCAGTTTTGTAAGGGATATCTCTGCCTGAAAATCATATTCTCGCCACACTTGAATCGGCCTTTGAAATGAAGCAAATCCGGGGGAATAGGGGAAGGCATGAACATTTTCCTTTACATTTGATATAAAAAGTGTTATAATGCTTTGAAATAACAGTAAATAAAGAGAAGGGAGTTGGGGATATGAAAAAATTGGTTGCGGGCATTATCATAATTCTTGGTGTGGTTTGGTTCGGTTTGAGCGGGTGTGTCACTCAGAGTTCTCTTCAAAAGCAGATAGATGAATCCATGGATACAAGGGTTGGCGAGGTTGAAAAGCAGGTAGAGGCTAACACACAGGAGATCGCCAGCCTGAAGAATGATCATCTCCAGTCTCTTGAGCAAAAACAGCAAGAGACGATGACCCTGACCTCTGATGCCATGAGGTTGGGCGAAGAGGCGCTCGCACGGGCCGAGGAGGTCGGCAAGGTGGCCGAGGGAAAACTCCTGTATCAGGTGACATTCACGGATGAGGCGGTCCACTTCGGCTTTGACAAGAGCGCTCTCTCCGAAGAGGCAAAAGCGGCCCTGGATACATTTTGCGAAAGCATCAAGGCGGAAAACAAGGGCATCTACATAGAGATACAGGGGCACACGGACGGCACCGGCACCAGCGAGTATAACATGATTCTGGGTCAGGACCGTGCGGCAATGGTCATGAGGTATATGCATACGGAGCACGACATACCGCTTCACCGTTTAAGCACCTTTTCCTATGGAGAGTCACGCCCAATTGCGGATAACAATATACTAGCCGATCGGGCGAAAAACCGCCGCGTCACCCTCGTGGTGATTCAGTAGAAGGGCAGCATGGGCAAGCCGCGGAAACAGTGAGAAGGCCCGGCAGGTCACAGACCGTTGAGGGATTCACGCCACAAATCGAATAGACGTACCAAGAGAGAGGGGATATACCTAAATGGAGGGTATCCCTTTTTTTTAAGACAGGGCTTGAAGACATATACCGCCTTCATGTGGAGAGCAAATGAAGGTTCTGTTTGTGTGTAGCGGAAACTTAAGCAGGAGTTACTTGGCTGAGATGCTGCTCAGGCATAAAGTTGAGAGGGCCGCTCTCTCGAATATCTCCGTCTCATCTGCGGGCCTTTTTGCTTTTCCGGGTAACGCTCCTGATCCCCATATGGTTGAGTATCTGAAAAATCGAGGTATAGACCCAGGGCATCACGAGACGCGTCAGATGAGCAAGGAGGATGTCGATTGGGCTGATCTTATTCTGGTAATGGAGAAAGAGCAAAAAGAAATCATAGAGGATAGGTGGCCTGAGGCCGAGGGAAGAGTAGAACTCCTCGGCAGATTTAGCACGGGTGGGCCGATAGCGGATGATATAATTGATCCGTTCGGCATGTCGTCATACCATTACCGGCTTTCCCAGGCCCAGATTGTCTTAGCCATAGAATCGCTCGTTAAAGGTGTGCTCTCCGGATAGATGTTTCCATAGGTTCCGGCTGGGGGAAACGGTCCTCAGTTAGACCCGTTATTGTCCCACTCGGGGATTGGGAGAAAAACCCTCGCCTTTAGGCGAAGACTTTTAGTATGCCCGAAGGGCAGGGAAAACCGCAGAATACCTGCCTGCGGAACGCTCCAAGCGTTGAAACCATGACGCAGCAACTGCGAGCACCGGGTAACCATGCGCGACCTGCGCAAAGGCATAGCGGGCAGGTCGAACAAGGAATATCGAATGTCGAAGTGATCCCTTCGTAATTCTGCGGTTCCTTGTTCAATATTCGATATTCAATTTATATTCATTTTCTCTTTGGGTCTTTGTGCCTTCGTGGCTGAATAGCAACATTGTAGGTAATAAAGTTCAGAGCAGGGCACGAACATGGCGTTCGATATCCGCCTTGGGACGGGCGCCGATGAGCCTGTCAACGAGTTTCCCATCTTTAAAGAAAAGCAGCGTTGGAATGCTCTGAGTGGAGTAACGCATAGCGGTCACCTGGTTCTCATCCACGTTGAGTTTTACGATCTTAACCCTGCCCGCATACTCCGAGGAGAGTTGATCGAGGATTGGGGATACCATACGGCAAGGCCCGCACCAAGGTGCCCAGCAGTCCACCACCACAGGGTACTGGCTTGAGAGAACCTCGTTCGTGAACGTGCGATCCGTTACGACCACGGGATGATCAGGGAAGTCCCAAACCACGAGGGGCGTTCGGCACTTGGCGCATACCGGCTTATCCTGTAACCTGTTCCTGGGTACACGATTCTTTGTAAAACAATTGGGACATGGAATGATAATGCTATCTTGATTCACCCTTTTCCCCTCGTAGCAATGACCTTAGTGATCTCCTGTGAGGCGAAACCGGATACTGCGAAATCCGTCTTATCAAAACCGTAGTTTTGCCGTCTCAGGCCTTCTGGTCAGCCGATCCATTCCTCTACGAGATAACGGCTAACGACGTTAGGAAGCTCCACGGCCTGTTGAAAATCCATGTTCAGTGTTGTCCGTGATCCTGCCTCGGATCTCGGAGTACATGACCAAGGCCTCAAGCGCCCGGACTGCCCGCTCAGTGCTCGGGAATACGGGCACCCCCCTTTCCATGAGACTCCGGATGAAATCCTCCTGAGTGCTCCGGTAGGTGTATCCTACCAGCGGCTTGTTATGGGTCTTCAGCGCCTTTGCAATGGACTGGCTCTGCTCATCGAGAAGTTCACCGGTTTTTTCATCTGCCTGATCCTCTGGAATGCCGAGGTGCTCAAGGGCGCTTTTTACTGTCTCCATTGGCATGAGAAGATAAATCAGCAGCATATCAGCGTTCTTTTCCTCAAGCAGAAGGCTCGGTATGCTCGAGAAATAGTCAAGAAGGTTTTTGGTAAAGGTAAAATCAACCGGGTTGTGCACGCTGCTCGTTTTAGGCATAAAGGGTGAGATTTTGTTGATCGTCTCGGCAGAGAGGGAAGGAAGCTCAAGGCCCGCCCTACCGCAGAAATCAGCTGCCTCTGTGCCCGGTCCGCCCGAGTGGGTTTGTATCACCACCTTTTTCCCTCTTGGCAGGGGAAGGGCGCCGAGGACCCAACAGAAGTCGAATAGCTCCGTGATTGATCGCGCCCTGATAATCCCGGCCTGCCGGAACATGGCATCGTACAGGGGATCGGGTCCTGCCAGGGCCCCGGTGTGCGAAAGGCCTGCCCGTCTACCCGTATCCGATCCTCCTACGTAGAGGGCTACGATAGGTTTGCGTGTCACGATTGCCTTTGCAGTTTCCACGAATGCCCTTCCCCGTTTGATGCCCTCGATATAGAGCGCGATTACCCGTGTGTGAGGGCAGACTGCCAGGTATTCCATGCAGTCGACAATATCGAGGTTAGCCTCATTTCCTACGCTAAAGGCCGTGCTGAATCCAAGGCCGAAGTTGGCGAGATAGTGAAACATCTGTGTAACAAAACTCCCGCTCTGAGAGGCCATGCCTATAAACCCGGGGTTGCCGAGATATTGAAGCAGGGTGGTATTCAGCTTATGGTAGGGGTTGGTCACGCCGATGCAATTTGGACCAAGAAATCGAATATTGTGCGCAGCGGCGATCTCCCGAAGCTCTTTCTCCAATGTTACGCCCTCTCCCCCGAGTTCCTTGAAGCCTCCGGAAACCACGATGGCATGCTTGATCCCCTTTTTGCCGCACTCATCAAGAATGTGGGGAACGATACGCGCGGGCAGTATCAGTATGGCAAGGTCGGGCACCTCAGGCAGATCAAGAACGCTGCGATAGGCCTTGAGGCCCTGGACATGTTCTTCTTCAGGGTGGACCGGATAGACGGCTCCATCAAAGCCCATGGCCTTCAGAGAGATAAGGATAGGGGTTCCCATGGAGAGGATGTTGTTGGATGCCCCGAACAGGGCAATACTCCTGGGGGTAGCGATTCGGTATAGCGGGCTATTTTCTAGAGATTCGAGCATCGTAATCGGTTACTGATCATCTCCGGATACCCGATGAATCCATCGGGGTTAGGGCTTCATCGCTTCACTCTGAAAAGATTTGTTGCTTCCGTGATACCGCATCTCATCATGCGTTGAGTTTTCATCGAGCAATCGTGTTGCATTGCTCTGGTTATAGATATTTCGCCGGAGGTCTTGATACCAGAGGATTTGGTAATATTCAAGGAAAAAACAGCATGGAAACTGGGGGCGGATTCACGTGAGTTCACTTCAAGGCCCAAAGCGCTGTGCCTGGTATAGGTAATATTCTGTGGGCTCGCCTCTCATATCCGTATCCTCGATGGTGATGGTCTCTGCCCGCTCAAAGACCTCCTCGAGCCTCCCTTCAAAGGCCTCGCTCCTCTCGGATGCCCATACCGTGAAAACTCCGCCACTGGATAGCAAGTCCCTGATCCTGAGGAGGGTTTGCCTTTCATAGAGCCTCCGGTTGGTTTCCAGTGCAAGCCATGTGGGACCATTATCTACATCCAGAATAATAGCGTCATAGGTCTTCTCGGTCCTCAAGAGGTAGTCTCCAAAATCCGTTTCTATAAGCGCAACGCGAGGATCGGAGCAGGCACGTGCGGTTAGCTCGCTGAAGATCCCTTCTGCCCACTTGATGATGTGTCCCTCAACCTCGACGACCTCCACGGTCTTTACCTTCTCGAAATTAAGGGCAGCGCGAAGTGTGTAGCCCATTCCGAGCCCACCGATAAGAACCCGAAGGCCCTCTCCCACTGATGACAGGGGCTCAATGGCCAGGGTGGCTAGTGCCTTCTCCGAGCGCTCATTGTAGCTTGCCATCAGAAAGACCCCGTTGAAGATGATCTCATAGATGGGTCTTCCACCGGGGTGGGACCATTGCTGGAGTTGGATCTCGCCCCGAGGGGTAGTGGCTCGTTCTAGGATGAGCTTTTCCTGTTCCATTCTCTATGAATGCCCAACGGCAAGAAGGTGCCTGCCGTTTCTCTCAGCACAGGGAGACCAACCCCGTACGCCGGCTCGGACACGATATCGCCTATAGTTCCACAGTCATACCATCCGAGGCTGCAATCACCTCCAATTGTAGCTCATCGGACAATCGCATTGCCACTTCCCGGGGTTTTGCCCTGAGCATCGTCATGCCGAAGTGGGTGAGTATCGCTGTTTCAGGCCGTATCCGGGAGAGGATCTCCTTGACATCGTCGATGGACAGGTGCATCACCGCTCCGCTCTCATGGGGCTTGAACAGCACCACATTCATAATCAGGATGTGGGAGCCTTCATAATCATTCACGAGGCCAGGAAAGTATTTGGTGTCCACCATAAATGATATGTTTCTGCCGTGATGCTGGAACATCACCCCATAGGTTTCCACCGGGTGCTGGTGCTGCGAAGAGGTGGCGAAGGTAAGATCATCGATGCGGTATGTGTGATGAGGTTCGAGTATGCCGATATCCTCCACGAATCCTCTCAGGTAGGGCAAGACAACGGCATTCTCTCCCTCAAGGCACTGGTTCGGCGCAAACAGCATGCCGCGCCTCTTCAGGCCGCCGCTTGTCATGGCATCGATGAGCACATTTACATCGTTTGAGTGATCGATGTGTGCGTGGGTGAGGATGACGGCGTCGAGCTTGGTGACATCAATGGGCGGCCTTGATTTGGCCAATCTGACAAGCGTGCCTGGTCCTGGATCGAGGATAATGCTCTTTCCTTGTATCCTCAGATACACGCCCGCTGATGACCGCAGCTGTTTGGCCATCACGAACCGGGCGCCGGCGGTACCGAGGAATTTGATGAACTCTTTGTCCTTCATTTTTATACTTTTTCGAGACCTTCAGGGTTTAAGGAAGTCTGTTGCAGGGCCTACCGGTATCTGTTCGGCGATCATTCCACTCTTCCCCTACCGAGCCTAACTCCCACCCTGAGGTCAAAACTCAATCATGTCAAATCTTGTTAGGATCGTGCGCTGTCGTGAGCCAGGTGCGTTCACGAGATGCCACGCAGTATACTGTTCGGCATAGAGGGTACCGGCAGACATGCCGTCTATGGGGACAATAACGCTAAAACCCCGCATAGAGGCGCCGGTTGCGGTGTGCAATACGGCGCCTTCAGCCGTTGTTCCGGCAATAATCACGGTGGTAATGCCCTTTTCTCGAAGGACTTTTTCCAGGTCAGTGCCATAGAATTTGTCAACGCTGGACTTCACTACCGGCTCGGTACCAAGCGGTCTCACACCGGGTAAAATAGTTTCCGGTGTGCCCCTGCTGGTAAGGCTGTACACAACGGTAAGGCCTTTGGCCCTGGCCTTTTCCAGGAATTGACGTATCCTGGGGACTGAAGCCACACATCTCGGCCTCATTTCCGCGTTGCATGTTCTTTGCTCGATATCGAGCACTAAAAAGGCACTCTTCGCGGATTCAATTTTTATCGCTTTGAGGGCAACAGGCGGGGGAGCCTTGATAGTATCCCATGCCTCCAGTATCGTTTCTTCATCGCCGGCAGTTGCCGAGGGATTGTAAGGAAAAAGAACAGTGGGCAGGACAATACCTATCACGAGTATCAATACATTTCTTTTTCCAATGGTGTTTTTCATAGTTGCTATACTCTCCGCAAAAGAGGGGACATTGATTCCAAAACGATTTACTGATATTTCTCTACCTCCGGCAACTCATTAGAAACGGCTAATCGATTCACGGCAGAGGTGGTTATACCAAGAAAGCGGGCCACATCAGCACCGGAATACCCCATCTTCTTTACCGCTATCTGAGAGAATATCCTGCGCGACTTTACCACCTGCCTCTTTCTTGATCCCGAAAGGAGCTCTCTCTCGTCTACCCCTTGCCCTGCACATACCTTGAGGGCCAGAGAAGGCAAATCAGCTATCTTCACGGTTAATCTCAGAGTCTCTTTGGCCTTTTCCTCTGCATCGGAAATGACATCGGTTACAAATTCGCTACTCCCCAATATCCGTTCATCGGAGAAAACCTTGCTCCCCACCCTCCGTAAAGAAAGCACCTGTGACCACCCCCCAAGGCTTCGAATAAGACCTCCTCCTACGAGCTCAGGTCGCCTACCGGCCTCAATTCCCTGTTGAACAAACTCCTCATAGTGTTCAATTGCTCTTTTCTTGCCCTTTCCGAAATAGGAAAGCACCGTCTCGGTATCCTGCCACTCCCGCTTCACCCTCCCCAGCGTTCATGCCATTGTTGTAAACTCTTTCCGGTTGGGAATGTTATTCTAATTTTAATTTGACCTTGACTGCCATTTTAATGTGTATATAATATAAAAAGTATACACACTTTGCAAGAGGAGGAACTATGCGAACCAATATTGTAATAGACGCCGATCTCATGAAAGAAGCCATGGCGCTCACCAAATTAAATACCAAGAAAGCTGTCGTTGAAACCGGCCTGAAATTATTAGTCCAAATAAAAAAACAAGAACGTTTAAAAAACTTACGTGGAAAACTTGAATGGGTTGGAGACCTCGATGCCATGAGGTTAGATCAATGATCTTAGTCGACTCATCCGTTTGGATCGATTATTTCAACGGTAAGCGATCCTGGCAAACAGATTTGCTTGATCACATGCTCTCCAATGTTCCCATTATCATGGGTGACCTAATCCTAACAGAGGTACTTCAGGGCTTCAAATCTGATAAGGACTACGAAACCGCAAAAAATTACCTCGGTGAACTTCCATTTCGACAAATAGGTGGATATAATGTCGCCATTCAAAGTGCTCAAAACTACCGACAGCTACGAAAAGTTGGGGTTACTGTAAGAAAAACGATTGACATAATAATTGCAACTTTCTGTATCATTGAAGGATTAACGTTGCTTCATGATGACCGTGATTTTGATCCTATTGCTTCCCACTTTACCTTAAAGACCTTTGTGCCTCGATAATCCCGTTTCGGACTGCCCGTAATTGTTTTGGTTTACAACGCTGCGGCTGAGCGGTTCGACGGAAGGAACGTCCTACTCCAGCCGGTTGGTATGAAATGCTGCTATCGGTGTATGGCGCTTGACACCTCTTCAACAAATTCACGAGACTTTTTCATGTAGAGCAATATTTCTTGATCTTTGCCCCCCAATGCCTGAAAATGCAATTCCACTTTGCCATAGCTGGACCATCTTCCTATCTCCTTGACGCCTCGAATACTTGCCATGGGTATTTCATGGCATAGATCCAGGTGAAGCAGGCTGATCAACCATTTTGCAAACCAATGGGGCTTTATCGTCAACGTCTTTCTGGACAAAACAATCATCATACAGCCATAGGTACTGGCCAACCGAGTCCAGACGCTCTTCAATGACTGGGCGGCTGCGTAGTTCTCGCATAACAACACGTCATTGCTGGCCATATGTTCCTCTATTGTTTTTCATAACGTGGAGCTGAGACGCTGGAAACGCGTCAGCGTTTTCCAGTCGTTTTCTCCAGCGACTTGTTCGCCCGTTTCTAATCAGTTATTCATAATGGGTCCACATACGGATAACTTTTACTGTCTTAATATCATTAAATATTTGATAAACGAGTCGATGCTGTACATTAATTCTTTGCGAAAATGCACCGGATAGATCACCCAATAATTTCTCGTAGGGAGGAGGG
>Ga0307428_1001346_pt1 | contig 12626 bp, 8 predicted proteins | sample SalMarWE160240MG_FD_202161 | JGI IMG/M metagenome (GOLD analysis project Ga0307428, IMG submission 202161) | Salt marsh sediment microbial communities from the Plum Island Ecosystem LTER, Massachusetts, United States - WE1603-240 | ecosystem: Environmental > Aquatic > Marine > Intertidal zone >...
GCCCGTGCGCCGGGCGGCCAGGAGCGCGCTCCAGGCCGGGGCGCGCGAGCGGGCGTGGACGATATCGACGTCGTGGGCCCTGACGAGCTCGGCCAGGCGGGCGGCGTTGCGATAGATGGTGAGCGGGTTCCTGCGGTGCACCGGCAGCGACACGTGAATCGCGCCGGCCCGCTGCAGCACGCGCTCCAGCGGCCCGCCGGCGGACGCCACCAGCGCTTTGCCCCCGGCCCGGGCCACCGCCACCGAGATCTCCACGGCGCCGCGCTCGGCGCCGCCCGGACCCAGCGCCGGCAGCACTTGCAGCACCGTCGGGCGCATCGCCCCCGGCGGCTTGCTTGCCTTAATCGGCTGTGGTTTGTTCATGAGCCGCTCGAAACCCCTTGCGCGGTCTCGGTCGATGATCGCACGGTCCCTGCTTATGACGGCTAACTCGCCGATGCGCAAGTTCGCGCGCGCCGACGGCGCCGAGATCGCCTACCACCTGACGCCTGGTGCGCCGCCGGGCGTCGTCTTCCTGACCGGCTTCCGCTCCGACATGACCGGCGACAAGGCAACGACCCTCGAGGCCTTCTGCCGCGACCGCGGCCAGGCCTATCTGCGCTTCGATTACACCGGCCACGGCGCCTCGTCCGGAGAGTTCACCGAGGGCACCATCGGCCAATGGGCCGAGGACGCCATCTTCGCCGTCGACGAGCTTATCGAGGGGCCGCTGCTGTTGGTGGGCTCCAGCATGGGCGGCTGGATCATGCTGCTGGCCGCGCTGGCCCGGCGCGAGCGCGTCGCCGGCCTGGTCGGCATCGCCGCCGCCCCGGACTTCACCGAGGACCTGATCTGGGAGCCGGCGGCGGCCGAGCTGCGCGAGCAGCTCGTGCGCACGGGCGTCCACTACGAGGCCTCGGCCTACGACGAGGAGCCGACGCCGATAACCCTGCGGCTGATCGAGGACGGGCGGCGGCATCTCCTACTGCGCGGCCGCATCGAGCTCGACTGTCCGGTGCGGCTCTTGCACGGGGTGCAGGACCCGGACGTGCCGTGGCCGACGGCGCAGCGCCTCGCCGCCGCGCTGGCCTCCGACGACGTCGAGGTCACCCTGATCAAGTCCGGCGACCATCGCCTGTCCGAGCCCCGCGACCTGGAGCGGCTCAAGCGCGTCGTCGGCGCGCTGAGCGACGAGATCGCCGCGGCCGGCGGCTGAATGGTCAGCCCTCCGCGGCGCGCAGCGCCGCGAGCCCGGCCCGGTAGTCCGGATAGGCCAGGCGCACGCCGAGCTCGCGCTTGATCCGCGCGTTGCTGACCCGCTTGTTGTCGGCATAGAAGCTCTTGGCCATGGGCGAGAGAGCCGCCGCCTCGAAGGGGACCAACGGCGGCGGCTCCACGCCCAGGAGCGCCGCTGCATGCTCGATCACCGCGCGCGGCGGCGCCGGCTCGTCGTCGCAGACATTGTAGGCGGCGCCCGGGTTGGGCTGCGCCATCGAGGCGCGCAGCACCCGCACGATGTCGTCGACATGGATGCGGGAGAAAAGCTGGCCGGGCTTGTCGATGCGCCGGGCCTTGCCGGCGCGGAGCGCGTCGAGGGCGCTGCGGCCCGGGCCGTAGATCGCCGCCAGGCGAAAGACGTGGACGGGGACGCGGTGACGCTCCCAGAGCGCCAGCCAGCCCCGCTCGGCCGCGAGGCGCCGCCGCCCGCGCTCGCCGCTCGGAGTCAAGCGCGAGGACTCGTCGACCAAGCCGCCGGCCCGGTCGCCATAGACTCCTGTCGTCGACAGATAGCCCACCCAGTCCAGTCCGCCCAGCGCGGCAAGGTCCGCGCCATGGTGATCGAGCACGGGATCGCCCTCGGCGTCCGGCGGCACCGAGCTCAAGAGGTGGCTGACGCCGGCCAAGGCCGCCGCCGCGTCGTCGAGCGGCCGGCCGCGGTCGAACAAATGCGCGTCGATGCCGCGGGCCCGGAGCGCGGCCCGCTTGTCGTCGCTGCGGCAGGTCCCTGCGACCCGCCAGCCCTCGGCCAGGAGCGCGTCGCGCAGCGCCAGGGCGCTGTACCCCAGGCCAAAGCAAAAGAGGCGAGGCGTGTTCGGATCGGACTGTGCCATGGCCAAACGGAAATTCTATCTGCGATAGCAAGCACTTCGCGGCTTCCCAGGATAATAGGCACGACCCGGCCCGGAGCGCCAGCGATCGCCGTGCCGAGTCGTGTAAAGAGCACGCGATCGCCGCCGCAATCGTCGCGCAGGACGCGACGTCGTCGCCGCGGCGCGTCGGCGGCGGCGCGAACAATGTTGATGCAGCCCGCGACTCGTCGCCGATGCACTCGGGAGTCGATTTCAGTTGCAAATTCAGCTTCCCGCGCTAACACACTGAAGCGACAGCATGCCTCGCCGAAAATGCTGTGCGCGTCCGCATTTTTTTGCAGATTTGTTGCTAAGTCCTGTTGCAACGGCCTCGAACCGGGTCTAAAGTTATCTCAGTGCGGGGGATGTGGGGAAGACAAAACCAAATCATTGTAAGAGAACTGGCGGTCATACTCCTCTGTACTCAATAAAAGAATGTGCGCTCTCAGGATGGGTTCAGTACAATCCAAAAACAAGGGGTGTATTTTCTGATAAGGTCCGAAAACTGGCGGTCCGTTTTTTTGCCGGAACCGCATAAACGGGCTGTTCAATTCGTCCAAATATAATTCGATCCGGTCGGGGGCGATCAGGTGAGGTTACGAATTGATGAACGCGGGATTGGCGCAGTGGGACGCCACCGGCAAGGCTTGCATCAGGACGACGCATCGCGCCCTTTGGGCCATCCGAAACGCCACCGAACACGCGCAGGCGCCCGTTTTGCGAAGGCAACGGTCAACCAAAATTCGCACGGCGCCGACGGCGACGACGACTCCAAAGTTACGAAGTCAGTGCCGTGCCGCGCGATCGCGCGATTCGAATCGCGGCGGCGGGGCGCGCGCATGACGACGCGGCTGCCGCTTCCGGCGGGGATGGCGGCTTTGGACTCGCGCCGGCTCCGGTTGCGTGGTGGACGGGCGGGCGGACCGTTCATTCTCGCGGAAGTTGCTGGCGTCGAGGCCGCTGGCGGGTCGTTTACGATGATGCCGGGCGAGCGGGGCGGATCGTGAGCGCCGAGGAGGCCGCGCGGATCTGGGCGCAAGTGCGCAACCAGCTTCGTTACGAGGTCGGCGAGGCCACGTTCAAGAGCTGGCTCAAGCCCCTGACCCTGCTCACGGCAGAGCACGGCAAGCTCGTCCTCTCGGTGAGCACGCGATTCATGCGCGACTGGATCGATTCCAATTACGCGGCGCGCATCTGCGAGGCCTGGAAGGAGTTGGACCCCGAGATGGGGACCGTCGAGGTCGTGGTGCTGCCGCGGGCGCAGCGGCCGCAGATGGCCGAGGCCGCCGACCGGTCGAAGGCGCCCACCGCCCCCGCGGTGGTGCCGGCGGCGGAACCGGACGCAGGCGCTCCACAGGATTGCAGCGCCCGCCTCGACCCGCGCCTGACCTTCGAGAACTTCGTCGTCGGCAAGCCCAACGAGTTCGCCTATGCCGCGGCGCGACGAGTCAGCGAGGCGCGAACGGTGCCGTTCAATCCGCTCTTCCTGTACGGCGGCGTCGGCCTCGGCAAGACCCACCTCATGCACGCCATCGCCTGGGACGTGCGCCGCCGCCATCCCGGCCTCAGGCTGATCTACCTGACGGCGGAAAAGTTCATGCACCAGCTGATCCTGGCCATCCGCTACAAGGACACCGTCGCGTTTAAGGAGCGGTTCCGTTCGGTCCACGTGCTGATGATCGACGACGTGCAGTTCTTCGGCGGCAAGGACTCGACCCAGGACGAGTTCTTCCACACCTTCAACGAGCTGGTCGACCAGAACCACCAGATCGTCATTTCCGCCGACAAGTCGCCCTCGGACCTGCATGGGCTGGAGGAGCGCCTGCGCTCCCGCCTCGGTTGGGGGCTGGTCGCCGACATCCATCCCACGACCTACGAGCTGCGCCTCGGCATCCTGCAGGCCAAGGCCGAGCGCGCCGGCCTCCGCATCCCGGGCAACGTGCTCGAGTTCCTTGCCCACCGGATCACCTCCAACGTGCGCGAGCTCGAAGGCGCGCTTAACAAGTTGGTTCACAGCACCGCCTGCAACAGCGACTTGGCGGGCGGCGCCATCACCATCGAGGTGGCCCAGGAGGTCCTGCGGGACCTGCTGCGCGCCAGCGTCCGGGCCCCGACGATCGAAGAGATCCAGAAGAAGGTCGCCGCCCACTACAACGTCAAGACCTCCGACATGCACTCCGCCAGGCGGTCGCGGGCGGTGGCGCGGCCGCGCCAGGTCGCCATGTTCCTCTCCAAGCAGCTCACCCCGCGCTCGCTGCCGGAGATCGGACGCCAGTTCGGCGGCCGCGACCACACGACGGTGATGCACGCTGTCCGCAAGGTCGAGCAGTTGTGCGCCGCCGACGCGAACTTCGCCGAGGACATCGATCTGTTGCGGCGCTCGCTCGAGCGCTGATTCGCCGACGCCCCCCAGGCGCCCTTCCCGTCCGCCCGCCGCGGCGCTGCTGCGGTCGCGCCGGGATGGGTCCGAGCGCTCTGAATGCCAGGGTTTTCGGCCCCGATTCGCGACGCCCGGCGCGAGGATAACTGTTGGGGCAACAAAGCCTTGTGCTATACTCAAAAACCCGTTGACGGACAGCGCCGATCGGGCCTTTGCCGGCTGCCTCTGGCCAGCCCGGCGAGAGCCGCGCAAGGGGGCGCCGGAGACGGGGACGGTGGGCGCTGCGAGCGGCTGGAGGCCGGGTTCGGAAGGACCCACGGGGTCGTCCTCGGCATCGCCGGCAGCCGCAGAATACGGACCAAAGAACAAGAACGAGTCTCGTGGGGTCATGAAACTGATCATCGAACGCGCCGCCCTCCTCAAGTCGCTGGCGCATGTGCAAGGAGTGGTCGAGCGCCGCAACGCCATCGCGATCCTTTCCAACGTATTGCTGGACTGCCGCGACGGAACGCTGAGTCTCACCACCACCGACATGGACCTCGCCATGGTGGAGACCGTAACGGTCGACGCCATGCAGCCGGGCGCCACCACGGCGCCGGCGCTGACGCTTTACGACATCGTCCGCAAGCTGCCGGACGGCGCCCAGGTCGAGTTCGAGGACGAGGAGGACGGCAAGCTGCTGCTGCGCTCCGGCCGCTCCCGTTTCCAGCTCTCCACCCTGCCGGTCGAGGACTTCCCGGTCATGACCGAGGGCGAGCTGGGCAACCGCTTCAGCTTCACCGCCGAGGAGCTGCGCAGCATCGTCGACCGCACCCGCTTCGCCATGTCCACCGAGGAGACCCGATATTACTTGAACGGCGTCTATCTGCACGCCATCGAGAACGACAATCTGAAGGTGCTTCGCGCGGTCGCGACCGACGGCCATCGGCTGGCCCGCATCGAGCTGCCGCTGCCCGAGGGCGCCGCCGGCATGCCCGGCGTCATCGTGCCGCGCAAGGCGGTGGGCGAGCTGCGCAAGCTGATCGACGAGCTCTCCGGCAACATCGAGGTCGGCCTATCGGAGACCAAGATCCGCTTCACCTTCGACGGCGGCGTGCTGACCTCGAAGCTGATCGACGGCACCTTTCCGGACTACGGCCGCGTCATCCCCGAGGCCAACGACAAGCTGCTCGAGGTCGATCGCAAGAGCTTTTACGCAGCGGTCGACCGGGTCTCGACCATCTCGACGGAGAAATCCCGGGCCATCAAGCTGGCGCTCTCCGACGGCTCCCTGGTGCTGTCCGCGACCAGCCCCGACGCTGGCAGCGCCAGCGAGGAGCTGGAGGTGGGCTACGGCGCCGCGCCCCTGGAAATCGGCTTCAACTCGCGCTATCTACTGGATATCACCCAGCAGATCGAAGGCGATACCGCGCAGTTCTCCTTGGCTGACGCGTCCTCCCCGACGGTGGTGCGCGACACGGCGGACGCCAGCGCGCTTTACGTCCTCATGCCGATGCGCGTGTGACCAGAACGGTTCTCAGGTCCCCCTCCCATGGCTGGTCTGACCCGCAAGCGGCACGGGGGAGTCCGCGGCGGGGCATGGTGAGCGAAGCGGCGGCGCCGACGCAGCGGTTGGCCGTAACCCGGCTCACCTTGACCCGTTTTCGCTGTTACGGCTCCCTCAGGCTGCTCTGCGACGAGCGTCCGGTGGTGCTCGCCGGCCCGAACGGCGCCGGCAAGACCAACCTGCTCGAGGCGCTCTCCTTCCTGGCGCCCGGGCGCGGGCTGCGGCGGGCCAAGCCCGAAGATCTGCCGCAGCGCGATCGGCCGCCGAGCGAGGCCGGCGGCTGGGCGGTGGCGGCGACGCTGATGACCCCCGAGGGACCCGTCGATATCGGCACCGGACGCGGTTCGGAGCCGGCGGCCGCGGCCAACGACCGTGCCGGCACGGCGCCACGCAGCGTCCGCATCAACGGCGCCCCGGCGAGGCGCCAGGCGGCGCTTGCGGAGGTCGTCGGCATGATCTGGCTGACGCCGGAAATGGACCGGCTGTTCGTCGATTCGGCGTCCGCCCGGCGGCGCTTCCTCGATCGAGTGATCTACGGCTTCGACGCCGACCACGCCGGCCGGGTGGCCGCCTATGAGAACGCCATGCGCCAACGCCTGCGCCTGCTCCGCGCGGGTCCTCGGGATCCGAGCTGGCTCACTGCGCTCGAGGCCAGGATGGCCGAGCAGGGCGTTGCCATCGCCGCCGCCCGGCGCGAGATCGTCGGCCGGCTCGACCGGGCCTGCGGCCGCGGCCTGGGGCCGTTTCCGCGGGCCGGCCTCGGCGTCGACGGGCTGGTCGAGGGCTGGCTCGACGAGATGCCGGCGCTGGCCGCGGAGGAGCGGCTCGGCGAGCGGCTCGCCGGGGCCAGGGCGGGCGACGGCGAGAGCGGGCGCACCTCCGCAGGCCCCCACCTGAGCGATCTCGTGGTGCGCTACCTGCCCAAGGACGTGCCGGCGGCGCTGGCCTCGACCGGCGAGCAGAAGGCGCTCCTGATCGCCATCGTGCTGGCGACGGCGCGGCTCGTGGCCGAGGCCCGGGGCGCGGCGCCGCTCCTGCTGATGGACGAGGTGGCGGCCCATCTCGACGCGGCGCGGCGGACGGCGCTCTTCGACGAGATCGTTTCGCTCGGCTGCCAGGCCTGGCTCACCGGCACCGACGCCGCGCTGTTCGCGCCCTTGGGCGACTCCGCCCAGCATTTCCGCGTCGAGCACGCGACCGTTTGCGCCGCCCCGGCGGGCGGCGGACAATGAGGAGAGAATGACCGCGAGACCGGCGAAATCCGCGAAGACCGCCAAGACCGTGAAGCCCGCCAAGGGCGTGCGCGCGGCCCAGGCTGCCAAGAAGGCGCCCAAGGGCAACGGCGCCGACGCCTACGGCGCCGAGTCGATCAAGGTGCTCAGGGGCCTCGACGCGGTCCGCAAGCGCCCGGGCATGTATATCGGCGACACCGACGACGGCTCGGGCCTGCACCACATGGTCTACGAGGTGGTGGACAACGCCATCGACGAGGCGTTGGCCGGCTTCTGCGACCTCATCGAGGTGACGCTGGGCGGCGACGGCACGGTGACGGTGCGCGACAACGGCCGCGGCATTCCGGTCGAGATCCACGAGGAGGAGGGCGTCTCCGCCGCCGAGGTGATCATGACCCACCTGCACGCCGGCGGCAAATTCGACCAGAACTCCTACAAGGTCTCGGGCGGGCTGCACGGCGTCGGCGTCTCAGTGGTCAACGCGCTCTCCGAGTACCTGGAGATGCGCATCTGGCGCAACGGCAACGAGTACTTCATGCGCTTCGCCCACGGCAAGCCCGTGGCGCCGCTGGCGGTGACCGGCGAGTCCGACGAGCGGGCCGGCACCGAGATCGTCTTCCTGCCGTCCAAGCGGACCTTCACGATGACGGAGTTCGACTTCGCCGTGCTCGAGCACCGGCTCAGGGAGCTCGCCTTCCTCAACTCCGGGGTGACCCTGGTGCTGACCGACGCGCGCGGCGTCGAGCCCAAGGTGGCGCGTATGCACTACGACGGCGGCATCGCCGCCTTCGTCCGTTATCTCGACCGCTCGAAGACGGCGCTCCACGAGCCGCCGATCACCATCGGCGCGGAGCGCGAGGGCCTGATCGTCGAGGTCGCCATGCAGTGGAACGACAGCTACCACGAGACCATGCTGTGTTTCACCAACAACATCCCGCAGTCCGACGGCGGCACCCATCTCGCCGGCTTCCGCGGGGCGCTCACGCGGACCATCAACACCTACGCCGGCGCCGGCGGGGTGGCCAAGAGGGAGAAGGTCTCGATCACCGGCGACGACGCCCGCGAGGGCCTCACCTGCGTGCTCTCGGTCAAGGTGCCGGACCCCAAGTTCTCGTCTCAGACCAAGGACAAGCTGGTCTCGTCCGAGGTGCGGCCGATCGTCGAGGGTGTGGTCGCCGACCGGCTCGGCCAGTGGTTCGAGGAGCATCCCAGCGAGGCGCGCAAGATCGTCGCCAAGGTGTTCGAGGCCGCCGCCGCCCGCGAGGCCGCGCGCAAGGCGCGGGAGCTCACCCGCCGCAAGGGCGTGCTCGACTTCGCCTCGCTGCCGGGCAAGCTCGCCGACTGCGAGGAGCGCGACCCGGCGCTGGCGGAGCTCTTCATCGTCGAGGGCGATTCCGCCGGCGGCTCGGCCAAGCAGGGCCGGGTGCGCAAGTCCCAGGCGATCCTGCCGCTCCGGGGCAAGATCCTCAACGTCGAGCGGGCGCGGGTCGACAAGATGCTGAGCTCGGCCGAGATCGGCACCCTGATCACGGCGCTCGGCACCGGCATCCGGGACGACTTCAACATCGAGAAGATCCGCTATCACAAGATCATCATCATGACCGACGCCGACGTCGACGGCAGCCACATCCGGACCCTGCTGCTCACCTTCTTCTACCGGCAGATGCCGGAGATCATCGAGCGCGGCTACCTCTACATCGCCCAGCCGCCGCTCTACCGGGTCAAGCGCGGCAAATCGGAGGTCTACCTCAAGGACGACCCCAGCCTCGAGGACTACCTGATGCAGGCGGCGCTCGGCGATCTGGTCTTCACCACCCATGACGGCCACCAGCGGGCCGGCGAGGATCTGCGGAAATTGGTGCTTCAGGCGCGCCGGGTGAAGGCGCTGCTGGAGCCGCTGATCCGCCATGTCGGCCACGCGGCGGTGGTCGAGCAGACCGCCATCGCCGCCGCGCTCAACCCCGTCGTCCTCGACGACGCCGGCCAGGCGCGGGACGCCGCCGCCTATGTCGCCCGCCGGCTCGACGCCTTGGCGCCGCCCCATGAGCGCGGCTGGAAGGGCGCGCCGCTGGCCGACGGCGGCCTCGAGTTTCGCCGCATGCTGCGCGGTGTGCAGGAGCGCCACGCCATCACCGGCGCCGTCATCCGCAGCGCCGAGGCCCGCCACATAAACGACGAAGCCGAGTCCCTGCAGGCCAACTACCTCAGTCATGGCACGCTCTCCTGGAAGGACGGCGAGGCGCGCATCACCGGGCCCCTGGACCTGGTGGCGCAGGTGCTGGCGCTCGGCCGCAAGGGCATCGCCCTCCAGCGCTACAAGGGGCTGGGCGAGATGAACCCCAGCCAGCTCTGGGAGACCACGCTGGACCCCAATGCGCGCGCGCTGCTGCAGGTCCGCATCGCCGACGCCCAGGAGGCGGGCGGCGTCTTCTCGACGCTGATGGGCGACGTGGTCGAGCCGCGCCGGGAGTTCATCCAGGCGCACGCGCTCGAGGTCGAGCACCTCGACGTCTGAGCCGCGGCGGGCAAACCCGCCGAGCAAACGAAAAGCGGGGGCCTCGCCTCAGTCCGTGCCCGCCACCTCGTATCCCGTCACCGTCGCGATCACCGGCGCCGCATCGGCGGCGTCGGCGCCGCGCCAGGCGACGATCTGATCCGGGCGCACCAGAGCGAGGTCGGCCGCGTAGAGCTCCCGGGCCTCGGCGCCGGCGACGTCGACGACCTCGAGCGGGAGCCCCAGCCGCGCCGCCGCGCGCAAAAAGGCGTCGCCCGAGGGCGGCCGGGGCCCGAGCCGCAGCAGGGTCCAGTCGAACCCGAAGGCGTCGTAGAGCGAGCGCCCGTCGGCCAGCCACAGGTGCGGGGCCCGCCCGCCCGGGCAGGCGGTCGGAACATAGCTGTTGGCGGCCTCGGGCGGCGGCGCCGTGCCGTCGGCGGCGATGACCGGCGAGCCATCATAGCGTCCGCCGAAGGTGATCCCGGGGATGTTGAACTCGGCGCGCGCATGGGCCTCGAGATAGGCGCCGGCATGGGCGCGCGCCGCGGCGCCCTCGGGCGTAGCGTCCTCGATCTCCGGGGCGGCCTCGAACAGGCCCAGGGAGTCGGCGAAGCCGCGGGCATAGTCGGTGTTGCGGACCGCGAGGGGCCGGCGCTCCGCCTCGTAGCTGGCGAGCAGCCCGGGCCCCGCCTGCCCCTTGACGATGGCGGCGAGCTTCCAGCCGAGATTGACCGCGTCCTCGATCGCGGTGTTGTAGCCGAGCCCGCCGGTGGGCGTGAAGAGGTGCACGGCGTCGCCGCCGAGCAGCACGCGGCCGCCCTGGAAGCGCTCGGCAACCAACGCGTGGCCCGCCGTCCAGCTGTCGCGGGACAGGACCTCCGCCTCGATCGGGGCGCCGACCGCGGCCTCGAACATGGCCCGGGCCCCGGCCTCGGTGATCCGCCCTTCGTCCTCATGGGCGCGCAGCTGCGTGTGGAAGGCGAACTCGCCCTTGCCGTCCACGGCCACAAGGAAGGCGCGGCGGTCGCGATTGAGGGTCACGTTCATCCAGGCGGGCGCGTGGGGCACCAGTTGGTAGTAGCGCGGGGCCCGGAGATAGACCGCGTACATGCGCCCACCGACGAAGTCGCGGACCACGCCGGTCTCGCCGACATAGTGAAACCCCAGCCGCTGGCGGACGAAGCTGCGCGCGCCGTCCGCGCCGACCAGATAGCCGCCGCGGATCGTTTGGCTCGCGCCGCCGGCTGTGCGCTCGACCGTCGCCTCGACGGCGTCCCCGTGATCGGCGAAGTCCGCCAATCGCCACCCGTAATTGACGGAGATGCCGGGAAGGCGCTCCGCGTGCCTGCGCAGCACCACCTCGACGAACTTCTGAGAGACGCGGTGCGGCAGCTCGGCGGCGCTCCAGGAGCCGGACAGGCCGGCCACCCTCGCCTTGGCCTCCCGCGCCGAAGGAAGCTTGAAGCGCGCCAGCTCATAAGTGGCATAGCGGGTGAAGTAGGCGATATCGGTCGGGAAGTCGGGCGGCAGCCCGAGCGCTCGAACCTCGTCCGCGAACCCCAGGCGGCGATAGTGCTCCATGGTCCGGGCCTGGGTGGCGTTGGCCTGGGGATTGAAGGCGGTGGCCGGCTTCTGGTCCACGAGCACGGCTGAAACGCCTCGTCGGCCGAGCTCGTTGGCCAACATCAGGCCGCAAGGGCCGCCGCCGACGATGATGACGGAGCAATTCTCGGGAAGCATCAGGCCCGTTTTCGGCTAGCGCATTGTCGGGTCAGGTTGAACCAATTCTGATCGAGGCGCGGGGCGGCGCGCAATAGCGAGCGCGAAGGTCCGTGGCGGTTCACGGTTCGACGCCCTGGACCGGAGCCATGCGCGGTGGCATCCTGCGGGGATGCCGCGCTGTGGGGCCCGAATGGGACGCTTTCTAATCGCATTGCCGCTCTTGCTGGCATGCATGATTCTTGGGGCCGAGGCGCGGGCGGACACGCCGGTCGATCTCGAGCTCGTGCTCGCGGTCGACGTCTCGCGCAGTATCGACGCGAACGAGGCCCGGCTGCAGCGCAAGGGCTACGTCGCGGCGTTCCGCGACCCCGACGTGATTCGTGCCATCCGCTCGGGCGACATTGGCCGGATCGCGGTGGCTTATTTCGAATGGGCCGGCGCGAGCCCGGCGCAAGTCGTCGTCGACTGGACCCTGATCGACGGCCGCGAGAGCAGCCACGCGTTCGCCGATGCGCTGGACCGGGTGTCGCCGAGTTCGGCCCTCTACACGTCGATCAGCCACGCCATCGACTTCGCCCTGCCGCTGTTCGAGGCGAACGGCTTCGAAGGCGTGCGCCGGGTGATCGACGTCTCGGGCGACGGCCCGAACAACTGGGGAGCCCTGGTGACCACGGCGCGGGACAAGGCGGTGGCCAGGGGCGTGACCATCAACGGGTTGCCGATCCTGGACGAGGGCGGCGGCATGTACTCCCGGTTCAACATCCCGAACCTCGATCTCTACTACCGCGACTGTGTGATCGGCGGGCCGGGCGCCTTCCTGGTCGTGGCCCAGGATTTCACCGATTTTGCGCGGGCGGTTCGTCGCAAGATGATCCTCGAGATCGCCGGACGCGCGCCGCGGGAAACCCCATCCCTTCGGCTCGCGCAAGCCAGCCGGAAGGCGCGTGTCAGCCCGCCTTGCGACATCGGCGAGCAGCTTCTGCGCAGCTTCGACGACTACTGATCCCGAAGGTCGGGCGGCGGCGGCCTAGGCCTGGAGAGGGTCCCTTCAACCGCTGGAAATCGATCGCAAGCTCCTTACGTAACCCTAGAGCACCTGCCGCGACCGACCGGTCATGCGGACGCTCGCCTCTTCCACCGAAAT
>Ga0307428_1001348_pt1 | contig 12623 bp, 9 predicted proteins | sample SalMarWE160240MG_FD_202161 | JGI IMG/M metagenome (GOLD analysis project Ga0307428, IMG submission 202161) | Salt marsh sediment microbial communities from the Plum Island Ecosystem LTER, Massachusetts, United States - WE1603-240 | ecosystem: Environmental > Aquatic > Marine > Intertidal zone >...
CAAGAAGAATCGCCTCCTCGGGAAGCTCAAGGGCGGTGTTCACAAACACGAGAAAGGTCTCCTCGGGACACCAGGCGTCCACTGTTGAAATCAGGGACCGACCTGAGCCGACATGTCCCGCCACTTCCAGGAAGCTTTCCAACGAGGAATCTGTCGTCTTCACGATGACGTGAAGGTCGAGGTTCGGGAACCGGGACGCTATCCACTGTTCGCATTCCCGGTCCCGCTCGTTGACGATGATCACGAGTGACGTAATCCCGGCGGCGAGAAAGTTTCGAATGACGCGCTCGATCAAGGGGGTCCCGGCCACCGGGACCAGAGGCTTCGGCATCCTCCAGCCGGCCTGCCGTAGGCGCCTGCCTTCCCCGGCTGCGATGATTCCTCCTCGGATTGTCGGCTCGCGGCTCACAACAACAACTCCCGCAACCCCTCGAGGGTATGAACGACGGGGTCGTTCGGGCAGCACGGCCCGGCGCCCGAGGAGAGGTCCGGCGTTAGCCAGACGTGGGCCATCCCGACCTCGCGGGCGCCCGCCATATCCCGCCGTAAAGAATCGCCGACGAAGACTGCCTGTCGGGGCTGCGTGGCCAACTGCTCCAACGCCAGCAAGAAAATCTTCGGATCCGGCTTCACGCACCCGACGTGCGCGGAGTCGACCACGACCGTGAGAAACGGACTCAGCCCCACCTCATGACAGATCGTGGCGAGGTTCCCATAGAAGTTTGAGACGATCCCCAGCCGATACCGCTGGCTCAGAGACCGCAGCAGTGGCGCGTTCGTTGAAAGCTGAGTCTGTGCCTCATCCACGAAACGCTTGGCGACTCTCTCGGCGAGCATCCTATCCCGCACGTCGAGCGTCTGCGTCACCCCCCGAACCAGTTGCCGCACCGTATCCCGGAACGACTGGGTGACCGGAATGGCGCCCACAAGCGCGTCGTCGGCCGTGTAGAAAGCCGGATCAAATCGCTCGGTGGAGAGCTCAACCCCCTCATCTCGAAACAAGTGGAAGAAGCGCTCCTTCCAGGGAATCCCATTGGCGTCTAATGTGCCGCCAAAGTCGAACAGCACAGCGGTCCACGGGGTCTTCTTTCCCGTCGGCCATGAACGCTGCCTATGCTGATGTGCGTGCATCCACGTGCTTCTAGCTTGAAGAATCTGACAGTCCCAGCCGACTCAGTCGCGCGCCGTACCTTTTCAAGAGCACGACCAAGCCCGGCGTGATCCAGATCAGCTCCCGTCCGCGGCGGACGAGTCCGTAGGCCACCCCTTGTGCGGCCGGCAAGCCGAGCACCATGAACACCCCTACCCGCACACCTTCTGCCGTGCCCACCCGTCCCGGGACGAACACGAGCAGGCTGTTGAGAATCATCGCGAGTGTCTCGACAGCGACGGCTGTCGTCCACCCCTCAGTTGGAGCCAGAAGACGCAAGACCAGGTACGTCTCCAGGAGCCCGCCGCACCATCCGACGAAGCACCAGGCCGTTGACGCACCAAACAAGCCGCTCTGCTTCCTACTATAGAAGGGTTGGATCTTGGCATCAAGCGCTTCCGCCAGGGGCTGATACGACGTGAGACGGGTCGTGAATCGTCTCCACTTGGCCAACCGATGCAGGATTGGCAAAAATGTTCCCTTGCGAAGCGCCATGGCTGCCAGGATAAGCGCGACTCCGAGCCCGCCGACGAACACCGCGCCAGTGACCTTGACCGGCGTTGACAGCTCAAATTGCGTGAGACACACCACCATGCCGGCGGCAAGAAATACCCACTGCGCCAGCAGGTCGGCGTGTTTATGCACGGTGATCGAGGCCAGCGCATCCCGGAGTCCCAGGGTGTCGCGCGAGAGATCGGCTTTCACCGGCTCTCCCGCAAAACTGGCCGAGGGGACGAGGTAATTAACCGAGTATCCAGCGAGGTACACCCCAAACAGGCTCAGAAATCTCCCGCGCCGCGACTCGGGATCAATGAGCCCCCACCATGCGCGCGTATTTGCGAGTTCGGCAAGGCAATAGAGCGCACAGAGCGCGAAGAACCACGGCCCGATCGCCGAAAGGTTGGCCTCGATGGCGGACCACCCCACCGCCCAGAAGATCCAGGCTATCAAGGAGATCCCGGCCACGAGCATGCCGGCCCGTCTGAGGCGTATCAGCACCTGTCGCCTACGCACCTCTCGAAACTCCGTGTTTCGCCGAAACGGTCCCTCGCCGTAAGATTGCGGATCCACGCGGGTGACCTCGTTCAGGGCGAGGGATCCAGCCGTGCCAGCAACCGCGGGGCACTCGCGATCTCCAGACGGCCCCTTAGGAGCGCCCGCGGGCAGTCAGAGAGTGAATTTTCAAGGAATCGAGTATACACAATCTTCCCGTGAAGGGAAAATGGAACAATAAGGCGTGTCCGGTTGGCAGCCCTTCTCGGGAGACCCCGGGCCCCCAGAGGGGGAAAGAGGTCAGGGCACGCAAGGCTCGCAGTGGGGGAACCGCGCTCACGATGTGGTTGAAGAAGCCCGAGATGCTGCGGGAGAGGTCAGGGCGCTGGGAGAGGCAATCGAGGAAGGCCTAATCGTAAACGAAGGACGCTCCGTAGAGGATGGAGAGGCCGAGAAGATAGACGACAATCCCCACACTCGCCATCCACAGAAAATACGATAGGTAGCCAACCAGGGCCAAGAGCAGCACGAGATAGGTGTAGTCTCTCCGGGAAAGGCTATCCAAGGCGCGTATCAATCGATCGAAAAACCCCGCGGGGAATCCGTCGACGGTCGACAGGGAGCCCTTGAAAGGAGAGAATGAACGAAAAGAGCCGGAGAAGCGGCCGGAGCGGTGAGTGAGCAAGAACAATAAACCGGTGCAGGCGAGGGTTCCACCTCCGGCGATCGCACCCAATACGGCGTATAGAGACTCGCCGCTCAGGCGGCTTACACCGAGACCTATCCCGAAAAAGCATGCCGCTGTAACGAGGCCGTCGGCGACCACGTCGAGGATGCCGCCCAAGCGCGATTCTTGGAATTTGAGGCGGGCAAGTTCGCCGTCACAGCCGTCCAGGGTGGATTGGGCCTGAAATAAGAGGGCACCCAGGATCATGAACACAGGGTCCCCCTGCGCAAAGAGCACGGCAGCCATCATCCCCAGCACGAGCAGGCCCATCGTGATCTGATTGGGTGTGACGGGCGTCTGCGCCAGCAATCGTGTCACCCACAGAGAAATAGGGCGGTTCAGCCTCTTGGCGAGAACGCCATCCTCAGGCTTGGTGAGCTGTTGAAAGAGAAGTGTATCGGCAAGCGCCAGTGTCTCCTTCGTATCCACGTCCAGCCAAAAATCCCCCTCGATGTCTACAATCCTCACCTGCTCTCGTTCGGCCAGGTTTCTGATTCCATCAGAGAGAGAACAGTCGCCGCCAATTTGGGACCGCCGGAGCGCTGCGAAGAGGGCAGGGGTACACAAGAAGAGTCCGGTATCGATCGTGTTGTAATCGTCGAGGTCTTTCCCAATGGCCACGACATGGTGGCCGCGCACACGCACCTTCGTGGCATCCTCGGGATCGGGCACCGCCCGCACATCCCGGTCGACAACAAGGATCACTTCCCCTTCAGCGACGGGAGTATGGGCCAAGCGCCTGGCGGTCTCCACTGAGAAGAGATGGTCGGACATGGTGAGCAGGAACGGTCCCTGCACGCGACCCTCCGCCGCCAGGACGGACAAGCCATTTTGCTTTTCCCACTCGGAATTTTCAATCCACTCGATCGCCACCGGCAACTTCCTTTCGGTAATCCGGCGTCGGATCTCCTCGCCGCGGCAGCCGATGACGACGAGAAACTCGCTGACTCCGGCCCTCTCCAAGGTGAGGATGGTCCGTTCGAGCAGACCCAGTCCACCTACCTGCACGAGCGGCTTGGGACAGTTCGGCATCCCGTCCCCCTGCAGACGACTCCCGCAGCCCGCGGCAATAATCACCGCCTTACGGGCCGCTTGCCCCTGGTCAAACCCTGTCTCTTGGCCATCGGCGATGACGACACGCGAGGGGACCGCGGAACGCGCCCGTGTGATGGATGGGTTCGTCATAGTATTTCACGCCCAGATGGCTGATCAACGCTTCCCGGCACACGCCGGGGGTGTCATCAGGGACGCAGGATCAGAAATGCAGCGGCATCATGGTCGTCGACAAGACTTGTAACAATTCCCTGCCATCGTGTCCAGGAAATTTCGCCGGTCCCTATATCGTATTTCCCCTTCATGGGCGGGAATCGGTCGTTACCGTTCGCGAGGTAATTCCTGGAGGGCGCACCGGTAGACGCCGAGGGCCCAGAGGGGAAAGTATACAGGGTAGAGGTGATACTTGAGGAAGAAGACGCGGGGGAAACCGGTCGCATTCCAAAAGGGATCATTCCAGAACCCGTCCGGCTTCTGCGTCTCGAGCAGGTACTGGATCCCCTTGGCCACGACGGGGTTCCTCGCCTCCCCCACGACATGCAGCCCGAGGAGCGCCCAGGCGGTCTGGCTCGGCATGCTTTCCCCTGTCCCCGCCAGGGCAGGGTTTGTATAGCTCAGACAGGTCTCCCCCCATCCGCCGTCCGCATTCTGGCAGCCTTCTAGCCAACGAACGGCTCGACGGATGTACGAGGCGTTCAGGTCCTCCCCGATCGTCCCAAGTCCCCGGAGGACCGACCAAGTTCCGTAAATGTAATTGGCTCCCCACCGACCGTACCACGAGCCATCGGCACATTGCGTCTGTTTGATGAAGGCTAATGCCCGGGCCGCCTGGGGATGCTCGATGCTTTCGCCGAAGGTGCCGAGCAACTCCAGCCCGCGCCCGGCCAAATCCTCGGTAGGCGGATCGAGCAAGGCCCCGTGGTCGGCAAATGGAATATTATTGAACAGGCTCCGCACGTTGTCCGCATCGAAAGAGCCCCATCCGCCATTCTCGGATTGCATGCCGAGAAACCACGTGAGGCCCGTTTCGATGGCTTGCCGAACAGGGGCGCGATCGGGCAGCCGGACCTTCTTAAGCGCCATCAACACCACGGCGGTGTCGTCGGTGTCAGGATAGAAGTCATTCCGGAATTGGAACGGCCATCCCCCAGCGGGAAGATTCGGCCGCTTCACTTGCCAATCGCCGCGCCGTAGAATCTGTTCCTGGAGCAACCAACTGGCGGCCTTCCCCAGCGCGGGGTGGTCCGCGGCGAGGCCAGACTCCACTAAGGCGTTCATCGCGAGGGCGGTATCCCAGACGGGCGAAAGGCAGGGCTGGAGCCGGAAGGTATCGGCCGTCTCGATCCCCAAGTCTTCGATCTCTTTTAACCCTTCAGCCATTTTTGGGTGATCCTCGGCGTAGCCCAGGGTGTGCAGGGCCATCACCGCATTGGCCATGGCCGGATAGATCCCCCCAAGCCCCCCGGGGCCCATCCGTGTCAAGGTCCAGGCGACCGCTTGTTGGCGAGCCCGCGCCCGGAAGGGGCGCGGGGCCCACCGCTCCAATCCCGGAAGTACCGAATCGAGCCCAATGAAGAAGTTCTTCCAGGAGAGGAGCTCATCGCTCAGGGGGAACCGCAGATCGGCCGCCGCCCTGGACGGAATATACAGTTCGTCGATGCCCGCCCCCGCAGGCACCGGACAGACCGGCTTCAGATCCATGAGGATCAGGAGAGGGACCATGACCGTTCTGGACCAGTAGGAGACCTCGGACAGGTTAAAATATGACCAACGCGGAAGGAGCATGATCTCGACCGGCATAGCCGGGACCCCTTGCCAGTCGTATTGACCGAAGAGAGCCAGGGTGATCTTGGTAAAGACGTTCGCCTTCGTGACCCCCCCTTTCGCCAGGATGTTCTCCCTCGCCCGAAGCATGAAGGGTTCATCCGCGGAGTGCCCGGCCAGCTTCAAGGCGAAATAGGCCTTCACCGTGGCACTGATATCGCTGGGGCCCCCCGGGAAGAGATCCCATCCGCCATCAGGCAGCTGCTTGGCCAGGAGGTAATTAACGGCTTTACGTTCCCGGTCCCGATCGACCCGACGCAGGAAGTGGCGGAGCATGATGTACTCCGACGTCAGGGTGGAATCCGCCTCGAGTTCGCCAACCCAGTACCCCTCACCATGCTGAAGGCTCAGAAGATACGCCTGAGCCCGATGGATGGCCTCGTCCAGGACCTGGACGGCGGGGCGGTCCCCGATCGTTACCGGTGACCCACTCATCTCCTCTCCTCGCCTCCCTCCGATGACTTCAAGACTTCAACAAGGTCGAAATCCCGACAAGAAACAGGCTCGAATTGATCGCAGGCAAAGGCCACGTTACCGCAGGAACGCGGTCACCCCAATAAGAAATTGAACAGAGTTGACGCTGACATTCGGGGCTTCGATACCGGCATTCGAGATATGGTACAACCGCACTTCCCCCGTCACGGCGGTGCGTTCTGCAATGAAATAATGCGCGCCCAGGCCGCCGATGAGGCCGAAATTGAACCCATCGGGGCGCCCCGCGAGGTCCATGTCAATATAAAGCAGGGATCCCCCGAGCTCCACAAACGGGATGAATAGACTTTCGGGGAGGAAGTTATACCGGATCAACCCACTCGCCCCGGCCCCATAACCCGATTTCGGCTCAAAGTTGTACATGAATGCCCCTTCGAGCACCAGCTCGAAGTTCCCCCGGTACCAGGAATCCCCTCCCTTGGGGTCGCTGATGCCGATCCCCCATCGCGGCGCCACATAGATCTGCTGGACATCGTCTACCTCGGTACTCGCCCCCCCCGAGTTAAAGGCGTGTCCATATCCGACCGCCATCCCGAGGTTTTGCTTACCGAATGCAAAAAGGCGGGCGGGCGATTCCCGTGCGGTCTCCTCCTTGGCAGATCCTGCCGGAGTGGGATCCGCCCCCCACCCCCCCGTTGGAAGAAGAAGCATCACCATGGCCGTAACGCCTAGCAGCAGCCGACACGGCGGTCGCATTCCCCCCTCCCTTCTCCGGGTGATCTTCGAGACTCATCACTCCTCAGCACGCTTCACGCGCATTCGCTTGACCAACTCATCAAAAGAGGATGTCCGGATGATTTTGTTGAACTGTGATCGATACGACGTCACAATGCTGACCCCGTCAATCACCACGTCGAACATCTCCCAGTCGCCCTTCGCACGCTGCAATTGATAATCGACGGGCATACGATCACCTCGCTTGTCTACGATGATCGTGTTGACGACCGCCTGTGCGCCGTTCACCGACTCTCCCGTGTAGATGATCTTTCTCTCCTGCAGCGAATCCAAAACCAACCGGCTGTACGACCGCTCGAAGAGCTCTCCGAAGAGGGCCACGAACGATTCGCGCTGCGATACGGTCAGCTTGTCCCAATGAGAATCCAGGGATCGCGCCGCCATCTCCGCATAGTTGAAGTGGGCGGCAATCAATTTCCGGATGTCCCGCTTCCGCGCCCCTTCCTTCTCCGGACCCTGCAAGGCGGGATCGTTGAGGATGCCGAGCGCCGTTTCCAGCGTATCCCGGACTCGATCGACGGGCGCCCCTTCTGACGAGTGCGCCAAAGCCGGCAAGACCAATCCCAGCAGGAGGATCGCGACCCAGCTGGTGCGGGAAAGAGCGCCGCTGAGCGCGGCGGTCTTCATTGTTTCTCCTTCCTTCCCGGCAGTCGCCAGGCCCCCTTGGAACCCAGAGCCCCCTGAGAAATCTCCACGACCACTTCGGCCCGTCGGGCACCGGAAAGGGCCCAGAGGACGGCCGGAAGGAGCGTGAGTGACGCCAGGAGGATGCTCCCGACTCCTACGGACAAGAGGAAGCCCAGGCTGAAGATCCCCTGATGGCTGGCGACCATGAGGCTGCCAAATCCCACCATGGTCGTGCTGGCAGAGAGGAACACGGCCCGCCCCGTACTGTTGGCGATGATGGACCCCTTTCCCCCCTCCCGTTGCCACCGCTTGACAATGTGTAGACCATTCATAATCCCATACCCGACGATGAGCGGGAGGATAATGAGGTTGGCCAGATTGAAGTTAATTCCGAAAAGATACATCAACCCAAGGGTCCAGGCGCCCCCCACCACGAGCGGCAGCACGGCTAACAGCAGGTGCCCCACGCTGCCAAACGACCACAGGATGACCACCAGCATCGCGATCGCCGCGTACAGGCCCCCGAGAAGGTACCCCCGCTCCATGCTCTGGCCGTACTCCCAGGCGGTGATCGGATCCCCGATGGCATACGGATCGACCGACCGAACCTGCCTCACAAACTCCTGGAGGCGATCCCGTCCCCAGATATTCCCTCGGGGGAACACCTTGAGGAGATAGGTTCCCCCGGTCCCCACAAACCGACTCTGGAGATCTTCGGGGAGGTCCGCCGCTGTCATGGGATCCGACTGAAGATTTTCTCGGAGCACGGCAATTTTCTTTTCCAGGTCGCCAAAAAGTTTGGCCTGTGTGGCGGTCAGCGCCTGTGTCACCTTCGTGGAATCACCCTTTTCAAGCCTTCCCTGGATCTCCTCCACGAGGCGCCTGGCCCGCGCCAGGCTCCCATTCGCCGTCGCGGGAGAGTCCCCGCTGTCCCCCAGTTTGAAGCGAATCCGCCCGAAAGTTGTCTTCAGGTCCTCGAGGTCTATCGGTTGCAACTTACGAAAATCGACGGGTAGTTCAGCCAGCAACGGCCCGAGAGCCTGAATGGCTTCCCGCTTGCCGGCCCGCACCGTCGGGAGGAAAGAGAAGATCGTCTGGACTCGATCCACAGAGGGGAGGGCCTCGAGAGCGGCCGCCTTCTTTCGCACCTCCTCCGGCGATCGGGCCAAGACGATCCCGTACCAGGTGGAGGTCTCAGCGCCCTGGATGAGCCGGAGCTCCCAGTCCACCGACTCGGTCCCCTCCGCCTGCAACTCCAGGAGATTGAATGCGAGATGAATCTTGCCGAGGGCAGGCAGAGAGGCCACGGCCAGCAGTCCCGCCACAGCGATGACGACCCGCGGATGGTGACTCCAGCGCTCAAGCACGCCGAGGAACGATGCCGATCGGGAGGCAACCTGAATGCCCATCCGTCCCTGCTGGAGGATCAGCAGAGCGGGGAGCACCGTGAATGCCGCGACGAGACAGAGGAGCAACCCGCTTCCGGTAATGAGGCCCAGCTCGACCAACCCCTTGAAGTCGGTGAGCGCGAGCGCATAGAAAGCGATGGCGGTCGTCATCGCGGCGGTGATGATACTGCCCCCCGCCTTCCCCAGGGCCTCCTGGAGGGCTTCTGGCGGCGGCGCCCCCACCGCCCGCTCCTCTGCGAAGCGCTCCAGAATATGGATGTTGAAATCGATCCCCAGGCCGATGAGGATCGGGATAAACATGGCGGTCAAGATATTGAGGGAACCGACGGTGAGGACGATGAATCCCAAGGTCCAGGCGATCCCCACGGCCAGACTGAGGAGAGCCCGCAGGGGGGCACCAAAGCCTCTCCAGAACAGCAGAAACAGGAGGGCTACCCCTCCGAGGGCCAGGATGGTGGCCATCGTGGCATCCCGTCTGGCCGTCGCAATCTCGTCCGACCCCAACGCACTGGACCCGGTGACCCCTGCCGCTATGCCCGGATACATTCGGCTGACCTCGGTGATAGCTGCCCGGATCCGCTCGATCGACTCGAGGTCGGGCACCAGCGTCTGCTCGTTGCTCTTGCGGACATTGGCCAGCAGCATCAGGTATCGCTTGTCCTCGGTCAGCAGGTACCCCTCAGAAACCGACTCTTCCCCCGCGCCTAACCACTCGCCCCAGGGTGAGGCAAAAGACCGGACACCGCTCAACCCGTTGTTCACCTGCCAGAGCAGGGAATTCAAGAAGCCAACATCAACCTTCCCCGACTTCTCTTCCTCTTCCAAAAAGCCGGTGAACAGATGGCCAACTAACGCCTCGCCCATCTCCCGATTGATACCCTGAAAAAGAGTGTTCAGACCCGGAGAGGTTGCGAGATTCCGCATCAGCATCCGGTGATCCTGTAATTTCTCCCCCAGCGTTTTCAACTCCTTTTGGGACAGATACTGGAGGGAATGCGCCTTGAAGGGAGCAGAGTCGAGCCGATAGAACAGTTCTCTGATGTGCTTTGGATCATTTTGGAGTCGTGAGGCCAGCGCAGAGACGAACCGTTTGGCCCGGGGCAGCTGAGCGGCATCCACGACAATGACGACGCCGTCTCGGTCTCCGAACTCTCGCTTATAGGCCTGCTTGAGTTGCATGAGCCGTTCACCGGTGAAGACCAATTCCGATCGACTCGGGTGAATCTCCAGCCACCGGGTCGCCGCGAGGAGGGAGACGAAAGCAAGCAGACTCGTCACGAACACGATGAGACGGGGATGCCTGATGATTACTTGAGACCACCGCCGGGCCATGAACGATGTTGCTCCTCTCAGGGAATTCAATGATTACATCATTTCTTGTGTTTGGCGGAGGAAGTCGGCTCCTCAAATTCGGATTCTTGCTTGACCCGCATCTTCTTGACGAGCTCTGCGTACGAGGACTGTTGGATGATCCGGTTAAACTGGCTCCGGTAATTACTGACCAGACTGATGCCGTCGATCACGACATCGTAGACTTTCCACTCGCCATCGCGACGGATGACTTTGTACTCAATGGGAACATCCACATTCTCTCTCTCGCTCACTATCTGCGTGTTGACGACCCCGAACTTCCCGTCCACCTGCTCCTTCGTATAGAGGATCTTCTCATCGGTATAGCGTTCGATCTTCCTGCGATACGACAGTTCGAGCAGATCGGAAAAGAGCGCGATGAACTCCTTCCGTTCCTGGGGAGTTCGCGCGCGCCAATGGATACCCAGGCAGCGCTTCGCCATCTCGGAGAAATCAAAGCGGGCAAAGATAACCTCGCGCAACTGTTTCACCCGGGCTGCCTCGGCCTTGGGGCCCTTCAGCGTCTCGTCCCTTAAGATGTCGAGAACCCTATCGACCGTGGCCTTCACTTGGGGCGTCGGCCCCTCTTGGGCGACGGCCAAGGACGAACAGACTAAGGCGCCTACCATGTAGATGATCAGCGTCCTCCAAACCATGTTGCCCATCTTCGCGCCCCCTAACAGCTTACACCTTTCGGTTCCCCGCCGCCCGTCCCTATTGGTGCCACGAAAACTCCTCCAAAGCCTCCCCGGTCGCAAAGGCCAGGTTGGCCAGGGCCATCCGCTGAGCGTGGATGGCCCGGAAGTTCTCGACCCGGAAGTCAATATAGAGAATGAACGCCTGGGTGAGCGCCGTGGTTTCGCCAATCCCGAGGTCGATGTTCGCCACGGCGGTCACCAGCCACCGCCGGGCATTCCGGTACGCCTCCGTCGTGTGCTGGATGTTCGCACTGGCCGTTTGAAACTCCAGGAATGCCTTCTCCACCTGCAGGGGGATAAACTGATTCGCAAACGCCTGCTTATAGACGAGCTTCGTCTGTTCTGCCTGGGCCTCGTCGATCCTCCCTTTCTTGATCCCAAAGTCGAACTGCCAATTGAGGCCCACGACGAGGCCCCCCTGGACATGCTGCAGCGGATCGGTAATGATCGGGACGTTGCTCTGATCCCGGTTGGTCGCCCCGGCGAAATCGGCCAAAATCGCGGCAAAAAAGACCGGATACAGGTCCGCAGTCGCAGCCTTGACCAGCGCCTCCCGGGCCTTGATGCCCTCCTTGACCTGCACAAACTCGGGGCGAAGCTCCACCGCCGTCCGTAAATAGGCCTCGAGGCTTTTCAGGTCTGTCTTGGCCGGGATGAGCCTCTTGTCCGCCAATTCGAGCTTTGTGCCCCCGTCCAGCTGCAGCGCCGTCCGGAGCGCGGCGAGGGCAAGCTTCCGTCCTTCCTCGGCATCGGCAATGCCCTTGTCGATCCTCCCCACGAAGGAGCGCAACTGGTAGACATCGCCCAAGGTTGCAGCAGGAGACCCCGCTTCCACGCGCTCTTCGGCCCGCTGTAGGGCTTTTCCCACGTCGTCGCGGAGGCTCTTGAGGAATTCCCGAATGTCGGTAGCAAGCAAAGCCCCGTAATAAAAATCCTGGACCTGCAAGGCGACTTCGGAGGCGGTCTGATCCACGGCGGCCTTGCTCGCGTTGACGCCATGGCTGGCCGCCTCTCGGTAGGAGCTGATTTTCCCGAAGGTGTAGAGGGGTTGAATCACGCTGATTACGGCGCGGCCAAACACGCCGTTCACCACGGGGTCTGCCGACGTCGACTTGGAGACGATGGTGTTCGTGCCACTACTCAGGTCCGACTCGGACGAGGGGCCCGCAAAGAGGTTGGCCTCGATCTGCGCCCACCTTGCGGCATCAGCCTGCAACTGCAGGCCACGTCGTGCATCCACGCCGGACTGAGACTCTTTAATGCGATTGTCCACGGCCAGCGTCCGCTTGACGGCTTCTTCCACGCTGAGGACCAGCGTCTTCTGTTCACCGGTCGGCTGACTCTGCGCGGCTGCCAATAGAGGCGCGAGCAGGATCAGCACAAGCGAGATGCCAGAGGCAAGACATGCGCCCATGATACCCCTCCTCTGTTATTAGGTTACTCGCTCGCTAAAATTTCCCAAAGACCATAGTACCGATAAGCTCTTCGAGATCAACGGGTGGTTCGGTTTCGCGGATCTCGCCTCCTGAGGAAATGATCTCATCCGCCGCTCCGGGACTCAGATA
>Ga0307428_1001349_pt1 | contig 12622 bp, 13 predicted proteins | sample SalMarWE160240MG_FD_202161 | JGI IMG/M metagenome (GOLD analysis project Ga0307428, IMG submission 202161) | Salt marsh sediment microbial communities from the Plum Island Ecosystem LTER, Massachusetts, United States - WE1603-240 | ecosystem: Environmental > Aquatic > Marine > Intertidal zone >...
TGACGAAAGTATCGACGTGCTCCTTCGTGTAGCAGAGATCGAGTGCGTCGACGACCATCCGGATGTCCGCCGAGTTCTTGCCCGACTGCCGAACGTGAGGGATCTCGATCAACTCGAACGACGCCTCATGCATCGGTGTCTTGAACTCTTTGTAGCGCGCCCAATCACAGTAGGCCTTCTTGACGACGATGTTGCCCTTGAGCAGGAGCCGTTCGAGCACCTTGCCGATGTCGAACTTCGGAAACTCCGCCTCGCGGACGCCGAGCGCGATGTTCTCGAAATCGCAAAAGAGCGCCATGCTGACCGTTTCTGCTGGTTGCGCCATCGGCTCAGATCCTTTGTTGCTCGCACTTAAAGCGAGCAACGCGAGCTGCCTCCCTCTATCTACAATCGTAGCACCGTCGAGATCATGAGGCAAGCGGCCAAGTCGCTCTTAAAGGGACCTAACTGAGCCCGAGTCCCCAACGTATCGAGCCGAATCCCGGGCAGGCGACCTGTTGCCTCCCGAAGAGGGGATCGCCTTCGCGGACGAAGACCTCAAGGTTTGAACAGGCCACTCAGTCGATCGATCGCTCTGGTGGTCGTCTTCTCACGGCGGGACTTCGCCCAGTTGACGACCCCCGATCCGAGGACGGTGGCGCCCTTGGATTTGCAGAGCCTGCGCATCTGGCGGATGGCACGATTCCCGCCCATCCATGGGTAAGGGAAGAACTGCGTTACAAGGCAGGCGACCTGCTTACCCTGAAGAGAGTCAACCCCCACCAGATAGTTCTTCAGGACCGGCGACAGGGAGAAGGCTTCGACCGCCGAGCCGAAGACCAGTGTGTCGTATTGCCCTGCATCGGGCCGCGTTTCGAGCTGGAAGGCCCTGTCTCCCGACTTGCGCCCGCCGGCGACAGTCACCTGTTCGAGTACCACCACATGCCCCGCTGCTGCGAGCTTCTCCTTCAGCTTCTCGGCGACAGAAAGCGTGTTCCCTGTCTGTGAATAAACGATGATACCGATGTTCATGATCTACCTCCTTATAAATCTTAGAGTATCATATGACTTCTTTGCCCTTGCCGGCACAATTAGTGGTCCCAAAAGCGCAGTCCCTGGTCGCCATCGAAGTCAAGAGTAAGCGGGTTCGAGAAACGTCGACAGGGATGGCGGAGTTCAGCAAGTTATTCAACCCCACGCGGAAGCTGCTTGTCGGCAGTGACGGAATACCACTCAGCAAATTCCTGGCGAAACCCATGCCCTACTGGGTGAGAGAGTAGACATCTGAAGGATCTCAAGAATACATAGTCCGATCTCAGTTTCGAGCACGTTGCCTGATAGCGGCATTTGGAAAAAGAAAATGGTCTATAATAAAGAACGTGACCTGACCGGGAGGGATCGGTCGGGCCGTCTAGAAGCAAGGAGAACGATAATCAGTTCCTCATGCCACACTTCTGGCGGAGTCCCTTCTCGTTCTTGATCACGATCCGGTAGCGGCTCTTGTCGAGGATCCCTTCCCGCGCAAAGCGGTTCAAGGCGAGGGTCGTGTTCTCACGCGCCGAACCGATCATGTCGGCCAGGTCCTTATGGGTCAATTGGAATCCGATCAGGATTCCCTCCTCCGTCTTGACACCGTATTCATCAGAGAGTTTCAGCAGCTGCCGCGACAGACGGGCTTGAATATCCTTGAATGCGAACCCCTCGAGCGTCTCCTCAAACTCGCGCACCCGTCGCCCGAAGTGTTTCAACAGCAACTGGAGGTGGATTGAGTCCTCATTTATCACCTCGACAAACGCGTCTTTGCTCACCCGACGCACGATCGTCTCCTCGATCGCTGTCGCCAGGTAACGGCGATACTTCTCGCCGACAAGGCACATCTCGCCGAAGATCTGGCCAGGATCGAGGATGGTCAGGGTCAGTTTCTTCCCGCTCTCGTCGAGATAGGCAAGCTTCACCCGCCCACTTTCCACAAGGTAGACTGAGCTACTGGGAGAATCCGGGTAGTAGATCGCTTCCCCCCGTTCGATGGAGATTTCCTCTCCCATACTGCTCAACAGGCTGCTGAAGCCTGTCTTCTCACGAATCGATTGTGTCATCCTTATCTATCCCCTTCCCTCTTCATGGCTTCAATATACTCATGCCACAGGGGGAATGAGAGGAAAGGAGGGGTGTCCACAGGTCGGTTTCCAGATAGAAAAAGGTAACATACATCACCTAAGGGATGGAAAGAGGGACAGTGGGAAGAAAAGGGACAGCGTGGTCCATGTCATGTTTAAACTGGTCTTTATTCTCCCTAGAAAGGAGGTGATCCAGCCGCAGGTTCTCCTACGGCTACCTTGTTACGACTTCACCCCTCTTGCGGAAGTTACCTTCGGCGCCCTTTGATAGAGCGACTTCAGGTACCCCCCACTCGGTTGGTGTGACGGGCGGTGTGTACAATCCCCGAGTACATATTCACCGCGGTATGGCTGACCCGCGATTACTAGCGATTCCGGCTTCATGAGGTCGAGTTGCAGACCTCAATCCGAACTGGGGAAGGCTTTTTGGGATTAGCTCCACCTTACGGTATTGCAACTCTCTGTACCTTCCATTGTAGCATGTGTGTCGCCCTGGGCATAAGGGACATGATGACTTGACGTCATCCCCTCCTTCCTCCGGCTATTCACCAGCAGTCTCGTCAGAGTCCCCGGCATTATCCGCTGGCAACTGACAACAGGGGTTGCGCTCGTTTCGGGACTTAACCCTACGTCCCACGACACGAGCTGACGACAGCCATGCATCACCTGTGCTAGCTCCCTACCCGAAGGCAGGGTCGTCACCGTTTCCGGTTCCTACCACTAGCATGTCAAGCCCAGGTGAGGTTCTTCGCTTATCATCGAATTAAACCACGTGCTCCACCGCTTGTGCGGGGACCCGTCAATTCTCTTGAGTTTTAGCCTTGCGACCGTACTCCCCAGGCGGTTCACTTAACGCGTTAGCTACGGCACCGATCTGTATGTGCGACCGACACCAAGTGAACATCGTTTAGGGCGTGGACTACGGGGGTATCTAATCCCCTTTGCTCCCCACGCTTTCGTGCTTCAGCGTCGGTAGTAGGCCAGAGAGTTGCCTTCGCCATCGGGGTACCTCACAGTATCTACGCATTCCACCGCTACTCTGTGAGTTCCACTCTCCTCTCCTACACCCAAGCCAAGCAGTTTCACCTGACGTTCCTCAGTTAAGCTGAGGGCTTTCACAGGTGACTTACTCAACCGCCTAGACACCCTTTACGCCCAGTAATTCCGGATAACGCTTGCATCCTTCGTCTTACCGCGGCTGCTGGCACGAAGTTAGCCGATGCTTATTCCTGGGGTACCGTCATCGGACGGACATTTCCTTCCGCCCTTATTCTTCCCCCAGAAAAGGGGTTTACAACCCGAAAGCATTCATCCCCCACGCGGTGTCGCTCCGTCAGACTTTCGTCCATTGCGAAAGATTCCCCACTGCTGCCTCCCGTAGGAGTCTGGGCCGTATCTCAGTCCCAATGTGGCTGATCGTCCTCTCAGACCAGCTACCCATCATTGCCTTGGTAGGCTTTTACCCTACCAACAAGCTAATAGGTCGCAACCCCCTCCCCTTGTGACGGCAGAACCGCCTTTGGCTGGAGATCCATCGACCTCCAACAATATCGAGTATTATCCACCCTTTCGAGTGGCTATCCTTGTCAAGGGGGTAGGTTAGTCACGTGTTACTCACCAGTTCGCCGCTCCGTGACCAATCCGCACACCCCGAAGGGTGATTGGGCTGGCTCGATCGCTCGACTTGCATGTGTTAGGCGCACCGCTAGCGTTCATCCTGAGCCGGGATCAAACTCTCTTAGTTTTAGTTTTTGATCCGTTATTCAAACTCAAATGACAGGGCGTTCCTCCCTCCTTTCTAAGGGAAAAACGCAATACCACGCTATCCACTTTTCAAGGACCAGTTTATTACAAAACGCAGTATACCCCTTTGCAGAGACCCTGTCAAGCAGGAGGGCGAATGTAAAGGAAAGACCTATTGCAGCTGGACTTCGTGCATTGCTGAACCGCAACAAGAAAGGTATACTCGTTCTTAGAGAGGAGGTCAACTACAAGGAGTGTCTCACGAGAGAATAGGCGTGCTAACGGGAGGAGACTCCCCAGAACGGGAGATCTCGTTCATCTCAGGTAAACATGTATCAGCGGCGCTGAATCAGCGTGGCTACGACACTGTGTTGATCGAGATTGACAACCTCGATGATCTCGTGCCCTCGCTCGCAGGGGTCGATGCCGCCTTTAACTGCCTGCACGGGGGCGCTGGCGAAGACGGGACGGTGCAGCTCCTCTTCGAGGTCCTCGATCTACCCTACCCAGGTTCCGGACCGCAGGCGAGCGCCCTGTGCATGGATAAGCCCCGCGCCAAGGAGACCCTATCCCGCCAGGGAATCCCCATCCCGCGGGGAACCATACATAAGGGAGAGGATATCGAAGCGTTATGCGCGGCGACCTTGGTCGATTATGGGCTTCCGCTTGTCTGCAAGCCGTGCAACCAGGGGTCGAGCCTGGGGGTCAGGATCGTCGAGCGCGAGCCGGATCTGGTGAATGCCGGTTCCGAGATCCTCTCGAAATTCGGATCGCTCCTCATCGAGGAATACATCCCCGGCCGCGAGCTGACCGCGGGAATCCTCCTCCTGCATGGTAAGGAGAGGGTCCTGCCGTTGGTAGAAGTTGAGCCGAAGAGTGGCTTCTTCGATTACACGGCGAAGTACAGCGAGGGGATGAGCGAGTTCCTCGTCCCCGCCCCGCTCGACCGGGAGACGACCCATCGGGTACAAGAGGTTGGCCTCGCGGCACATCAAGCTCTCGGTTGCAGTGGGTTCTCCCGTGTCGATCTTCGCCTCGATGAAGAAGGGACCCCCTTCGTCCTCGAGGTGAACACCCTACCCGGGATGACCCCGATGAGCGATCTCCCACGTGCCGCTGCCGCTGCAAGGATCACGTTTCCGGAACTGGTGGAAATCATGCTCGAAACCGCGTTGCAAAGGAGGTCATGATGAAGGTGAAATGGATCGGCCACGCCTGTTTTCTGATCGAGGGAGAAGAAGGGAAGGTTCTCACAGATCCCTACGACGAATCCATCCCCTATCGGGCTCCCGACTTCCCGGTCGATGTCGTCACAGTGAGCCACGAACACTCCGATCATAATGCTGTCGATCGGGTTCCGGGGGACCCCGTCGTAATTCGTGGGGCAGGAGAACACCGCGCTCGCGGAATGACGTTCACAGGGATCGCCTGCTTCCACGACTCTGAGGCCGGGAAAAAGCGAGGTGAGAACACGATCTTCACCTTCACCATCGATGGGATTCACCTTGCCCACCTCGGCGACCTCGGACACCCATTATCCGACGTACAGGTAGAAGCTCTTTCCGCAGTGGAGGTTCTGTTCATCCCCGTCGGCGGGTACTTCACGATCGGACCGGACGAGGCGAAGGATTTAATCCAATCTATGCCCAACCTCGCGGTCGTCTTCCCGATGCATTACAAGACGGACCGATTGGGGGACAACTTCCCCATTGCCCCGGTGGATAACTTCGCGCGCAAAGTACAAAATGTCAGGAAAATCGGAGGCTCGGAGATCTCCTTAACCAATGAGACCCTCCCCAAGCACCTGGAGGTGTGGATTCTCGACTATGCCTAACGTATCGAAACGGACCCTGGAACTAAAAGGCTCACCCATCCGCAGGCTTGTCCCTCTTGCTGTAGCAGCCAAGAAGCGGGGCATCCACGTCTATCATCTGAACATCGGACAACCGGACATTCCCACGCCACAATCGTTCATGGAAGGCATCCGCAGTGCCAACATCGATGTGCTGTCCTACGCCCCGGCGTACGGTATTCCCGCGACAATCGAGGCCCTCCTGCAGTTCTACGCCAACATGGGCGTCGAGCTCACGGAGGAGGAACTGCGCGTCACCATCGGGGGGAGCGAGGCGTTCGTCTTCGCGCTGCAGGCGACGTGCAACCCCGGTGACGAGGTTCTGATCCCCGAGCCGTTCTATCCTAACTACTACGGGCACGCGCTCATGAACGGGATCAAGGTCGTCCCCATTACGACGAGGATCGAAGACGGCTTCCACCTCCCTCCGATCGACGAGATCGAATCACTCGTGAGCCCGCGAACCAAGGCGATCCTTTTCTCCAACCCATCCAACCCGACGGGCGTTGCGTATACCCGCGACGAATTGCAGGGCGTGGCCGATTTTGCGCTCAAGCACGATCTTTTTGTCATCTCCGACGAGCCGTATCGCGAACTGATGTACGACGGGGAAGCGGTCGGCATCCTCGAATTTCCCGAGCTCCGCGAGCACGCGATCTTGGTTGACTCGATCTCCAAGCGCCTCTCGGCGTGTGGGGCACGGATCGGATGCCTTGTTACGCGCAACCGCGAGGTCATGACCTCTATCAACAAGCTGTGCATGATCCGCCTGTCGGCCCCGACGTTCGAGCAACTGGGTCTGGCCGCATTCCTTAACGATCCCAACTACAAGCGAACTATCGACGCAATGCAAACCAAGTTCCACTCGCGTCGCGACACGCTGTGCGAGGCCCTGCAGACGATCCCCGGTGGGATTAGCCGCAAACCGGAGGGGGCGTTCTACGTGTTCGTCAAGTTCCCGCAGCTCGACGATTCCGAGGAGCTCGTCAAATTCATGATGAACGACTTCAACCTCGACGGCGAAACCACAATGGTCGCTCCGGGAGCCGGCTTCTACGCCACCCAAGGTGTGGGAAACGACGAGGTTCGCATCGCCTACGTTCTGGAGGAACACAAGCTTGTCCGCGCGGTGGAAGTCCTGAAAGCGGGATTGGAAGCTTATGTTGAACAGCGTCAGGCCGTCGGATCGGTGGGATGAAAGAGAGGCTCGACAAGGTAATCAAGCAGCGGCGGCTGGTCCGTAGCCGCTCGCGCGCCCAACGAATGATCGAAGCCGGCCGGGTGAAGGTTGACGGTCGCGTCATAACCCGGCCCGGTCATCCGATAGACTCCGAAGCCGAGATCGAGATCCTCAGGATCGAGATCCTCGGGTTTGAGCGCTACGTTAGCCGCGGCGGCGAGAAGATCGAAGCGGCCCTGGAGCGATTCCAGGTTGATCCCAAGGGGCAGGTCTGTCTCGATATCGGCGCGTCAACCGGTGGATTCACCGACTGTCTCCTCCAGCACGGCGCGAAAAAAGTCTACGCGATCGACGTCGGCCACGATCAGATGCACGCCAAGATCCGTCGCGATCCGCGCGTCATCGCCCGTGAAGGGATCAACGCCCGTTACCTCGAGCCGCAGGATATCGGCGAACCGATCGACCTCGCGGTTGTGGACGTCTCGTTCATCTCGTTGAAGCTCATCCTCCCGCCACTTACAGACATCCTCACCCGAAACGGCGAGATCGTCGCTCTCGTTAAACCTCAGTTTGAGGTCGGAAAGGAGCGTCTGCCGGATGATGGCGTAATTAAGAACGCTGCCGACCGCGAAGCCGTGCTCGCTGACATTCGATCGTTCATCGAGTCCGAAACGCCGTGGATCGTGGCAGGCGCGATGAAGTCCCCAGTCAAGGGAGATAAAGGGAACGTCGAGTTTCTCGTGCACTTGCACTAGATGCACATGGAGTGCTGAAATGAAAGATCAGACCTTAAGGCTCTGCAAGAGCCTTCCATATAAGCGCGGGCGGCATCCCTTACCTAGGATCGACCGTGCCTTTGGCCCCATTCTTACCCTCTTGCAAAAATTGGTTATGTGATTCCAATAGTTATAATTGAACCAGGAGAAAAGGGGGGCACAGAATGGCTGAGGTTGCACCTGGAAAGGCGAGTCACAAATGGCGGCATCCTGGGGGGAAGCTGCGCGAATTAGGGCCGAAAGCTCTTACCGATACCGAGCTCCTAGCAATCTTGGTTTCATCTGGTATCAAAGGCAAATCAGCGGAGGAAATTGCAAAGGAAATCCTCGAAAGGTTCGGTTCATTCAAGGGGATGGCCAATCAACCGCTCGAGAAATTTCTGGAGATTAAAGGGCTTTCCGATGTCAAGATAATTCGGATTGCCGCTACGTTTGAGATCGCACGCCGTCTGGCGAAGGAGGCTTTAAGCCGTGGCGCAGAAAAAGATGGGTAGGACAATTAGAGAGAAAGCCGCTCGGATGCCCGAAATGCGCGAACTAGAGTGGGACCGAATCGTTCCAGCTTACATCGAATCGATAAAGGCTCTGAACAGCGAATCTGCTAAATCCCATCGTTTTACAGTGCTCCTAAACAATCTCTTTGGTATCCAGCCGGACTTTATCGAGGACTACGTTGCAGGCATCGAGAAATATGTCAAAGTAAGGCAGAAGGACCGCATCTTGAGGGGAAGGGTTGATAACCTCTTCGGCAACCTGGTCATTGAATTTGAGAGGAACTTGACAAAGACCGGAGAGGAAGCGGAGGACCAGCTCAAGAGGTACATTGCCTGCCTTTGGTCCCAAGAGCCGCCAAGAGAGCGAGCCTCGTATCTCGGCATCACCAGCGACGGTATCAACTTTGCCGTCTATTCACCTACAGTTGCAGATGGGAGTAAAGCAGCTATCGAGCCCGATGAAATTCAGTTTGAACTCCTCGAAACAGTAGATCTCAACCATCTCAAGCCACAGGAGGTCTACTTCTGGTTGGATCGCTATTTCCTCCGGAAGGAGATTCTCTCTCCAAGGACTGAAAACGTTGTCAAAGATTTCGGAGTTAAAAGCCATGCTTTTAGGAACGCCTCCTCAACTCTACTTGCCCTATGGAAGGGGCTAAAGAGTAAATCTGAATTCGATGTTGTCTACGAGAATTGGGAGAAGTATCTCCGCATTGTCTATGGGAGCTCAGTAGCTGAAGAGGAGTTGTTCATCAGGCATACCTACCTCGCCACTCTTGCCAAGCTCCTGGCTTGGACTCGCCTTGTGGGGGGAGAGAGCTCCCCGGATAATGCCCAAATTCTCTCCGTGCTAGAGGGCCAGTTTTTCAAGGATAACATAGAGAACTTCCTCGAGGAGGACTTCTTCTCCTGGGTTGCTCGGAAGGAGGCTCAAGATGAGGGTGTAGAGGTCGCCCGACGGCTCCTCAGCCTCCTGCGGAATTACAACCTTAGGGAGCTTTCAGAGGATGTACTCAAATCCCTCTATCAAGAGCTGGTAGACCCCAGGACGCGCCATGACCTCGGCGAATATTACACGCCCGACTGGCTTGCCCATCGCATCGTCCGGAAGCTGCTTGAGGAGAAGCCAGAAGGCTCGCTACTCGATCCGGCATGTGGTTCAGGGACCTTCCTCTATCTTGCTATTCGCGAAAAGCGGGACCGTTTAGGTGATTCCGTTGATACTTTCAAGCACATCCTCAGCTCCATCGTTGGGGTAGACGTTCATCCTTTGGCCGTCATCATAGCGAAGACGAACTATATCTTGGCCCTGGGTGACCTGATAAAGAAGAGAAAAGGCAAGATAAGTATCCCTATTTACCTTTCGAATACACTCAGACTTCCTCAGGTAGTGCAACCCAGCCTCAAGCGACAAATTTTCACTTATCAAGTAGAGTTTGAGGGAGTGCCTATCTACCTGCCGGAAACCCTCCTGGTAAATTCCAGCCTCTATGATGAAGCTATTGATGCAGCAAAGGGGTACGCAGAGCGGAATGCTTGGAAACCCGTTATTTATGGGCATTTCCTCAGTTTCCTTAAGACTCACCATGCTGCTCTTACAAAGGATGAAACCATTGCTAGGACTCTCTTTTGTATTGCCGAGACCTTAAAATCATTTATTGAATCTAAACGTGATACTATTTGGGCTTTTGTGCTCAAGAACACCTACAAACCCCTGTTCTTGAAGGGGAAGTTCGACTTTGTGGTGGGCAATCCTCCGTGGCTTTCGTACCGGTATGTTGAGCAGATTGATTATTACAACTTTCTCAAGAAAGAAACCATAGAAGAGTACGGCCTCTTTTCAGGTAGGGTTGAGCTTATGGGCCATATGGAATTAGGCATCCTTTTCTTTCTACGCGCGGCTGATTTATATCTGAAAGGAAACGGCGTAATATCATTTGTTTTACCTAAGAGTATATTCTACGCTGACCAACATAACCGTCTTAGGGAAGGTGGCTTCAAACGAGTGAACCTGATATTCAGAGAGTTGTGGGATTTAGAGGAGGTTAAACCGTTATTCGAGGTGCCTGCGTGCGTTCTTCTTGCACAAAAAGAAAGTAGACCGAAATTTCAAACAAAGCATCCATACGCTATACTGGGACAGAAGTTATCCGGAAGTCTCCCTGGGCGCAACGCCTCTTTGAATCAGGCTGCCCAAGCTCTTTTGACTGAAGGTGTTGAATATTGGCTACATAAAGCGGGCAAACATTCTTTCTGGGCAGAGAGCGAGGCCTCGTCTGAATATGAAGAAAGCTACTACAGAAAACACTTCAATTGCGGTGCTTTCTTAGTTCCCCGTTCTTTCTGGTTTGTAGAGGTAAAACCATCTCCTTTAGGTTTTGATCCTTCATTTCCACCCCTTGAGACCGCTGAACAGGCGAGGAGAAAAGCCAAAGATCCTTATAAGGGACTTGTCATGAAGGGCAGTGTAGAAAGTCGGTTTCTCTATGCTACACTGCTCTCTACAGATCTCCTACCCTTCGGTCATTTGGATTATCGGCTCGTGGTGTTACCAATTGAGCTTTCTGATGATAGATATAGAGTGATTAATGTAGAGGAAGCTCATAAAAGAGGCTTTTTGAACCTTGCCCAATGGTTGGTGAGGGTAGAAGAGGAATGGAATCGACGGCGAGGGCGGAAAGCAGAAAGCATGAATATCTATGAACGATTGAACCAATTCCATACGCTAACTAAACAAGTTCCAAAAACAAAGTATCGGGTGCTTTATCCAATGTCTGCTACCTACCTCTGCGCCTCCGCGGTAAAAAATGAGCCAATTGAATTCGACATCGGCGGACAAAAGGTGCGAACAAGAGGATTTGTAGCAGATTATAAGTCTTTCTACATTGAAACTCAAGATCTAAATGAAGCTTCTTACCTGGTTTCAATACTTAATGCTCCGTTGATCGACTCTCTTATCAAACCAATGCAAAGCAGAGGCCAGTTTGGACCTCGGGATATCTGCAAGAAAGTCCTGGAATTTCCTATCCCTCAATTTAATGCTTCTGATCCACCGCACCTTGAGCTTGCAGTTTTGGGCAAAAAATGCGACAAGAAAGTCGCTGATTGGATCAAGGCTGGTGGGCCGGGGAAGATCCGATCTATCGGCAGGCTGAGGACGATGGTAAGGGAGATGCTCGCCGAAGAGCTAAAAGAGATCGATAAGTGGGTCAAAGAGATCATGGAGCTGTAGTCCTGAAGGCGAAGGTATCATGTATAAACCCACTTTTAAGATCACGGGCAAGATCGTTAACCACATCGCGGAGATCTCCGCCGCGCGGGAGCTGATCCTCAACGCTCCAATCTTGCCCCAGTGGGAGGTCAAGTTGCGTAAGGAGGCCATCCTCAAGATGGCCCACCATTCGACGAGCATCGAGGGGAATCGGCTGACCCTGGAGCAGGTCGAAGACCTCCTGGCTGGTGAAGAGGTCCCGGCATGGGAGAAGGACAGAATAGAGGTCGAAAACTATGTAAAGGTATTGGAATACATCGATCGACTTGGGAGCAAAGGGGATCAAGGAATCACTGAGGAGGCTCTCCTAGAGATCCATCGGCTGGCGACCAGGGGGCTTTTGGATGAGACTGAATCTGGACATTGCCGCAGGGTTCCGGTGGCGGTTGTGGACGGCTTTGGCAGGACGGTCTTTCAACCTCCGCCGGTAGAGAAGGTCCCCAAGTTGATGGAAGAGTTTGTCGCCTGGCTCAACAGTGAGAAGGCGACAGAATTATATCCTGTCTTGATGAGCGGGATCGCCCACTATGAGCTGGTCCGTGTTCATCCTTTTGTCGATGGGAACGGGCGGACAGCGAGGGCTTTTGCCACTCTGATCCTCTACCTGCGGGGCTTCGATACGAAGAGGTTCTTCGCCCTGGACGACTACTACAACGAGGACCGGAGCCGCTACTACGCTGCCCTCCAGGCTGTTGATCCCGAGACGATCGATATCACAAAATGGCTGGAATACTTCACCGAGGGCATGGCCGTCAGCATGGGAAGGGTGAAGAAGGCGGTCCTCGACTTCAGCTTGGATCGAAGGTTGAAAGATGCCAAAGGCCAAATTTACCTGAATGATAGACAGATGGCGATCCTCAAGCACCTTCAGACTAGCGCTCGCATCACGATCAGCGAGGTGCAATCGATGTTCGGCATCAGTCGAGAGATGGCCAATCGCCTCATCCGGCCTCTGCTAGAGAATGGCTTAATCGCCAGGCAGGGCAAGGGACGAGCGACTTACTACGAGCTAAGCCTATAATCGTCAACTAATCGTCAACTAATCGTCAACCGTGTGAACTGGATTCGTGATCGCCGCTCTGCAACGGATGTTCCCCTGAGTTGGAGTACGGGTATGCGGCTGGAACCCCGCATGGGTTACCGTTTCTTGCGACGAGAGGTCAGCTTCTTTCTAGTGGTCACAGTTACTCCTCTGCTGGGTAGCACCTCA
>Ga0307428_1001352_pt1 | contig 12595 bp, 11 predicted proteins | sample SalMarWE160240MG_FD_202161 | JGI IMG/M metagenome (GOLD analysis project Ga0307428, IMG submission 202161) | Salt marsh sediment microbial communities from the Plum Island Ecosystem LTER, Massachusetts, United States - WE1603-240 | ecosystem: Environmental > Aquatic > Marine > Intertidal zone >...
CCTGGGACTCGCCGTAGGTGACCAGGACGGCACCGTCGGCCTGGCGGGCGACCCTGCCCGTCTCGAGGACGAGCGTGCGCCCGCCCCATTCGATTTCCTTGCGATAAGAGTCAAACATTCTTGCTTTCCTTCCAACAATCCGCGGTCCAGCCGGGGGTCCCGGCTCGGCCCCGCCGCCGCCCGCCCGGTCGTCCCGGACGCTCGGCCGGCGAGCCGCCGCGCCTGTCTTCGTAAGAGAGGTTGAGCACCCACGCCGCCGTGGACCAGATGGCCCCTTGGCTTGTCATCTCGGGCCCTCGGTCCCGGCCACGATTAGCGGCGCAGCCCGAGGCGCTTGATCAGCTCCTCGTAACGCGACCGCTCGCGACCCTTGAGGTAGTCGAGCAGGCGGCGACGCTGTCCCACCAGGATCAGAAGACCGCGGCGGGAATGAAAGTCCTTCTTGTGGGTGCCGAGATGGTCCGTGAGGTTCCGGATCCGCTCGCTGAGGATCGCGACTTGCACCTCCGGCGAGCCCGTATCCGCATTACCGGTCGCGTATTCGCGAATCAATTCCTGCTTCCGTTCTGCTGTGATCGACATCTGCGATATCTCCGACGATCTGATTGATCAGGCGCACCGGATGGATCTGACGGCCTTCTAGCCGGGTGAGGGCTATCAGCTTGCCGCCGGCCATGGCGCATAGCATGCTGCCGTCGTCCAGGCTCGTGATGGTTTCGCGATCCTTGGTGCGGAGCACCGCCACCGGCTGCCCGCGCCTGATGCGGGCTGCCTCGCTTTCGGTCAGGGCCAGCGCCGGGATGTCGTCCAGCGCGGTCTCGACCGGCAAGAGGCGTTCGAATGCGGCCGAACTATGCCCGAGAGCGTCGAGCTTTTCCAGCGGAATCGCATCCTCCTCGCGGAAGGGCCCGACGGCCAGCCGGCGCAGCTTGGCGATGTGGCCGACGGTGCCGAGCGCCGCCGCCAGGTCGCGGGCCAACGAGCGCATGTAGACGCCCTTTCCCGAGACCACCTCGAACTCGGCATGGTCGCGGTCGACGATGCGCAACAGCCGGATCTCCTCGACCCAGCCGGACCGGGCCTTGAGCTCGGGCGGCTCGTCCGCGCGGGCCAAGGCGTAGGCGCGTCTGCCGGCCACCTTGACCGCCGAGAAGACGGGGGGCACCTGCATGATCTCGCCGCTGAACCTCGGCAGCACCGCCTCGATCTCCGCCCGCCCGGGGCGCACCGCGCTGGTCGCCGTGACCTCGCCGTCGGCGTCGTCGGTGTTGCGGGCCTCGCCCCAGCGCACGGTGAAGCGATAGACCTTCAGGCCCTCCATGACGTGGGCCACGGTCTTGGTCGCCTCGCCAAAGGCCAGCGGCAGGATGCCGGTGGCCAGGGGATCGAGGGTGCCGGCGTGTCCCACCTTGGCCGCGCCGGTGAGCCGGCGCAGCCGCGTGACCACGTCGTTGGAGGTGATCCCGCCGGGCTTGTCGACGACCAGCCAGCCGTGCACGGGCCGGCCCTTGCGCCTACGTCCCATCGCCGTCCTCGGGCAGGTCCTCGGCCGGCGCCGTCTCATGCGACGTGGCGGCGCGAAGCAGGCTGTCGATGCGGTCGGCGCGGTCGAACGAGGTGTCCGCCTCGAAGCTGAGCGCCGGGGTGAACCTGAGCACGACTTCCCGGGCGATCTGCCCGCGCAGATAGGGCCCGGCCCGGCGCAGCGCCCCGACCATCGCCTCGGTGTCCGCGGGCGTCTTCGCCCCGCCCAGGGGCAGCACGTAGACGGTGGCGTTGCGCAGATCGGGGCTGGCGCGCACCTCGGTCACGGTGATCGAGAGATCGCGCAGCTCGGGGTCACGCAGATCGCCCCGGGCGAGCACGGCGGCGAGCGCGTGCCGCAACTCCTCGCCGACGCGCAGCTGCCGCTTGCTCTGGGGCTTCCCGCGTTGTCTCGTCATTCGGTTTTCGCCGGGGCCGGACCAGGTAGGCGCGGCCGGCGCGAAGCCGCCTGGCCGACGGACGTCAGAGGGATCGCGCGACCTCCTCGACCTCGAAGCACTCGACGACGTCGCCTTGCTTGATGTCGCCGTAGTTCTCGAAGGCCATGCCGCACTCGTATCCTTCCTTGACCTCCTTGACCTCGTCCTTGAAGCGCTTGAGGCTGGACAGGTTGCCCTCGTGGACGACCACGTCGTCGCGCAGGATCCGCACCCCGGCGCCGCGCTTGACCAGGCCCTGCGTCACCATGCAGCCGGCCACCTTGCCGACCTTGGTGATGTTGAAGACCTCGCGGATCTCCGCGTAGCCCAGGAAGTTCTCGCGCACCGTCGGCGACAGCATGCCGGAGAGCAGCGCCCTGATGTCGTCGACGATGTTGTAAATGATCGAGTAATAGCGGATCTCGATGCCGCTTTGGCCGGCCAGCTCCCTGGCCTGCGGGTTGGCGCGGACGTTGAAGCCGACGACCATGGCCTCGGACGCTTTGGCCAGCGCCACGTCGGACTCGTTGATGCCGCCGACTCCGGTGTGCAGGAAGCGGATCGAAACCTCGTCCGTGGCCATTTTCTGCGCCGCGCCGACGATCGCCTCGACCGAGCCCTGGACGTCGGCCTTGACCACGAGCGGCAGCTCCTTCTTCGCGCCCTCGGCGATCTCGGTCCAGATCTGGTCGATGTTGCCGCGGGCGCCGGCCGCGTCGGCGGCCTTCTTGAGCTGACGCATGCGGAACGCGGTGATCTCGCGGGCCCGCGCCTCGCTTTCCACCACGGCGAAATCGTCGCCCGCCTGCGGCGTGCCGTTGAAGCCCAACACCTCGACCGGCACCGAGGGCCCCGCCTGTTCGACCTGGCGGCCGTGGTCGTCGACCAGCGCCCGCACCTTGCCCCATTCAGCGCCAGCGATGAAGATATCGCCGACCCGGAGCGTGCCGCGCTGGACCAGCACCGTGGCCATCGGGCCGCGGCCGCGCTCGAGCTTGGCCTCGACGACGACGCCCTGGCCGGGACGGCCCGGATTGGCCTTGAGCTCGAGCACCTCCGCCTGCAGCAGGATGACCTCCTCGAGCTTGTCGAGGTTGGTCTTCTCCTTGGCCGAGACGTCGACGCAGATGACCTCGCCGCCCATCTCCTCGGGCACCACCTCGTGCTGCAGCAGCTCGGTGCGGACCCGCTTGGGGTCGGCGTCGGGCTTGTCGATCTTGTTGACGGCGACGACGATCGGCACCGCGGCCGCCCGGGCGTGGTTGATGGCCTCCACGGTCTGAGGCTGGACGCCGTCGTCTGCGGCCACCACCAGGACGATGATGTCCGTGGCCTTGGCGCCGCGCGCCCGCATCGCCGTGAACGCCTCGTGGCCGGGGGTGTCGAGAAAGGTGATGCGGTCGCCGGAGCTCAATGTCACCTGATAGGCGCCGATGTGCTGGGTGATGCCGCCGGCCTCGCGCGTGGCCACGTCGGTCTCGCGCAGGGCATCGAGCAGCGAGGTCTTGCCGTGATCGACATGGCCCATGACGGTGACGACCGGGGGCCGCGCCTCGAGCGCCTCGTCCGTGTCCGGCTCGCCGGATATGCCGATCTCCACGTCGGCCTCGGCGGTGCGCTTGACGTTGTGGCCGAACTCGGTGACCACCAGCTCCGCCGTGTCGGCGTCGATAGTCTGATTGATGGTGGCCATGACCCCCATGTTCATCAGCGTCTTGATGACGTCGGCGCCGCGCTCGGCCATGCGGTTGCCCAGCTCCTGGACGGTGATGTGCTCGGGCACGACGACGTCGCGGATCACCTTCTTGGTCTCCTTGAGCGCTTCGCGGGCCTGCTGCTTCTCGCGCTCGCGGGCGCGCCGCACGGCAGCGAGGCTGCGCATGCGCTCGCCGCCGTCGTCGCTCAGCGCCTCGACGACGGTCATCTTGCCGGCGCGGCGGCGCGGCTCGGTGCGTTTGGGTGCGGCCGGCACTCGGCGCAGGTCGGCGCGGCCACGGCGGCCACGGCGGCCCTCCTCGGCGGGCTCTTCCCGCTTGGACTTGAGATCCGGCGTCGCTGCGGCGGGCCGAGCCGGCGTCGCCGCAGCGCCCTGCCCCTCGGTGACCTTGAGGCCGATCTCCTTGGCCGCCAGGCGGCGGGCCTCCTCGTCCTCGAGTTGGCGGCTGTCGGCTTCCGGCGCTTCCTCGGCCAGCGCCGCCGGCGCCTCCTCGGGCTCGGCCTCGGGCTCGGGCTCGGGCGCCGTCTCGAGGACGCCCAAGATCTCCTCGCCGGTCTCACCGACCGCGGTCTTGAGCGCACGCTGGCGCGCGGCGCGCTCCTCCGCCGTCAGATCGCTGGTCTCGGCGGCGCCGCCGCCGGCCTCGGCCGCGGCCAGCTCGTCGAGGCGCTCGGCCCGCGGGCCCTGCTTCACCTCGGTCATGCGGCCGCCTTCGCCGCGGGCGTAGGTGCGCTTCTTCTTGACCTCCACGGTGACGGTCTTCGAGCGGCCGTGGGAGAAGCTCTGCCGCACCTGGCCCGTCTCGACCGTCTTGTTTAGCTCAAGCCGGCCCGGCCTGGAGAGCCGCAGGGACTTCTTGCGGTCTTGCTCTTTGGTCTCTGTCATTCTCCGTCCTCACGCTTTCGGCCCTTGCCGGCTGTGTGCGCTGCCGTCTCCGCCGAACCGCCGTCGCTGTAACCGCGGAAGCCTTCGAGCCGCAGAGTCTCGCGGCGCAGGCAATCGGCAAGCCGCCCCGGCGCGACGGCCACGTGAACCGCCATCTGGCGCCCGAGCGCAGCGCCCAGCTCGCCGGCCGCGAACAGCCGTATCACCGGCAGCTCGGGACGCATGCCGTGGAGCTTGCCGGCGCCGTCCTGGGCGCCGTCGCTGGCCGTGAGCAGCACCGCCACCTTGTCCCGGCGCAGCCAATCGCGGACGCTCTGAAAGCCGCTCGCCGCGACGCCGGCCCGCCGGGCCAGTCCGAGGTAGCGCAGACACCGGCGCGCAAGCAGATCTTCGACCCGCTCGGAAAGATCGTCCGGCGTCCGCACCGCCGCCCGCGCCGCGCGCGCGAAGCGCTTCCCGGTTCGGGCAGACTCCACTATATCGCGGCGGGCGGTCAACCACAAACCACGGCCCGGCAGCTCGCCCTCCACGTCCGGCACCACGACGTTGTCGGGGCCAATGACGAAGCGCAGCATGCGCTCGCTGGGCAGCCGCTCGCCGGTGACGAGGCAGCGCCGCGTAGGCGGGCGGCGGTCCCGCGCGCCACCGGACCCGGGCCGCGGAGCGGCCCGGTCGATCGTGCTCCGGGTGGTCGCTGCCATCACGCCTGGCGCCTCCACAGCCGCCTAACCGTCGTCCGTGGGCGTCGGTTCCGCGGGCTTCTCCGCGGCGCTCGCCGCCTCGGCTTCGGCGGCTTCCTCGGCCGCGGGCTCTTCCTCGGCGGCCGCCGCTTCGGCCGGCGGCTCCTCGCCCTCGAACCAGTGCGCCCGCGCCGCCATGATGATGTCGTTGGCCTCCTGCTCGGTCATGCCGCTGGCCAGATGCAGGCGGCGCAACTCGTCGCTCGGCAGCTCGGCCACATCGTCCACCGACTTGAGCTCGATCGCATCCTGGTTGGCGGCGCCCAGGATGGCGCGAAACTCGTCGCTCGACAGGTCGGCGAGGTCGTCGAGCGTGCGGATCCCGGCCTCGCCGATCGTCACCATCACGCCCGGGGTGACGCCGTCGATCTCACCCAGCGTGTCGTCGACGCCCAGCTCCTTGCGCCGCTCGGTCAGCAACGCATCCCGCTCGGCGAGATAGGTGCGGGCGCGCTCACGCAGCTCGCCGGCCACGCCCTCGTCGAAGCCCTCGATCTCGGCCAGGTCGTCGAGCGGCACAAAAGCCACCTCCTCGACCGAGGAGAAGCCTTCCGTCACCAGTAGGTGGGCGATGACGTCGTCGATGTCCAACGCCTCGATGAAGAGCTGGGAGCGCAGCCGGAACTCCTCGGTCCGCCGCTCCGATTCCTCGCTCTCGGTGAGGATGTCGATGTCCCAGCCGGAGAGCTGGGCGGCGAGCCGGACGTTCTGCCCGCGGCGGCCGATGGCGAGGCTGAGCTGTTCGTCGGGGACGATCACCTCGAGGCTGCCGGACTCCTCGTCGAGCACGACCTTGACCACTTCGGCCGGCGCCAGCGCGTTGACCACGAAGGTGGCCGGGTCGGGCGACCAGGGGATGATGTCGATCTTCTCGCCCTGCAGCTCGCTGACCACCGCCTGCACCCGCGAGCCGCGCATGCCGACGCAGGCCCCGACCGGATCTATGCTAGAGTCGTTGGAGACGACGGCGATCTTGGCGCGCGAGCCCGGATCGCGGGCCACCGCGCGAATCTCGATGATGCCGTCATAGATCTCGGGCACCTCCTGGGCGAACAGCTTGGCCATGAACTCGGGGCGGGTGCGCGAGAGGAAGATCTGCGGCCCGCGCAGCTCTTCGCGGACGTCGTAGATATAGGCGCGCACCCGGTCGCCGGCCCGGAACATCTCGCGCGGGATCAGCTCCTCCCGGCGCAGGATGGCCTCTGCCCGGCCGAGGTCGACCATGACGTTGCCGAACTCGACGCGCTTGACCAGCCCGTTGACGATCTCGCTGACGCGGTCCTTGTACTCCCGGAACTGCCGCTGGCGCTCCGCCTCGCGCACCTTCTGGACGATGACCTGCTTGGCGGTCTGGGCGGCGATGCGGCCGAAGTCGATGGGCGGCAGCGGATCGATGAGGAACTCGCCGAGTTCGGCATCGGGCTTCTCCTCCCGCGCCGCCTCGGGCGAGATCTGGGTGGCCTCGTTCTCGATGGGCTCCGCCACCTCGCGGTAGCGGAAGAGGTGGATTTCGCCGGTCTTGCGGTCGATCTCGGCGCGGATGTCGAGCTCGTGACCGTATTTCGACCGTCCAGCCTTCTGGATCGCCTGCTCCATGGCCTCGAGCACCTCCTCGCGGTCGATGCCCTTCTCGCGGGCCACGGCGTCGGCCACCTGCAGCAGCTCGAGGCGCGGATAGAGCCCCGTCGCTTCCGTGTCCGTGATACTCGTTACTGCCATCGTCCCTACCTCAGGCCCTGCCGGTGAACAGGTTCTCGGGCATCACCAGCTTCGCCTTCTCAATGGTTTCAAAAGCAAGCGCCGCTTCGCCGCCGTCGGCCAGCGCCAGGCGGACCTTGTCGCCGTTCATCCCCAGCAGCCGGCCGCGAAAACGCCTGCGTCCGTCTATGGGCACCGTCGTTTTCACGGTCGCCTCGCTGCCCGCGAAACGCTCGAAGTCCTTGCGCTTGACCAGCGGCCGGTCGATTCCGGGAGAGCTGACCTCGAGATCGTAGGCGCCTTCCAACGGATCTTCCACGTCGAGCAGCGCCGAGATCGCGCGGCTGATCTCGGCGCAATCGTCGACGGTCATCGATCGGTCGTCGCCGCGCTCGGCCATCACCTGCAGCACCGGCTTGCCGCCGCCCATGAGCCGCACCCGCACGAGCTCATAGCCGAGCGCCTCGAGCGAGGGCTCGATCATCTCCGCGATGCGCTCCGTTGCCGTGCTTGGCAAAAGTCTCTCCTAATGCTCCAGCCGATCGACGGCAAATAAAAAGGCGGGCACCGGGCCCACCCTTTCAATGGTCGTCGGTCCAGTCGACCGGGACCGCCACCAATCGGGATGTTTTTTTTGAATATAACGATTTAGCCGCGGTCTTCAAGGGCGTTCAGCCGCATTGCCGCCTCATTCTACCCGGCGAGGACGCCGGCGGAAACGGAGATAGACGCAGCGGCGCCCCTCGGCCAGCGCCTTGGACTCATAGCGGCTCGCCGGCCAGTCCGCCGGGCGCCGGCGCCAGTCCTCGGGGCCCCGCGCCAGCCAGTCGAAGCGGCCATCGGCCAGCACCCGCTCGAGCATCCAGCGCACGTAGCCCATGTCGTCGCTGGCCAGGCGAAGCTCGGCACCGTCCGCCATCACCCGCGCCAGCGCCCGCAGGTTGTCGGCCGAGACGAACCGGCGCTTGTAATGGCGGGTCTTCGGCCAGGGGTCCGGGAAAAGCACGAAGACACGCGCGATGCAGGCGTCGGCCAAGGCGTCGAGCAGCGGCCCGGCGACCTCGGGATGGATGCGGACGTTGTCGAGACCCGCGGCCTCGACCCGGGCCAGCAGGCTGGCGACGCCGTTGACATAAGGCTCGCAGCCGATCAGCCCGACGCCGGGATGGGCGGCCGCCTGCGCGGCGAGGTGCTCGCCGGCGCCGAAGCCCACTTCGAGCCAGACCTCGGCGACGGGGGCGGCGAACAGCCGTCGGGGTTCGAGCCGCCCGGCCTCGGCCCCCGCCGGCCCGCCGAGCGGCACCCGCAGCGCCGGCAGCAGCGTCGCCAGCAGCCGCTGCCGTCCGGGCCGAAGCCTGCGGCCGCGCCGGCGGCCGTAGAAGGCGCTCCGGCCGTCGCCGTCGCCATCGCCGCCGTTGTTGCCAGGAAGTCCCATGACCAAGGCATGAGAGGGGATGGGACGAGTCGCCAAAGGACGCCGCGCGCCCGCGCGGGCGGGCTCAGCCGCCGTTGACGGCGGCCCTCAGGTCGTCCGCCAGGTCGACGCGCTCCCAGGAGAAGCCGCCGTCGGGCTCGGGCTCGCGGCCGAAATGGCCATAGGCGGCGGTGCGGGCGAAGATCGGGCGGTTGAGCTTGAGATGCTCGCGAATGCCGCGTGGGCTGAGATCCATGAGCTGCCAGATCGCGGTTTCCAGCATTTCCTCCGGCACCGCGCCGGTGCCAAAGGTGTCGACGTAGAGCGACAGCGGCTTGGACACGCCGATGGCGTAAGCGAGCTGGATGGTGCAGCGGTCGGCCAAGCCGGCCGCGACGACGTTCTTGGCGAGGTAGCGAGCGGCGTAGGCGGCCGAGCGATCGACCTTGGTCGGGTCCTTGCCGGAGAAGGCGCCGCCGCCGTGGGGCGCCGAGCCGCCATAGGTGTCGACGATGATCTTGCGGCCGGTAACCCCGGCATCGCCGTCGGGGCCGCCGATGACGAAGCGGCCCGTGGGATTGACGTAGAATTCCTCGTCCGGGCACATCCAGCCCTCGGGCAGGACATTCTGGACGTGGGTGCGGACGATCTCCCGCACGTCGTCCTGGCTGATGTCCTCGCGATGCTGGGTCGAGACCACCACCGAGGTGGCGCGCACCGGCATGTAGTTCTCGTACTGCAGGGTGACCTGGCTCTTGGCGTCGGGCAGCAGCGCCGGCTCCGAGCCGGAATGGCGCGCATCCGCCAGGGAGCGCAGGATCGAGTGCGAGAAGTGGATGGGGGCCGGCATCAGAGCCTCGGTCTCGCGGCAGGCGAAGCCGAACATGATGCCCTGGTCGCCGGCGCCTTCGTCTTTGTTTCCGGCGGCGTCCACGCCCTGGGCGATGTCGGCCGACTGTTCGTGGACATAGACCGCCACCTTGGCGCGCTTCCAGTGGAAGCCCTTCTGCTCGTAGCCGATTTTCTTGACGCAGTCCCGCGCGATCTCCTCCATCACGCCCTTGTCGATCGAGGAGGGACCGCGGACCTCGCCGGCCAGGACGATGCGATTGGTGGTGACCATGGTCTCGCAGGCCACGCGGGAATGGGGGTCGGCGGTGAGGAAGGCGTCGACGATGGCGTCCGATATGCGGTCGCAGACCTTGTCCGGGTGTCCCTCGGAGACCGACTCGCTGGTGAACAAATAGTTGGATCTGGCCACGTCGGCGCCCTCCCGTTGCTGCGATTCCTGATCTCGAACCAGATGGCTCGCGGTTACGGGCTCGTCATCGCGGATTCCGAGCGGGACGCCGAGGCAGGCGCCGTCTCGGCGCACGGGGCTGCTCGCTGCGGCCCGCTTCGGCAGGCACTATTCGCAGCCTTTGACTTTGGCGTCAAGAGCGTTGGCGGCGGATGTCCGCGCCCCCGTCCCGCTGCCCAAGAGGCGCAGGACTTGGCGAATTGGGCAGCGTTTTGGGACGCGGCTGGACGCGGCTCCGCCGAGGCGGGAATCGCCTTAAGGGGACGACACCGAGCTTTCGGTCCTGCCGGACTTCGCCAACGCCTTGGCCAGTTCGAAGACGCGCTTGCGCACCTTCGGATCGATGATCTTGTAATAGGCGCGGACGAGTTCCAGCGTCTCGCGCTTGGCCATGGGATCGTGATCGTAGGACTCGACCGCTCCTTCCGCCAATCCCTGCGCGGGGCGGCCGCCGGTCTCGGCGACCGCCGTCGGCATATCGTCGAAGAAGAAGGAAACCGGTACGTCCAGCACCCGGCTCAGCTCGAACAGGCGGCTGGCCCCGATGCGGTTGGCACCGCGCTCGTATTTCTGCACCTGCTGGAAGGTCAGCCCGATGGCCTTACCGAGCTTCTCTTGGCTCATTCCAAGCATCGTCCGACGCAGGCGGACGCGGCTACCAACATGAACATCGACCGGCCGCGGCTTACCATCCGGTGTACCTTTGCGACCTCGACGAACTACGGGAGAATCAGAGAGCATGATCTAACAGCCATTCCACTAGTTAATCCGCATCTGGCACGGCATTCTCGGCACGAACGCGGCGCGCGAAGATATGGCATCATACCACCTTGATTCCGGGAACCCAAATTATCTGTACACGGGCAATCTCAACATCCCGAAACACATGGTACGGGCCGCTCGGCGCGTGCAGGCAGGCGGAAGCTATAACTTTAACGGGAAGGCGTGACAAGTTAATCTAGAAGTATAACACTTTCTCTTGAAATTATATAATCCTTGCGGGCAGGACGACAATACGAGTCGTAAGATAATACGCATGACTTACGACTTTAGGGTCGGTGCGAGGTGAGACCGCCCAATACGCCGGTGAGGAATACCAGAATGGCCGGTATGCCGACGCCGAACCGGGCGTAGATCGTCAGCTCCGGTGTGGGAGACGGCAGCGGTGCGTCGATCACGCCTTCTTCGCCGAGGTCGAGCATGGCATTGGTGCGGCCGTAGGCGTCGAGCACCGCCGAGATGCCGGTATTGGCGGCTCGGACCAGCGGCAGTCCTTCCTCCACCGCGCGCATGCGGGCACTGGCAAAGTGCTGGTACGGTCCCGAGCTGCGCCCGAACCAGGCATCGTTGGTGACGTTGAGCAGCCAGCCGGGCCGGGCGCCGTCGGCGACCACGGCGCCGGAGAAGATCACCTCGTAGCAGATCAACGGGCTGACCCGCGGCAGGCCGGGCAAGGTCAACGTCCTGGGTCCCGGACCGGCGGAGAAATCGACGTCGCCGGGGGCCAACTTGTCGAGCCCCAACGGCGCCAGCAGCCAGCGGAACGGCAGATATTCGCCGAACGGCACCAGGTGGTGCTTGTCGTAAGTGTCGATGATGACGCCGGCGCGGTCGATGGCCTGGAGGCTGTTCCAGACGCGTATCGGCTGTTCGGGATTGGCCGTCGTCCGCGGTGCGCCGGTGATCACCAGCCCGCCGCGCGGGGCCACCGCGGCGATGGCGAAGCGGCGCTCGGGCTCGCGCTCGAGGAAGAACGGCGCGGCCGTCTCGGGCCAGATGACGTGGGTCACCTTCTCGTGGCCCGGACCCACCGAGAGCTGCAGCTGGCGCCGGAAGTTTGCCTCGCGCACCTCGCTGCGCCATTTCTGGTCCTGGGGCACGTTGGGCTGCACGATCCGCAGCGTCACCCCCGCGACGTGCGCATCCGCCACCGAGGCGAGCCGCAGATTGCCGAACAGCCAGACCGCCGCGAGCGCCGCCAAGGCGCCGAGCAGCACGGGCCAGCGCCGGGGCCGGACCCCGGGATTGCCCTCGTCCGCGGGATCCGTGAGCGCCGCCGGAATGGCCGCGATCGTTACCGTGATCAGCCCGAGCCCCAGCACGCCGGTAAGCGAAGCGATCTGGATCATCTCGTCACTGAAGCTCCAGACCGTGCCGATCAGGTTCCAGGGAAATCCCGTGAACATCATGCCGCGCAGCCACTCCACCAAGGTCCAGCTGGCGCCGAAGGCGAAGATGCGGCCGAGGCCGGAGGCGCGGCTGGCCTTGGTCAAGGCCGCCGCCGCCGCCGGGAACAGCGCCTGCAGTCCGGAAAGCCCGAGCACGGCGAAGGGGATCATCCAGCCGAAGCGCTCGGCGTCGGTCAGGAGAGCGACGGAGATCCAATAGGTGCCGAAGACGAAATGGCCGAGGCCGAACCACCAGCCGGCCAGCGCGGCCCGGCGCCAATCCCGGCTGCCGTCGATCAGCCAGACCAATCCGACGAAGGCCGGAACCAGGAGGGGCACCATGTAGACCGGCGGCAGCGCGCCGGCGGCGGTGACCCCCAGCAGCAGCGCCAGCAGATAGCGCCGCCAGCCGGGCAGGGCGATGATGCTCTCGCCCGAGCGACGGATGAAGGCGGTGCTCGCGGCGATCACGGTGACGGCGCCCGGGGCGTCCCTTGGCGGACCCGCAGGCGCTTGATCTTGCGCGGATCCGCCTCGATGACTTCGAACTCGAGGCCGGAGGGATGGCGAATGAGCTCGCCGCGCGCCGGGACGCGGCCGGCCAGCGCGAAGACCAGGCCGCCGAGGGTATCGATGTCCTCCCGCTCCTCTTCCGTCAGGATGCCGCCGAAGCGCGCCTCGAACTCCTCGATCGTGGCCCTGGCATCGG
>Ga0307428_1001354_pt1 | contig 12581 bp, 11 predicted proteins | sample SalMarWE160240MG_FD_202161 | JGI IMG/M metagenome (GOLD analysis project Ga0307428, IMG submission 202161) | Salt marsh sediment microbial communities from the Plum Island Ecosystem LTER, Massachusetts, United States - WE1603-240 | ecosystem: Environmental > Aquatic > Marine > Intertidal zone >...
AGACATAATTTAGAACCTCTTTTCTTAAAATTTAGTTCTAGATTACATCTTTTTTATTTCTTTTGTTAGTGCACTTTTGAAATGTAAATCATCAAGAAAAGAGTGCACTTTTGATTTGTAGATGACACTAAATAAATATTCCTTGACAAAGAGCTTAACCTATAAGTATAATTAAATAAAGTTAAAATTGAGAATTTTAGTAATTTCATTAAAACTATCTCGGTATTTGTCTAAATGGCAAAATGCTTTCACGGGGGTACTAATTATGAATAAAGAAAATGGAAATGTTACTTTTCAAAAAAGTGTCGACAAATTTTTAATCCAGCATCGAAGTATCCTTGACCTTATGACTAAATATCAAGAATCTAATGCCCGAGTAAACCGAGCAATTGCTAAAGCGGTTACCCAATGCGGTTGTATAAAAATTAAAGCAAAGAAACAAATCATTCCTTCTAATACAAAATTAACGGAAATCTATAAATTTATGGATACCCATATAGAAGGCTCATTATGTAATAATTGTAAAGAAATTATCGAAACAGAATTAGGTTCCAGTCTTTTTTACGCCACCGCAATATGTAACATATTAAATTTAGATTTTGATGAAATAATTAAAAAAGAAGAAGAAAGAATCTCTACTTTAGGTATTTATAATCTTACCTAATTGGTTAACCAATTAGGTAATTAACCTATTGACCAATTTACCGATTCACCAATTAATTAATTGACCGATTAGATTGGTCTACCAGTCACCCGGTCTTCCGGTCTACTTAGCCGTTAATATTTGATCTATTCTTTTCTCTTCTTCACGCTACCCGCTATCCAATCTTTTGATTTCTGATTCCTATCTTATTATCTCTTTGCTATATACTACATACTATATACTAATTTAGCTCTTCTTTTCTTCACGCGATACTCGATACGTAATACTCGATACGATTTTAATTAAGAGCAAGATCTATAGCTTCTTGAACAGTCTTTACTCCTATAATTTCTAAACCTTTTTTTGATGAAAAATTGCTTAAACTCTTTAAATTACTTTTTGGAATAATACATCTTCTAAAGCCCATTTTAGATATTTCCTGTATCCGTTTTTCTACTTGACTCACCATCCTGACTTCTCCAGCCAGCCCTACTTCTCCAAATATAACTGTAGCAGGATCAATCGGCACATCCTTAAAGCTTGAAGCTACAGCCATAATAATAGCCAAATCTAACGCAGGTTCTAATACTTTTATTCCACCAGCAATATTTACATGAACATCTTGAGAGTGTAAGGAATATCCCACTCTTTTTTCGAGAACCGCCAGGATAAGTAAAACACGATTATAGTCTACGCCAGTAGTCATTCTTCGAGGTATACTCAGGTTGCTATAACTCACCAGGGCTTGCATCTCTACCAATAATGGCCTGCTGCCTTCAAAGGTAGCTGCCACCACTGAACCAGAAACATGAGAAGGTTTTTCTGAAAGAAGTAACTCAGAAGGATTTAATACCTCTACTAAGCCTTTTTCTCCCATTTTAAATATTCCCAATTCATTGGTAGAACCAAATCTATTCTTTGTAGAGCGAAGTATCCGGTAAATATTGTATTTTTCACCCTCCAGATAGAGAACAGTGTCTACAATATGTTCAAGAACTTTAGGCCCTGCTAGTATCCCTCCTTTAGTTACATGTCCAATAATAAAGACAGAAATTTCTTTACTTTTAGCTAAACGCATTAATTGAGCAGTACATTCTCTTACCTGACTAATACTTCCCGGTGAGGAACTAATCTCGTAATCGTTAATAGTTTGAATGGAATCTACAATAACTACTTTTGGTTTAATTTTACTAATATGTTTTTTTATAACTTCTATATCGGTTTCAGAAACTAAAAAAAGCTTTTCCGCAAGAACACCTAATCGGGTAGCTCTTAATTTAATCTGATAAAGTGATTCCTCTGCAGAAATATATAAGATTACCCCACAGTTGCTGCTCAAGGAATTAGCTATTTGTAAAAGAAGGGTAGATTTTCCAATACCCGGCTCTCCCCCAACTAAAATTAGGGAACCAGGAACAATCCCCCCACCTAATACTCTATCAAACTCCGAAATTTCTGTTTTATATCTCGATTTACTTTCTTCAATCTCAATTTTACTAATGGGCAAAGGTATAGAATGCCCTTCGGGATGAAGAGAATATTTCTTCTCTTCTTTAAGCACTTCTTCAATTAAGGTATTCCATCCATCGCAATCGGGGCAGCGCCCTAACCATCGTGAAGATTCATAGCCGCATTGCTGGCACCGAAAAATAGCTTTTTTCTCTTTGCTCATTTTAACTCCTTTATTTTAATCTGATTACTTCTTCTTTTTGGAAAATATTATTTTCCCGCCTTTTGTCTTAATTAATATACAATCCCCTTCTTTAAACTCACCAGCTAATAACTTTTCAGAAATAGGATTTTCTATCATCCTTTCAATGGTCCGCCTTAAAGGACGAGCTCCAAAGTTTGGATCATAACCCTCTTTAGCCAATAATTCTTTAACTTCCTCTGTTGTTTTCAGATCAATCTTTTGCTCCTCTAATAATTTTTTTACTTCATTGTTTATTATTAAACTGGCTATTTTTTTAATTTCCTCCTTAGTAAGGGATTTAAAGACTATTACCTCATCAATTCGATTTAAAAATTCCGGTCGAAAGGTTTTATCTAACTCTCCCATTACTCTATTTTTTATATCTTTATAGGAAATCTCTTCAGGTTCATTAGCCCCCCGAAATCCTAAAGTGGCTCCTTTTTTAATCAGGGTAGCCCCAACATTGGAAGTCATAATAATAACTGTATTTTTAAAATCTACTACTCTTCCCTGGGAATCGGTCAATCTACCATCTTCAAAGATCTGCAGTAAAATATTAAAGACATCAGGGTGTGCTTTTTCTATTTCATCTAACAATACTACCGAATAAGGTTTTCTCCTTACTTTTTCAGTCAATTGACCTCCTTCCTCATATCCCACATAACCGGGAGGTGCTCCGATTAATCGGGAAACAGCAAATTTTTCCATATATTCAGACATATCTAAACTAATTAGAGCATTTTCATCACCAAAAAGAAATTCAGCTAAAGTACGGGCTAATTCTGTTTTGCCTACTCCTGTAGGCCCCAAAAATATAAAAGAACCAATGGGACGTTTGGGGCTTTTCATCCCAGCTCGAGCTCTTCTTATAGCTTTAGAAATAGATATTATTGCTTCATCCTGTCCAATTATCCTTTTATGTAATTCCTCCTCCATTCTAAGTAGTTTTTGTGCCTCTTCCTCTTTAAGAGAAAAAATTGGAATCCCTGTCCAGCTGGAAACAATTTCTGCAATATCTTCTTCTGTAACTCCCACTTTATTAACCCTTCTCCTAGTCTCCCATTTTTCTTTCATCTTTTGGAGTTCAGCTTCTAATTTTTTTTCTTTATCCCTTGATTGAGCCGCTTTCTCAAATTCCTGCAACTTTACTGCGGATTCCTTTTCCTTCCTTATTTTGCTTAATTTAATTTCTACTTCTTTCATATCAGGTGGGGAAACGGTGTTTTGTAATTTAATCCTGGAAGCCGCTTCGTCTACCAGATCGATAGCTTTATCCGGTAAAAATCTACCTGAAACATAACGAGCTGATAAATGAGCTGCTGCCTCTAGGGCTTCATCGGTAATTTTTATCTTGTGATGGGCTTCATACTTGTCTCTAAGTCCTTGTAATATTTTAACAGTTTCTTCTATAGAGGGTTCGGAAATATAAATTGGTTGAAACCTACGCTCTAAAGCAGCATCTTTTTCAATATATTTGCGGTATTCATCGGCAGTAGTTGCCCCAATAACTTGAAGCTCTCCCCTTGCTAAAGCAGGCTTTAATATATTAGAAGCATCTATTGCCCCTTCAGCTGCTCCCGCACCTACCAGGGTATGGATTTCATCAATAAATAATATAACATCATTTGATTCCTGAACTTCTTTGACAATCTTCTTTAATCTCTTCTCAAATTCACCTCGGTATTTAGTGCCAGCAACAATTAAAGCCAAGTCGAGGCAGATAATTTTTTTTTCTTTTAACATCTCAGGAACATCATTATTAGTTATCTTTTGAGCCAAACCTTCCACAATAGCCGTCTTTCCTACCCCGGCTTCTCCTATTATGCAGGGATTATTTTTCTTTCTTCTACTTAAAATTTGTATCACTCTTTGAATTTCCGTACTCCTGCCAATAACCGGATCTAATTTATCTTCTCGAGCCAACTTAATTAAATCTCTTCCAAATTCATCTAAAGCAGGGGTCTTCGTTATTCTTTTTTCTGTAGCAGATGGAAAACCTTGTGCTCCGCTATCCATTAGAACTTTCATAATCTCCGAATAAACATTATCCATATTAATACTCAAGTCTGCTAAAATTCTAACCGCTACTCCGCTTCCTTCTTTTATTAATCCTAATAATATGTGTTCGGTGCCGATGTAGTTGTTTTTTAATTGACTTGCCTCCTGAGAGGCTAATTCTAAAACTTTTTTCGCTCGAGGAGTAAAAGCAATTTCACCTACTTGCTGATATTCGCCTTTCCCAACTAATCGTTCTACCTCTTCTACTACTTTTTCTACATTCACTCCCAATTGTCTTAAAACCTGGGAGGCAACTCCTTCTTCTTCTTTTATTAAACCAATAAGAATATGTTCGGTCCCTATGTAGTCATGATTTAGGTTTATCGCTTCTTCTTGAGCTATCATTATAGCCCTCTTTGCTTTTTCAGTATATCTTTTAAACATTCTTTATGCACATCCTTTCTCTCGAATGAATAATTTTACTGTTCATGTTTCCTCTAAAATTTTCCAGACTACTCGGTTAGTTAGATAATAATTGACCAATTAGCCAATTCACCAATTAATTTACTCTACCGGTGTTCCGGTCAATTTAGCTATTAATATTCGATCTGTTTTTCTCTCTTCTTCACGAAATACGAAATATTATCTTCTGTTTTCTAATTTCTATCTTCTTCTTTCCCTACTATACGCTACCCCGCTATACGCTAAACGCTATACGCTATACTAACGACTAATGTTGTCTCTAATCAATATTGCCCTTTGCAAATCCCGGCTAAAAGAATCTAAATCTTTGCCTGCCAACATTTGCAAATAAGCAGGTTGTATCAGTAGCATCAATTTATTTAGAGTCCCTAAATTAGGATGGTGAATTATCCCTAACCCTACTCCAAACCTTAATTTAGATAAAAGTTCCATTGCTTCCGCTGAAGATATGATACGGACACTACTCAAGATACCGTAAGCTCTCCAAGCTTGATCTTCCAACTGACTTTTAGAATTAGATAATAATTCTTTCCTTACCTTTTGTTCCTTGCTTATTATCTGTTGATTAACCTTTTCCAAATTGTCAATAATTTCTTCTTCGGAAAGACCTAAAGTAATTTGGTTGGAAACCTGAAATAAATTTCCCATTACTTCGGTTCCTTCTCCATAAAATCCTCTCACTACATAACCAATTTTAGATATGGCTTTCAATATATCATTTATACCGTTTACCATTGCTAGGGCCGGTAGGTGTAACATTATTGAAGCCCTCATCCCGGTTCCTACATTAGTAGGACAAGAAGTTAAATATCCTTCTTTTTCACTAAAGGCATAAATTACCTTTTTTTCAATTTCATTATCAATCTCATTAATAAATTTCCAAATATTATTTAATTGCAACCCTGAAAGTAAATATTGAATTCGAAAATGGTCTTCTTCGTTAACCATTATACTCAATGTCTCTTTTTGATTAAAAACACAACCCCTATAAAGGCGTTTCTCTCTAGCATGATAAATACTAATTAGATGTTTTTCCACTAAAAATTGACTCTCCAGGGGAGTCAATTCATCCAATAAAAGTAAATTAGAATCCTTAAAAAGGGAATCTTTTTCTACAATCTGTCGGCTAAGCTCAAATATATTTTTTAGTTCTGCTTGTTCGGCCCTTGGCGGAAAAGGAATACCTTCTACATTTCGTGCCAATCTAATTCTCGAACTTATCACTATCTCTGATAAAGGGCCTTGCCCGTTAATCCACTCAGCTGAAGATTCTTTTAAATTTTGTAATATTATACTTTTATCTTTATTTTGCATTTTTTTTCTTCAATACTCCTTCAAGCTTCAATATCTCATCCCTTGCCTTTGCTGCCTTCTCGTACTCTTCTTTTAATACAAGTTCTTGCAATTCCTTCTTTAGTTGTTTGATTTTTTTTATTTTATTTAACTTACCCTTGGAGTGTCGCGGTATTTTCCCCACATGTTCACTATTTCCATGCAACCTTCTCAAAAGAGGAGTTAATTGTTCTCTGAAATCGTGATAACACACACTACAGCCCAACTTTCCAGACTGTTTAAACTCATCATATGTTAAATGGCAATTGCTGCACTCTATCTCTTTACCCGGAATAACCCCTTCCTCTTTGTGGTAAAGGTCTATAGCATTTAACAGTCCAGCCAATAGATCATTAATGTCAAACTGGGGAAGAGGGAATATGGAAAATTTATCACTAAAGGCAGCAGCGCAATCTTTGCATAGATGAATCTCTGTTTTTTGCCCTCCGACAATTTTAGTAAAAGTTATAGTAGCTTCTTTTTTCTTGCATATTTGACATAACATTTATATTTAGTTCTCCTCCAATATTTCTTATTATTTTCCACTTACTTAAGTTACATTTAGATTATAATTTATAGTATAAATAATTGTCAATTACTTCACGGCCAACTGATTCAGCAAATAACTTTTTTTGAGTCATTTTCGTTTTTTTCCAGCTCCCGATTGCTGGTTTCAAAATTCTATATTTAAGCACTTCGGTACTTATTTCTTATTTTATAAACTTCAATATCAATTCCATTACTTCATTAATCATATCCTGAGAGATATCATCGGAAGAAACAGATAAATTAAACCATGAATTAACATGATTCTCTAAAATAAGTTTGCTTACTTGATTAAGAGCTGATTTAACCGCTGTCATTTGAATCATAATATCCGAACAAGGTCTTTCTTCAATAATCATTCCCTGGATACCCCTGATTTGACCTTCTATCCTTTTTAATCGACTTAATATTTTTATTTTTTCCAATTGATTAAAGTATGAATCATTCATAATGGTGACAATTTATCCTATATTTATTTTATACCCTACGGGGGTATATAAATAATATATCCAAATATCCGAATTGTCAAGCTCTCCCGTATATCGTATATCGTATCACGTACATTAGCGTAGAGCGTATAGCGTTTAGCGTATATTAAGGAAAGAAGAAGACAGAATTCAGAATGAAAAAACAGAAATGTCATTGCGAGGAATGAAGTGACGAAGCAATCTCAACTTGAGATTGCCACACCCGCTTAGAAAATTATCAAAAACAATACGGGGCGGATAAATCCGCCCCCTACAATACATAACATAGAGTTTTGAATTATGGTTTTTCGCTTTTAATTTTAATTTTTTAGTTTATTGTATAACGAAAACTGTAAATTCTATTTGAAACTAACGACTAATATGTTTTGTATTTTTCTTACACTTATTACCCGCACCTATACGCTAAACGCTGTACGCTCCACGCTAGGTTTATTCACTAACGACTAATTAACTGGCTAACTAAATAGTAGCATGATATAATAATTTAGAAATAATTTTTTAGTTAATTTACAATTATATGATGAAAATAAATTAAGAAAGAAAAGCTAAATATTCTAAGAATAAGTTTGATATGGAAAAATGAAGGAAAGTAATAATATAGAAGAAAAAGAAATAAAATTTTTAGCTGACAGAATGTTGGGTAAATTAGTTAAATGGCTGCGTATTTTAGGCTACGATACCGCCTATCCTTCCTTCGATAATGATTTATCTCTCATCCTAACTGCTCGGCAAGAAGGCAGAATATTGCTCACCAGAGACGCTAATCTAATTAAAAGACGAAACATCTGTGATTTCTTGTTTATTAAAAGCGACCACTGGGAAGAACAGTTGGCAGGGATCATAAAGGGATTAAAATTGAAAATTGATCTTAATTCAAAAATATTTTCTCGTTGTTCTCTATGCAACACCCCCACTAAATATGTCGATAAAAAAGAAGCTAAAAATTATGTCCCTTCTTACGTATTTTTAACTCAAGATAAGTTTGTTTATTGCCCTTTTTGCAAAAAATATTACTGGAGAGGGACTCACTGGCAAAGAATGGCAAAAAAAATTAAAAAATTGTCCCTTAATAAATCGGGAAATGATTCTTAAAGAATAAATTAAAAACCGCCCCCCATAATTTTAATTAAATATATTTTTATTTTTCTGGCAAAACCTCTATGCCAGGAAGTTTTTTCCCTCCTAAAAATTCTAAAGAAGCTCCACCTCCAGTAGAGATATGAGTCATCTTCTCTGATAACCCTGCATTTTCAATTGCGGCAATAGAGTCTCCACCACCAATTATCGTTACGGCCTTCCCCTGTATATCTGCCAATATTTTTGCTATCCTGTTGGTTCCTTTGGCGTATTTTTCTATCTCAAATACTCCCACTGGTCCATTCCAGAATACAGTCTTCGCCTTTTTAATTTCTTTTTCAAATATGGCTATAGATTTGTCGCCCAAGTCTACCCCTATTACATCCTTAGGTATATTCTCTATTTCTACCACTTTACTCTCTGCATTTTCTGACACCTCTTTGGTTACTACTAAGTCAACCGGTAAAATTATTTTATTTCCCTGTTCTTCAGCACTCTTTAACATTTTCCTAACTATATCTAAGTCATATTCTTCTAATAACGAATTGCCAACCTCATATCTTTCGGCTGCTAAACAGGTATAACTCATTCCACCGGCAATTAATATTTTATCCGCGATATTTAATAAATTCTGAACAATTTCAATTTTTCCTGATATTTTTGCTCCCCCTAATACAACTACAAAAGGTCTCTCGGGATTCTCCAACAAATTACTCAATACTTCTATTTCTTTGGCCATTAAAAATCCAGCATAAGAAGTTAATATTTTTGCCACTCCAACCGTAGAAGCATGAGCTCTATGGGCAGCACCAAAGGCATCATTCACAAAAATATCAGCTGACTTAGCCAATGACTTAGAAAATTCGGGTTTATTTTTTTCTTCCTCTGAATAAAATCTTAGATTTTCCAATAATATGACTTCGCCTTTTTGCATATTTAAGACGGCTTTTTCTACTTCTTCACCAATACAATCATTAACTTTTTTTACATCTTGTCCTAATAATTCGCTCAATCTTCTGGCTACCGGGTCTAATCTTAATTTTTCTATTACTTCCCCTTTTGGACGACCTAAATGACTCATCAAAATTACTTTAGCTTGATGAGATATCAAATATTTAATAGTAGGAAGAGCGGCTTTTATTCTTGTATCATCAGTAATTTCAAGTTCGTTATTTAAAGGGATATTAAAATCTACTCTGACCAATATTCTTTTGTCAACTAATTGATTTTCATTTAAATCTTTAATAGTTCTTTTTTTCATCCTATACAACCTCCAATATTCTAAATAAATGCATTACGTTTAATATTCTATATTTAATTCGATTTTATTACAATAAATTTAATTAATTATACAACTACACGATTATCTAATCAATAAAATTTTATAAGGTTTAATTTTGTAAAAACATACCAAAGGACCGTCCCCTGTCAGGTTTTTAGTTAAAAATTGCTGCTAAAAAAGCAGCGACCAAAATAGCGGGCAATAGATTTCCTATCTTAATCTTCTTTATCTCCAATAATCCAAAGCCTATCCCTAATATTAAAATTCCTCCCACTGCAGTCATCTCGTTTATTATCTCGGGAGAAAGGAAGTCTTTGATCAACCGGGATAGTAGAGTAATTCCTCCCTGATATAAAAAAACCGGAATTGCAGAAAACAATACTCCTATTCCCATGGCTGCAGTAAAAGCAATAGAAGTAAGTCCATCCAATAATGATTTAGTATAAAGTATATCCGGATTACCGCTTAATCCCTCTTTGAGAGCACCCATTATTGCCATGGACCCCACACAATATAACAAGCTAGCAGTTACAAATCCTTCTACAAATCTTTCTGAGGTATCATTGCTTTTAAATTTTAGTTTAACTCTTTCCCCAAATCTTTCCAGACCTTCTTCAATGCCTACTATCTCCCCAATTATCCCGCCTATTACCAGAGAGAATATCAGCAATAATATATTATCAGTTTTAAGAGCCATTTGCATACCAATTAATAAGGAAGCTAACCCCAGGGCTTGCATTACAATCTTACCAATCTTTTCGGGAAATTTACTCTTTAAAATGAACCCCACAGAACATCCTAAAAAAATGGCAATTACATTTACTATGGTTCCTTTCATTAATGAATCATCCTTTTAAATAATTTAATATTCTGATTTAATATTTTATTTATTATACTCTAAAATTTAGTAATCATCAGTATTTTTTTAAAAATACATCTTTTAGTTGCTATAAACTTTAGTGGGGTAGTTAGATAAAAAGAAAAATACTACTTTTTTTTATTTTTTTTCTCTTTCTTAACTCGATACTATATTCTCGATACTTTCTTATTAGTATGGTTTTAAATATAAATAGAAACATGTTATACTTTAATTTACAAGTTACGAGTTGCAAGTTGCAAGTTAAAAGAAAGGAAGCAATAGCATATTACCTGCCGCATTGACCGGAAGACCGGTGGATGGGGTGACTGGTAGACCGGTAAACCGGATAACTGGCTAACTAAATTGATTAGCAGATTGAAAGGCCGGTGGACTTGTAAACTAAATTAATTGGTCAATTGGTAAATTGGTAAATCGGTCAATTACAAATCAAGGAGTTAATGATTTTTTGAACGAGTTGATTTTAGATAAAAAAAAATTCCTTAAGGGATTAGTAATTTCCTTAGTTATTGGAATTATAGTTATTTTAATTATCACTTTTGTTACTACTAGGCAAGATACCTGGATAAGTTTATCTTATATTAATAAAAAATATCTTTTATTAGCGTTTGCTTTAATGATGTTTGCTGCAGTGATAGATGCTTTCAGAATAAAAATGGCCGTAGAAGCAGTTAATGAAAATATTACTTTTACCGAAGCCCTAAAAGTGTACTATATTAGTAACTTTGCCGGTGGTATAACCCCTTTTTTCTCCGGCACTTTACCTGCTCAAATATATCTATATAATAAAAGTATAAAAAATAAAATGACCCTAGGTAAAGCTACCATGGTTGCCACCATCATGCCCCTGCTTAAGACCTTAGTTTTTACTATTTTTACTCCTATCATCTTTTTTAGCTTTAAAAGAACTATTACTAACTACACCATTCTTTCTATAATCCTTATCAACGGAGCCATCTTAATTTCTCTGTTTTTTCTCTTTATATTTTTTCTGGCAATAAAATATCCAGAAAAGGTGATAAAAATAATTCTCAAAATTCAACATTTGCCTTGTATTTTAAAATTTTCTAAAAAAGAAAAAATATCACACTTATTCGATAGAGTGATCCTGGAAATCAAAGAATATCATAAGAGTTTTTATCTACTAAAAGAAAATTGGATTAAATTATTATTATCTACCCTCTATACAATTATTTTTTGGGGCACTCTTTTCCTGGTTGCCCCTCTGCTTCTTAGGGGATTTAATCTAAATTTTAACCTCTCCCATGTATTAGTAATGCAAGTCATATTCTATTTTATTTTACCTTTTATGCCCACCCCGGGTGGAAGTGGGACAGCAGAAGTAGGGTTTGCCTCATTATTTTCTTTCTTTGTCCCTCTTCCCCTTTTGGGTATCTTTGTAGGGGCATGGAGATTTATAGTCTTTTACTTCAATTTGTGTATCGGGGCTATAGTTCTTTTGGTAGAAATTAAAAGGTTAAAAAAGAAAAAACAAGAAGCTAAAATAAAGTAATTATATTTCTTCTTCTTTCATTTCCCTCTTAGCTTTAGCTCTAACTCCTCCAAAAGATTTAAAAATTTGATCGATTCCCAGGGCAATTATCAATATGGGCCAAAATTTCCAGATATCTTCTGATATCACAAAATCGAAAAAATATTTAGCCAAAAAGATGCTTCCTATTGTTATTAATATTACTCCAAAAAAAATAGATTTATTTTGCCAAATTTCTTTAATTCCCCAAATAAGTAAAATTACTGGCCATAGATTCCATACTCTCCCCCATATTTCTAAATCAGTGAAATTCTCAACTATAAATATGATACCAACAGCTAATATTATTAATCCGAAAACCCAATTTCCCCTGCCTTCTTCATTCGCACTCATTATTTTTCCTCCTTTAATATTTTCTTTCTTTTTAATAAGCGAATTTTCTTTGCTTCCTGCCAAATATATTCCAGGTCATAAAAATCCCTTTTCTCTTTAGAAAATATATGAACTATCACATCACCGTAATCCAATAATATCCATCCTGTTCCAGGCTTGCCTTCATAATGCAATAATCTAATTTTGTTTTTTTTTAATTTCCTCATAATAAAATTACTTATTGCCTTTAATTGAGGTTCTGAATCACCGCTGGTGATTACAAAATAATCAGCAATTA
>Ga0307428_1001356_pt1 | contig 12574 bp, 10 predicted proteins | sample SalMarWE160240MG_FD_202161 | JGI IMG/M metagenome (GOLD analysis project Ga0307428, IMG submission 202161) | Salt marsh sediment microbial communities from the Plum Island Ecosystem LTER, Massachusetts, United States - WE1603-240 | ecosystem: Environmental > Aquatic > Marine > Intertidal zone >...
AGTGCTACCGGATCATCTTTTCCAGTATATTTGCCAGCAATAACATGTAAGCGATCAGTGGAAAGTGATGCAACCTGTTGTTCATAGGTGCGTGAATAAATTGCTTTAATACCAAATCGATCATTATCACGAAGAAGGACCGTTATTTTATAATAATCTTCTGGTGCATGTAACATAATAATATGATCGCCTCCTTTTGTGTGTTCCATGTCAATTATTTCAAAAGTGAATCCTTTGATCATATTTGGTAGCATTAATCCTGCACAATACATGGGATCAGCAAAAGCTAAAAATAGCGGTAAATTATAAGCACCGGGCCCACATTTATCAGAAGCAAAAACCATAAATGACTCAGCAGGGCGAGGTTCTTTTCGGTTATAATCAAAGGTAATTTCTGCAACGCCAGGTCCTGCGCCACGGACATTGCCAGATGGGGCATCTACTAATAAATCTTGGCCAGCGCCATAACAACCACAATCATTGGCAAATTTAGTTGCTTGTAAAAATGTATCCCAAGCAAATTGATGAATTGCCGGATCATCATTTCCCTTACTATGAGACATAATAATAGCAATATCATCGCCTGTATGTGTTATCATGCCATCAATAAGCAGTCCTTTTTTAATTGCATGAGCAACACTTTTTTTTGCGGCAGTAAGCATAGCAGATGTTGGTTTTGTATGGCCGCCAATTGAGCCAACATCTGCTTTGATAACAGAAATTGTTATGAGCATCCATTATTCCTTTTTTGACTTTTTTATCTCTTTTTTATACTATTCAATAATTAGTTTAGCCATTTTTTTCCTTATTATAAAGTTACGTTATGAAATTTTCTCTTGCATGGGCTTTTGATCATATTGATGCTGATTGGCAAGCCGTTGATGTACCAGAACTTGTTGCAGCATTTAATAGTACAACTGCTGAAATTGAGTCATGGCGTAAAGTTACTTTATTGATACAATCTTTTTTTCTTGCTCAAGTTACTACAATAAATGATGATTGCGTAATTGTTTATTCTCCGGAGTTGAAAAAAGAGTTTAAAGTACTGTTGCGTACTCATGTTTATCTTGAACAATGGTATTTGATGCGCGTTGAAAATGGTACTTGTTCATGGGCAACCATAAGTGATGTTGGTGGTGAAAAAGAAGGCATATTGCCAGCATTACAGACAAAAGAAACACTGCAAGCCGGTGCATGGAAAAAAAACATAGAAATAAATGATTATATATTTGACGTTGATAATAAATCAATTACAAACCGCCCAGATTTATGGGGACATCGTGGATTTGCACGTGAAATTGCAGTAATATTAGGAAAACCACTCAAACCATTAACAATGTTTTTACAAGAAAAAAAAATTACATCATTTGATCAGCAAGCACCAAGCAATGATGCGAGACCATTTTCAATACAGATTAAAGATTTACGAGTGTGTAAGCGTTTTGCTGGCTTGTATTTGCCAACAATTGATTATAGTACCTCATTGTTATGGATGGCTCTTCGTTTGAGCCGAACCAATAATCGGCCAATTGATGCAATTGTTGATATCGCAAATTATGTCATGCTTGACCTGAGTCAACCAATGCATACGTATGATGCAGAAAAAATTAAAAATAACGCTATTATTGTTCGTTATGCGCAACCAAAAGAAAAATTAACAATCTTAGATGGCCAAGAACTTGCTTTAACAGAAGAAGACCTTGTTATTGCTGATAGTAAAAAAGCAGTTGGTCTTGCTGGCATAATGGGAGGAAAAAATACTGCGGTTACTCCACAAACAAGTGCTGTTTTTTTAGAATCTGCGTGGTTTGATCCCGTTACAGTACGATGGACTGCTCTTCGTTATAAAATACGAACAGAAGCGTCAAGTCGCTTTGAGAAAGATCTTGATCCAAATCAAAATGTTACGGGTATTATGCGATTTTTGAAATTGCTCGATGATGCTGCTATTTCTTATATGAGCGAAGAAACAATAACTTCAGTTGGTGTGCCTGCACAACCAGGGCACGTTAAGGTGACATTAGATTTTATTAACAAAAGGCTTGGTACAACAATAACAGCAACAAATATTGTGCGCATATTAGAAGCATTAATGTTTAGAGTAGGACAAGAAACGAGTGATAATGATATAATTTTTTCTATTACTATTCCAACATTTCGTGCGCAGGATATAAGGATTAAAGAAGATATTGTTGAGGAGATAGGTCGTTTTATTGGTTATGACACTATTCAACCTGTTTTACCAACACGCATTTTACAACCAAAAGATTTACAAATTCCATTGAGGCGCCGACAAATTAAACAGTTACTCAGTTTTGGGTTACTTATGCGTGAAATACAAAATTATTCATTTTATGATGAATCATTTTTGAGAATTCTTGATTGGGAGCCAACGCAGACAGTAGCAGTAACTGATCCAGTATCAACAAATTTTAAGCGATTAGTAACATCTTTGGTTCCTCATTTGCTACAAGCAATTGAGGAAAATGTTGCACAATATAAACAATTACGTTTTTTTGAATGGGCACGTGTTTGGAAAAAAGAAAAAGATGATATTATTGAACGTAAAGTGCTTACTGGTATTATGTTTGATCAAGCAAAACCTATTGATTTTTATTCAGCAAAAGCATTACTAAATCAATTATTTGTATTATTGAATTGTTCTATTGAATGGAAACAAGTTATCAACGTCTTATTTCCTTGGTTTGTCCCATTTCAAACAGCGTCACTTATTCATGAAGGGGTAGAAAAAGGAACTGCTGGAATGGTAGATCCTTTATTTTTAAAACGTGTTTGCCCAGGGGGAAGTGCTTTTATTTTTGAACTTGATGCTGATTTTTTACTTAAATTTAAAGCAAAGCAAAAAAAATTTCAGCCTTTATCAAAATATCCAGTAGTAAATCGTGATATTAGTATGCTTATTCCATTATCATTAACGGTGGGTAAACTACAGCAATTGATACAAACAGTAGATAGCCGCATTATTACCGTAGAGCTTATTGATTTTTTTGAAAAAGCAGGGTGGGAAGATCGGCGATCAGTAACCTTCCAATTAGTAATTCGTGATGATCATAAAACATTAACAAAAAAAGAGGTTGATTTACTATGGGAAAAAGTAGCAGCGATAGTAAAAAAAGAGGGAGCAACTATCCGGTAGCCATGGTTATGATACCGGCTTTTTTGCTGAGTAGTATTGTTTTTTTTGTACTTGACCGGCTAACAAAGTATTATGTAGTAAATACCTATCCGCAGCGATGGGTTATTAACCAATTTATTTCAATTCAACCAACACTTAATCGCGGTATTTCATGGGGAATCCTTCACTCAACAAGTAATTGGGTTTTTGTTATTGTTAGCTTCCTTATTGTCTTGATAACCATCGTACTTGTTTTTTATACTTATTTTCGTTGGCAACAAGGGTTTTGGATAGGTGGAGAATGTTTGGTCCTTGCCGGTTCTTTTTCTAATATTATTGACCGAGTTATTTATCAAGGCGTAATTGATTTCATAGTATTATCAATAAATACATGGTCATGGCCTGTATTTAATATTGCAGATGTTGTTATTGTTGTTGGTATTGGTATCATGATTATTCAGGAATTGAAAGAAAAATGAGTATGTTATCTTTTTATATATTTATTGCAACATTAGGTCCTATTGGTTATTTAACTGCACCAGGCACAATTGCAACAACTGTTACCATCCCGATAGTTTTTTGGTTACGCACTTTTTTTTCTTCATCAATTTATAGTGGTATTTTAGTGGGGGCTACTATTGTATCTCTCTGGGTGGTGCATAAAGCACGGCGACATTTTAAGCGTCATGAAGATCCACCAGAAATAGTAATTGATGAATTTGTTGGGTGTCTTTTTACTTTTTGGGCAGTCCCACTGTGTACATCTTCCATTATTATTGGTTTATTGCTGTTTCGTTTTTTTGATGTTCTTAAAGTAGGGGGTGCCGGTTATGCTGAACGGCTTAGTGGTTCCTGGGGAATTGTATTGGATGATATAGTTGCTGCATTAGTAAGTAATTTAATTTTACGGTTAGTTTTTTAATTAGATGTTAAAAACAATAGGGACACTGTACAACTTTTTTTTTGCTATTCTTGCACCACCGTTTTGTGCTTATTGTAAAACGTTTTTAATGCAAAATATTATTTTTTGTGAGCAGTGCAAAAATAATATTAGTCCTATTATATCCGTTACTTATCCTCTTACTAAAAAGCATAGCATGAAAGTTTTTGCAGTTTCTGATTATCAAGATCCACTTAAAAAGCTTATTCTTGCTAAACGATGGGGGAATATAGCAGCAAGTAGACAACTAGGGCAATTGTTATGGCACATGAGTTCTATTAATCACATTGATTTTGATTATATTGTTCCTATTCCATTACATTGGACTCGGTTTGCTCGGAGAGGATTTAATCAAGCGGAAGAAATTTCCCAAGTTTTAGCACAAAAAAGTGGGAAAAAAGCAGTAAACTTACTTAAACGGCCCAAACAAACCTCTTATCAATCACAATTAACCTATGTGCAGCGAAAAGAAAATGTAAAAGATGCTTTTGTTCTTGAAAACATAGAAAGAACAAAATATAAAAACAAACATCTATTACTTGTTGATGATTTAATGACAACTGGTGCTACTTTGCAAGTGGCTGCACGTACATTATTGCAATTAAGGCCGCAAACAATTACTGCAGCAGTAATTTGTCGTGTTATATAAAAAAAGCCCAGGAAGAAATCCTAGGCTTTTTATTAATAACTAGTTATATATTTAATTAAAGTTGACTTTCTGCCAGTTCAGCAGCAGCAGCTAATTTTTTTTCTGCTTCGTTTTTTTCTCTTAATTGAGCAAAAAGAGTTTGAGATGCTGAAAAAATGGTGGAAGATGCTGTATCTATTTCACTATACTGGATACCAGCAAGTGATTTTTTAGCTACTTGTAAGCACATTTCATTTCCTCTTTTAAGCCTATTTTGAACACGGGAAAAAGATTGTTTTAGAGTGCGCTTATCCATTGCTTGCCCTGTGCTACATGCAGCATTTAAATCGGATAAATCTGTTTCAGCCCATTGAATTTTTCCTGTTTTTAAAAGATAGCGAGCAGTTGCTAATTTTCTTTGCTTGACTTCTGAGTTTTTCATTTGGGTAAGTAAGGCTTGAAGATCGGTAGCATTACTTTCTGTTGCGCAATATTCATTGCTATCTTGAATTAATGTTTGCATGGCATCGGTTAAATCCTTTGCAGCAGTGCTTTTATTTTCTTTTTCTATTTCTTCTTCGGTATGTACTAAGCCTTTTCTAATATTGCTACGTTTAGGTGACCACCATGAAGGGCTAGAATTATAATAGATAGCCGCATTGTGAGTTTCCTCATCTATATCAGATTCATTTGCTTCAAATTCAGGATTAATATCTTCAATCGCATTTAATCCTTTTCCTATTAGTGCAGAGGAAATTAATTGTTGAGTTAAACATTCATAGAAAATAGCGGCAGGTTTAAGAGATTTTTTCTGAATACGATGGCGAATTCTATCTAAATTTTCTAGCTTTTTTGTTTCAAAATCAAATTGAACGCCGAATAATGTTTTGATGAAATCAAAATATTGAGCATGGAGTTTTGTAAATTCATTCAAGTTAGTCTCATCTATTTGAATGTTGGCTTTGTTATTAATAATATGATAAGCAACTTCAAATCTTTTAGAAATATTTTCGGCAACTTGTAATGCATTAACTAATGTATCAGTCTTTAATTTCTCTGCTAATGATTTATCCATTAACTTTTGAAGTTTTTTGAAATCTTCTTCATTTTGCTTATACAACTTATGTAGACCATCTGTTATTGCTTTTCTTGCTGTTGATCTTTCTTGACTAATAACTTCTTTTGAAGACCAATTAAGAGCATAAGTGACTTCCCAACCAGCAAAATATCCTTCTTCGCCTTGACAAAAGTCAATAGCTTTTTTAAGTTGCTCTTCAGTTTCATTTTCATGAGAATCTTTAATTGTACCAACAACAGGATCTTCTATTTTATCTGTAGAACTAGAATCTTTTGTCTTACCTTTAACTGAATGAACTTCAGACGTAGCTACTTTAGCTAACAATTTTAGTAGCACATTTTCGCTATCTTCAGAGCATTGGCTATTAGCATCAGAATTGTTTGTGTCGCTTGATGGGTCCTTGGTAGAAGTGGATAAATTTTTCCCAGGTTGCTCGATAAGGTCATTGTTTGTTTCTGCGGAATCTGGATTACTTTGATTGGTGCTTAGTGTTTTAGGCGAAGAACTGTTACCGTAGAGATCTGTTTGTTGCCATTCTTTCTTTTTTTGCTTTTTTCCTGCTGTTGTGTAAAGACTAGTAGTAGCACCAAGTAACAAAACTATTACTAAAAGAGACTTTTTCATGATCACTCCTTTTAGAATATTTAGATATTTTATACTGATTAAAATCTAGTAAATTTAAATTGAAAAATAAAGAAAAATTATTAATTAAAAAAATGAATGTGCTTTCAAGTTTTAGAATAATTATTTAGTAATAGAATCTTGTAAATAATCTATTATATGGTAGTATGACCACTATATTGATAATTAAGATGTTGGCATTTTTATTAATACATTAACTAAAAGGGTAGCCATGAGGGCGCAAGGTTTTTTTAGTCAGAAAGTTAACGTTAGTTTATTAGCAGGATTACTTTTACTATTATCTGGTTGTGATTGGTTTGGAAAGAAAGAACAAAAAGCAGTAGTAAAAAAGCAAATAGCAAATCAAATTCCTCTTACCGGAGATGTTTTAATATCTTGGCAAGAAAATAAGACTGAAGGTGTACCATTAGTTACCAGCAGTAGTTTGCAGGTAGAAAAAGAAAAATTACTAAAAACAAATCCTCAACTTAAAATGATGATAGAAGCCATGGATGAAAGGCAATTGGATCGTAGCCTGTCAGAAGGTTTAATGAATCAGGCAATTGTAGACCGGTATATTGAAGAAAAAGAAATAGACAAAAAACAAGATTATCAGGCAGAGTTACAGGAAGGCTACAAAGCAGTAGAACGTATGATTAATACAAAATTCTTTAGTCAGGCATTACCTATCCAAGTTACTGATGCGGAAGTAAAAGATTTTTATGAAAAAAATAAAAATGTTGTACCAGATTTATTGATTTCTCGGGGTGGTACAGAAGCGATGGGGATGATGTTTGACGATGAAAAAATGGCAAATGATTTTTTACGTGAAGCAAAAGAGCAAAAGAACTTGCAAAAAGCAGCACAAAAGATGGGACTTACTGATAAAGTAAAAGATTTTAAAGTGGTAAATGAACAAAGTATTGGTATCGAAGCTCCACTGCGTGAAAAAATTGTTAATATGAAGACTACGCCAGCAACAGAATTGTTTAAGGTTGATGATAAGTTCTGGGTGGTCTATACATCAAAGAAAAATGAGCCTAAGTACCGACCGTTGGGACAAGTAAAAGATAATATTAAACAGTTTCTTGAAAAAGAAAAACGATCAGAAAAATTTGACGAAGAAATGACCAAATTAAAAAAAGAATATAAGGTTGTTGTGAATGAAGCCTACTTTAAAAGTGAAGAACCAGCTGAAGTGACAGCTAATCAGCAAAAAGAATCACGAATGACTGGGCAACCAATACAAAAAAGAGTTGCTGAAAATAAAACAAAAACAACTAATGAAAGCAAACAAAAAAAACAATTAGCAGCTAATGGGACACAAGTAATATAATGAGTAAGTAAAGATTATATACAAAGAAAGTTAAGGGAATTATACTATTAAAGTAAATTCCCTTTTTTTGTGCTTGAGTGAGGAAAAATGTTGCATCAAAAAATAAAATTCTGGAAAAAATTTTACTTACTGAGCTTAGTTGTGGTGAGTACCAACAAGAGTGCTGACCTGTATTTGCTTGATACAATACAAGCCGTAGTACGATTAGAAAAGGATGCAGAGATTATTACTAAATCAGATGTTGATCGTCCAAATTTGGGTGGGGAAGTGCGTCCACTGCAAGATATTATTTTTGAACGTTCAATATTTCTTGATGCAAAAAAGCGTCAAATACCAAAAGATGAAGATGCAATTGAGACTTATTTGCGCAGTGTTCAGCGGGATAATAATTTAACCGACGATGAGTTAAAAGGTATTTTTACTGCTGAAGGTTATACTTATGAAGAGGGACGTGCCCAACTACAAATGATGCAAATGATTAATACAATGATGGACTTTATGATACGGTCTAATTTGGTTGTGCCGCGAAAAGATGTTATTGCATATTACAATGCACATCCTCAAGTTATTGAACCATCATACACACTTCAACGAGTAGTTATTCCTTTTTCAAAAACAAAGACAAAAGTCCAACAAAAAAGAAAATTAATGAGAGCTCTAAAAGCAAAAGAAAAGCAGAATATGCATTGGAGTGAACTGTTTACTATTAACCAATCTGATATAGCAGAAGATAAAAAATTTATTATTGCAATGAAGCCAGGCAATATTTCAGTCCCTATTGAAGTGCCAACTGGTTTTGAATTGTTTCGGTTAAAAGAAAAAACAGAAGAGCGGTTAGTTAGTTTAGATGAACGGTATCGTGATATTGTTGATATATTACGGCGTCCAAAATATGAAGAACTGTTACAGGACTACAAAGATAAGCTGCTTGATTCAGTTTCAATCACCTATTTTAATGATGAAATTTAGTTGTTTTGTTTATTCTTACTCTTGTTGAGATTCTTGCAATAATTGCAGTGTCCTTTCAATAAGCTTTTCTTTTTTTTCAGCATTTAATGATTTTTGTGAAAAATAGATATCAAGTAGAGTTGCTAAATCCATTGATACTTTTAGAGACCCAATGCGACGTTCTCTGGTAGCAAATTGCCTTACTGGTGTAATACTTACAAGGTAATGCGCGGCCATGCATGCGCGTTGAATTTTTTTTAGGTCAACCATATCTTTACTTGTGGCTGGTACTTGATAAATAATTTTTATAATCGCATTTTTAATATCTGTTTTTTTTATGGCAGCAATAATTTGTTCTGTTTGGGGAGTTCCTGTTTTTAAGGTGACTTCAATTTGTCGGAATGGACGCGTTGGTACTGGAATAAATTTATAATCAACCTGGGCTTTTTGTTTGATTGTTACCAAACAAAACCCTTTTTCTTCTTTGCGTTCTCCAAAATCAATTCGCTCAATAGAGCCGGCATAAACAAGGGGTGGTTGCCCGTGTGGATTAAGATTTTGATGGCGATGTAAATGGCCTAAGGCAACATAGTCAAACGATGGTAGTGCAAGCTGCGAAGGAAGAAGAATAGGATCACTACCATAAATAGCTCGTTTTTCTGATCCAGAAAAAACACCAGTACTTACGGTTAAATGAGAGGAAAGAATAGCGGGAATAGTGGGATCAAGTTTTTCTGCATAATTTTTAACAATTGCTGCTACTGCTTGAGAAATATATTCAGTTATTTGCGTTGCAGATTTGTAGGCATATTTAGCAATAGAAATACTGTTTCTGGTTGGCCAGGGAATCCCAATAATTTGAATTGGGCCACTTTTTGTTTTGAGAGTAAATAATGTTGGTTTTCCTATGACATAAAAGCCATTAAGTGGTAAATCATCAAAAAGCTCAAGCGCATTTGCTTTTCCAAAACTAAGTGGGTTGTCATGGTTTCCAACAATAATAACCACAGGGATGTTTGCTTGAAACAGTCGTAAAAAACATTGTAATAATAATTTTTGTTGGGTTTGACTAGGGTGATGGGTTTTATAGGCATCCCCAGCAAATAGAAAAAAATCAACTGATTCTTCTATTGCATAGTCAATACAGTAGTTAAGTGCTTGAGTAAAATCAAGAAGACGAGTATGGATGCCAGTTTTTGGATCAATTTTTCCGTAATTTTCTACACCAAAATGAATATCAGCCGTATGGATGAATCGTATCATGATTCTTCATTTAATTCTTCTTGTGTGAGCAATCTTGCAGCGGCAAATGAAATATTATTTTTGTCAGCAGTTGTTTGCTTTATATTTTTTTTAGTTTTAGTTGCTGGTTGGGTTGTTGTGGTATTTTTTTTTATATAGTCAGCTTTATTTACCTGATGAGATCGTGCAATAGCCAGTGCATGGGGAGGGACATCGTTTGTAATAACAGATCCGGCTGCTGTATAAGAATTTTTACCAAGTTTAACTGGTGCAACTAAACTATTATTGCTTCCAATAAATACATTATCTTCAATAATAGTTTTTTCTTTTTTTTCCCCATTATAATTACAAGTAATAGTGCCGGCACCGATGTTAACATGAGATCCAATAGTGGTATCTCCCAAATAAGTGAGATGTTTTATTTTGGAATGCTCACCAATAATGCTATTTTTAGTTTCAACAAAACTACCAACTATGCTATGTTGTTTTATCTGTGTTTTTTCTCGAATATATGCAAATGGGCCCACTTGTGCTTTTGATGAAATACGGGCATTTTTTATTACACTATGCGGGTGTACAACTGCATTATCTTCAAGAATAACGTTATCGAGTATTGAAAAGGGCTGTATTGTGCAATTTTTTCCAATTTTTGTGTTGTTAAGTAATTGAACACCACAACTAATATGACTGCCAGGGCCAATAGAAACTGCCAAATCTATATGAATATTTTGTGCGAAAGAAAAACGTACTCCATTATTCATCCAATGTTTAATAAGTTCAGCACGTTTAATTTGCTCTGCTGCCCATAATTCTTCAAAAGTATTAACACCACGTATTTGGTCAAATGGAGCAGTGATAGTTGCTATAGATAGATTTTTTTTACTTGCTATTTCAACAAGGTCAGTAATATAAAACTCCTTGCTTGATTTATTTTGTTTTACCGTATCAATATAGTGAGTTAAGAATTTTTTCTCCATGATATAAATGCCAGCATTAACACAACATTGTTCATATATATCGCCATTAAAATCACGAGCCTCAACAATTTTAATGATGTGAGAATCTCGAATGACTCGCCCATATGAAGCATTTGTTGCATGAGCAGTAACAAAACTGATTGCTGCATTGTTGCTTAGATGTTTTTTATAAAGTTCCTCAATAATATCTTGTGTAACAAGTGGCATATCTCCATTCATTACAAGAATATGGTCAGCATACCAATTTTCTTGACTGCATAACAGTGCATGTCCAGTACCAGCTTGATTTTTTTGAATACTAAAATTGATACGATTCTTATGATGCTTACTAATACTTTTTTTCATGGCTTCTTTTTGATAGCCAATAATAATAGTGGTGGGGATGTTAAGATTTTCTAGTAGTTTTGTTGTGTAGAGAATCATTTTCTGGCCACAAACATTTTCAAGTAATTTATTTTGATTACTATTAAGGCGAGTAGCCTTTCCTGCGGCAAGAATAATTGCTTGAAGATTTTGCATATAATTCTCCTTTTCATCCATAAAAAATATTAGAAATTAGCATTAATTTTTGTTGTTATTTTATCATTTTTGAAGATTTTTTCTAACAATTTTCCAGATTGGCTATAATTTTTTTGGTTGCTTATGTCTTGGTTCTATTAATTTTAAAAAATTTATGATTATTTTAGAGTTTTTACTATTAAATGCATTATTAGTTTATATGGTATTACTAGAAGCGCATTCTACTGTTAATAGAACTTTTAAAAAAAGCAAAATCGGGTATTATAGTATACATTATTGGACTATTCATTAAGGTAAAACAAGAAATAATGGAGAGATGGCAGAGTGGTTAAATGCGATCGCCTCGAAAGCGATTATCTCATGCAAATGGGATCGAGGGTTCGAATCCCTCTCTCTCCTCCAGAAAAACCAAGGTAAACAATGCCAAAAATTAACATTTTTTATTGGAATATGCTTATTATGGCATTTATTTCATCATCATTGTCAGTTGCTATGGTATATGATAACCGTTTTTTCCCTCTTTTTGCACGACCAACTATCAAAGTGGACGGATTACCATCATCCTTTGCCATTGATTATTTAATTTCGACAGCTAATAGAGCATTTGATAATGATGAAGGTGAAACCGGTATTCCAGAATTATTTGGTAATTTTAATTTAGCAACATTAGGCCGCTCATTTACTCAAAGTGGCCGAACTAATCCTATTCGGTCAGACTTACAAGCGGCTAATAGTAAGTTAGCATTTGATATGGAAGGAAAAATTCAATCACAAGGAATTGCATTTTCTTATTATCAGCAACTAGTTCCGTGGCTTTCTCTTGGTTTTTCATGGTTTTTTATGCGGGTAAATTCGCGGCAACTATTTATTTTAGAAAAAGGAGCTAATCCACCACTAGGACCAGGAGATATAATAGAAATTAATGACACGCGACGATCCATGTTTTCTACACTAAACTTGCGCGCACCAAGTTCTGCACAGCTTGGATTTAGTGATATTGATAGCTATTTACGGTTTGGTTGGGTGTGGGAGTATACACTTAAATTTAGACGGATTGATGCTGGCCTTAGTCTTGGTATATTGATGCCAACAGGTGTTACGCAGGAACTCAATAATCCGGCATCAGTACCATTTGGTGGTAATGGTCAT
>Ga0307428_1001357_pt1 | contig 12573 bp, 18 predicted proteins | sample SalMarWE160240MG_FD_202161 | JGI IMG/M metagenome (GOLD analysis project Ga0307428, IMG submission 202161) | Salt marsh sediment microbial communities from the Plum Island Ecosystem LTER, Massachusetts, United States - WE1603-240 | ecosystem: Environmental > Aquatic > Marine > Intertidal zone >...
GCCTGAAGATAAGGCAGTGAAGCCGAAATCAACGAAAAGGAAATCAACAAAATCGAAGGGTAGAACATGGCATTCAGGACATTAAATTCGATCACTCACGTTGCACTGACGCTTGCGCCGGTTGATGGGCTGGGTTGGGCGCGGGTCAAGCACCAGGCACTCGTAGGCAATTCTGGTGATACATTAGCCGCCGGTCTTTATTTATCAATCGTTTTACAGCATTCCGATACTGAAACCGATGGTGATTTCGCGGCGGTAACAGATCGGCAATCATGCAACGGGAATTCCATGCGGCGCGATTGGAACGAAATATCATCCGGAAACGCCGAACGCCGACGAGTACTAAATGGCTGATTTAGTTACACTTGCGGAAGTCAAGGTATTTCTAAACATCGATCATTCTGACGATGATACTTTGCTTGATGGCTTGATCGATTATTATACGGCAGTCATCGAGGAGTATTGCGACCATGATTTTACTCAAGCGTCGCAGACTGAATATCTTGATGGCGGTCAACGGGATTTGATTGTCGGGAAATTGCCGATTGCGAGCATCACGTCGATTGCTGATACAGAGGATGATGATGCGCTTGCCGATGCAGACGATTATGATTTCGATCCGAATGCTGGATTGATTTATCTGACGAGTAATTCAGGAATTTGGACGAGGGGGCGCCGCCGGTGGAAAGTGATTTATGTAGCCGGGCATGATGGCGCGCCGAGCGACGTGAAGCTGGCAACGTTCAAGCTTATCGCCGGGGATTACAGCCGAAGAGATTCAGGTTTGAAGTCTGAGCATCTTGGTGATTATTCATATATTCGGTTTGATGATTTCCCTGCAGACGTGAAGGTTATTCTGTCGAAATACACACGGATAACGATTTGATCGGGTTAATGAAATCGAAGATCGAAGTCCAACGCAAAGCGCGGGTATCGGATGGTCAAGGTGGTTTTACTGAGAGCTGGGCAACGATCTCAACGGAACGGGGGCGGATCCGACCAGCCAGCGCCGGTGAACAAATTGCAGGCGACAAAGAACAGGGGAGCGTGAGTCACATTGCGTATTTCCGACATCGGGCGGATGTAACAAGCGACTGTCGGCTTGTGCGCGGATCCGATGGATTAGTGGTTGAGGTTCTGGCGGTCAGACATCCTGGTGATGGTGATCGACATCTTGAAGTTAACTGTACAGAGGTGCAGTAAGTTGGGTATTCGGGTTACATGGAATGCTGATAAAGTTATTCAGGAAGCGAGCAATATACTTGAACGTGGGATGTTTAAGGCAGTTATCTTTGCTGAGCGAAAATGTAAGCAGCTAGTTAGTCGTGGACAACCACGGCGAGTTACGCCTCGAGGAGTGAGAGGACTTGATCCTTCCCGACCAGGAACGCCGCCTAAAGTTGTAACAGATACACTTCGCACAGCTATTGGGCATGAGGTAGTTAGACGTGGCGGCTATGCGCATACAAAAAAGATCATTGGATATTTAGGAGTGCGTAAAGGTCCTGCTGAAGATTATGGGCTTTATCTTGAGCTTGGGACATCAAATAAATCTGGCGGAGTTAAAATGGCGGAACGTCCATATTTGCGTCGAACGGTTATTACGTATCGGCATCGGCTTGGCAAACTAATTGTAAGCGGATGAGTGATTTCACAAAAGCGTTCTATACGCGATTGTCAAGTGATGCAACACTAATAGCATTACTTCAGACTTACGGCGGCAATCCGGCAATTTTCAGTGGTGATCTGGTGCCGGATGATGCTGAGCTGCCTTATATCGTTATATCGTCGCCGGTTGGTGATGAGCCGTTTGATACCAAGACGACACGTGGGCGCGAACAGATTCGTGATATTCGATGTTATGTTCAGGATGAGGGGAGTTCAAAGGCAATTGAAATTATTGCAGAGCGGGTACGAACATTATTTCATCGGCACACGCTTGCGATCGACAATAACACAACAGTTATAGCGTCAGCGTCTGGCGCAATTACAATGCCGCTTGAGGGCGCGCCTGGCGAGAAGATCGCCGGACGAGTGGTAACGGTCAGGCTTATAGCAATGGAGAGTTGAGATGGCTACTTTAGCGGTTCAGGAACTTGATGAGGATGGTATTATTCGGGATACTGATAGCGATATATTCGTTGCGGCAGCAACTGCTGGTGATGAGTATATCAATAATTTCCCAACAGTCCTTGTCGTAAAGAATACTGGAACAGCGAGTCGAACAGTTACGATCACCGCACAGAAAACCTCGATCCGGGTTGCTGGATTTGGACAGGATATTACAATCAGTAATATCTCGTTGGTGATTGATGCAGCCGATAATCAAGACGAGGCGTGGGTCGTTGTACCTACAGCCGGTTATAATGATGGTGATGGCAAGGTTCAGATTACATACTCCAGTGAAACAGACCTGAAGGTCTGTGCATTCAAACTCGCAAACGTAGGTTAGGAGGTAAACATGGCAGAGATAAACGGCGCGGATGTATTGCTCCGCGTAAATACGGGCACATACGCCGTGCCTGTTTGGACAACGGTCGGATCACAACAAGATGTCGACTTCGGTGAGACTTCAGATATGATTGATGTATCATCGAAAAACAGTAGATCGCGAAAGTTGCTCTATGGTCGCTATTCGGCATCGGTGACATTGAGCTATCTCTATATTCCGGACGCGGCAGATTTAGCAGCATTAAAGGCAGCAATACGTGGCGGTACGGTGATGAAGATTCGCCGGCAATATTCTGGAACAGACATCGAAGAAGCAGATTGTCTTGTTGCTGATAAAAAGGATACTTTTCCGGATCAAGCTCCAGCAACTGGTAGTGTGACACTTGAGGTTTCAGGTGATTGGGCGGCAGTATGAGCGTAAAACTTGAGATCGGAGGTCGTGAGCGGGTCATCCGGTTTACGATGCGATCCTATGCTGGGTTGCAATCTGAAGCCAAGCAGATTGGATTGAAGCCTGATTTATCGAACCTTGATCCATCCAATATGCTGCACTTGACCGGTTTGCTTTGGGCTGGGCTCTTGCCGGACGATCACGATTTATCGTTTGATGAGGTTCTGGATTGGGAGACAAATCCGGCAATGTTTGCCGAACAGGTCGCGGAGGCATTCGGCAAGTCGCTGGGGGAATCGAAAGCGCCGGTCGAACATCCAGCGATAAAGCCGAAGCAGCGTCGGGCTTCGACTGGCGCGAGGCGTACAAATTAGCAATCCAAGCAGGAGTGCAGCCGTGCGATTTCTGGATGATGACACCGTTGGAATTTACCTTAATGGCGGCAGCATATACCGGTCGGGTGGAGCTGCAAATACAGGTATCAATTCAGCAGGCGTGGCTCACGGCTGTACTATCGCGGGCAAAGACCATTCCACCTTTGCATCGGTTACTCCCGAAGCAGAAACCAATAAAGGAGATCAGTTTGATTGATCGACAACGACAACATAATGAAATATGCAGGAGGTTAGATGGCTGATCTTCCACCATTGGGATCAGTGAAGGTTGATATAACTGCGAATATGGCGCAATTAGTGCGTGGCTTGAAAACAGCGCAAGAGAAAACTCGTGCGGCTACTAACATCATGGGAAATGATGTTGAAAAGTTAGGTAGTTCGGCGAAATATCTTGGTTCTGCATTCGATAAGTATGAAATAAATTTAGAAAAAGTAACGCGCAAGACTCGTAAATCCACCAAAGAGATCGGAGACGAGTTTAAGAAATCGCATAGCAAAATACGGGTATCTGCGAGTGGCATAACTGGGGGGCTTGAGAAAATGCGAATGGCTATTGCGCGTATTCGTAATGCAACCTTGCTTTTCAAGTTTGCATTAGCGGCTACTTTTTATGCTGTTACGCGCTTCGTAAAGGGGGCGGTTAGTGCATACAACCAGCAGGAATTAGCAGAACGTCAGCTTGCACAACGTATTAAATCAACGGGTTATGCTGCAGGAATGACGGTTGGTGAATTAAAAGATATGGCTTCCTCTCTCCAGAAGGTAACTACTTATGGTGATGAAGCTATTATCGAAATGCAAGGACTTCTGCTGACATTTACCAACATAGGGCGTGATGTAATGCCTGATGCTGTTATGGCTACACTTAATATGAGTACTGCACTTGGTCAGGATTTGAAGTCGTCGGCGCTTATGCTTGGAAAGGCTCTCAATGATCCGATATTAGGAATTACTGCTCTTTCACGTGCGGGGATTCAATTTACGGTTGAACAGAAGGAGATGATAAAGGAGTTAGTTGAAACTGGACAGACGGTTAAAGCTCAGCAAATGATACTGCAGGAATTTGAGAAACAGATGGGTGGAGCGGCTGAGGCAGCACGAGATACATTCGGTGGTAGTATTCAAGCATTAGCGAATGAGTTTGGTGATGTACTTGAAAAAATCGGAAGAATCCTCTCGGATTTTCTTACTCCAGCAGTCAATGTTTTACAAGGTGCATTTGAATTATTAAATAAGATATTTAAGGATACAAAGTCATCGATTGAGTTAGTAAATGAAGAATTATTCAAACAGCTTGGAATAATGGATGATATTGCTAAAGCATCAGAATACAGTTTATTCCTGGTATTTATCAATAAAACATTTAAGGACATGGCGAAGGCTGAGAAGGAGGCTAACAAAGAACTGTCATACTTTGATAAAGGGATGACAGAATTCAATAAAGCGATGGGAATAACTGCTGATAATACTGAAAAAGCAACATATACGGTAGAGGGTTTATCATCTGCGGCAACTATTAATATATCTGTAATGAAACGTTGGTTTGAGGAATGGCGAAAAGGAAACGTTGCAGAATCAATCAGGGGAACTGGAGGATTATTACCTAACATCGAGGATTTGCTTACATGGGAAGAAATTCCGATTGATACATCTTGGTTAGAACGATGGGGTGAGATATATCGTCAAAATCTTACTGATTCTGAAAAGTTGGCTTTTGGGATAGCTCACTTGAATGAAGTAATGTCGGAAGGTCACATGTCGACTGAATTGTACAATCGTGAATGGAAACGATTACAGGAAGAATTTGGTGAAACGGCAGAAAAAGTAGATAAGGCTACAAAAAAAATAAATCAGTTCGCGATTCAAGCTGCACGGAACATCCAGACCGCGTTTGCTGATTTTCTTTTTGATCCGTTTGAAAAGGGCTTGCAGGGAATGTTAGAATCGTTTATAAACATACTCCGGCGGATGGTTGCTGAGATGATGGCTTTGAAGATACTATTTGCGATATTTGGTGGAGTAGGTGGTCTTGGAGGATTTTTAGGTGGAATTTTACCTATGGGTGCATCAGCGTCCGGCGGCACGCAGGATCCGGTTGGTAGTTCGGACATCAAAGTTTATATAGGGAATCGTCAAGTTTCAAGTATAGTTAGGGAAAGAAATTTATTTGATAAACGTAGATCAATAGAATGATAAAAATATTCATACTTATTCCAGATAATGAAGCTGGTTTTATCAATAAACAATTTTATTATCCCATAGATAATCCACCAACGATTGATAAAGAATTTACGAGGGAGCAGTGGCATGAATTTGTTGTTCCTTATGCAGATTTGGCGGTTTATGACCCTGAAAGGTTAATAGAAAGTAATTTAAGAATTTTTATTTATTACAATACTACTCTTCTTTTTGATGGTTATATAGATATTGAAGTTGCTTATAGTGATGATATAACAATTTTTTCAGCAATCTCTTGGGGTGGTGTCTTAAATAAAGTAAAATTAGGAATAAAGGAAGATACTGTTTATGGTGGTGATGAAAGTAGAAGAGTAATAAATGAGCGAGCAAGGTGGGTAGATGAAAAGAATTTAGCAGATTATGATGAATTAACCGAACTTGCTGATTATATTGAACATGTTTTTCCTTCTGTTTATGATAATTTATCAGATATTGAAAAGATTGGATTAGAAAAGAAGTTTATATATTCATCCAGAGTTCATATTGATAATTTGGCTTGGGCAGTATCTGAAAATCATATCCCCGCTTTATGGCATGAAGAAAAACCAGGCTATTATCGTAGATTTGATGAAGATTCGTCGCGAGGAGGTTTTTTGAAAGGAATTAATATTGATGATGTTATAATAAATATATTAATGCAAGTTAATGATGATTATAGTATTATAGATATTGGTACTATAGATGTAGGTACTTTGATACCATTTCCGAGAATTTTAATTCTTGAACAATTATTTACAGGTGGTGGTTTTGTAGATTCAATATTAAGTGGAGAGGTTTTATTTATAGGATACCCCAAATTTGTTGTGGAGGGAGAAGTTCAAAGGATTCAATTTAATGGTCTGCTTGGTTTTAATAAAACATTTAGTGTTGATTATACTTTTAATTATGGTGCAATATGGGAAGGTATTGTTAGAGATGTTTATCTTCGTAAGACTACTCATCATATGTATTTCTTTAATGGTAGAGATAGGGTAGTGGGAGTAAATTTATATCATTGTACTGGATGGAAAAATAAGAGAGTGTTAAATGGAAGAATTAGTTATTATAATGCTGTTTGGGGTCTTTCATATGAATTATGTGTTTTTGATAAAGAAACACACAGCATAGCTCATGTTACTTCCGACAGCGAAGACTGGGAAGGAGAAGTTGTTCATAAACAGCTTTTAATTGAATTTGGTTATTTAAGAATAGAAGGCGGTCGCCATATACAAAGGAATATACCTTTTGATCCAGACTCGGTAGGGGTAGATGGCAGTTTACCAGAGGATTATTCTATTCATACAACTATAGGTATTATTCCACAATCACACAATGAATTTGATGAGGAAGGTACTTATTATAATTTTTCTGATAACAGAATATGGATTAAAGGGGCACTTAATAAAGTATTTTTTGAAGTAGAAGACAAATCTGCTGGTGATCTTTTGAAAGAGATATGTATAATTACAGATTCTGTTATTATAGAGAAAAATCAAGCTATTTCAATTATTCCTCGTCTTACTGCTTTAGAAAACAGGGGTGTATGGAATCCACGAATTATTAATAAAGGTGCACAATATATATCAAGATTCAGATCGGAGGATTCGTTCCCTACATATAGTCAGAATCTTGTTAAGAATGAGCATTATAAAACTCTCTTGAAGGATTATTATTTTAAGCTCTTTTCAGAACAGGAGATAGGTTTAAGATTGCAAGTTATGATGGAAGATGTGCTGGACTTGAATCCTCAAGAGCAAGTTACCTTTAGAAATGACAATTATCTTATTGAGAAAATCAATATCAATATAGATGTTGCTGAAGTTGTTATGTGGAAAGTGAAAGGTAGCGGTTTGTGATAAAATGAGTTATCCTGAGACATTAATCTGGGGTACGGGGGCGCCGAAGTTCTCATTATTACAGGGCTTGGATGCGGACTTCAAATGGCAGAAAGTCCAGTTACCGGGAACTGCTAATTGGACTCTTGCCGATAGTAATGTTGTAACATCCGCGGACCTGACATCCTGCCTCGCTGCCGATCAGCAGATCTCTAATGCAGAGGGGGGCAATAAGTGTTATACGGTTCTATCTGTTGCTGCGAACCTGGTTGTTTTGACGAGCAATTTTCTGGAAGCATCCGATCCTGGTGGAGAGATATGGCGAAACATTGACCAGAATGATGGTCGGATAATTTCGTTGCCGGATTGTGTTGATACACACCTGGAGTTCATACCCGAGCGACAGGACGGCGGAACCGTGTCATTAACGCTGTCTGACGGCACTTTCAGGCAACGTGTTGAAGGATACCGCCCGGTAGTTACTTTTGTCTGGACGGCGCTGAGTCGCACGGACTTGCTTGATTTATTGACTATCTTGAATCATACTATCATTGGGAGAGTTGAAGTACAACCGCATGATGATGTTGCAATGAAATTCATAATGACCTGTCCGGATGCGCTCCGGTCAGGGTATACTGGCAATTTGTTTCTGGCACATGATGCGACTGTCAGGTTCGTTGGCGAGGAATTACTGTCATCGATCCCGAAGGCATCAGCAGCCGGTGAATTTAGTCCGCTGATATTTTAGAGAGGTTTCATAAATGGCAACTGTAAGAAAATGGTGGGCACGCGCTTCACAATCCTTGTATGACGTCGAAATGGGTATCTCAAGTCACGGATCACCTGATACCTACAACGTTATTGGTATATGGGATGCGGAAGCAGCAGCATATTATTTCGAGTTTGACGATACTGCTTTTGTTTTAGGTCATCCGGAATTATCGAAATACGATCCGACGGAGCCATATTCGATCTGGGATAATACAGACGAAGTGGTCAGCAAGATCGAGATCGGGTCGATGAAAGAAGCAATCGGGCGCGAAACTCATGAAGCGGCGAGTGCGAATATCCATGGAGTTGGTGTTGGAAATTCGGTTGTTGGAACAGATACCACGCAGGAATTGAAAAACAAAACGATTGATGATGATCTGAACGTACTTCAGAATATCGCGGGAACCGCGCTGAAGGTAGATACCAAGGTAAATCCGGTTAAAATGCGACCGAACGTTGGAAAGGATGTTTATCTTCATATCAGAGATGCAACTGATGATGATATGACACTCAAGGTAGCCGATGATGCTGGTACATTGGACAAGACTCTAAAAATCCTTTGTAGAGATTTAGAACTATTCGATGACGGCGCTGCGGCGGTCAAGATTACTGGCGTTGCGGCGCCCTCCGATGCTGACGGTGCGGTTCCAAAATCAATCACTGATGAATTAGATGCACGCATTACAGCACTTGTAGCCGGCGGGTCGTGGTCGGGCGCGCCTGTGGTTAGTATGCAGCTGAATACTCATCATCGTTTGATTAGTGTTCATTTCAATATGGTCGCCGCCGACAATCGTGATGAGGTGTCCCGGTATGAGATTTACTGGAATTATTCAGGATTGGGCGCGGTTGCTGCTGGTGCGTGTGACGCTGATGAGTTGGCTCTTATAAGGTCGAACAGTAGCAAAATAATGGTTCGTACCGGTGAAGGAAACACCGCACACCTTAATGTTCGGCACCGAATATATGTGACAGTAGTGGCTTTTGATGCTGATGGCGTCACTTATAATACGACTGAAGCCACGATGGTTCCTGAAATCGGCGACGGTGATATGCAACTTGGGCGAGATGGTTCCGGTGGTATTCTGGAAGCCAATTCCGGTAATGTTTTTGGCGCGCAAGTCAGCGCAAGTGTAGCAGACGATAATGAAGTAGGCACTCATCTTATTTGGAAAAATCTTGCTACTGTAACCGCAATCAAACAGCGTCGTAAATACTATCATAATGCCTCGATCAAGCGATTGGTAGTCACTTGTTTTGGTTATTCCACCGTTGCAACAGGACAGATTGACATTCAGATTTATGATGAGGCGTTAGCCAAGATAACTTCAATGGCGGCAGTGCTTGATATAGGTGTCGGTATGCCGACAACTCCGCTAACATTCAGTATAGATGTTTCAGAATTATCGATCAACACAGTCTATGAGCTTCGTGTGGTTTTAACTGCAGGGGCAGATACTGGCGCGGAAGCATTTTTGCGAAGCGACATCATTATCGAACCGAAATCGGAAGTCCGGATTTACGGTTAATTAGTAACTCAAGGAGTTCAAGATGGCAGCAGTAAAAACAGCAATAGAAGGCGATCACTTTTTAATCCGGCGAAAGATTGAAATCACAGAGGTCTTAACGGTCGCGGGTACAACGCCGGACATCATGGTGGTTGACTTGCGTGATATGCGCCCGGACGGTCAATTCTGGCTGAAGCTGGAGGGGATAACGTTCGCCGCTGGGTGTGATGGTACGGTTGTTTCAATCAAGCCGCTGGGGCGCAATGCGGCGGGAACGCTGGTTGAAACTGAGAATTGTGCCGGCGTTACAGTATTGGATCCGTACAATCACGCAACCATCAACCAGGTGTCGGTTTGGTATCTGAATCAGTTGTTTTCCGACAGCGGCGATGAGAATGATTTTATCGGCGGCGATGGGTTCGAGGTTATCCTGACCGGTGATGATGGGGCTGATGACGGAACGGTCAAGGCAACTATTCTGGTAACATGATGAGCTTAATTAAGCCATACGGTAAATTCGGATTTACGAGACCGCTATACGGGAGTCCGCCATATGGAATGAGTGCAGGTGGTGGCTTTCCCCTCACGCATGCCAAAGATGATCTGGTGACTCACTGGCGGACTTGGGGCGATCCAATCACAGATTATGTCACAAAAGACGGTGATAAGAGAGTCAGCGTCATACTTGACCAGTCCGGTGAGGATAATGATTGGATACAAGCGGTAGGCAATAATCAGCCGTTATGGTCAGAGGATGCTGGTGATCTCATTGGTGGACACGAGGTTATTAAGTTCACAACGGATGAGTTTGTTACCTGCGATGCGTTAGCAACATTGTTGAGCGGTGATGAACCATTTACGATTTTTGCTGTAATACAGAAATCCGATAATAGTGCTTATCATTTTGGTTTCTTTTTAGACGGAGGAAACGGGATATGGCATTTTTTAGCTACAACAGATGATCCAGTATATAAGATTGGTAGACGAAATAGTGAGGTATCGAATAAAAACGATGCTTCTACAGAAGTGCCCGATACAAACCCGCATTATTTATCTCATATATTTACAGGTACAACAGGACAGTTATGGTTGGATGGAACATCAATAATAGATGCTTTTGATATGGAGATGAGACTTGATTTTAATACTTGTACTATTGCAGCACGTTATCAAAATGGTTATGAGTTATTTTATGAAGGGAGTATAGTTGAATTTGCATTATGTCATAAGGATTTATCAGATGCCAGAAGGCAAGCGGTCGAAGCATATTTTGCTTCAGAATATGGGATGTAATCATCATACCAGAAGAGCGTAAAATAGAACGAAAAGTAATTGTCTGTGTAAGCCAAGCGGAGTTTGATGTGCTAAACCTGCGAATTCATAGGGCGTTGCAGCATGATGTTCCACGCTATAATGCAGAACGCTGGGCAGAGCCGATTGTGGATGCAAAAAATGCACAGCAAATAGCCTTTCCGGTAAAGGAGCGGATTGAGAAATATCTAACCGTTCAAGAAAAGGCTCGCAAAGTTACGCTAGCAAAGGAGTGGTTGCCAGAGATAGATTTGGCACCGAAGTGAGAATCTTCCGGAGGCTACTTTCTACAATCTCTACTTTTACCTTGAAAACCACTGCATCAGGGAGTACTGAATCTCGTGCAATCGCTTCTAAGGCGATTGCTAAAATTTTCACAAACTTATAACAGATTGATAAATAAAGAATTAAATCCGAACATCGAATTATTTGACGTTATATACAGGGTATTCAGCAGAATCGAAATGTCAAATACTATGCCAGAAACACTAAAAATCAATACTGGAATTAACTAAATTACATAAAGTTGGCGTTTCAAATACTGTGCCAGAAACGTCGAAAATCAAGGAAATCCAAATGTTGTTTTCAGAAAAGTTAGGCAAATGAAAAACGGGACACTGAAAATTTTCGTAACAGCACTTTTGAGTATCCTACTGACCTTCACAATAATGTGGTTTACTCTTGGTGCTAATGCTGCATCAAAACAGGATCTCAAAGTTGTTGAGATTGAACTGAAAGCTGAGAACGCTCTTCTTGAGTCGAAGCTCAATTCACGGCTTGTCGATCTGAGTGCACTTGTTGCACAAAATGTTGCTGCAGTTAATAAACTCGTGGGTTATATAGAAGCCACGAAAAATCAGAAAGATCGAACCTCAAACAAGGAGAATTGAAATGTTAGATTTTCTTGGAGATTTCCTGCCTGTTATTTCCGGTGCCTTTGGTATTCTCATTGGCATCTTCGGAGGTAAGAAAATTGGTCCCCTTGCTATAATTAGTATAGTGAAAGAAATTATCAAACTGGCACAAGGAAAGCACTCCAGACCTGCGGCTGAAGCACTTGGTGTCAAGCATGGTGAAGCCGGTTCAAAGTATATGTGCAAAGCGCTGGGAAAAGGTATTTGGGAAGCAGGTGAAGATGAAATCCTTATTCATCTGCATCACTATATCATTGGACTGAGAAAAGGTGCAAACCTTGACGACTAAAATTCTGAATGAGGTAAATAAGAAATTAAGGTGGTATGATGCTTCCACTAAATTTTCAAAATGTTCGTTACCTGATCCTGCATTGTTCGGCGTCCTACTATGGGAATGTCAAATTGATAACCGAGTGGCATACCGCCCCGGACCGGAATTATGATACCATCGGCTATCACCATGTTATCACAAACGGCTACTGGAATTATGAAGCATGGGTAAGCAAACAGCCTGACTTCAATCTTGATGGAGCAGGCTTCAGTGGACGCGATGTTATGTTCCAGGGCGCACATTGTAAAGGACACAACGCCGAATCAATTGGAATATGTATGATCGGGCAACGTCAATTCACACGAGCGCAATTTGATGCATTCACCCGGACAGCTGAGATATATTTCGATAGTTCGGACTTCCCGCTATTGACCGGACCGGAATGCGTCAGAGGGCATTATGAACTCCTGCAGAACGGTCTGTATTCAAAGACCTGCCCGAACATACAT
>Ga0307428_1001358_pt1 | contig 12570 bp, 12 predicted proteins | sample SalMarWE160240MG_FD_202161 | JGI IMG/M metagenome (GOLD analysis project Ga0307428, IMG submission 202161) | Salt marsh sediment microbial communities from the Plum Island Ecosystem LTER, Massachusetts, United States - WE1603-240 | ecosystem: Environmental > Aquatic > Marine > Intertidal zone >...
ATAGAATAGCTGAATTTTTCAAGGATTTCAATGAGAGGTGGATGCAACCTAATAACCGAGAAATATGTGTTGGGCACGAAGACAGTCTATTAGCAAATTACTTAAGAGTAAAAAGCTTATGAAAATTTGGATAGAAAATAGCTCAAGACCTTACAATGAGTTAAGCGGTAAATCACTGTTTTGTTGGAAACTTGCTAAAGAGCTTCGTTCGATTGGTTGCGAAATAGTAGACGGTGACTCAAGTGCTGACATTTCGTTGAACGTAATAAGAATTAAACACCATAAGTCTAAGATTAAAGTTCTTAGAATTGACGGCATATGGCACGATACCGCCAAAAACTTCAAGGAGAAAAATAAGTCACTGTCTAAGGTTATAGCTCAAGCAAATGGCGTAGTATACCAATCTCATTTTTCTAAGAAAATGGCCGATAAGTATCTAGGGAAAGCTAAATGTAAGACCATCGTCATTCATAACGGCGACAATATTGAGCGTATCAAAACCTACAGACCTAAAATTCTTAATTCAAAATATAACGTCATAACCTTTTCAAGATGGCGACCGCATAAAAGATTGCGAGATATAGTAGAGTCGTTTTTATTAGCAGGTATTAAAGATTCACATCTTTTCGTAGTGGGCGATTTAACTAACTCAGGAATTAGTGCTAACGACTTGAAAAAATATTTATCAACAAAGCACGTAACTTTTACTAGGACTTTAACTCAAGATGAACTTGTACCATTACTACGAGCTTGTGATTGTTCAATTCATCTGTGCTGGTTTGACTCGTGTCCTAACTCGGTAGTCGAAGCGCTGTGTGCGGGAGTACCAGTGGTATGCAACAACGTCGGAGGAACACCAGAGTTAGTTCAGATGGCCGGTGGGTATATTTGTGATGTTGACAAAGAGTACGACATGAAGCCGGTTGACTTATATCATCCTCCGAAGATAGACCGGTTAGTCGTAGCAAGAGCGATAACGGACTGCGTGAAAATAAGACCAACGGTAAACTCGCGCTTCTTAGACATAGGCCGAGTAGCCTTAGAATACTTACGATTTTTTAATGAGGTATCATGAGTGATTTAATATCTATAGTTACTACACTTTATAATTACAAAAAATACGTAGGAGACTTAGCTGAATCAGTTAAGCGGCAGACTTATAAGAATTGGGAGTGGATTATAGTAGATGATTGCTCCACTGATGAGCCAACGTCAATATTAGAAAAGTATTTGTCTAATCAAGTGACATACATAAGGTTAGATAATAACATGGGCTATAGTTTTGCTAAAAACGTAGGCATCCGTAAGTCACGGGGTAAGTATGTGGTAATGATAGATGCCGATGACATGCTGACAAACAATTCTCTTGAGATACGATACGATTTAATGCAAAGAAATCCTAATAAGCTCTGGTGCCACGGCGAAGTCTTGGTAAAAGACGAGGGCGTGAAAACACTAAGTCATCGGTCTTTGAACTGGAAGAAAAGTTTTAGAAAACAACTGAAGCGAAAAGGACTTAATTTCACTAATAACTATCACCATCGACTAATACATGCCCAGTCAGTTATGGTAACTCGAGCTTTACACAAAAAGTATGGGTTGTACGATGAATCTTTGAGATTTTCATCTGATAACGAAATGTGGCGTAGGCTAATTAGATTTGGAGAAATACCTGCACACACTGAAAAATTCGTAGCCATCTACCGTGTTCATAAAAATCGGATGTGCCAAAGTGAGTATAAGAAAAAAAGACTTAAATGGACTAAGCAAAAAATCAAAGTAGACGTTGAAGTCAGGTTTAACGAAGGAATAAACATTAATAATACGCCGTTACTATGAATAAAAAAGACAGAGTGTGTTCAAAAAGAACTATATGTGAAGTTCATCGACAGTTACTTGATTTGTTAGTAACCAGTCTTAGGGGCAAAAAGTATAAGCCATTAGTAAAAGAAGCTACAGCTTTAATCGAGGAAGCTTTTAGTTTAGGCGTAAAGATAACAGATAAATTAGTAGAATATAATCTTGAAAAGCCTGACGCTAACAGACTCGACAACGTCGAAGAAGTTCGTAGACTGCGTAATTTAAGAGTGAAATTACAATCGAAGGAGTTAAAATGCGAAAAATCTGGTACAATGGAAAAGTCTTAGATGAATCTGAGGCTAAGTTATCAATCTATGATTCTGCTTTGATGTTTGGAGATATGGTATTTGAAATGACTCGTTCGTTTAATAAGCAACACTTTATGTTACACGAACATTTAAAACGTTTACAGCGCTCTATGCGATGTCTTAGTATTAACTGTGAAGTATCTTTTACAACTTTAGAGAAAGCTTGTCACCTAATAACTGAAGCTAATAGTTATGAAATGCGGGATGATGATGAGCATCGACTAATGATTAACGTTTCTCGTGGTATTTTATCGATTTATTCCGGCGTAGTAGGTGTACAGCAAGGGCCTACTGTGATGATTACTGACTTCCCGTTAAAATGGACTGTAAGAGGCTTTGGTAAGTTGTACGATGAAGGCGTAAATGCGGTTATCCCAAGTCAACGGGCGATTCCATCGCGGTACTTAGACCCAAAGCTAAAGCATCGTAGTCGTTTACACCTTCAAGTTGCTAATATCGAAGTTTCAAAGTATACAGGCGACAATAACTGGGCTTTGCTACTTGATGAAGACGGCTTTATAGCTGAGGGAACAGGTGATAACTTTTTTATAGTCAAAGACGGTGTTGTTTATACGCCTGAAGGACGTGACATATTACGAGGCGTTAGTCGTGAGTACGTGATTGCTCTGTGTGGTATGCTTTCTATTGAATGCATTGAAAAGAACATCGAACCGTACGATGTACTTGATGCTGATGAGGCGTTTATGACGGGTACTCCGTTTTGTATACTTCCCGTAACACAGCTAAATCATAAATGCATCGGAAATAGTAGCATAGGTTATTACACTAAGCTATTATTGGACGAATGGGGTAATTCAGTAGGCGTAGACATCATTAAACAAATCAAGTTATGGAACACTACGAGCACAGATTCATTAAACGTGACACCTTATATGTTTAAGGAGATGTCATGAATAGCAAAATCGTTGGCTTAGTTCCTGCTAGAGCTGGAAGTAAAAGTATTAAAAACAAAAATTTATCAATTATAGCCGGAAAAACTTTATTAGCGCATTCACTATTAAAACTTCGAAAAGCAGGCGTGCTTGATACTTATGTTTCTACAGACGGCACGTTGATAGCCAAAGAAGCAAGAGCTTATTTAGCTAAAATTATAAAAAGACCTAAAAGTATTTCTGAAGATTCGTCGTCAACTGAGGCAGCTATCAAGCATGCTATATCAAAAGTTCAATGTGATATCGTAGTTGTGTTGCAGTGTACGTCGCCTTTATTACATCATACGCACATACAAAAGGCTATTGACCTTTTAGTGGATAACGACTTAGACTCAGTATTTACTGTAACAAGTTCTAAAGACCACGACATCTTATTGTGGGACGCAAGCTTAAACCCGATTAACTACTCTCCTAGAAACCGTAAGAGACGCCAAACAAGAAAGTCTGAAGTATTTATTGAAACAGGCGGACTGTACGCTTTCAAAAAAGAAGCATTCATACAAGATAAGTGTAGAATATGTGGAAAATACGAAGTAATTAAAATTCCGTTTTATCAGTCATTAGAAATAGACGATGAAGAAGATTTAAGATACGTAAAGCTTATCATGGAGGCCAAATGCTATACGGACTATCAACTATAAATATTGAACTAACAAGTCGATGTAATAAGGAGTGCTGGTGCTGTGGTCGTCGTAAGATAGATAAAGAACATCCTAACTTAAAACAGACGTACGGTGACATTGACTACGAACTGTTGAAAACCATCGCTAAACAAGTTCCAAGTGGTGTTACCGTACAGTTACATAATAATGGTGAACCAACGTTATACGCTAAGCTTGGTGATGCGATTAACCTATTCAGTCATACATTAACTTCTTTTAATACTAACGGAAAACTGTTGTTAGAAAAAGCTGATGAGATTATTAACAACTTAGACGTGTTAGTAGTATCAGTCATAGAAAATGATGTAGAAACCGATACACAGTTTAATATACTACGAAAGTTCATAGAATTAAAAGGACTTAAGAAACCACTGGTTAATATTAGATGCTTAGGCCATGTCGATTATACTAGGTACATTGGCCTTGGTCAAATAATTACTAGGATACTACACAATCCTTTGGGTAACTATGATTATCGACGAAGACCTACTCTTCCAGAGATAGGGATTTGCTTAGACCTATTACATCACCTAGCAATAGATCGATTTGGAAACATCTCGGTATGCGTAAGATTTGATTTAGAAGGTGACGGAGTTATTGGTCATTGTTATATCGACGATTTCGAAGCATTAACCCGTGCTTGGAACAGTGAAAAACGAAAGAAGTTTATAACTTTACATAAAAGTGGACAACGGTCAATGATTAGGCCTTGTCACAAATGCGAATATTGGGGCGTTCCTACAGGAGAACATTAAAATGAAGATAGTAGCAGAGATTGGCATCAATCATAATGGAAGCGTAGAAATCGCTAAGAACTTAATTTTAGTAGCAAAAGCCGCGGGTTGTGATTACATTAAATTTCAAACTAGAAACATTGACTTAGTTTATTCAAAAGAAGAATTAGATAAACCACGTGAATCACCTTGGGGCGATACTAATAGAGCTCAAAAGCAAGGTCTCGAGTTCAGCTTGAAGCAGTACAAAGAAATAGACAAGTTTTGTAAGACTCAAAAGATAGTTTGGTTTTCTTCACCTTGGGATATTGAGTCAGTGAAACTACTATCAAATTTTGAATTACCATATCTTAAGATAGCGAGTGCAAGCTTGACTGATAGGCCACTACTTCGAGATATGAAAGCTATTAATATACCACTAATATTATCAACAGGCATGAGTACTCGTGATGAGATAACGAAAGCCGTAGATTACTTAGGAGATAACTGTGAGTATTTGCTTGCTTGTTGCTCATCATACCCGTGTAAGCCTGAAGAAACAAAGATTAACATGATTAAAGCTTTGAAAAATTGTTTTCAAAATCATAAAATAGGCTATAGCAATCATAGTCCCGGCTTAACTTTTTGCATAGCTGCTGCCGCTCTTGGCGCAGAGATGCTTGAGTTACACATCACGCTTGATAGAAGTATGTACGGCTCTGACCAATCTTCTAGTATTGAGCCACACGGGCTTATGAAACTTGTCAAGCATGTGAGAGATATTGAAAAGTCTATGTGTGATTCTTTTAATAACTTCTGGGTTGTTCACGAAAGTGAACAAAACGTAAAGAAGAAATTAAGAAAACTGTAAAGCTTACCACGAAAGCACCCGGCGTCCTTTCCAACATTCTTAAGTTCTGGGTGCTTTCATTTTTTAATTTTCTTAAAATTTTTTATTTTTTTATGTACATTTAGTTTAATGTATGGTATAATAGTAAAATTGGTTAAGTTATCTTAAAAATTTAACACTTTATAGGACATAGAACGATTATGGAAACAACCGCAATCACCATTGAACCTCTCAACAAAGCTACTGAGAACGTGTTCAAAAAACTTCCTTTCGCTAAAAATGATAGGATGCGTATTTCATTAGACGCTGAAGCTAAGCGATTCATTTTAGAACTTTATTCTATCGGTCGGCATGGAAATGAGTACTCGCCTTCTGGAGTAGCAAGAAGTTTCTTAAGAAGAATCCCAGAACGACGCGAACTTTCGCCGTATCCATGTAAATACGTAGCTGCAGGCACGGATTTTACAGCATTAATTATTAACGCGTTGTGGCCAGCAGAATGTTTATTGTTTACCGAAGAAGCTAAGTTACTGTACGATTTTTTACTTACTCGCTTCACAAAGCAAACATTTAACTCTAGAATTAAAGCTGACTACAAGATAAATGGCATCATTCCTGACATGCCTAAAGACTGGATAGACCGTCTTGATAGGCCTCTCATGAACTTTCAAAAAGTCGCGCTGTTAACTTCTTTGTATGAAGATGCTAACTTATGGATGGAGCAAGGAACCGGAAAAACGCCGATTATAATCTCACGGATATGCTATGAAGCTATGAAACTCTATAAAAAAGAGAAGAGAATGTACCGAGCGTTAATCGTAGTACCAAAGAACATGAGGACGAACTGGCGAAATAAGTTCATGGACTTTGCTACCCGTCCAGGTAAAATTACCATCTTAAAGGGCAGTCAACTTACTAGGCTTAAGCTCATGGTCGAATGTTTCAAGCAAGACGACGAATCAGAATACACAGTTCTTATTTGCTCGTATGAAGCTGTAGTACGCTCGTGGGAAGCGATGAGACTTGTAGAATGGGACGGCGGTTTTCTTGATGAAGCGCATATGATTAAAGGCTATTCTACAAAACGATGGCACAAAATTCGAGAGCTTAGAGAAAAGTGCAACGGAAAGTCAGGACTAACTGGGACGCCGTTTGCTAATAATTTATTCGACGTATACACTCAACTCGAGTGGTTAGGCGAAGGACTCAGCGGTTTTTCTAATTTTAAGTCATTTAGAGCTTACTATGGTAGATTTAGTAAAAATAACAATCAACAATACAGTGTATTAACTGGCTACAAAAACTTGCCAGTTTTACAAGAGCGCATTGCTCGACTATGTTTCATGATAACACGTGATGAGGCAATGCCGTATTTACCTAAGAAGACATACGACGTATATGAAGTAGAAATGACTAAGACCCAGCGAGAGTATTACGTTAAATTACAAAAACAATTAGCTATAGAAATAAAAAATGAATTAAACAAAGAAAAAAATAAGCAGCTTACTGCTACTAATATCTTAACGAAGCTACTAAGGCTATCTCAAATAACAGCAGGCTACGTAAAATGGGACTCGCAATTTGATGATGAAGGTAATTTACTTAATGAAGATTCTCAGTTTGAATCAATAAATCCGAATCCTAAAATTGAAGCTATAGTAGAGATTCTAAAAACTAAGAAACCAAAAGAAAAAACAATAATATGGACTAATTGGGTACCCGTCATAAAAATGCTTGACGAACGTTTAACGAAAGAAAATATTAAGCATGCTATTTATTACGGCGGTACGAAAGATGCCGACAGAGAAGAAGCTGAGCGCTCGTATAATCAAGACCCTGAGATGAAAGTGTTCATTGGTAACCCTGCAGCCGGCGGTCAAGGCTTAGACTTATGGGGACACGTGCCTGAATGGGACGATACAGAAAAAGATTTTGGCTGTAATACTACGCAAGAGATTTATTTTTCGCAAAATTGGTCCATGATTCATCGTTCACAAAGCGAAGACAGAGCAGTAAGACGTGGTACGAGAGTTTCTGTACAAATAACAGATTTAATAGTTCCCGGTACAATAGATGAAGAAATAGCTATTAGGGTATTAAACAAGAAAATAGTAGCAAACAAACTGCAGGATGTTAAAGATATTATGACTAAGGTATTATCAAATCTTCCTGACATAGGAGAAGATAATGAATAGAGTATTTATAATAGAACCACCAAGAACTTACGTAGACACGTCTAAGGCCTCAGCTTTTGGAGATATTTATTACGTCTTTAATCATGAAGACCGCCGATGTAGCGTGTTTCATAGCGCCGAATTTGGAAGAACAGTTTTAGATTCTTTAAAAACTCTGAAATTTGATAACAAATCTGATTTTATCTGCGTAGTAGGGCCGATGTTAACAGTGACTATTTCAATAGTAGCACTGTCTCAGACGTACGACGAGTTAAAACTTTTGTTATTTGACAGCGTACATGATAAATATGTTTCAAGAATATTTAAGAAATCAGAATGGAAAGGACATACTAATGAAGAAGAATATAGCCCAGTTGAAGGCAGCCGTTGAAAGTTACGCAGAACTTAAAAAATTATACTTGTCAAAGTACGCACTTTTAAGTGATATACGCGATAGTGCTAAATCGAACGCATATTCATTAGAAGATTTAGTTAATATCATTTATATCTTTAGAGAAATTTCTCGCATAGCTGACGATATGCGAAAAGAATGCGATGGACTCGGGCACTTGCTTGAAAATCTATGTTGTGCGACGTATGTTCTTAAAAATGAAAATTCTCCAGAGTCTTCTGAGCCGATACGTGCTTCTCTTGCTACTGGGACCCCTAAGCTTACGCTCGGAGTTAAGTTGCCCAGACCAAATTCAGACCCTGAGAATTTTAAGAAATTAATAGATTACTTAGACATTAATTATAAGGCCATCGAAACGAAGGCCGTAAAACTATACTGGCCGGGACTGTGTAAGCTTGCATCTGAACTAGCTGAACAGGGCAAGCCCTTGCCTCCCGGCATTAATCCAGATGATACTTACCCGACGTACGGAGTGAACATAATGAGTCGGCAAGATTTAGACGAACTTGCTCGAGAACTAAAGGAAAGGAGCGCTGAAGAATGCGATAAGTTACTAACAGAACGACCAAAAACTCGATGATTAAAAATTTTAAAATGCCAATATTTAATAAAGGAACTAAGGTATGTCGAAAAAGAAAGATATCAGTACTGACATCACAAAGATAGGCGTAGATAATCTGCCGTCTTTCATGCAAGATGAAAAAGTCACGGGCTTAGAGTCCCTAAAAGAGTTCATAGTACCGCCAAGAATTAAAGTAATTCAAAAAGCCGCTGGCGAAGAGTTACTTAGCACGTTTTCTGCTGGCGATGTTATCTTGTCTCCATTAAACGCAGTAATAACAGAAATGGAGCGTGACAACAAAGGACGACCGGTAGAAGGCAGTAAAACTTCATTTCAGTTCGTTCCTATCTTTTTCTATCCGGAATGGGCCACGGTTAATCCAATTCAAATGAAAGGCCAACTCCCGTTCTTGCGTTATCGAACTACGGACCCGGCTGACCCGGTGGTGACTAAGGCCAAGAATCCGGGACTAAGAAGTGAACCATGCCCAGAAGACCCAGAATATAAAATACGACACGTGGAGTACTTAAATTTCATAGTCGCGTTGTATAATCATCCTCTTGGAATTGAACCAGTTATAATGAATTTTTCAAAAGGTGAGTGGTCTTCGGGCAGTAAGTTCGCGTCGCTGTTGAAGATGCGAAGAGCTCCGATGTACGGATGTGTTTTTGAAGCAGTCGTTGGACTAAGACATGGCCAACTTGGCGACTGGTACGGTTTTAATATTACTAATCCTGACGAAGGCTCACCGTGGGTCGACGAAGATAACTACGAAGTGTTTAAGAAACTGCATATTCAGTTTGCTGAATACCACAAGGAATCTAGATTACGCTCTCAGATTGAACCCGACGAAGATACTCCAGATGAAGCCGCAGTAACAAGCAGCTCAGAATTCTAACGTACTTGAACTATGAATGAATCACAGCTAATCACTATAAGTGCCTTGGCTGAACTTGAAAGAGTGGGCATCGACTTTGACTTCGTTAATGAGAATGAGATCAAAGTTCGATGTCCGTTCCATGATGATAAAACCCCAAGCTGCAGCGTAAATATTAAGAAAAATCTGTTTGCTTGTCATACTGCTGGATGTAAGGCAAAGGGCGATATCATCTCTTTTTTAGCTAAGGTATTAAAAACGACTCGTAGAGTAGTATGGGAAGACTTATCATCAAGATATGACTTTGAAGAAGTAAAGACTATCAGTAGTGAAGTCATTGAGAAATGGCATGCAGCAATTTGGTCTGTTAAAAAGATGTTGAATGAGCTGCATTCTCGAGGAGTAACTGATAAAGACATCCGATACTATCGCTTAGGCTACGACGGCTCACGCATTACGATACCAATAACCAATACAAACGGATTGGTAGTGAACGTGAGAAGGTACTTGCCAGGTGCACCGGGTGCCGAAAAGATGCGTAATAAAAAAGGCCACGGAAAAATACGACTGTTTCCTGTAGACCAATTAAAGTTTGATAAGGTAATAGTGTGTGGTGGAGAAATCAAGGCCATAGTTACTGCATCTAAAATGAATAAACACGGTTTTGGCGCAGTAACTTCTACTGGCGGCGAAGGAAACTGGGATATTTCTTTTAACCAACATTTTAAATCTAAAAAAGTATACGTGTGTTTTGATGTTGATGACGAAGGCATCGCCGCATCTGACAAAGTATGCGCTATGTTGAAAGCGTCAGCGAATTGGATAGGTAATGTAGAATTATCACTTGACAAAGACAAGTATCCTAAGGGCGACGTCAACGACTACTTTGGTCCAGAAAAGAAAACTGCTAAAGACTTATTAAAACTATTAAGTCAAGTTGAAGAATGGAACTTAAAAACCGTTTTTGAAGTAGAAGAAAAATCAACAGTAATCGACCTTCACTTGACTGATGCGTCTAAGGCCGAGTATACTGGAAAGCGCGTTAAGATAAAGAGTACAGTATCAGCTTTAGATACTGCACCATATGTTATTCCAAAAATCATCAGAGCGATGTGTCATAGAGACCAAGACGTATGTAGTTTGTGTCCAATATTTGTTAAGACTCCAGATGAAAATGGCATAGTATTACTTGAGTTACATCCAGAGTCACCAGCTATATTAGAAATGGTTGCTACGAATAAGAAAGTACAACGTGATGCTATCATGTCAGGCCTTCACTTACCTAATTGCAAAACAGTTGAGTTTTCTCCCACAGAATATTATAATGTCGAAGATGCGCGCCTTTCTCCACAATTAGAAATAAGTTCTAGGTCAGCAGATGATATAATGCAGCCAGCTTTATGCATAGGTCATGGGCTTGAAACCAACGAAAACTACGAATTTATTGGCCGGATGTACCCGCACCCAAAAACTCAACAATCAGTTTTATTGATAAGCGAATCTACAGCTACTAAAGACGCGTTATCACAGTTCTCCCCATTAAACGGCGAATTAAAAAGCTTACGAGTGTTTCAGCCAAAAGATTGGACGTATCAAGCACTTGATGAAAAACTAGCAGAACTTTACAGTGACTTATCAGCTAATATTACTCATATCTTCGAACGAACCGACATGCACTTAGCTATAGACTTGGCTTATCATAGCGTATTGCTGTTTAACTTTGACGGCAAGTTAACTAAAGGATGGGTAGAAATATTGATAGCCGGTGACAGCGCTCAAGGTAAGACTGAAACTATTCTCAGGTTAATGCAACATTACGGTCTTGGCGAACGAATTGAATGCAAGAATGCTTCTGTAGCAGGACTACTTGGCGGCTTACAACAAGTAGGCGGGCGATGGTTCGTCACGTGGGGTGTTATTCCCACGCATGATAAAAGACTCGTAGTGCTCGAGGAAATCAAGGGCACGAGTACAGAAGTGTTGGGTAAGCTAACTGACATGCGGTCGTCAGGCGTAGCAGAGATTCCTAAGATAGAAAAACGACGAACACACGCTCGTACTCGGCTAATAATGATTAGTAACCCCAGAGGTGACCGCCCACTGTCGATGTATAATTTCGGAATAGAAGCAGTCAAAGAATTAATTGGTGGACTTGAAGACATTCGTCGGTTTGACTTAATAAGTTTAGTATCATCTCGACAAATATCAGCTGACAAGCTCAACAAACTACAATGCTATAGACCAAAAATTAAGCATATCCACGCTGCTTCTTTATGTAAAAGCCTAGTACTATGGGCATGGACTCGAGCTGCTGACCAAGTTATTATAAGTGATGCTGCTCATAGTATCATCGTAGATGAAGCAATACGCTTGTGTAATATGTTTAGTGAAGTCATACCAATCGTGGACCGCGGCTCAATGCGATTTAAACTAGCAAGATTGTCCATAGCACTCGCGTGTAGGACATTTTCAACAGACGACGGCATTAATCTTTTAGTTAAGCCATGCCACGTAGAATACGTATCAAGATTCTTAGAAAAAGAATATTCTAGTAAGATATTTGGGTATAAAGACTTCTCTGATGCTATAAAAATTAATGATACTTTATTGTCGCCTGACGTGTTATCACGTAAGATACTCCAAACGCCCTTTCCAAAAGATTTTATACAGCAATTATTATACACTAACGAGATAGAACTGCGTGACATCTGCGATTGGTGTGGTTGGGACAAGACCAATGGCTTACAGCTATTGTCACTACTTGTTCGTAAGCATGCACTAACACGCGACGGCCGCGGTTATCGTAAGACCACTAAATTTATTGAATTTTTGAAAGAGCTAATGAGCTCTGACGAACTCAAGAACGCCGCGAGGCCAGATTACGTAGTAGAGGACGAGTTTTAAAATGATTAAGCTAATAAATAATAATTGCTTTAAAGTATTTCCAAGTATTGCTGATGAAACGATAGACTTAATCATAGTTGACCCGCCCTATGGCATCAATTATAAAGATTGGGACAAAATAAACTTTGTTTCTTTTACAAAAGCATGGCTAAAAGAATGTTTTAGAATATTAAAGCCAACAGGCACGATGTGGAGTTTCATGGGCTATCAACATCTTCTTGAATTTATACCGTTACTACAAGAAGTAGGTTTAGTTCATTTAGAAAATTGGGTTATATGGGCTAGACAAAAAGAT
>Ga0307428_1001359_pt1 | contig 12569 bp, 15 predicted proteins | sample SalMarWE160240MG_FD_202161 | JGI IMG/M metagenome (GOLD analysis project Ga0307428, IMG submission 202161) | Salt marsh sediment microbial communities from the Plum Island Ecosystem LTER, Massachusetts, United States - WE1603-240 | ecosystem: Environmental > Aquatic > Marine > Intertidal zone >...
ATGACTGGCGATGCGGAAGAACTCGGTCATCATGACTCGAATGACCTGTACCCGGTCGGGGACCTCGATCCCGGCCAGCCGCTCGACGGCGAGCACGTACGGGAGGTTGTTCATGACCCCTCCGAGGTAGTCGATGCGATCGGTATAAGGGATGAACGTGTGCCACGACTGGCGTTCCCCCATTTTCTCGGCCCCCCGGTGGTGAAAGCCGATATCCGGCACCGCGTCGACGATCTCCTCTCCATCGAGCTGGAGCACGATCCGGAGCACGCCGTGGGTCCCGGGATGCTGCGGCCCCAGATTCAGAAACATGAAGTCGGTACCTTCCCGACCTGGCCTCATCCCCCAATCCTCTGGGCGGAAACGCAGCGCCTCCTGCTCCATGTCCTGCCGGTCGTCGGGCAACTGGAAGGGGCCCATTTCCGTCGCGCGGGCCGGATGTTCCTTGCGGAGGGGATGCCCTCTCCAGGTCGGCGGCATGAGGATCCGCCGCAGGTGGGGATGCCCGTCGAAGGCAATGCCGAACATGTCCCACGCCTCGCGTTCATACCAGTTGGCGGCGGGCCAAATGTCGGTCACCGTCTGCAGGGCGGGGTACTCCCCCTGCAGAGGGACCTTGATCCGGAGATCTTCGTTACGCTCGTAGGAGAGGAGATGATAGACAAGGGTGAAGTCGCTCGGCGGCTGACCCTGGCGATGAAACCGCGCCCGCTCGTCAATAGCCGTGAGATCGTAGAGCATGCGGTACGGTCGCTCTACGTCCCCCTTGACGTATCGGAGGACCGTACGCACGTGCTCTCGCGACACCCAGAGCGTGGGGACCTCATCTCGGGTGCTCTGCTCTGCGAGAATGCCTTCGCCGAACTGACCCCGCAGTGTATCGAAGATGCCAGCGCTCATCGAGATGCGGTCTCACCTCACGAGGTCATACCGCGGGTCGTGCGTGGCTCACGATGGAGGTGTCCGCGCAGCCGGTCAGATCTGGTCCGGAGAGCGCAACATGGTCGCTCGCTGTCTCTCGGCGCGCTTCAGATCCCGGAGGGACGGCGCGGGGCGTTTCTCGATTCCTTGGGGGCCAAGGAGCCAGCTCAGGGGACGCCGCTCCCTGCCCACTGCCTCCTGCAGCAGCACCAGCCCCTGCATGAAAGCATCCGGCCGGGGCGGACACCCCGGCACATACAGATCGACCGGGAGGAACTTGTCCACCCCCTGGACGACACTGTAGATATCGTACATCCCTCCCGAGTTGGCGCATGAACCCATCGAGATCACCCAGCGGGGCTCCATCATCTGTTCATAGAGTCGTTTGACGATCGGAGCCATTTTGATAAATACGGTTCCGGCAATGACCATCACGTCAGCCTCTCGCGGTGTTCCACGAATGACTTCCTGCCCAAAACGTGCAATGTCATACTTGCTGGTGAGGCTCGTTGCCATCTCAACAAAACAACAGGAGAGACCAAAGTTGAAGGGCCAGATGGAATGCTTGCGGCCCCAGGCCACGAGGTCCTGCAGACGCGAGAGAATGAGACTGCGCCGCAAGGTATCTTCGAAAGTGCCGTTACCTGCGACGGCGTGAACTGGTTCCGTTGGTTTAGTCAGCCACCACCGCATTTCCGGAATATTCCTTATCCTTATCGGTTTCCGGTGATGTAGTCTTCCAGCTGCCCGATGATAAATTCTTTCTCCACGATGATGGCCTTCACCACATCTCCGATCGAAATCAGACCGACTAACCGCTTCTCGTCGTCAAGGACTGGGAGATGGCGAATATGCTTATCCGTCATAAGCTCCATGCATTCTTCCATGGTTTGCTCGGGCCGGACGCAGACCACGCGTGACGTCATGATTTCTTGGACAGCAAGCTCCTTGGACGATTTGCCCTTCAAAATGACGTTTCTAGCATAATCCCGTTCTGAAATCATACCAATCACCCGATCCCTTTCCATGACCACCAAGGCTCCCACATTCTTTTCGGCCATGAGGGTGAGGGCGTCGTAGACAGAACGGTCCGGGGAAATGGACCACACTTCATGCCCTTTCGCCTGTAAAATATCTTTGACGATCTTCATCGCCCACGCCTCCTTTACCTCTTTCCTCGACATTCTTCGGGACAGAGGCAAACTATACAGGACTCGCCGGATTGTCTGTTATCATCCCCGAACGCACCTTTCTACGACCCGTTGGGCCCCAATCCAGAGCCCCCACCCGCCACTCGTACACGAGGGCCGCAACCAGAATACCAATAAAGACGAGGACCCCGACGTAACCGGGCCAGCCTGTCTCCCGGAAACTGATGGCCCACGCAATAATGAAGACGGCTTCTAAGTCGAAGATGACAAAGAGCATGGCTACGAGATAAAACTTGGCCGACAAGCGGATGTGCGCGGATCCACTCGGCACAATCCCGGATTCATAGGGCTCGCCCGTCGCTCTGTCCGTGTGGCGCTGTCCTAGAATAAAGGAGAGCCCGATCATCACCACCACGAGGGCGATGACCGCTACGAAATAGACGGCGAAAGGCCAGAGAGCGTGACTCTTCAAATGTCCTTGTCTCCCCTGAGGTGAGCTCGCCTCGAGCCTCTTCGTGCGTTGACCTCGGCTGCATGGGCTCCGTCTGGAAGTGTATGGCAACGTCCCATCGTGGCCGCGGTCTTCTTCACTGCGGTTCAGCTCTGAGGTGATACGGACAACGTCGCCTGGCAAAACTGAGGGGCTCGGGCTCAAGGGGGGCATCGTCTGGGACCGAGCCCCCGCTGGCCTCGTCGTGGGATGAAGACCCGCCCCGAGTTGGACTCAAGGGGTCAAACGTACCCGATTGACCACCGCGATGTCAAGGCATGCCGCGATCACGGGCATCGCCGGAACTAGCGACCAATGAAATCGCGGGCCTCAAAGGATTGCCCTGTGACGCCGAGAGATTCGTCGGAGGCGAGATACACAAACACCGGGGTGATCTGCTCGGGGGTCGGAAGGGTCAGGGGATCCTCCTCCGGATACGCGTTAGCCCGCATCGCGGTGCGCGTCCCGCCGGGATTGACCGCGTTCACACGGATATGGAGCGGCTCCAGCTCAGCCGCGAGAAGCTGGGTCAGCCCTTCCAAGGCGAACTTCGAGGCGGCATAGGCCCCCCACCGGGCTTTCCCGATACGGCCCACGCCGGAACTCACATTGATAATCGAGCCTCCACCGGTAGCCATCAACGGCAGGCAGGCTTTGATGACGAAGAATGGCCCATGCAGATTGGCGGCGATCACCGCCTCCCATTCGTCTTCGGCGTATTCCAAAATCGGCACGCGTGGACCGAGGAGAGACGCATTATTGACCAGAACATGTACCTGTCCGAATCGCGCTCTCATCTCGCGCGCCAGGCCCTGAACCTGCGTCCGATCGGCTACATCCGCCTGAAGCGGCACGACGCGGCCGCCCGCATCGCGGATTTCCGCTGCAGCCGCCTCGAGGCGCTTGACGTCTCTCGCCGTCACGACGACGTCGGCCCCCTCCCTCGCATACGCCGCCGCGACCGCCTTGCCGATGCCCCGACTCCCGCCAGTCACCAGGGCCACCTTCCCGTCAAGCTTCATACGACCCCCTTGTCAAGACCCTGATCTCTTTGATATCGTTCCTACTGCATTGTGGGTTGAAAAATCGCCGCAACATCGCGCGGGAGGACCTATGGGCGAATTCGTCAAAGTAGCCGAGGCCAAGGATATCGCTGCCGGAACAGGAATCCTCGTCGAGCTGGATGGCGACCGGATCGCCCTCTTCAACGTGAACGGGACCTTCCACGCCATCGGAGACACCTGCAGCCACGCGGGAGGTCCGCTGTCCGAGGGGGACCTGGATGGGGATGTCGTGACCTGTCCCTGGCACGGAGCCCAGTTTGACGTCAAAACCGGCGAGGTCGTTGGCCCGCCCGCTCCGGAGCCAGTGACCGGCTACCGTGTGAAGGTCGAAGGCTCGGATGTCCTTATCGAGCGTCCCTGAGGCGCACTCCAGATTCGACCACGCCCCAATCCTCCAGACGGATGCGAGATCTCTGGTCCGGCGGCGCGAGCCTACTCGACGCTCGCCCACCTGTAAAGGTGCTTTCACGAGAGAAGGGTCGGGGCCTCGGTGGTCTCATCCATGAAGGCGCAAAGCATGGAGGGCGCATTCGTGGCATGACCCACGCGTCCCATCCGATCCACCACGATGATCCCACCTTCCCCCGCTCCCCGCCGCTCCAAGAGTTGAACGGCGCCACGCGCGGCGTCCTCAGGATGGCGGTCCCCCATCAAGAGATCGACGGCCGCCTTGGCCAAGACCACCCGAATAATGGCCTCGCCATTTCCCGTTGCCGAGGCCGCGCCTAACAGTCGATCGGCGTAGGTTCCAGCGCCGATGACGGCGCTGTCCCCCACCCGGCCCGGCCGTTTGCCCCAGAGGCCCCCCGTCGAGGTGGCCGCGCCAACAGACCCTGCTCCATCGACTGCCACCGCGCCAACGGTCCCGACGCCCTCTTCTGTCAGCGCGTCCCATCTCGCGCGCTGCCGGTCGGTGACGAGTTCTTCCGGGGCGCATACCGCGATCCCCGCATCGCGCGCGAACGACAGTGCCCCTTCCGCCACCAGCAGGACGTGCCGCTCCTCCTCCAGGACGCGACGGGCGAGCCGGATGGGATTCCGAACGTTGCGCAACGCGCCGACCGCTCCCGCGTGTAGCGCTCGCCCTTCCATGATCGAGGCGTCCATCTCCACATCTCCTGCCGCGTTGAGGACAGAACCTCGTCCGGCGTTGAAGAGAGGATGATCTTCCAAAAAAGCGACGGCCTCCTCCACCGCATCCAAGGCGGCCCCACCCTGACGCAGGCAGTCCCACCCGACGCGCACCGCCTCCCGACACCCCCACTGCCGCTCTGCTCCCTCCTCATCAGGCATGCGCCCCGCCCCGCCGTGCACGACGATGACGGGTCTCATGGGGCCGCCCCCTCTGGATCCCCCTCCGGCCCCCCGCCCCGCTCGACCACCTCCAGCGGCTTCAGGATAATATCTCCCTCTGTCACCTGGACCTCGAGGATATCACCACTCTTCAGCATCAGCTCTTTTCTGACCCTGGCTGGTATCGTAACCTGCCCTCGATCCTTTAGAATTATACGCATAAAGAAAAGCCCCCTTCTGAAAATACGAATTACAGAAAGTCTGACACATTTTTTACTCCGGTCAAGCAAAATTTGGTCTTGCCAGGCAAATACGCCTGGAGTATTTTTGTTCTACTGCAGGATGCCCGGTCAGCCTCGATCATCGGGCATGAAAGTATCCCTCACGCCATCGGTGTTCTGAGAGACCTTCACATCTCATGGAAGGAGAAGAGGCGAACTGTCTCAACGTTCAGACAGGAATCGGCGATGGAAGTCTATCTCAGTGAAAATGCGTTCATCGGATTGCTGGTCTCGGCCCTCGAAGTCTACCGCCGGGAGTGTTTTGGAATCCTCTTAGGCCACAGCACTTCTGACCGGGTCTTTGTGGAGTTTGCGGTCCCGTATCAGACAGCCAATCGAAAGTACCGTGAGGTCCGCATCGACTGGAAGCGGAGCCAACGGGTGGAGGAGGCGGTCCGAAGCACCACCCGGTGGGAAAGCGTGGGGGACTTCCACTCTCACTCCAAATTCGGAACGAGGCGGGCAACCACCCAGCTCTCGAAAGAGGATAAGCAGCACTTCACGGACGGGACCGTCGGTGTCATCGTTGCGGTCAACGACATCCAAAAGTCGAGACCCTGGGGCTACGTCAAAGGGGGCACCCTCTCGGGGTCCGTGAACGGGTATTCCATCCGGATTGCCGCCTATTATAGGGGCAACGACCACATCGAGAAGGTTCAAATCGTCTCCCCGTACGCCATCGGCTTCATGGAGAAGCGACAGGACCTCTTACGGCGGTCCCCCCAGCCAGGATGAAAATCCCTCGGGACAAGGGGGCTCTGAAATCCTATCTGGACCTTCTCTATACGACCTACGATCTCAGCTACCTTCCCACGTCGGCCCTCAAGTTTCCTCGCCGGTACCATCGACCGGAAGACATTGAGATCGTGGGATTTATCGCGAGCTGCTTCGCGTACGGCCGCGTGGAGGGATTCACCCCCCCGATCGATGCCCTCCTCGCGGTACTCGGGCCGCACCCGTACCGTTTTATCCTGCACTTCGATCCCAGACGCGATCGCGCCCGCCTCCACGCGTTCTCATACCGCTTCAACACCGCTCAGGATGCCGCCTGTCTGCTCTGGCTCCTCCGGCAAGCGCTAGAACGTCACGGCTCGCTCCGGGCGCTGTACCTTTCCGGCCACAGCGACCGCCAGGAGGACACGGGCGCGGCATTGACAACCTTCGTCGATCAGCTCTGGCAACTGGACCCACGACCGGTCTATCGGAGGGGCCACCTGCCGTACGGGATGCGTCATCTCCTCCCCTCCCCGCGGCGCGGCGGGGCGTGTAAGCGCCTGCACCTGTTCCTCCGCTGGATGGTCCGGCGGGATCACATCGACTTCGGCCTCTGGCCTGAGCCCAAGCCGGCACAGCTGATCATTCCGCTGGATACGCACGTGGCCCGGGTCTCGAGGCAGCTTGGTCTCACTCGACGGAAGAGCCCAGGCCTCGCGATGGCCCTCGACATCACCCGGACCCTGAAGCGATTTGACGCGGCGGATCCGATCAAGTACGACTTCGCCCTGTGCCGATTGGGGATGCTCGGGAACAAATTAGAATCGAGAGTTGAGAGTTGAGAGTCAAGAGAAAGAACGATGCGACGTTCCAAAAGTGCAGACGCCAGCAAACGCCCCCACCGTGGACTGAGGTTGGGGGCGCACATGTCCATCGCCGGCGGCGTGGCCAAGGCGTTCCTCCGCGGACAGCAGACCGGCTGTGACACAATCCAGATCTTCACGAAAAACAATAACCAGTGGCGGGCCAAGCCGCTCACGGACCAAGAGATTCAGTCCTATCGCGAACATCGGAGCAGCACGGGGATCTGGCCTGTCGTCGCCCACGACGGGTACTTGATCAACCTTGCCTCTCCACAAAGAGATCTGTACGGGAAGTCCCTGGAGGCCATGCGGATCGAAGTGGAGCGAGCCGTGGCCTTGGAGATCCCGTTGTTGATCATCCATCCAGGGGCGCACCTCGGCCGCGGAGAGGCCGAGGGCATTCAGCGGGTCGTGGAGGCCCTGAACACGATTTTGGAAGGATCCAAGGCCGCCTCCTTCATGATCTGTGTGGAGACGACGGCGGGACAGGGATCCAGTCTCGGCCATCGCTTCGAACATCTGGCAGCGATCCGCGAGGGAATAGCAGAGAGGGAGCGCGTAGGGGTGTGCCTGGACACGTGTCATATCTTTGCCGCAGGTTATGAAATCCGCAGCCGGAGGCCATACGAGCAGACGATGCGACAACTCGACGACGTCATCGGCCTCGAACAGATCAGATGTATCCACCTGAACGACTCCCAGCGAGAATTGGGGAGCCGGGTGGACCGCCATGCCCATATTGGCCAAGGGCACATCGGCGTCGAAGGATTCCGCTTGCTCCTCAACGATCCACGCTTCCGGCACGTTCCCATGATCCTTGAAACGCCGAAAGGGGACGATCCGATCGTGAGCGACCGCCACAACCTGGCGGTCCTTCGCCGCTTGGTGAGGCGGAGTCGGGGTGATCGGTCTATTGACCCGGGGCGGAAGGCAAGGGGAATGGCGTGGGAAAGAGATTAATGCGCGTAGTAGGCTTGCTCGGCATGCCCCGTTTTTCTTCCCGATCGGAGCCTTGAAGGGCGGCGAGGATTGCCTTCCAGCTTTCGACGGACACCGTCAGGGCCTTCTCGACCTCGGGGATCACCGGTTCTGGGGCCCGCCCCCTCAAGGCCTGCAAGAATTCCTTTTCCTTCTGCGCCTGTGTTTGCGCAATAGTCATGGCGCGCTCCACGCCCTCTTTCGCAGGAAAGCCCCCTCTTTCGATCCGATCTAAGAAGAGGATGATGCGATCCCGCGATTGTTCAAGTCCCTGAACGATTTCGACGACTTCGATGTGGAACTCATCGGGGAGGGCGGAGGTGAGCTCGATCATCGCCGACACGTTTTTCCCAGTGAGTTCTTGCGTGGTTGTCTTGGCCTTCTGCAGATCCTCCGACGTCGCCGTCGCGAGGGCACCAAAGCCCAAGAGGGCGAGGGAACACCCAATGACACAACAGAGGTTCTTCCGGGCTCTCACGTTTTCCGTCCCCCGTGTGAGGCCGGGTGCGTCGCGCACCCCTTACGCCGCTGGTCGATATCCGGAAACCCCACCGACAGCTTCATCGATCTTTGCCGCCAGAATGAAATCACTTTCGGTCAAGCCGTCAATCTTATGGGTCCAGATCTCACATGTCGCCTTTCCCCAGCCGAAGCAGATGTCGGGATGATGTCCCTCCTGCTCGGCGATTGCCCCCACGCGATTCACGAAGTCGAGCGTCACCTTAAAATTCGTGAAGCGGAACGTCTTACGAAGGTGGTGCTCATGCACCACCTCCCACCCCTCGACCTCCGCCAGGAGGGGTGCGATCTCTCCACCCGTGAGAGGCAGTGTTCCGCCCTTACACGGGATACACGACTTTCTCGCCAAAGCCGACACGACCCCACCCCTTTCTTCCTCGATCATACCCGCCTCCGCGCTTGACAGCAAGCTCACTTATGCCCCCGTGTCTCGTTCTGTCGCGACCTCCCGCCCCCGATCTCTTCGCGACGCCTGACCCCCACGCCTAAGACGGCTGTCCTTCAGTATTCATAAGTTGATATATCCATGCTCATCCAGCACTTAAAAAAAGCTTTGCATGTTCCAGCATTATTTGCTATAAGCGCACGACTGGGAGAGGAGTTCAGTGCGAGACTTGAAGTCACGCCGAAGCATAGAGCGACTCCTAGGAGGGCAACGAGCCGGGCGCAGGCGTCACAGCGCCATGGGGCCGAGTCTGCTCCTCGCAGGATTCCTCTTCCTCTCCGCGTTGATAATCTCCACCCTACTTCCTGTCCGCGAAAATACCACGCAACCTCCGCAGATAACGGCTTCGTCCACGCCCGTCCTTTCCCGGGTCGCCGAATCGCTCCTCGAGGGTTTTCTGCATCCCTCACACCGGGTCGTCCACGGAGAAGTGGCGCGAGGGCAAACCTTTGCCGAGTCCCTCGCTGCCAAGGGCGTCTCCGGGCGTCACACCTATGAGATCGTCCAAGCCCTTCGCCCCTATGTGAATTTCCAAAAGATCAGCCCGGGGGCCACCTTCCGAGCCACACTGAACGCGAATGGAGTCCCCGTTCATCTCCGATACGACGCCTCTCTACTCGAGATCTACGAGGTTACCCGAAACGACACGGGGTACGAGGCGGCGCGGCACGAGGTCCCTGTCCAACAACGGGTGGAAACCATCACCGGAGAGGTGACCTCTTCTCTCTTCGAGAGCGTGGAGGCCCTCGGGGAAAAGCCTGACCTGACCATGCGCTTTCTCGACATCTTCCTCTGGGATTTCGACTTCAACCACAACGCCCGACCGGGCGACCAATTCCGGATGCTAGTGGAGAAGGAGTACGGGGACGGCACATTCGTCCGGTACGGAAAGATCCTCATCGCCCAGTATGAAAATCGCGGCAAGACCTATACGGGGATCTATTTCGAGACCCGCCCGGGCAAAGGGGATTTCTATACGACCGACGGCAGATCCGTGCGCAAGACCTTCCTCCGCTCCCCGCTACGATTCACCCGGATCAGCTCCCACTATACCCACCACAGGCACCACCCGATCTTGGGCGGGGTCAGACCCCATTTAGCCATCGATTACGCCGCCCCCATCGGCACGCCGGTGTGGAGCGTCGCCGACGGGACGGTCCTCTCGGCCGGACGGAAGAGGGGAAACGGGAAGTCGGTTCTCATCCAGCATCGCAGCGGGTATCGGACCATGTATAACCATCTGTCCCGGTTCGCCAGGGGTATCCGGACGGGAGCCCGTGTTCGACAAAAACAGGTGATCGGCTATGTGGGTTCTACCGGCCTGTCCACGGGACCCCACCTCGATTACCGCGTGATCAAGCAGGGTCGCTTTGTCAATCCCCTCCGCCAGAAGTTCATCCCGGGGGATCCCATTCCCAAGTCCCAGCGGGCCACGTTCTACCGGCTCCGCGACCGCCTCCTGAACGAGCTCGAGCCGTCCACTCCCGCCTCGATGTCGTAACATCGCTCCCCCACGACGTTCAACCTGCCGGCCCCTTTTCCTCGCGAGCTCGGCCGGCACCTTCGGGGGGCTGAACCGGCGCCTCAGGGCGTCGAACCAGCAGGATCGGTACGGTCGTCCCGTGAATCACCGATTGCGCAACACCCCCGAGAATCAATCGGCCGAGCCCGCCCCGACCGTGCGTGCTCATAACGATCAGGTCCACGTGGTAATACCGCGCCGCTTCCAGGATCGAGTCGGCTGGGGGCCCGTACCACACCGACGTCTGGATGTGCTGAATTCCCTTGCGTTGGAGGCGGGCCGCAACCGCAGCGAGGTAGCGCTCGGCTTCTCCCACGACCTTGACCTGAGCCTCCGTCGGGTCCACGCCAGGAAAGGTGTGCGCCTCGGCCGCACGGAGCAGGAGGAGCTTTGGCTCTTCCATCATTGCCGCAAGCTCTTCGACCTTGGTCAGGGCGGCCTCCGCCAGGTCCGAACCATCCAGCGGCACGAGCAACGTGTACTGTTTCATCACACTCCTCCTCTGGAACCCGCCCGGTTACACGGGCCTCTCGCAGGGACATAAGAGACGGGCGGCGTCAGCGCCCGCACCTTACCGCATCACTGCGCTCGCTCGAAAGAAATCTCGCGACCGAGACTGTAGAGCACGTACGGTACCCCCGCGGCGAGCACACGTCGCTCCACGCGAACACGCACCTTGAAGCCCAACTGCTCGTACCGGTCGGCCGACCGGGCCAGATGGGCGAGGAACGCCTGGGAAATGGGATCCCGGTTCAGCGCGGCCCGGTCGGACCCCTCGAGGGCCACCAGAAAGATACGATGATACCAGAGCTCCGCCTGGTCGATCTGCAGGTATTCAATCCCGACCTTGCCCTCTCTGGCAGGTACCCGAAGGCCGTCGAAGGCGACCTCGCTGCCGTCGTACCGAACCGTGCCCAGGTATCGTCCCTCCACCGGGGCAGTCGCCGACGCGACGAACAGGAAGATCAGGACGAAGCCCAAACCGGACAGACCGAAGAAGAAATTCGTGAACCGACTCAAGCCGCCGGCCGAGTGGAGAGAGAACGCGCGGCGAAAGAGAATGCAGCTCCCCACGAGGGCAATCGTTCCGATGGCAATAAAGAGCTTCCGGAAGTCCGGTCCCGGACGGAAGAGATCCAGTTTGACCGCGAAGATGCCCGTAAACACATACAGACAGATCAGCCCGAGACCATGGTAGAAGGCGGCAAGTCGCGAGGCGAATCTCCCCGTTCTCCACTCGCGGAGGCGAAGCGAGAAGCGGAGAAGAGAAGGAAGCTCCAGCTCGCGGCCGCAGTGGCGACAGGCGAGGCCAAAGGGGGAGCCTGTAAACCCACATTGCGCACACCGGACCACCGTCCCCTCGTGCACGCCATGAGCAGACCGCCAGCGGCGGAGTCCCCACGTCACCGGCGGCAGTATCCAGACCCCGACCAGAAGGAGGACGGCGGCCGCGTGGAGGAGACTTGCGCCGCTCGCAAGCCGTTCCCCAAGCATGGATTGTAACGTGTCAAAGAAGAGGCGAAACACCGTCGGTCCTTGGACCGCCCCTCGCGAGGCGGTGTGTGATGAGGTCAGGACTATCGACCGCTCAGTTCCAGTGGCCCTTGGGGACCGTCACCCATCCCCCAAAGGCTTCCCGCGCCTCCCGGTAGAACGCCTCGGTCTTTCCCTGGTACCGCGGGGAAAAGTGAAAGAGAGCCAATCGCCGGACGCCCGCTTCCCGGGCGATCAACCCGGCTTGTCTCGCGGTGAGGTGACACCGCTCCGCCGCCAGCGATCCATCCCGATCCAGGTAGGCTGCCTCACAGTACAGGACGTCAGCCGCCTTGGCCAACATCACGATGCGTGCCATGTTTTCGGGACAGTACCGAACATCGGTCACGTACGCGAACTTCTGGCCCGGAGTGATGTTGATCAGCGTGCGCTTGAGATCCCCCAGTGCCAAGGTCTCTGTCCGCCCTCCAGGCCACCGCACGGCGATCCGGGTTTCATCTTCGGCCCCTTCACGAATCTGCGTCTTCAGTTCCGAAAGCCAGGGGCCAACGGGCAATTGGAGCTCGGCGAGCCGCTCCTTGTTTATATTGATATGAAAGGGCTCTTCTACGGCGAACGCCAAGCAGGGGATCAGGTGGTCGAGATGTGTCGCCCGCACTCGAAACCCGGGCTCACCCCAGAGGTCGCCCGCAAAGGTCCGTGGCGCCAGATCGACCCGCCGGAAGGCCTCGGCGCAGGCAAACCGTGCTCCGTGGACTACGTCAAGACCCACCTCGAAGACTTCCAGGCTCAACGAGTAGCCCTGGACCAGGTTCCATGTGTAACCCCGCAGCT
>Ga0307428_1001360_pt1 | contig 12568 bp, 10 predicted proteins | sample SalMarWE160240MG_FD_202161 | JGI IMG/M metagenome (GOLD analysis project Ga0307428, IMG submission 202161) | Salt marsh sediment microbial communities from the Plum Island Ecosystem LTER, Massachusetts, United States - WE1603-240 | ecosystem: Environmental > Aquatic > Marine > Intertidal zone >...
CGCCTCCCCCGGCTTATTGCCCGCGCCTTGCACATAAACAAGTTCGCCTGTCGCAAAGAGAACCCCATGGGCCAAACCAAGTATTTATATAAAGTCCTTTCCGTACTCATTAACCGGATGAACCAAAAAGATTGAGGTTGAAAGGGAAGCATGACTGCTGAATTTTTGTTGGAGATAGGGACGGAAGAGATTCCTTCGGATTATCTCGATAGTGCCCCGGAAGAGTTCGGGCGCCTGACAAAGTCAAGTCTGGAAGAAAACAGAATCGTGATTTCGGGGGAACTTTTCGTGTACTGGACGCCCAGGCGGATGGTGCTTTTTTGCCGGAAGGTTGCTGAGAAACAGGAAGACATGTTCCAGGAATTGATGGGACCGTCGAGGAAAGCGGCATATGATCAGAGAGGAAATCCCACAAAGGCTGCCATAGGTTTTGCCCAAAAATACGGGGTTACTCTTGATGATATCCGGATTGTAGAGACTCAGAAAGGTGAATATCTCGGTCTAAAGCGTCACATACCCGGTCGGCCTAGCGGTGAAGTCCTGTCGGAGATCCTGCCCCAGGTAATACCCAGGATTCCCTGGCCTAAATCCATGCGGTGGGGAAGTATTGGTTTCCCCTTTGTTCGTCCTGTTCACTGGATCCTAGCCCTTTTGGACGGTAGAGTGATCCCTTTTGAAACGGCAGGAGTAAGGAGCGGGAGCAGGACCATGGGACACAGGTTTATGTCTCCCCGCGCATTGCAAGTAACGGGCCTCCGGGATTATTTCAAGAAGATGAAAGAATCTTCGGTGATGATAAACCCCGAGGATAGGAGAAAGGAGATCGAAGACCAGGCAATCAAAAAGGCGAAGGATGTTGGTGGGGTCCCCGTGCAAGATATGGATCTGGTAAGAACCGTTTCCAATCTTGTGGAATTTCCTTACTCCATATGCGGCAGATTTGAGGAAAAATTCCTGGATCTTCCCGAACCCGTTTTAATAACGGTGATGAAAGAACATCAAAGATACTTTGCAATCCAGGATAGGAATGGAAGTTTAATACCCCATTTTGTGGCCGTAAATAATACCGTTCCCAAGGATGATTCGGTTGTCACAAAGGGGCATGAGAGGGTTCTAAAGGCCAGGCTGTCAGATGCGGTTTTCTTTTTTGATGAGGACCGAAAAAGGCCCCTTGAAGACCGATTAGAAGACCTGAAAGGGGTCATTTACCAGGCCGAACTAGGCACCTCCTTTGCCAAGGTGCAGCGGTTTACGGAATTGGCGAGATACCTGGCCGAACAGATAGCACCGGAAAAGGGCGATAATGTCCAACTTGCCGCAAGATTATGTAAATGCGATCTGGTTACCGAGATGGTTATGGAGTTCCCGACCCTGCAGGGTGTTATGGGCAGGGAATATGCCAGGATGGACGGCCATCCGGAAGAGGTCTGCGTGGCGATTCATGAACACTATCTTCCAGCTAAGGCAGATGACGATTTACCTTCATCACCGATAGGGTCTATTGTGGGATTGGCGGACAGGATGGATACGGTAGGAGGATGCTTCGCAATCGGATTACAGCCCACCGGAGCGGCGGATCCCTTTGCCCTCCGCAGGCACGCCCTTGCCATAATAAGAATCCTGGAGAACAACGCTTGGAACGTGTCCCTTTCCGGTCTGATCTCAAGGTCTTTGGAGATATTGAGAGAGCATGTAAGATTTGACAGCGATAAGACCTTCAGTGACCTGCTTGATTTTTTCAGAGAGCGATATAAAAACAGGATGTCTGCTTTAGGATATGGGACTGACCTTATTGAAGCGGTTGTTTCAGCGGAGTTTGACGACCTTTGTGAACTTTCGGTCAGGATGGAGCATCTGAGGAGATTTATATCGGAATCACACGATTTCCAGTCTCTTGCCCTTACCTTTAAAAGAGTTTCCAATATAATAAAAGGCCAGAAGGAGCCTCTAAAAGTAGATGAGTCCATGTTTAAAGAAAGCTGTGAAACGGATCTTTGGAAGGCCTCTCAGGAACTTGAAAAAGAGATCCGCGAGTTTATGGAAAAGAGGGACTATTTCAATGCACTAAATGTCCTGGCCAAGCTCAAGGGACCGGTAGACGCATTTTTTGATGGTGTGGAGGTCTTGACAAAGGAAGATCCAGGGCTGAGAGATAACCGGGTAGCCTTATTGCAACACCTTGCAGAACTCTTTTTGACCATGGCAGATTTTTCCAAGTTTTCTATTTAGTAGATCATTTATAGATTAATATTCTACTATTCGTATCATCTTCCGGGTTTTTTCATAAGGACGTACAGATCTCCTTCATGCTGCATATGGCCGGCTGCTAACTCGGCATATTTATCATTTCCCCAGAAGATGTCCGCTCTGCCCGCGCCCTTTATGGCTCCACCAGTATCCTGATTTACGGTAAAACGGGAGAACGCTGCCCATCCGACTATCTCTCCATTATGTTCTATTACAGGTTTCTCGGATGATATAAAACAAAGGGCTCCTTTGGGGAAAAGTCCCGAATCCAGTGCAATAGATCTCCCGGCGGTGAGAGGAACGCGGATATTGCCTAGAGGGCCATTATCCAGAGTCCTGAAGAACACATAAGAGGGGTTATGATTCAGCACTTCCTCAATAACTTCAGGGTGTTTTCTGAAAAAATCGCGGATGCCCTGCATTGACATCCCCTCATTACCCATATAACCCTTATCAATCATGTATCTCCCTATGCTGTGATAGGGCCTCCCGTTTGATGCCAGGTAGCCTACGGTGATCCTGTTTCCATCCGGCAAGTTTAGACGGCCTGAACCCTGGATATGCAGAAAGGCGACATCAACAGAATCTTTTAACCAGGCTATCTCCAGGTTTCTCCCCTCCAAAGCCTTTCCTGTTTCTATCTGTTTTCGGGAATAATATGGCAGTACCTTGTTGCCTTCTATCCTTGCTGTAATACTTTGCCCCTGGAATCTTTCGCTGAAAGGGGATAGATCTATTTTAATCAGATCACCGGGGAGGGTGTATATTGGATACTTGAAGACTTTGTCAGGGGTAAGCCTTGCTTCGTATATGGGTTCAAAATAACCGGTAAACAGGATACTCCTGTTGCCGACCCGGCCTGCAGCCCGATAGACATTGAAATTCTCTTTGATTTCTCTATTCAATTCCTCAGAGCCACGGATGCCTAGGATAAGTTCTAAAAAGGCTTCCTGACTTTCACGTACCTGCCGGCAGGTGAATTTGTGGGGACCGTAGAAAAAGACGTGTTCCGGATCAAGTCTGTCCAGATATTGGAAATTCCTCTCTATCGCAGTGGCAAGGGAGCCGAAATCCATGTCATCATTGAATTCGGGATAGAAGTACTTGATCGGTATTAGGGCCTGTTCAGGCACTTGGGGGGCCTCTTCAAGGGGGCGGTAACAAGCCCATAAGCCGACGATGAATATAAAAAAGATTATGATTAACAAGACATGGGCAATCTTTTGTGATATATCCGGATCACTTTTTTCCATGATTTATTGTCTTTTAGGGGAATTATACCTATATGTCTTGGGAAGCTTGTATATGTTCAATAATCTCCGATTAGAATATAGCATGATAGATAGTATAGGCAAAGTCTTTACCGAAATGCATTGACTTTTATTATATTCTTATAGCATACAAAGAGACAATTATCGAGACAAAAGACATAAAGATTTAGTTTCATCCGGTTAAGGAGTACGTAAAGAAGTAAAAGATTAAACCTTATCCTCCTTCGCAGAAGACCACGTGCTTGCCCGTGGGGCTCCATTATAAGTAGCTTAATGGCCCATGGGGCTCTCTTTTAAGGGACGAAAACATTAACAGCATGCTAACTACGTAAGGTGCCACCCAGGCGGGCGGAATACTTATGAGATATTAGAGAATTCCCGAGTGGGGCCAAGTGTGGAAAAGGGTACCCGCCCGCCTCGTCTGGTTTTGTGCAGGGTCATAGCACATAAACGAGTTCGCCGCTTAAAAGAGAACCCCATGGCCCATGTAACGCAAAGTATCTAGATATAATTAGCTACCGTACTGATTAAGCGGATGAACCAAAATTTAGACAATAGGGTTGTTTCGCGGATGTCAGGCCGAGTGGAAGGGCCAATCAATCCTCACCGGGTTGAATACGTATGTGGTATATATACCACACTGACTGATATCACCGCAAAAGGGGATCCTGCAATTCAAGGATGAATTAGCAAAAACAAAAGCAAAAACAGATACATGGCTATTCACTTTGACTTTAACCGTAATGGCACGTTAATTGCAGGAATGAGGGTGCTATTTAATTCAATTCAATTAGTTTAAACAGGGGCATGATGTGGATTATAAACAACGTACGGTTCGAGATAATATAAGTTGTACAGGAATTGGGCTGCATAGCGGGAAAAAGGTAAGGCTAACCATTAAACCGGCCCCGCCTGACAGCGGGATTAAATTTCTAAGGAAGGACTTACCCGGACGTCGAGCAATAAAGGTCCGGTTTGAAAACGTGGTGGATACTAACATGTCTACCACCATAGGGAATAATAACGGGAACAAGGTCTCAACAATAGAGCATTTAATGGCCGCCTTTTTCGGTTTCGGAATTGATAACGCCCTAGTGGAGGTCGACGGCCCCGAGGTTCCTATTATGGACGGGAGTTCGGCCCCCTTTATCTTCCTTTTGAAAAGTGTCGGTATTAGAGAACAAAAGAACCCCAAAGAGTTTATTGTAATAAAGAGGACATTTAAGATTCAGGAAGGTAATAGATCAATCATCGTAAAGCCGTCAAAACAGCTTAAGATATCCTTTACAGTGGATTTTCGGCACCCGCTGATAAATACTCAAAGATATAACCTGCGCTTTTCCGGTAAGAGTTTTATTGATGAGATAAGCAGGGCCCGCACCTTCGGTTTTTTGAAAGATATTCAGGCCTTAAGGGAGGCAGGGTTAGCCAGGGGAGGATCCTTGGACAATGCCATTGTTATCGATGGTTTTAGGGTGCTGAATGAGGATGGCCTTAGGTACAAAGACGAATTTGTAAGACATAAGATTCTGGATTTTATAGGGGACCTTGCGGTTATAGGTTCACCGGTTATCGGACATTTTTATGTACAGAAGTCGGGGCATTCACTCAATCAGTCCATGTTAAAGAAACTGACCGCCAGCAAGAGGTACTGGAAGAGATTGACCGTGGAAAGCCTGGAAGACGGGGTCGAAGCCAGTGTGAAAATCCCGGTATTTGGATCGCCGGAATCTGTTGCTGCCTAATTAGAGTCTTATTATACCTAAAAATATATATCTTTTCATTCAGTTGGGTCACAGATGACTCCTGATGGTGAATCAGGGGTGTGATTACTATTGCATTTATCTCTTCCCTCGGATATCATACCTTATAAAAATATCGATATATACCAACAAGTTCCGGTAGGGCCCCAAGCCGCCTGAACCTTCCAGGGATCCAAAATATCAGGAAAAGATGAAAAGTTATCAGGAGAACAATATCAAGGATCTTAAAAGGCAACGAAGAGAGCGTGTTATCATAGCATGCCTCATCGTCGTTGTCTTTTTCCTGTCCTATCTGGGTTTCAAGATCTATGACCTAGGTGTGGATCTTCCCATATCAAACAGTATTCTTGTTTTCGCACTTATTAACATCAATGTTATTTTGCTCCTGCTTCTGCTTTTCCTGACCATGAGGAATCTGGTCAAGCTGATTTTTGAAAGAAAAAGAAAGATTATGGGGGCAAGGCTCAGGACCAAGCTGGTAGTGGCCTTTATAACACTCTCCTTGCTGCCGACGATAATCCTTTTCTTTGTCTCTGTTCAGTTTATTTCCGTGTCTATTGAATACTGGTATAATCTTCCCATTGAGAGATCACTGAGGAATTCTGTGGAAGTGGGAGAGGACTATTATCAATATATTAATGATGAGATTATTTCCTTTGGCAACAATCTCAGCCAGCTGATAACGTATCACGGTTATATGCTGGTTTCCAGGACAGAGGATCTGGAGAAGTTCATCAACGAAAAACGTTCGGAATACAACCTTACCTCAATAAAGGTCTTTTCTCGATCAATGGAGTTAAGGGCCTCCGCAATGGATGACAGTACAGAATTGTCTCCCTTCAAAAACCCACCTGAAACTTCCCTGTGGGAGAGTTTTGAGAAAGGCACGGATGTTCAGGATATTCAGTCCTCGGCCCAGGGAGAACTGGTGAGTGTAATTGTACCTATATTTTCAAGGACCGAGTCCAAGGCGGTGGTAGGTTTTATTGTTTTGTCAAAATTTATTCCCGAGGTTTTTGTCAGCAGGGTAGACGGCATATCAAGAGGGCTGGAGGAGTACAGACAGTTTAAAATACTGAAAAGGCCCATAAAGATAAACCATATGATTACGTTATCCATTGTAACCCTTCTCATTATCTTTACTTCCGTGTGGTTCGGTTTTTTCCTTTCGAAAGGCATCACTGTTCCGATTCAGGAACTGGCCGAAGGGACCGAACGAATTGCTTCGGGTGATTATGACTTTTTTATCGATCTGGGGGCGCCCGACGAGATAGGTGTACTGGTAAATTCTTTTAACAGAATGACCCTCGATCTCAAAAACAGCAAAAAACAGCTGGAGGCAACAAATGAGGAATTGATAAGGCGGAATGCGGAGATAGAACAAAGGCGCCTTTATATGGAGATTGTCCTGGCAAATGTTGGAGCGGGTGTAGTCTCCACCGATATGGAAGGAAAGATCCTGACTATCAACAAATCAGCGCAGGAGATGTTGAATATAAAGGCTGAAAATATTATCGGTAAAGATTATAAGGATATATTGAATCGGGAACAAATCAAGGTAATCAATGATTTTGTCGGGGGTAGGACCCTTCTCCGGAAAGGTTTTATGCAAAAGCAGATAAACCTGTCGGTCGGGAACAGGAATCTAACATTGCTGTTTTCCATCAATATGCTGCGTGATGATCAGGGGAAATATTCCGGACTGGTGGCGGTGTTTGAGGATCTCACAGAAATCGAGAAGGCACAAAGGATGGCCGCATGGCGGGAGGTGGCAAGACGTATTGCCCATGAAGTAAAGAATCCCCTTACACCCATTCAGCTCTCTGCTCAGAGGCTTAAAAAGAGATACGGGAACATGGTGAGTAAGTTTGACGGCAAGGTCTTTGAGGAATGTACGGATATGATAATCAATCAGGTCGAAGGATTAAGGCGTCTGGTAAACGAATTTTCCATCTATGCCCGGATGCCGGCATCAAGTCCGGCACTGGAGGATATAAACCAAATTATAAAGGAAGCGGTAGGCCTCTATGAGGAGACACAGAATAATGTTAAAGTGATCTTTCACGACACAGACAAATTGCCGCTGTTTAGAGTGGATAAAGAGCAGATTAAAAGAGTGATGATTAACCTGTTAGACAATGCAATAGCTGCGATAGACAAGCCGGATGGAGAGATTGTGGTGGATCTCAGCCATGATAAGGAAAATGAGACAGTGAGGATAGTGGTTGCCGATAATGGAAAGGGTATACCTCCCTATGCGAAGACAAGGCTTTTCGAACCCTATTTTTCAACCAAAAAGCACGGAACCGGGCTGGGCCTGGCTATAGTAAATACGATTGTACATGATCATAACGGGTTTATTGAGGTCCAGGACAATCAGCCTCGCGGGACAAGGTTTATTATAGAACTCCCGGTAAATGTGTGATGAGAGAGAATCATAGCTCCTTGAAAAAGGATTTCACACCCGAGGGTTAATGGAATAATATTATGCCGAAATTCTCTTTTCTCTATGATTTTGCCTGGAGCCTCTTTTTAATATTTTCCCTCCCCATATTTTTTCTATCAAGAGACAAGTGGTTTTATGAGAAATTGGCCGTGAAATTACCCCCTGTACCGACCGGGAGAAAAAATATTTGGATTCACGCCCTCTCAGTGGGTGAAGTAATGTCCGCCATACCGCTTGTGGATGGAATCAGAAAGCAATACCCTTCAAGAACCATCGTTTTTACGGTGAAAACAGAACATGGGATGAAGATTGCCCGTGAAAAACTCGGAAGTAAGGTGGATATCTTGCTTCCCATGCCATTGGATTGTTGGTGGTCGATAAGGAGAGTTGTGAATTATGTCCGTCCTTCCATTCTGTTGCTGGTGGAAAGCGATATCTGGCCCGGGCTTCTTTCTTTTCTTAAAAAGAGGGGTGTAAAAGCCATCTTGATAAACGGACGTATCTCTCCACGCACCTTCAGGGCTTATAGACGTTTTTGGTTTTTGTCCCGGAGAATGTTGGATTACTTGGACATGTGCTTGATGCAATCGGAGCAGGACAAGGTAATGTTACTTAAGATAGGCATGAAGAGCAACAAGTTGGCTGCTGTCGGGAATATCAAGTTTGACATGGAATGGAAACCGATGGATGAAAAGGAGCGCGGCTATTGGTTGGAACGACTTCGCCTAAAAACAGGAAGCAGGATTTGGGTTGCCGGAAGCACGCATGAAGGGGAAGAAGGGGTTCTTCTGGAGGCATTCAAAATGCTGAAAGATATTTTTCCAGATCTTATTCTTATTATTGTGCCCAGAAAGACCACAAGGTCCGGGGATGTATACGGGTTGAGTGTGGGAATGGGCCTTGAGACAGTACTGTTGAGCGATCTGGAGGCAGATGGTAAGCCTCCGTATCAGGTCCTGATTCTGGATACCATGGGAGAACTAAGTCGCGTTTACGGCCTGGGGGACATAAGTTTCGTGGGTGGGAGCATGGTACCGGTGGGGGGCCATAATCTTCTGGAACCTGCCAGTTTCGGCTGCCCTGTTCTTTTCGGGAAGTACACCTATAATTTTCACCTTATGTCTCAGCTCTTGATTAAGGCCGGTGGGGGCCAGAGAGTATATGGGGCGGAGGAGCTTTTTGTCATGGTCCGTCGGCTCCTTTCCGATCCATCGGTTTTAGACCAAATGGGGGCAAGGGCAAAAGAGTTTGTGGAAAAGCACAAGGGAGCTGTGGAACGGGTTATGGAATATATCGGGGATTACATTGAGACTGCCTGACTGGACATGCATCCATGAAGAAAGACGATTTCATGGCGGCACGCCTTTTCTAGCCATGCTCTCTTTTTTGTATGGATTGGGGGTAAGGCTAAGGATTTTCGCATTCAGAAAGAGAAGGAAGAAAGAGCTGCCAGGGTTTGTGGTAAGCATAGGGAACCTGACAACAGGGGGGACGGGCAAAACACCCGCGACTATAATGATGGCGCAATGGGCCCTGGACAAGGGTTACCGCGCGGCGGTGCTGTCAAGAGGTTATGGAGGAAATTACCAAAAAAAAGTCTTAGTCTTATCCGATATGCATAATATTAAGGCAGGACCGGCTACAGCAGGTGACGAACCCTGTCTCATAGCCCGCAGGTTGAGATCTGTCCCGGTAATTATCTCTCGGAACCGTTATTTGGCAGGGTTGAAGGCCCATGAAGATTTCGGCACTGATTTTTTTATACTTGACGATGGCTTCCAGCATCTGATGTTAAAAAGGGACCTGAACCTCCTTTTGATCGAGGCATCGGAAAAACCGTTCGGTAACGGACATCTCTTGCCGTGGGGCCCCCTTCGGGAGCCTGTTAAACAAGCAAAGCGGGCAGATGCTGCTATATTCACGAGATCCGGATCCGGGCCCCTGAGATATGGATTGGAGAACAGGCTAAGAAGAATAGTGCAGGGAAAACCCCTTTTCAGGGCCGAACATATCCCTAAAAAGGTTGTTTTCCCCGTTAAAGGTACAGACAATTCACCGGCGTTTTTACAAGGGAAAAGGGTAATAGCCTTTGCGGGTATCGCCAGACCTAAGGCGTTTGAGGACACTCTGATAAAGCTGGGAGCCGATCTGTTATCATTCAGTGGATTCAGGGATCATCATGTGTACAGGCGGCGTGAATTGGACGCTCTAATGGCTGAAAAAGAGAAGAGGGGCGCAGAATTTCTGATAACTACCGAAAAAGACTGGGTGAAGTTGGAAGATGTCCACTTCGAATTTCCCGATCTAGCCTACCTGGTGATAGATTTTTCCCTGTTGCCCGGGGAGGAAAGATTTTTTAATATGGTCAGCGACAGGGTGGAGAAAAGGTTGATGTCATGAAAAGATTTATAACAAGAAAGATCCTGAGGGTATCCCATTGCTACGTGTTCTAATAATAAAATTAAGCGCTTTTGGAGATATCATCCATTCATTGTCGGTTATGGACTGTTTCAGGGAATACTCTGAACAGTATAACAGGAAGGTTGAAGTACACTGGCTGGTAGAGAAGGAGTGGAGCCCTATCCTCAAAAACTGTCCGGATGTGAATAACATTATAGTTATAAACACCAAGGACTGGAGGAGGTCTCTTTTGAGTTGGAAGACCTGGAAGGAGATATCAGACTTTTTGTCCATCCTGAGAATGAACAAATACGATATGGTGATTGATATTAACGGCCTGCTCAGGAGTTCGATTCTCGCTCGTATGGCCAGAACAGATCGGCGAGTCGGTTTTTCAAGGGATTCCCGGTTCTGCAAGGAAAAGCACAGCGTTCTTTTTTTAGACAGGACCTTCTTCGTTTCCTCCGGGCATGTGGTTGATCAGACGGTTGGCTTGCTCGAAAAGGTACTTGATGTGAAGATAGAAAGAGATATCTCTCCATCCCTTCCCCTTAGTGAGAGTGCCTTAGGCGAAGCCAGGAAAATCCTTGCTCACAAAGGCCTGATTCCGGGAGATTTTGCCGTTATTGCGGCGGGTGGAGGATGGGAAACAAAATTGCTGAAGGAGGGACTTATTGCTCGATTGTGTAATTGCGTAAGCCATAACGGACTTAAGCCGGTGGTTTCGTGGGCGGGAGAATATGAAAAGGAAAGGGCTGAACGGATTTCAAACCTGGCCGAGAGCCATGTGTTCCAGATAGGAGATCTGCCTGTTGATGTTTTTATAGAATTGTTGAGGTTGTCTCGTCTCGTAATAGGTCCGGATACGGGGACGGTGCATGCGGCCAGTGCTGTGGAGACCCCGACCGTCTCATATTACGCCCCTTCTTCAGCAGAGTACTCAGGACCCAGGCGAAGCACGGACAAGGTTGTACAAATTTCACCTTACTGTGGTCCGTGTTTTAAAAGGAAATGTGAAAAAGGACTTTGCAATAATGTTGACATCGGGCCGGTGCTGGATGAGATTAATGACCAGTTAAGGAGTAAAATAATTCCAAAGGTGGTACATAAAGATAAAACAGAAAAGGAGCGGCGTTATGGCAATAAGTAAAGAGTTGCTGGATATTCTGGCGTGTCCTAAGTGCAAGGGGGATATCTACCTAAACGAGAAGGGGGATGGGTTGATATGCGATAACTGTAAACTTGTGTACGAGATCAAGGACGACATTCCCATTATGCTGATCGAAGAAGCCAAACCCCTTCAGGATTAAGGCTATAAGAGAAAAATCGTTAAACTCTCGGGGAAAACATGAAACGGATTAGTTTAATACCAATATGTCTCCTTATTATTCTTACCGGATATGAATATGACATCTCCATTTCGTATGGACAACCCGCAATCGAAGGTTTTGACGGCGCATTCTTTAAGAGCTTGGAAGAATCCAGTTCAATACCCGGATACGGACAGGCAACGGAAGAAAAGATCTATGAAGCACTTTTTTCTGATCTCTTTAAAGAAATAAGGAAGCCTAATTTTTATCTGGCAAACACAACTGAGGATCGGTGGTTTGCTGAAAACCCATATAAAGAGGAAGAATGGAAAGAGTGGTTAAAGGATTTGGGAGATATATCAATCGAACTTGTTCAAGAGCTTTATAGCGTAAATAAAACGCACAGCACTGTGAATTGGAACTGCACAACCCTTGATCCCGTTTTTTTGCCGGAAGAATATAGCCTTAATTCAATCCAAAAGAACAGAGACGAGTTTTGCCTGGTTGAAAAAGGGAAAGGGAATGTTAATGTATATACCCGTATGGGCCAACAATATCGTTCCTACTACACTGTTTCAAAAGTTGCGTTTTCTAAAGATCGCAGATATGCCCTGGTGAAGTACTCTAAACATTGTGCACCCTCAAGTGATGGAGAGTTTTTTGCTTCCTTTGAGTTTAAGGAGAACAAGTGGCAGCTTTTTGGTTACAAAGAGTTATAAACATACTGGAACAAGTATTCTGCGGGGAGAACTCTTCTGGGATTGCCCCTTCCGGCCAATGGGCAACGAGATCTTATGTCCCTGAAAGGACCCGCCGTCTGCCAAATATTACAGCTATGATGCCTAAAAACATGCAGATCGCAACAATCCCTAGGGCAGAAGCCGGACCGATGGATAAAACGAGCCAGGATATCCCTACCACGGGCAACAGACCGCAGCGAACCGCAATGCGAAGCATATCATGGCTTTGTATATGATGGGCTAGGGGTGGTGAATATTTATAATAGATATTAAGGAGAGTCTTGCCCGGAGTATTGGTGGCCAGGAATCGGTCTCTAAAATCGCGAAGTATTTTGACGTGGGGCTCCAGAACGGATCCGTATGCAGCCGTGGCTATAAAACATCCTGATGA
>Ga0307428_1001361_pt1 | contig 12567 bp, 12 predicted proteins | sample SalMarWE160240MG_FD_202161 | JGI IMG/M metagenome (GOLD analysis project Ga0307428, IMG submission 202161) | Salt marsh sediment microbial communities from the Plum Island Ecosystem LTER, Massachusetts, United States - WE1603-240 | ecosystem: Environmental > Aquatic > Marine > Intertidal zone >...
TTAGACATTTCAAAACACATGGAAAGGCAGTTTCTCCAACATTTTAACGGCGATAAACGCGTTGAGTTTATCAACCGGCGTATTGACCGGCCTTTTAACCTAAAAAGAATATATGATAAAGTTTTTATCAGTTTTGTTATTCATGGATTTCCGCACGATGTCAGATATACCGTACTACAAAATGCCTACGATCATTTAAAACAGGCCGGAAGTTTTTTCATCCTTGATTACGCCGAATTCGACATGGATACAATGCCTGCCCTTCCGCGCTCTGTTTTTAAAAAAATAGAGTGCCGATACGCTTTCGATTTTATAAAACACGATTGGAAAACTATACTGAAAGCCAATGGTTTTGAAAACGTCAGGGAGTATTTTTATTTTAGGAGGTACGTGCGCTTACTCCACGCCGAAAAAAAGAGATGACAATCGGATCCTTGAAAAGACGAACGGCAGAGTGCACGGGAAAGGCGCCGCCGGGTTGCTGGGTATAAACCCGAGCACCCTCAGGTACAGGATGAACCAGTTGGCATCCCTTACGGAAAGATGGTAAAGAAGTATTCACTTCGATAAGAGGTTTTGGATTCGCTTGAAAAACAGTATGGCCACCCGCTATCTCGGACATCTGCCGTCGAACGATCCTCTGGATGGATATCTGCGTTTTGACATCGCGCCCCAACTCGGTGTTCACTGGACACCTCGCGGGTTCCGGGTTTTCCAGTTCGTCTTTTCTCGAGACGTGTATCTGTACGAAGAACTCGGAGGCGGCTTTCGGGTGGTGGGCAAGTTCTTTCCTCCGGGCCGCCGCCTGGCTCCGGGATTGGTCAGCCCCCCGACGGAGACCGAATTCCAAAACCTTACCTACCTGCACCGGCTGGGCCTGAACAGCGGGCCTTTCCGGATCGCTCGTCCGCTGGGCTACAACCCGTGGCTGCACAACGTTTTGATAGTGGGGCACTTTGACGGGCAACCGCTGGGGGAGGTCATCGATCAGGCGATCCGACAAAACCGCCGCGACAGGCTGTTCCGCAAGCTCTCCGCACTGGCCGAGTTTCTGGCGGTCTTGCATAACCGTACCGCCGGCGACTGGACAGTGGATTTTTCTCATGCTTATGAATATGCGGGTCGCCTGATTGAATCTCTGGTCGAAAAATGGGGAATGGCGCGCAGCGAAGCCGGGGAGTTCTACTACCTTCGGGAAAACTGGCGAGGACGGAGCTGCATGTGGGAGGACCGACGGGTGATCGTGCACGGGGACACCACGCCTTCTAATTTCAAGGTAGGGCCGGGTCGGGAAGTCATGGCCTTCGACCTGGAGCGCATGGCCTGGGCCGACCGGGTCTTTGACCTTGGCCGCCTGGCCGGAGAGCTCAAGCATTTCTTCTTGCGGGACACAGGTGACCCATGGGCGGTGGAACCCTTTATCGGCCACTTCCTCTGGGAGTATTGCGGCTATTTCCCGGACCGGCAGGACGCGTTCCGTTCTGTCACGCGACGGATTCCCTTTTACCTCGGCATCACCCTCTTGCGCATCGCGCGAAATTCCTGGGTTGACTGGGACTACCGCAGGCGGCTCCTAGAGGAGGCCAAACAAAACTTGAGGGCTATCACATGAAAATTAAAGGCATTCTCTTCGACATCAACGGGACACTGATCAACATCCACACCGACGAGGGCATGGACGAGATCTACCGGGCGGTGAGCCACTTTCTGACCTACCAGGGTATTTATCTGCACCGGGGCCAGGTCCGGGACCAGTACTTCCGAATCATGGAGGAACAGATAAAGGCGGCCGGGGAAGAACACCCGGAGTTCAATGTGGTGGCTCTGTGGAGGGAATTCCTGGAGCGGAATCTGAATCCTGCCTGGCAGCAGCCTCCGGATAGACTGGAAGCTATGCCCTGGTTTCTGGCGGAGATGTACCGAGGTATTTCGCGTCACCGACTGGAGCTGTATCCGGAAGTGAAGTCTGTTCTGGACGAACTCAAACCACGCTTTACCCTCGCCGTGGTATCCGACGGCCAGAGCGCCTGGGCGCTGCCAGAAATGCGGGCAATGGGTATCGACCGGTATTTTAACCCGATTGTCATCTCGAGTGACTACGGATTTCGCAAACCGGACCCGCGGCTTTTTCAGGCCGCACTGGATGGAATCGGGGCCGGACCGGAAGAAGTGCTGTTCGTGGGAAACGACATGTACCGTGATGTGTTTGGAGCCAGGCAAATTGGAATAAAAACCGTATTTTTTACTTCTAATCAGGGCCGCCAGAACATGGAAGGCGTGGAGCCTGATTACAGCATCCACTGCATCGCCGAGCTGAGACAGGCGATTACGTTCTTCGAGCGCCTGTGAAAATCCTTCATGTTTGTAATTCAGTAAAGGACTCCGGATCTCTTTGTGAAATATCGCGAAAAGGGAGTGGGGAGACGGCGTAGGTGGGTGTTTATTGTTGACATCCATGACAGAATATTGAGCTCCTGAGGAGTTATGATATTCGAGGCATCCCGACGGCAATCCTCATCAACAGGAATGGCGTTGAGCAGCGGGATCTGAGAATCGAGGGGTATGTGAGTAAGGATGATTTTCTCAAGAGACTAAGGCTGTTACTCGAAAAACAATAGGGGTGAACCAGTGATGTATTAACGGCATTGAGCCAATAAGCTATTTTAATCACTTCAGACTGAATAAAAATGATCATTGAATACTATTCAAAACTTCAATCTATTGTCAATATATCATAAGAGATCCCAAAATTTGCGGTGGGATGCCTGTCATCAAGGGAACCCGTGTCACCTTACGGACAATCCTGGCCAGCCTTGCAGAAGGGGCAAGCATCGATGAGATACTCGATGACTTTCCAACGCTCACGGAACAAGATGTGCGTGCTGCCATTGCCTTTGCCGCTGCCTCTGCTGAAGAAGATATGCCTATTTTGACTGTGCCGGGCATACTATGAGGATCAAGCTTACCGCGGATGTAGCCAGTTGGAAAGGCTGTTTCGTCGTGGTTACAGATCTCAAAATTCGAGCCCATTGTATCGAAGAAAGTGCCTTTCCTGAAAATAGTAATTCGCTTTAGGAGATAATGTCCCCGTTTTTCTGCCAAAGGCCAGAACCCATATCCTTCTTGCCTCTATTCCTCCCCTCTTTAAGCCCTGAAAGGTTCGACAACATCCAAGCATGACAAACATCAGGTGTCATTTTCACTACCCGGGCTGAGCCGAGAATGCATTCTCGCTTATCAATTCCTACGCTCCCGTCAATTCTTCCGATTAGTCCTTCCGGCAATTCGAGACTACTTGCCTCATTTTGGCAACCCACAAGCTGATCAGCCGCTAGCGCTTTTAAGGGGCAGCACATCAATGGCCTCTAAACTCTCTGAGACATCCCCCGGGTTTTCCATCGCATGAAAGGAGCGGGGCCCGATACCCTCTGATGCCTCCTTCAGAGGACCCACATCTCCTAACACAAAAGGCCTGCATACCTGAGAGATACCTTCCCTCAGCAAAGCCTTCGTGATTATCTCCGGTTCTATGCCGGCCGGGTACCCCATGGTTATGGTAATTCGCGGAAGATAAGGCATCAAAATCCCCTTCGCTCCTATCGCATTAATCTTTTTTTATCCCCCTCTTGTTGATCCCCTGTCAATAAAAAATCGGACCTTGGTTGAGCGGTTCACCATTCAGGCTTCCCGGCTGAAAGCCTGCACCTGGAACCAGTCATTTTAGGCAATAGTCATTTAGTTATTCCTGGCGCCATGTTAAAAGAACCTTGAAAGGACTGTATCATTTCAGCCGTTCTGAAGTTTTCCTTGAATTCCCCCCTGATACTTGGTAAAAAATGATAAGCGTTTTAAGAGAAAAAAATCGATTCTGAGCCTGATAATCTGAACAGGGCAGATAGCCTGAAAGGATTTTCGTGGGTGCAAAGACCGGAACGATCTTCAACCTGACGATAAAGAGGCCAATCCGGACCGATGCCGCCCTGATCACATCCCCATTTTTCCATCTGCATCTGATTTCCTGCCTTGGCTGCTACCTTTTCGACAGGAGGCTTTTAGGCTCTTTTGAGGTGTCCCGCTCATGACAATATCAAGGCAGAAAAATCTCATAATCGTAAAATCATTTTCTGTCCAATACCTGTTGCGGCACGAAAAAGGATAAAATTAATGACAAATTCAGGGCAACCATTGGCAGAGGTATTCGGATATTTGACAACGGATCACTCAGAAAAGGCGGTTCGATATCGCTCTCGGAGGCTTTGCCCCTTTAACAACAAGGTGCCAAATTGTACGAAGGATAAAGCAAAGAACCCGCCTGGTGTCTGCTCTATCTTCCATGAGGCTCGTCCGGTCATCACGTGCCCGATTCGATTCCGCGAAGAATGGATCATAGCCGACGACGCAGCCAGCTTCTTCTTCAAGGAGGGATCAACCTGGAGTTCCCTGACAGAAGTTCGACTGAATGACTCGCACGGAAAAAGCGCTGGAAACATCGACGTGGTAATCGTCGCATATGACAACAATGGAAAAGTGTATGATTTCGGCGCCCTCGAAATTCAAGCTGTGTACATCTCGGGAAATGTGCGTGATCCATTTGAATACTTCATGAAAGACCCAAAAGGCCGGGAATCAATGGACTGGTCTAAGGAACCAAATTATCCTCGACCGGATTACCTTTCATCTTCCAGGAAGAGACTTGTTCCACAACTTCTCTTCAAGGGGGGCATTCTTCACAGTTGGCAAAAGAAGATAGCTGTGGCTTTGAACAGAAGTTTCTTTGATACCCTCCCAAGGCTGAAGAAGGTGTCGAAATCAGATGCTGATATCGCATGGTTTATCTACGATCTGGAATTGGAAACGAAAAAAGAAGAAAAATCACAAAGATATTGCTTAAGAAAGGTAGATGAAATTTTTACTGAGTTCGAAACAGCCCTTTTTTCTATAACCACACCTTCTCCGGGTAAAGTTGAGGATTTCCTAAAGCTGCTCCAGGAAAAACTCGACGAACAGCTTGAAACCCCTCCGGTGAACGAAACAATCGAGAGGCCATTCTGAAATGAAGCCACCAAAACAAACAGCACTCTTTCCGGAGCTTTCTGAAGAGCAAACGATAAAACCTGTGAATGTTGCATCAGTTCCGCAAAGAAGCCCTTTCCGGTATCCTGGAGGCAAGACCTGGTTTGTACCCACGTTCAGGGAATGGGTCAGAAACAAATTCCCTAGACCAAGGGTGCTGGTTGAGCCGTTCGCTGGAGGTGGGATAATCAGTCTTACAGCATTGTTCGAAAATCACGTAGAGACCGTTGTCATGGCGGAACTCGATGAAGAAATTGCGGCCGTATGGCAATCGATCGTTAATGGGGATGCGAAATGGTTGGCTAAACGAATTCTCGATTTCGATCTAACGAAAGAAAACGTGATAAGGGAGATATCGCGCACTGAAAGCTCCGTAAAGGAAAAAGCCTTTCAAACAATCCTGAAGAATAGAACATTTCATGGAGAAATCCTTGCCGATGGATCAGGCTTCCTCAAATATGGCGAGAATGGCAAGGGGATTCGGTCTCGATGGTACCCACGGACATTAGCCAGGCGATTCAATGATCTTGCTCTTGTTGCAAAACGTATCGATTTCCGTTGGGCAGACGGACAGAACGTTATTCGGGAGTTTGCGTCGGTCCTCGATGCGGTCTTTTTTATTGATCCTCCTTACACAGCCGGGGGGAAAAAAGCGGGTAGGCGCCTGTATCGACATTGTGATCTTGACCACGAAGCCCTTTTTTATCTTTGTGAGATGATACGTGGTGATTTTTTGATCACGTACGACAATGCCAAAGAAGTTATAATCATGGCGAGACGGCATGGTTTCCAGATGCGACTTATCCCAATGACTAACACCCACCATACAAAGATGGAAGAGCTCGTTATCGGCAAGGACCTGTCTTGGATGGATGCTTATCCTTCTGTACACGAACCAAGTGCTGAATATACCTCTTCATGATAAAAAAATGTCCCAACAAGACAATCCAGCCGAAGCGCTAAACCGCGCGCCCGTTGAACTCAAGGACCGTTCAACTGGGGCACGATAGTGATTGCGAAGCTTGACCCGTTGAACCGGGTTTACCCCGTGAAATGCCTTTTCTTTCCTATTTCACGGGGGTCCCTTTAGGGTGTTCAACTGGGGTTAAACCAATCTTTATCCACTGTTTAACTGGGGGCGTATTTCCCTGGGGTTGAACCCTGAACTCCGAAACGATCATTTTAAGCAATCGTTATTTAGCTATGACCGGCACTATGTACTAAAAGAAGCTTGAAAGGACTTTCTCATTTCAGCCGCTCGGAAGTTTTCCTTGAATTCATCCCTGATACCTGTTAGAAAAAGGCACGCGTTTTAAGAGGAAGAAATCGATTCTGAGCCTGATAATCTGAACAAGGCAGACAGCCTGAAAGGATTTTCATGGCCTCAACGACCGGAACGATCTTCAACCTGACGATAACGAGGCAAACCCGGACTGATGCCTCCCTGATCGCATCCCCGTTTTTCCCTCTGCATCTGCGTTCAAAAGCCGCGCAAGAACCGGCGATGAGCGCTCTCCTTGGGAGGTTTTCATATATCCGCCGGGCTCTTTACCGAGATGCCGGGCCTGTTCAATACATGGGTATAAATCATCGTGGTGGCAACATTGGCATGTCCCAGGAGTTCCTGGACTGTCCTGATGTCATAGCGCGCTTCAAGCAGATGCGTGGCAAAGGAATGCCTGAGGGTATGGCAACTGACCTTCTTGCTTATCCCGGCCCGCATAGCCGCCTCTTTCACGGCCTTTTGCACCAGGTTTTCGTTGATATGGTGCCGGCGCACTTTGCCGCTCCGCGGATCCACCGACAGGCTTTTGGCAGGGAACACATACTGCCAGATCCATTCGGAAGCCGCCTTCGGATATTTTCGGGCCAATGCAGGCCACATGTAAACTCCGGGAACCCCCTTGGCTTGATCCTCTTCATACATACCCTTCACCCGGGCAAGATGGTCCTGCAACGGAACGGCAAAGCGTTCCGGCAGCATCGTTACCCGATCCTTCTGTCCTTTGCCATCCCGCACCATGATCTGATGCCGGCTGAAGTCAATATCCTTTATCCTGAGACGTACACACTCCATGAGCCGCAATCCGCCTCCATACATCAACCCGGCCATGAGCGCGCTCATACCTTCCATCTGGTCAAGCAGGGCGTGGACTTCATCCCTGGTCATCACCTCGGGCAGCCGTTGCGGACGCTTGGCCCTCACAAACGTCTCCATCTCTCCAAAGGGCTTCTGCAGGGCATGATTGAAGAAAAACACCAATGCATTGAGGGCCTGGTTTTGAGTGCTGGCTGCAACCTCCCTCTCTACCGCGAGATAGTCAAGGTAGCCTTTCACCGCAGAGGGAGCATCAATCACCCTCGGGTCAGCGTAGCCTTGAAAAGCGATGAAGCGCCTGACCCAATCAAGATAGGTCCTCTCGGTCCGGATCGAATAATGGCGAGCGCGAATCTCGGTGTGCAGTTTACTGAGCAGCGGAGAAAAAAGCCGCTCAACCTCCCCCGGAATTACTCGGTCAATAAAAGCGCCGGTCTTGCGAGTTATTGCCACATCCGGGGCTTTCATCTCAGGCCCCGTCTCTGTTTTTCTCGCGCCATCCAGAGAATAGTTTGGAAGAAACGTCTCGTAAAGAATCCGCAGAGCCCGTTCAGCCTGTTTTACCTGCCAGTCCTTCATACCGGATCGCTTAGCCAGATCGGCCAAAAAGCCTTCAATGTCTTGACGCGAACGATCGCGCAAACGTTTTTCCGGAAGAAAATCAACAAAGGACTGAGCCCACTTGACATAAAAACCCGAATGATCGGGCCGCACCCGGTTATCTTCCACACAGGCCCTAAAAGCATCCCAGAATCTCTGCACCGTTGCAGTTTGCTTTGGATGTACTTGTGGCATAAAATCTTTTTATTTCAAGAAGTTAAGTTAATTTTTCGTTCACATGATAGACAGAATTATACTATTATCCCGGGTAACTTTTTAGCAACCTGCTGATTTTGTTAATTATTTTCAGAAAGGGGATGATGCCTATGAGCTAAGCGCTTTATATAATAAAAGAAATTGGTAAGTCAATAATTCTTACTATATTTATTCTATCCAATATATGTTCGACAGCACGAAAAAGGAATAAGCAATGAAAAATTTGAATATGACAACTGTGATAGGTTGGGGTATAACAATAATAATTGCCGTAGCCGCAGGAACTTTTGCCCTAACCAAGTATTACAATGAGCAAGCCATTAAAGCTCTTGAGCAGCGAGTAGCAATAGCAGAACAACACTCCAAAGCCGGACCTTCCCAAGTTATACGAACTAAGGAAGTCCCTTCAGGGTTAAATAATCAAGAAATGGTTGAGTTAACCTCTCGCCTTAAAAAGCTTGAGGATGAGAAACGTGACTTAATTGAAAAAATTTCAAAAAATTCGGTATTGACACTCGATCCACGTAGCGAACTATCGATTCTCATTGCACAACTTGAATCAGATGAAAAAGACGAAAGAGCTAAAGCGATACAAGGTCTTTTTATGCTGAAGGACCCTGTTTCGTTTCTACCCCTACGAAAATACTTCGAAGCTAGGCCTGATGAAGTGACAGAAGGAGAAAATCCCTACATCGGGAAATGGTTCTCTTTATTTATCGAAGTTGGTGGCATACCAGGTATAGAATTCGTTGTTTCACAGTTAGAGAGCACAGAGAGATTATAATCGGGGACGTACATAAAATTATAAGTTAAAATGGTAAATATGATGGAAGGAAAAATAGGCGTTAGATTCCACTATTCACCGGACAAAGAAATGATGGTTGCATCAACTGAAATTGGGAAGCGCAGATGACGTCTTTGAACGGTACGCTCTGCATGTTTGAAGCTATTCTTACGATCTGACAGTAATATAATATGGGACGTGCATAAGTTTATAAGTTCCTTTCCACGAATATATGGCCCCAACGCCACCTTTCCCCGCTTTTCACTACTTTCCCCCCCCCCCCTCGCGCTGTTCCCTGTCTGCCGACAGGCAGGTCGGCCTAAAGGGGATAACTACCACATCATGGGCTGCCTTGCCATTGACACACAAGGCAAAATCGCCTATACCTCGACCTATAAAAAGGGAGTTCTTATCAATCAATGGGTTACATCTTTTCCTGCAATCGGTTTAATTTAAGGTAGACACCCCCCAACTCCATCAACTCCTCATGGGTACCCTGCTCGGCGATACGGCCGTGGTGCATGACGAGGATCCGATCCGCCTGCTGAATAGTCGATGGTCTATGGGCGACGATGAGCGTGGTCTGTCTTCGTGAAAGCCTGGAAATTGCGCCCTGGATCAGTCGTTCCGTCTCGGGATCCACGCTGGAGGTGGCCTCATCCAACACCAGAATCGCGGGTCTATAGGCCAATGCGCGGCCCAAGGCGAGAAGCTGACGCTCACCTGCGGAAAGCGTTGCCCCGCCCTCCCTTACCTCGTGATCAAGGCCTCTTGAGAGACGGCCTATGAATCGATGCGCCTGAACCTGTCTGGCAACCTCATCTACCGTTTTCCCTGTTACTCCCCGATCACCCAACGATATGTTCTCCGCAATACTGCCCGCGAAGATGAACACATCTTGCATCACAAGGCCTACCTGCGACCTAAGCTCATGAACCCCCCAGTTCCTGATATCGATGCCGTCCAGCAGTATCGATCCCTTCTCGAACTCATAGAATCGCTCCAAGAGGTTGATGATCGTAGTCTTACCGGAGCCGGTTACGCCCACGAGGGCCACCACCTGGCCTGGTTTTATCTCGAAGGAGACGTTGTGCAGGATCTGAGAGCCCTCCTCATAGGAAAAAGAGACGTCCTTGAACTCTACATGACCTTCTCGTTTCCTCGGCCGCTGAGGCGCCCGCGGCTCCTGAATCACCTCTCTTTGATCAATGAGCCCGAATATTCGCTCCATGCTCGCCATGGCGGATTGCATGGTATTGTATTTCTCCGAGATATCCCGTATGGGCTTGAAGAACATCTGGATATAGCCGATAAAGGCCACCAGAGAACCAAGGCTGAGCTGCTCTCCGATCACCTTTCCGCCGCCATAGAATATCAGGAGCCCTATGCCTATCGCGGAGAGCACCTCGATAGAGGGCATAAATACGGCGAAAATCTTGATCTGTCGCATGCTCGCAAGGTAATTCTCGTGATTAAGGCCCTTAAAGCGTTCAAACTGCGACTCCTCCCCGAGAAAGAGCTGAACGACCCTTATACCGGAAATTCTCTCCTGTAAAAACGCGTTGATCGCGGCGATGTGTCGTCGTATCTCCCTGAATATCTCCCTCGCCCGGCTGCTGAAAAACCACGTGATCAGGAATACAAAGGGCAAAAGCGCGAAGGAAACCAAGGCCAAGCGCCAGTTGAGATCGAGCAAGACCACGATGATGCCTGCCAGCAGAAAAATATCCTTGAACACGGTGACTATCACCGACTTGAACATCTCATTGAGGTTCTCCACGTCATTGGTTACCCTGGTAACCAATCTGCCCACCGGATTCCGATCAAAAAACCGAATACTCTGGTCTTGAATCCGGCCGAAGAGCTCCATCCGTATGTCCTGCATGATATGCTGACCTGCCTTCTCCAAGAGAAAGAATTCCCAGTAATTCAATATCACGGAACCGCCAATCAAAAGGAGCAAAAACAGGGCTATGGACATGACGCCCCTCAGGTCTCTTCCCCGCAGCTTGAGCACCTGATCCGAGCTGAGGCCCTGCAATCCCTCGGCTGAAACGTACCAATAGGGACCCCTTCCCTTTATCGCCTCACCGGGCTCGAAGGGTCGCTCTCCCTGAACCTTCTCCTCAGGCACCCGGTAAAACCTCTCCGTAGAAAGAAGCCCCGCTCCCCGGTAGCGTCTGAGATCCCCGAGATCGATGCGCTTGAGCTGAGCATTTGCGATAAATCCCGACTCGGACCCGCCCGCCCCCGTCCGCCTCGGCTGAAGCCTCGCGATGCCGGGCGGGTCGTCTTGCGGACTCGCATGGCGGGCAGGGATCCCTGTGGGATCCATGAGAAAGCCGTATTTGCGCCTGAACTCTTCTGCGGTTGCACGCGGCGCCGAACCTTCTCTCACCGGATACCAGAAGGAGAGGATGTAGGTATCGATCGCAACCTTGGGCAGATAGGGAACAGTGAGATCGAATAGGGTGATTGCAAGCGTGAGAACGAGGGCAACACAAATGGGCCTCTTATAGACCCTTGCATAGGGAAACAACCTTTTCAACAGCCCAATATTGTAAGGCTTTCCGAGGTGCCGGTCTTCCGTATATCCGTAGTCGAAGTGCATGACTATCGAACCCCTTGTAGTTCCTCGCTCAACTGCTGCCTTTCATAGAGTCGTGCGTATTCTCCCCCTGCACTGAGGAGCATGTCGTGGTTCCCGCTTTCAACGAGGAGGCCTTCCCTGAGCACATAGATGATATCCGCCCTCTTGATGGTGGTGAGCCGGTGGGAAACGATGATGGTGGTTCTTCCCCTCCTCATCTGAAGGATGCCGTTCAATATGGCGGCCTCGGTCCCGGTATCCACCTGGGACAGGGCATCATCCAAGATCAGGATGGAGGGGTTTATACCAATTGCCCGCGCGATGGTAAGCCTCTGTCTCTGCCCCCCTGATAAGGTGACTCCCCGCTCGCCCACTATGGATTGGATTCCTCTGGGAAGAGATTCCACTTCCTCTCTCAACTGCGCTATCCGGAGGGCATCATTGACGGCGCCCTGGTCGGCAATCCGCCTTCCGAAGGTTACGTTGTTGAGAATGGTATCGGAAAAGACATAGGGCTCCTGGGTGACAAAGCCAATCGATCCCCTTAGGGTTGCCAGATCTATGTCGTGCAGGGCAATTCCGTCGATCATGATCATGCCCCTGCCGGTTTCAATCAAACGGGGGATCGCCTGAAGCAGGGTGCTCTTTCCCGATCCTACCCCACCTACGATTGCCACGGTCTGACCTGCCCTTATGGTGAGCGTGATATCTCGCAGGGCGTGCTTCGTTCTGTTCGGATAGAGGAATGTTAAGCGGGCGAGCCTAATCTGCCCAGTGATCTTGCCCCTGTAGGGAACGGCGATCCGATCGGTAATCTCGGGAACCTCTTCCAATATCCCGTTTATCCTCCTCATAGAGGCAGAGCCCCTCTGGATCAGGTTGGTTACCCAACCGAGCGCCATCATGGGCCAGGTGAGAAGGTTCAGGTAACTGATAAAGGCCACGAAATCTCCCGTGGTGGTGGTTCCCAGAATGGTCAAACGCCCGCCTAGCCATATGACCGCTACCAGCCCTAGATTGGTAAACAAGGTCATGACCGGGAAAAACAGGGCAAGGGTTCTCCCCAGCGCCAGGTTATTCTCTATATACCTATCCCCCTTCTGCTTCACCCTGCTATACTCCCAACCCTCTCGATTATATGCCTTAACGACCCTGATCCCGGCAAAGGCCTCTCTCGCCGACTCCATCACCTCGGAAAATGTCTGC
>Ga0307428_1001362_pt1 | contig 12561 bp, 20 predicted proteins | sample SalMarWE160240MG_FD_202161 | JGI IMG/M metagenome (GOLD analysis project Ga0307428, IMG submission 202161) | Salt marsh sediment microbial communities from the Plum Island Ecosystem LTER, Massachusetts, United States - WE1603-240 | ecosystem: Environmental > Aquatic > Marine > Intertidal zone >...
AAGTCACATCGTCGCCCGCCTCTAGGTCAGCTTTTCTTAAATAGACTCTCCGCCATGTGAGACTCGGACAAGAAATGCAAGGGTTACTAGACATAGGTGATAGAGCGGAGAGCATCCGCTCGGAGCTCCGAGAGCTCTTCCCGGGCACACCCTTCGAGGTGGAGACGAGGCCGGGCGTCCTAAGCGGCATCATAGTCGTGAAGTGGACGGACGGCCCGGCCCTCACCAGGGTACAGGAGACCGGGATAAGGGAGAGATACGACCGCATCCTCGTCGAGGAGAAGACGGGCAACAAGACCAGGACGGGCAGCGTCTTCGTCAAGTACGAGAGAAGCTACAGCCCCGAGGCCCTGGATAAGGCCAAGTGCACCAGCCCATACCTGAGCTACGACTACGCCCTGCTCTCCGAGACGGACTTCGGGTGCGACGAGCGTTTGATGGAGGGGATGAAGTGAGCTTCACCGAGAAGGTCGACGTCTTGGACCTCATCATCAACGTGCTCAACGAGCACGAGGAGAAGCTGGACGAGATAGTGGAGAGCTTCGAGAAGCTGGAAGGGCTGGTGGAGCGCCTCGAGAAGGCCGTCGACCGATGCCCCGCAGCAAAGGACGACCCGCGGGAGGACTGGCTATAGTGAGAGGTCTAATCGTCAACGAGGCCCACTTTCACCAGATCAGAAAAGGCCTCAAGACGCAGACCATGAGGCGGCATAAGAAACCCTTCAAGAAGGGTGACCTGGCGGTGCTAAAGAGGAATTTCTTCGAGCCCTGGCACCCGATAACGGTGGTCAGGATCAGTGACAGCTACAGGCAGCTGCTGGGAGACGCCGCCGACGAGGACGCCAGGAGGGAGGGCTACAGCAGTCTCGTCGACTTCAAGGCAGACTGGCCGAGGGTGACGAGGACGCCCTGGAACCCCAACATGGAAGTTAGTATCTACCGGCTGGAGCTCTACGTCGTTTAAAACCTTTTTTTAAAAAAATTAAAATATATATAAAGTTTCAAATTAAAAGGAAAGCTATGAATCAAAACGAAAAACTTGCGCTATCGGTCGCCGTCGTCATTATAGCAATAATAAGCATCCGTATCTATCTCACCGAAAGAGATACCATAGATCTTTCCCTCTACGACATCAGGCTGACAAACCCAGACGAACTAGACACGGAAGACTACGCATTGGATGCGTACGACGCCGTCCGAATAGCACTAAAAGAAGTACAAGATGAGCCAATCGAGTTCATCGAAGTATACCCTATAGAACGGATCTCATTCGATCATACTACGTTACAGGGCAAGTTCTGGATTGTTCATATATATCATGACCCGCTGGAGGTAACAAACGGTTCTATCACAGGTCTATCTATCGACCAGACAGGCACGGTATTACATAAAAGTCGTGTCATATGGGCTGCCGGTGGATAGAACACCACAGCACGCGCATTAATTTCACAGTCACCTCCACACCTTGATGCCTTTCTCGTGGAGGTACTGGGCCGCGAGGTCGGCGACGTCTGGGCCGCTGTACGGTATCTTCATCGCCTTGACCCTTAACATGATGTCGGTGTACTTGACCTCCATGGGCCGGTCCTGCCTGAACTCGTCCAGGATGGTCTGGGCCACCTTCTCGGCGGCCCTGTACTTGGGGCTCAGCGTCCGGTAGTGGAGCGTAATCGCCCTGGCCACCTCTTTGTCGCTGCAGTTTCCCACGAGGCCCCATATCGTGGGCATGGGCCCGCTGCGCTTCATGCGGCGCTGGGGCACCTTGAGGATGGGCTCTACTATGCCGAGGGCCTTAAGGTTCCTGAGAACCCGGTGGGCCGTGGCCTCCGGGAGGCCGAGCTGCACCTGGAGGAGCCACCCCGTCGCGGCGCCGTGCCTGCAGAGGTAGAGGAAGGCCTGGGCTATCGCGTCGGATCTGAAGATACGCCCACAGGCTGACAGTATTTTCCTGTCGTAGGCGAGGGCGGTCTGCGCATTAATTCTGTCATATCTTAGAATTATTTGAAAAGCTCTTATTATGTATAATATGGGAACACTGTCATCGTGTGAGCGTATTTCCATCTTTATCTCCAGCTACGTTATTCTCATCAGTTTCCAGTAACTAGATTATCGCACTTGTCTATAACCTCATCGAAAGCCTCAACCCGCCCCCGGTCACCGCGGCCGGCGGCCTCCTCGAGGAACCGTGAAAGAGCCGGGCAAGTCTCAACGTCCCTCTTGGTGCACATATCCAGGCCGTCGCAGGAGGCACACGGCACGTCCATGATCGAGGCGTAACTCAGATTTAGGCCCCCGGTAGAAGCAGGCTCGCCAGGTACTCCTCTATCTGTCGACGCGTCTCCTCTTCGGTAACGTCGATGAGCTTCCCGTCGATGAGGTCGCGCAGCGTCCAGGAGACAAGCCCCGCGTTGGTGTTACGCGTCGCTAGGCCTACGTCCTCCAGCTTCTTCACCGAGGTGTTAAAGTTGACGGGCAGCCGGCCCCGCGACTCCTTTCCTCTCACGTGGAAGTACAGGTCCCTGGTCTTGATGGTCCCATGCTCCCGTATGACTAGGGCGGCCCTCCTCGGCTCAGGCGTCAGGCCTCCGATTAGCCCCGCGATGTTCGATGTGAAGTCTTCCCTGATCAGCTCCCTAGCGGCCTCCGATAGGTCGATAGCCACGACGCGTTCAGGCGGCGACTCGCTCAGTACCTGGGCCAGGCGATCGTTCACAAGTGACGCCACCATGTTCATGTCGACCGGCGGCGCCGGCGGCGGGGCCTCTATCTTACGGACGGCGTCCAGCTGCAGGAACCTCAGTATGGCCTTCCTGAGCTCGCGGCCCGCATCGGCGTCTTCACTGAGCTCCCTGTTCTTCTCCTCCAGCCTCGCCAGATCGTCACTAACTCTCTGGACGTCGGCCGTGTCCACCTGGGCCTCGCGGAGCTCGTCTAGCTGCTCCTCGACTCTCTTCTTATCAGCCAGCGCCTCGTTGAGTTTACGCTGGCTCTCCTCGTACATTCCCTTGTACATCTCCTCCTCTCCGTCTCTATGAACCATAATCCGCGTCATGTACTCGGCGACGTCCTCGGGTCTCATCTCCCCGAGGGCCACCTTACGCCCCATCTCATCGGGGACCTTGGCGGGCAGCACGTAGACGTGTTTATGCCGCTTGTCCTTGGTCTTCACCAAGAAGTGGCCGAGCCTCAGGCCCTTCACGATCTCCGAGCCCCATCTCTTCCCCAGGAGGTCTCTAATGGTGTTCGCCTCGTTGTTGTCCGTCTGGAAGCCGTGGATCTGGGTGCCGCACTGCTTACGTACCTCGTTGTTGATGCTGCTGTATGTCTGGCTGTCCACCCAGAGGTCCAGGTCCAGGACGGCGCCCTCTGCGGCGATCCTCACCGCGGTGCCTGTGACGGGGGTCTTCCTGTTCAGCGGTATGAACTTCCTTGCCTCAGGCAGCACCACTATGACGTCCTTCATCTTCGAGAGCACGTGGTCGATGGTCCTCTCGATGACGAGGCACTGCATCTCTAAGCTCAGGTCCTCCAGGTCCATCAGGTTGACGCCCTTGACTAGGGGCAGCGTCGTCGCCCACTCCCTCTGCTCCAGCTGAGGCAGGATTATCTCGAAGTACTTCTCTAGCCTCAGGTACTGGCCCTGGTCGAAGGCCCGGCGGCTCTCCTCCTGGAGCGTCTTTATGTTGGCGTAGACCTCGCCCAGGCTGGCGGCGCCCTCGCATGAGCGCATTATCCACTCCTCGTGCCAGTCCATGCTCCTCTCCAACGTGGCGCCGAGGAGCTCCTTGACGTACATCCAGTCGATCTGACGGCCCTTGCGCCTTGGCTCCTTGTAGAAGGGTTGCAGCTGCCGCGCGACGTCCATGTCGATCTCGCCGCGCTTGGTCCTGAACGCGACGGCGCGGCGGCCGCTCCTGTAGATGAGGGCATTCAGGGTGGTGGTCTTCCCCGTCTGCTGGGTGAGCCCCGTCACAAGCATGTGGTCCGGGTCGATGTAAACGGGCTCTCCTGTTCCTACCTCGAAGCCTATCAGTATCTCCCCCATACATATCCCCCTTACAGTAAGTCCAGGCCGTTATCCAGCCCCAGCTGCAGCATCCTCATGACGTGCTTCCTCTTTGTCGCCGTGCCGCGCATCTGCCTCAGGCGCCGCATGAGCTCGCTGTAATAATCGACGCCCTGGCCTCCCGAGAACAGCCACACAGTCACGGCGATGTGGGCCGCGTAGTCGACGACGTACTGCGCCAGCCTTGTCACCTCTTCGCGACTAAGAGGATCCTCGCCCAGCAGCTTCTGTATGATGGGCTTCAAATCGTCGACGTCAGGCCTGTGCATCCAGTAAGCGTTCTCGAACCAGTTGTCGGGCCTTATCGCCTCTGGGACGCTCGAAACCGGGATGTGGACCGGCTTCCCGGTTGTCCTGTCCCTGACGATTATTGTCTTGGTGCTCATCTTCCGCCCCTCAGCTTGTCGATTACCCCGAGCTCCAGGGCGCAGTTGAAGCAGAAGTCCAGCTCGCCGCGGCCCTCGTCTATGAACAGGATCAGGGGCACCCCGACGATGAGCTTCCCGCAGCCGAGGCACGGTCCTACGTTGCCCCTGGCCTTGAGGGGCGTGAACTCGCGGCCCAGCAGCTCCACTTTCTCGCTCGCGTACTCCCAGCCCGCTGTGTCGCTTCTCTCGTATGGGTACGCCTCGAACCTCATGGGGCACCTGGGGCCGTGGCGCTGCATGATCTCCACGACGCCGTACAGGCCGTCGCTGGATACCTCCTTCACCTTTACATGGTGCCGGGCGCCGCACATCTCACAGAAGTCGGCTGCGTCCATCCACTCGTCCCTCGGGTAGTCCTTGAGGAACAGAGGCAGCGGAGGCTTGGCGGCATCGGCGGCCATCAGCTACGCCTCGCCTTCCTGGAGCCGTACTCGACACGCTCCCTGCTGTAGACGTCTCCGCGGCCCAGGGGCGACTTCATCCTCTCGACACGGGGCTGCTCCTGTATGTCGATGATGAGCCTGAGCCACCTATGGACGGTCTCCCAGCTGCTCTCCGTCTTACGCGCGATCTCCTCTATCGTCACGTAGTTCTTGACCGGCAGGGACTCCATTATGGCGTCCACTATCTCCTCGTATGATTTCCTCGGTTTCTGCTTAGGCGTCAAACCGGGGTCCCACCTCCCTCTAAGCATTGAACGTGCACATCATGAGGAGGGAACGAGACTCGTCCAAGAGGAGACCATTCCCCACAGTCTTGAGTCGAGGCATGTTTATGCTCGCCCCCCTGGGGTGTTTTCCGCAAATGATCATCCATCGGCTTCACGCTCCTCTTCCACCGCCTCCTCCTGGGCGTCGGCCAGCATCTCGCACACATCAGCGAGGCCCATGGCGACGGCGACCATGCCCCGATCCTTCTCGGTCTCCGCGTAGGCCTCCTTGATGCGGGCAAGGACCCTGAAGGTCCTGGCCTGCCTCTTGAACTCCTTGGCGTACGGATCCGTCGTCTCCGCCACTATAGCCAATCCTCCAGAGGGTCTTTCTTGGCTGCGGGGCAGCGGTCGACGGCCTTCTCGAACCGATCAACTAGCCCTTCCAGCTTCTCGAAGCGCTCCACTATCTCGTCCAGCTTCTTTTCATGCTCGTTGAGCACGTTGATGATGAGATCCAGGACGTCGACCTTCTCGGTGAAGCTCACTGCATCTCCTCCATCACGAACTCCCAGAGCGTGAGCTGGCCCACCGTGGGGTCTCGGACGCGGCCCAGTATCTCCTCCCTGAGCGCCCCCTCGCGGCTACAGAGCGGGCACGTCACCTCGTCTGAGGCCTCCTGGATCTGCCGCTGCGGCTCATCTGCCTCGATGCCTCGCTCTCTCTTGACGAGGCCTATGAGCTCTAGGCCCTCCTTGGTGGGTATCCCTATCTTGATGGCCATCTCCCACGCGAGGTACTCCTCGTCGGGCTCGGGATGCTCGTCGAGGTACCGACGTATGTGGTCCAGCGCCTTCTCCCGTGGGTCTGCTTCAGCCGGGATACCCAGAGCCCCGCCCTCCGCCGGCGTCTCGGGCTCTGGGGTCCCCGACTGCATTTCTGCGTCGTGGGCTACCGTTGCGTCGGCCTCTGGCCGCGGCGCAGTGGGGACAGTGATCTGATCCTCGGGGCTTACCGGCGCCCCCGACTCGGCCGGTGCCTCGTGCCCCTCCGAGGAAACGGTAGGCGCTGCCGGGACATGAGGCCCGGTCTCAGCGGGGACAGTTATACCGAGTTTCTTTAAGGCCTCGTCAAATCCCTCTCTTTTAGCTAAATCCTCGTATTCGGAACTCAGTTCCGAATTATCTGGCGGCGTATAGCCGCGCTTGTACTCGTCAGGCAGCAGCTCCCGTACGTACCTGTCAGAGAACGTGGTGAGCCCCGCCACGGTGGACACCGCGTCCTCCTTAGGCATGCCCTCCTCCACCAGGCTATTCGCCAGCTCCGTGAACTGCGTCGCCCGCTCCTCGCGGCTCACGACGCGCCTGCAGCTGTTCGATATTATCCGGGCGAGCCAGAGCTGCGACCTTGTCCTGATGTTCTCCCGGGTCTCGGTCCTCCAGCTCGGCGCCGCGTCGAGGCGGCTGTTGCCGTCTATGAGGTTGCCGTGGGCGTCCAGCAGCACCGGGTACAGCTCGTCTAGGCTTCGCCTCGTCTCGGCCAGGTCATACGATGTCTCCACGTCGTCACCTCCTGCTGGGCACCTTGGTGGGGAGATCCCACCGGCCGTGCTCGTCTTCATCTGTCCATGTGGCTCCCAGCTGCATGAGGAGGCCGTTGACGAAGTAGTGCTCCTCGTCCAGGAGCTCTCGCTGCGGCGTCACGGAGAAACCTTTTCTCTCGTTCTTTACGACGAGGATGGCGGCGCCGTAGCCGGCGGCCTTCAGCTTGTACCTGATGTGGTCCTCAGTGATCTTGGAGCCCGGGGTGAGGGTCGGCGGGGGCCCGGGCATCGTAGCGGGCTTCTTTACCTCGTTTCTCTGGGGCCCCTTCGGCTTTACCTCATAGCTGGCCTCCACTATCTTGGGCTTGAACGGTGGCTGCGGCTCATCGCTGAGCTTGCCGTCCATGTAATTCTTCAGCTCCTTGAAGTAGCTCAGCCACTTGGTGATCACTGCCGCCGGCATGACCGCCCTCTTGGCGTTCCTCTGCGCCATGCCGAGGGCCTTCCGCCTGCAGTGGGGGTCGGGCTCCAGGTGTGTCTTGTACTCGCCGGGCCGCCCCGGGTCGGGGACCTTGCCGCCGTTCTCGTCCCTGTCGTAGACCTCCATGAGCTCCGGGGCCTCAGCGGTGCCGAGGCTGCTGAGGCCGTACCTGGTGTTTCTGGCGCGGACGGTGACGCTCCAGTAAACCCTGTCACTGAACATCTCGATCTGTTCCCACGTGGGGTTGTCATCGATCTCTATGTCTCCCATCCAGAACGCGACGTGGTTGACGCCGGCCCAGCTTATGGCGTCGCGGCCGTGGACGGTGTAGATGAGCTCGTCGATGACCTCGCCCGTGGCTGCAAACACGATCTGCTGCTGGTCACGGAGATCCATCTCCTGGAAGACCAGGTGCTCCCCGCCACGGGGGACGATGGTGCCCATCAGCCCTCAGCCTCCATGAACCTTCCTAGCCTGTCCCTGAAGAGGAGCCTCTGCCACGTCGGCCCCAGGATCTCCTTGTTGGCCTTGTCGGCGGATAGCCAGGCATCCGCCATCTTCCTCATGAACTCGCCGCTCCCCGGGTCATTGGCTATCTCGACCGCCGCCTTATCGAGACCACTGATCCACGATGCATCGACAGGCTCCAGGTCTCCCTCGACGTTGTCGAGCGCCAGGACCAGAGACGTCTTCAGCACGACGTCGCCGCCCAGGCTCTCGACGTCCTCCTTGAGCCTCTTCACGCCCTCGAAGATCGCCATCAGCCTCTCCTCGAGGGGCCCCTCGCCGCTCACCGTTCACAGCCTCCCAGGGTCGTCTGCATGTGGCTATGGCCGTTTAGCCGCATGAAGGCCTTGAGCGCGAACACCCTGGTGTCCTGGTCGTCGCTGGCCATGAGCTCCACCGCCGTGTCAAGGGCCTTCCTGGTATAATCGTCTAGGCCACCCGTCACGCCCTCCAGCCGGAGCACCGCGGGTATGTGGTCCCTCCCGCTGAGGTGGATGTACTTGGCGGCCATGCGGCTGTCCGGCGTCCACCCGGCCAGACTCTTGAGCATGTACTCGCCCACACCGGCGCGCGCCCACTCCGTCAGCCGGGTGTGCCTCCACATGTGGGGCCGTATATGCCGGACGCCCGCCCTCAGGCACAGCCGCTCCATGAGCTTGTTGGGCGCCGACTCCTCCATGAACCGGACCTGCCCCCTCCAGACGGTGGCGAACAGCGGCGCCCCCGGCCGAGGCCTCGGGTGGGCCTCAAGCCAGTCCATGAGCGCCGGCACCGACCTGACCAGCGGCATCGTCCGCTCACCCGTCTTCCCGAGGACCCGGAGCTCGCTGTAGCCCTCCCGGTGCGTCAGGTCCCTTATCCTGGCGCCGATGAGCTCTCCCTTGCGGCACGCCGAGTCCCTGGAGACCGCGAGGAAGGCCTTGACCCTGGGCCACGCGGCGGCCTCCCAGATGGCCGCCTCCTCGTCCCTCAGGATCAGCATCTCCCTGAACTCGTAGTGTCGCCTCATCTCCCGCCGCAGGTCCCGCAGCGGCACGCCGTCCATGATGCTTGCCGCCCTGGCCTCCGCGCCCCGCACCCCGAGGCCCCGCCGCCTCAGGCTGTGCCTGAGCAGCTCCTCCAAGTAGACCGCGTAGATCACGGTGCTGCTGGCCATGAGGCCGCCGGCGCGGACCAGCCTGTACCAAGTCTCCATGTCGAGCTCGCCGGCCTCCTCTAGGGGCAGCCCCACGTGCCTGGTGAAGCTGGCCAGGGCGCTGGTGTAGCCCTCCTCGCTGCTGGGGCTCAGGGCCCGAAGACCCAGGTAGCCGTCGAGGAGCCTCTGGTTGGCCAGCGCCGCCGAGACGTCCACTTTATTTGCGGTAAAGTTGACCTTCTCCAGGAGCCGCGTTCTCGCTTCCATGGCCTCCCTCCTAGAGGCTCTCGGCCAGCTGGCTGCTCGTCTTGGCCCTGGACTCCAGCAGATCCCTCTCCATCACCCTCTCGTAGTACGTCGTGATGCCCTGGGTGACGGCCTCACGTACGCTCTTGACCAGGCCCCTGCTCTCCAGCTCCCTGTACATCCTGGCCACGTCGCCGTATAGGATGCAGCGGACGTTCACCGGGTCCGGTTGTTCTTGACTCATTTCTTCCTCATAGATAGTTGAAAAGTAAAGCAAAGATCGGGTGAAAGTAAAGCGCCGCCTGATCAGCGTTATTTAAGGCTGCCTGTCTCAATGCGGGGGGGCGACCCAGTATAGGTAGTCTAGGTCCAGCGTCACTATGCCACGCTCCAGGAGGACCCGCAGCGCCCTGTCAACGGTCCTTGAGCTCAGCGAGAGGGCTCGGCGTATGGTGGTGAAGCTCTGGGGCTCAGAAAACACGAGAAAGAGGTAGACGAGCTTCTCCGCGGGCCTCGACAGCGACCTCATCCTCTCCATGTGGTCGCCGTAACGCCTGATCCAGAGAGCCGTCTGGAGCTCGTCAACTAGCCCTTCAACGAGCCTCGATAATTCGCCCCCGGCCATCCAGACGCCCCTGCTATCCCTGTCTCACACGCGAAGACGCAGAGTCGTGTTCTTTTATCTTTCAGTGAAAGGAAAAAGATTAGGAAGTGGGTCTAGGGATCATAAAAACACTTTTATTTGTTCTATATCTAGAATCCGGACCTCAAAAACATAATCTTATTTTCATATCTAAATTTAAGAAACCATAATGAATGACAGAGAGACATTCGACATACTCGACAACACGAAAGGCGCACACAGATACATCCAAATACTCACCGACCCGGAGACACACAAACTAGAAAGAACATCACTAATAAAAAGAATGCAAGAAGATAACATAAACAAAAACCAATTCTACAACATCACAAAACAACTAAAACAAATAAAAATAATCGAAGAAAACATCATAATAATCGACGGAAAAAGAAACACCTTCACAAAACTAACATCAAAAGGAGAAAAAATAGGAGAAATAATAAAACAACTCATAAAAACAATAGAAGAATAACAATAATAAAAACCATCCCATCTCCCAAAACCAATAAAAATAAACGACATATTATATCACTCCGGCGGCACCAATCTTATCACGTTAAACCACGTTTTACACAGTCGATGGTTTCTGATAGCGTCTGGCTGGAAAACCTGACATGGATGGAGGCTGAGGAGGCGTTCAACCGATACGAGGTGGTGGTGATCCCCCTTGGAGCCAGGACCAAAGAGCACGGCCCCCACCTGCCCCTGAACAACGACTGGATAATGGCCGAGTACCTAACGGAACGGGTAGCAGCGGAGGTGCCCGTGATAATCATGCCCACCCTCCAGTACGGCTACTACCCCTCCTTCACCGAGTACCCCGGCTCAGTGACACTGAATCTTGAGACCTTCCGGGACGTCGTCGCGGAGATATGCCTCAGCCTCAGCAATTACGGGGTGAAAAAGTTCTACGTGCTCAACACGGGGATCAGCACCCTCCGCGGCTTGGAGCCTGCGCGGGAGGAACTGGAGAAACACGGCGTAGCCCTCAGATACACCGACCTGCTCAAGGTGGACGAGACGCTGCCGCCGATCCTGGGGCAGGAGGGAGGCACCCACGCCGACGAGTCCGAGACCAGCATGATGCTCTACATCAAGCCCGAGATAGTGGACATGACTAAGGCCGTGAAGGACTACCACCCACTCGATGGCAGAGGGCTCACGAGAGACCCTGAAAACCTCGAGGCAGGAGCCTTCTCCGTCACGGGGACATACGGTGACCCGACTCTGGCTACAAGGGAGAAAGGCATGGTGATAGTCGAAGCCGCCGTGAAGGAGATCGTGAGAGAGATCAAGGAATTTATCAAACACTGATATTCCTATTATTGGTCTTGAAAAAATGAAAGGAACCTCTCGCCGAAGCCATGTTCCTTTGCATCTAACTCATCGTAGCTACTTGTGGAGGTTCCATGCCGGCAGCACCGCCAGCCCGTTCTCGGTCAGCACCCTGGCGGTCCTGTTCAAGGAGTCGTGCTTGTCCATGTAGTTCCGCGTCAACGCAGGCATCAATCCCTGGGCCTCGATCTGCTCCTTCGGCATGAAGTATTCCAAGATGTCCGACGGGTGCTCCCGGGTCTCCTCGACGCTGGGCACACCGCCCTCGTGCTTCGCACTGATGTTGGCCACCCTTGCCGCGATCTCCACCAGCTCGTCCAGCCTGTCGTAGGGCTGCCTGACGATGCTCTTATAGGTCTCGGTGATGTGGTGCTCCAACCGGGTCTCTCCCAGCCCCATGGAGTCCCTGATGTACCCGGACTGCTCCAGCGTCCAGTTGTCCACCGAGTTGGAGAGGTTGAACCCGATGAGCGGCGTCGACCCGTCCTCCCTGCTGAACATCTTGGCGCCGATGAGGGTCCACAGCGCCGCGTAGGGGTTGTCGTTCCCCATGTAGACGCTTATCTTGAACCTTACGTCGACGCCCATCTTGTAGAGGAGGTAGCCGAGGGTCACCGTCCCCGGGTTCAAGTTCAGCACCTCTGATACGCCGTACATCGTGTAGTAGTGCAGAAGCTCGTCCACCCACTTCAACGCGTACCTGTTAGGCACCCCCACGCCGCCGAAGTAGCCCGTGATGGTCTCGGGGCCGCCCAGATGCACGTTTATCGGCGCCCCGTCGGGCCCCGGCAGGGTTCCCTTGTTGTCCAGCGTCTGCACGTAGGTGGCGCCTATGATCTTTGTGGCCGCCGTGAACGCCGCTATGTCCCCGTCCTCGACCTGCTCCGTCATCGACCTGACCCGGATGTACCGGGCGGGCATCAGATCCCCGTCGGCGATGGCCTTCCTCGCCTCCTCCACCATGAAGGGGAAGAAGTTGCAGGCGCTGATCTCAAGCGTCACGGCGAGGGACTCGTCGAACTCGACGGACCCAGCCCTGTCGCCGAGGACCCTCCTCCGGTACTCGTCGAGGCCGATGAACGCCCCGTCGTCCCGCCGGTCCTGAAGCCAATGCAGATCCTTCAGGAACGCCGGGTTACTGTCCTCGAGGCGGCCCATCAGGGTTTCCACCCTTCCCGCCTCGCTGGCCTTCCGGTTGATCTCCTTCACGCCTCCGTGCTTCTCGACGATGTCGACCAGGTCATCCACCAAGGGGTTGCCGGGTTTCACCAGAAACTCGTTTATCTCCTCCAGGCTGCGAGGAGATACGCTCAATCTCTCTCTGAGGTCATCCAACGATGGTCCTCCAGAACGGTTTAAACTCCGTTTCAAGGTATATAAAAATTCCCGAAGGAATTATATGATTAAAAGCCATGTTGTGACACTGCTATAGATCACCGTTCCACAAACCATACCATCTGTATGACCGTCAAGAGTCCATGGCTTGGGTTGAAGCGGCGTTCTATGCATTCCTATACGCCTACGCATCC
>Ga0307428_1001363_pt1 | contig 12555 bp, 16 predicted proteins | sample SalMarWE160240MG_FD_202161 | JGI IMG/M metagenome (GOLD analysis project Ga0307428, IMG submission 202161) | Salt marsh sediment microbial communities from the Plum Island Ecosystem LTER, Massachusetts, United States - WE1603-240 | ecosystem: Environmental > Aquatic > Marine > Intertidal zone >...
TTCGGCAGCAGGGGTTCGAGAAGCGCCCAGTCCTCATCGCTCAGATCAAATCGCATGACCAACCTCCGCGCACGGTGAATCATGTTCGTCCAAATTATTCAATCAATTATCTAGGTACAGACCCTAGTATTAATCATCATAAACATATCGACAGTCCCATCCCACACGCGAGCGACCGCCATGGAAGAAGCCGCATACTTGCCGCCGCCATCGACGGCGCCTGCGGCGCCGTTGTACTTGTTGGAGCGGTGAAATACCTTTGATAACCGAGGACAAGAACGAGCCATTCACTGCTCCAGCTTGCACCGCCGGCATGCTAAACATGCCAAAGACCAAGGCCATCAGGGTTGCAAGAAATATTCTTTTCATTTCGACGCCCTGCGAAGTTTAACTAGTCTAAGCGTCGCCGGATTTTGTCCAAAAGGCAAGACGCACGATTCAGGCTTCCCTGCGACAATTTGACCCCCATTGGTATCGTCTGGGTCCCGCCCGGTGAAACGAGGATTCTAGTCGGTCTCCTTGCGGGATTGAGTGATCGACTCGTAATAGATCCTGATAAATGGGGACAAAATCTTATAAAGGAGGTTCTTGGTCACCAGCATATCATGGATGGCGAGATAATCGATGCCCGTGTAACTGAAGCAGTTCATGGCATCCTGGGGAGTTTCGACAATGGGCTCCCCCTTAATGTTGAACGAAGTGTTCACCAGGACGGGGACGCCGGTCACCTTCTCGAATTCGGTGAGCAGGTCGTACATCCGCGGATTTTGTTGCCGCCGCACCGTCTGTACGCGGGCGGTGCCATCGACGTGGACGACGGCCGGAACCCGGTCCTTCCATTCAGGGCGAACTTGCTTGGCGCGCAACATAAACGGCGATTCGTCTTCGCCAACAAAAATGTCACTGGCCTTTTCATAGGGCACGATTGGCGCAAACGGGCGGAAGGCTTGTCTGAACTTTACCCGTTTGTTTAGCTTGTCCTTCATGTCCGGGCGGCGCGGGTCGCCGAGAATGCTGCGGTTGCCGAGTGCGCGCGGCCCGAACTCGGACCGGCCCTGAAACCAGCCAAATACATTGCCCTCGGACAATAGGCGAGCGGATTCGCGGCAGATATTCTCGCTCGGTCCGTTGAACGTCCTGCGGCTCAGCAGAAACGGATTTCCGGCGCGCCGGACCTCTTCGTCGCTGTATTCGATGCCGAGGGTGGCCTGCGTCATTGTGAAGCCGCGCTCCTTTTTCTGCACGGCCAGATGGCCGTAAAAAGCGCAGCCGATCGCAACGCCGTTGTCGCCGGCGGCCGGCTGGATCCAAACATTGTCGAAGCCCGCCTCGCGCACAAGCCGTCCATTGGCGACGCAATTCAGTCCGACACCGCCGGCGATGCACAGATTCCTGGCGCCGGTGGTCTCGCGCAGCCAGTGCGCGCGCTCAATCAGCACCGCCTCAGTGTCATGTTGAATGCGCCAGGCCATATCCTCCCAGTGCTTCATCGATGGGTTATCTTCCCATCTGTTGGAGTCGTCCGGCGGCCAGGGTTGATTGAATGTTTCGTCCCATTCAGGAATGACGAGCTCGCCGTTTATCATTTCCATCAGCCTTCGGAAGCTGTCTGGACGTCCATAGGGTGCGAGCCCCATAACCTCGCCGCACTTGTTCCAGTCGGCAAAGATATAGCTCGACACACGGCTGTAGAGCGCACCGAGTCCGTCCATGTTGAAGAACTCGTCGCTTAACAACCCGCGACGCGGTTGCAGCCAGACTTTTTTTAGCGATTCGAGCTGGGCACCCTTAAAGCGATAATAACTTTCCGACTCGCGGGCAAGCGGGTTGACGCCGTCGGTGCGTTGGCCCGGCTCCTTGATATCGCAGGCGTAACTGCCGACGCCGTCGACCACCATCACCACGCCCTCTTCAAACGGGCAGGCGGCAAACGCGCTATAGGCGTGGGCGAGATGGTGCGAGACCGTCATCACTTTGTTCGATTTTGAAAGGAAAAGCGGATTGTTTTTCAACTGCGCGCGGTCACGCTCGCTCATGTCGCCCTGATAGATCAGGCGTACTTCCAGGTCCTCGACCGGTAGTACGTAGCAGTTTCGCAGTACCAGACCGACGTCATCCAGCTTGATACCCTCTGCGTTTAGGCAATAGTCGATGCATTCCTGAAAAAAACCGGAGGCATGCTTTACGCGCGTAACGCGCTCCTTCTCGATCGCATAAGCGATCGCGCCATCGCGCAGCAGACACACGCTGACATCGTGGTCGTAAGCATTTATGCCGAGGATATAGTCATGAGACTTGGGCATTGGCCAATTTTGTCTGTGGCAAGGCACCGTTTGTTTAAGACAGCCGATGGAGGGAATTATGTTAGCCGATGTTGCCTACGCGGTCGGCAATTTGCAACGTTTCCCTGTAGGACATGCGCAATCGGTTTGCGACTTTGGGACGCAGTCGCCAGCGCGACTGAATGCTCGCTACTGTGGCACGGCACGATCGAGCGCATTAGTATCGTAGACCGGAAGGGCACACGCGCATGACAGCGGCAAAATGCATTGTTCCTGATTGTTGCTGTGCCGTCATCGTCGACGTCCAGCCGTTTTTCCTGTCACAGGTGGACAAGCGCCTACGCGCCAGACTCAAGACCAATTTCGCAAATTTCGTCCGCCTTCTCAGGTATTACAGAATTCCGATCATGGTAACGCTTGAGAAGCCGGTTGACGAAAAAGGCGAATTGCCCAAAGAGATCAAACGCCGTTTACCCACCGGCGCGGCGACCTTCGAAAAGGACTCCTTTGACCTGTGCAAGGATGAAACAATCAGGCGCCGCCTAATCCGTCTGAAAAAGAAACAGGTGCTGGTCGCCGGTTGCGAAACCGACGTCTGTGTATTGCAATCTTGCCTTGGGCTCTTGAATCTCGGTTACGACGTTTTCGTGGTGGAGGAACTGTTGTTTTCGTCCGCGCGCAACGTGGAGGCTGCACTTACGCGCATGAAAGCCGCAGGCGCCGTCTTCCTGAGCTACAAGACGCTCTACTATGAGATGCTGGAAACGGTTGATGGCCCGCTCGACGCGCAAAGAGGCCTTGCGGCGCTTGGGCCGTTTCCCGATCATCTTCCAGATACCGCAGTTTGATAGCGCACCCGGGAATGAGATGTGTGCTTGGGGCGGCACCGGCGTCGCGTTCTGAAGTTTGGTGTCGGCCCTTAGTCGACACACCAATCGCACCGGCTTAAGCCCGCATTCAAGGCCAACCTAGAGCTGACGCGGACATGCCGATTTTGTCCGCTAATGGTACATAGCGGACATTCCAACCACGCCCGCGTTTGTCCGCTATTTGAGTAACAACGAACAAAGCTGGATATTAGGCTGCGATGGCTTGTCCGCTTTTGACCCAAAGTGGACATCGACGTGGGGAGATTCCAGGATAGCGGCGTCCGCGCAATGAATGGCAAAGAAAAGGATCTTGCTAAGAGCAGTGTATCCGCGACCGTTCTAGTTGGCTTGGCTGCTTGGACGCTGTTTCTCGTCATCCTGATGGAAAAGCTGCGGGCACGGCTCATCATGACGAAGGCCGTCGCCGCAAATGAATTCAAGCGGGACAACTTCAACTTGTCGCCGTTCATGCAGTGGTTGGCGCGGGCGCACGCCAACTGCGTCGAGTGTGTGCCCATTTTCGGCATACTCTTGATTATGGCGTTGCTCACCAATCGAGTCGGCGTCACAAACCCTTTGGCCCCTTGGCTATTTGCCGCTCGTCTTGTCCAGTCCTCCGTTCATCTCGCATCATCTAGCGTACCCGTTTCGTGGGTTCGGTTTATTGCCTTCGCCGTCCAAATAGCGATTGCCGTTTACTGGTCATGGGCATTGCTCCTGACCTAGCGAAGGCAGCTAATGGCACTTAGCGGACATTCGGTCTGCGCCGGCTAATGTCCGCTATTGGGGCAACAGCAGACATGCGGCCTGTTTTATGAGTACAAACCCTAATACACCTAATACTGATGGCACGCGATCAACTTCCGGGCGGCGGCGCAAAGAAGCAGCGCGGCGTGCCATCCGGCCGCTTGCAGCGCCAATAGGCGCCGTCGGGCGAGGGCAGCGCCTGGCTGTAGGGGATGACCTCGTTGACATCGTCGTAGGTGGTCGGCCCGTCGAGCGAGTTGCCGGTGATGGCCTCGCCGTAGGTCACCGTGCCGGCGACCGAGTAGCCGCCGCGGATAGCATGGACGGCTTGCGGGCTGACGACGCCGCAGTCTTCGGCGCCGCAGCACCATTCGCCGGCGGGATTCTTAAAGCTGCCGCGGTTGATCCACATGTCGTGGCCAAAGGCGGCGGAACCGCAAACAGTCAGAACGAGAGTAAGCACAGAGCGCATAAGAACCCGCAGCATGGGTGGCCTCCATCAAAACCTCCCCGGCGCGGCGTCTCTTTGTGCTCCTCCTTCTCCCGTAATGCCTGACCGCCGGTTCAATTCCAGCTGGCCAGACTTTTTGCGCCCAACCTTGTGATCGGTTGTGACGAATCGAAGCAACTGAAAAATGCTAGCACGTTTTTACCGAATCGATAGGTAAAATTGTGCAGCGCGGCATGACGACCATGCGATCCGGGCAAGACGGAAAAATGACGAGAGTCCAAATAAATAATCGAGCCTGCGCCGGGCCGCCCGGCCGGAATTGGCGATGACGGCATCCTGGCAGCTTTGGCGTGACAAGCGCGGCCGGCTCTCGGCCTTGCGGATCGGCACGCTCGGCCTGCTGCTGCTGCCGCTCGCCAAGGCGCTCTATGACGCCGACGCGATCATCCACGGCGCGCGGCCGCTCAACGACATGATCCACCGTGCCGGCTTCTGGGCGCTGGTGTTCCTGGGCGTGACCCTGGCGGTGACGCCGTTCCGGCGCATCGCGCGCTACGGCAACCTGATCGACGTGCGGCGCATGCTCGGCGTCGGCACCTTCTGCTACATCGCCGCGCATTTAACGCTGTTCACCGCCGACCAGGGCTTCGACCTCGGTAAGGTCGCACACGAGATCAGCCATCGCTGGTATCTCATCATTGGCGGCACGGCGTGCCTCGGCCTGGCGACACTCGCGGCCACTTCCACCGACGGCATGCAGCGCGGGCTTGGCGGCCTGCGCTGGCGCAGGTTGCATCAGCTGGTCTACGGCATCGCGCTGCTCGCGCTCATTCATTATTTCCAGCAGACCAAGGCCGACGTCACGGTACCGGCCTTTGCCGCCAGCCTGTTCGGCTGGTTGATCGCCTATCGCCTGTTGGCGTGGTGGCAGGAGACAAGCGAACTTTCGACGCTGAGCCTATTTGCGCTCACCATCGCGGTCTCGATCATCACCTTCATCGGCGAAGCGATCGGTATCGGTATTGCATTTCATGTTTCGCCGCTGCTGGTGCTCGGGCTGGTGTTCGACCTTGACGCTGGCGTCCGGCCGGGCTGGGAAGTGCTGGCCGCTGGCTTAGCGGTGGCCGCGCTCGATTTCGTACGTGCGCGCTGGAATAGCCGCGCGGCGCACACGCGCGCAGTTGCGGCCGAATAGGGAAGGGCAATGGCCTTATTTGTCGTCGCGCATGGCGCCTGGTCCGCCGGCTGGGTCTGGAAGAAGATGCATCCGCTGATGGCTCAGCGCGGCCACCGGCTGGTCACGCCGACCTATACGGGGTTGGGCGAGCGTGCTCATCTGGCGCGGCCCGATATCGATCTCGATACTCACATCGCCGACATCCTGGCCGTGCTCGAATTCGAGGACCTGAGCGGCGTCAACCTGATCGGTCATTCCTATGGCGGCATGGTCGCCACCGGCGTCGCCGACCGCGCGCGCTCGCGCGTGGCCCAGCTCATCTATCTCGATGCTTTTGCGCCCGATGACGGCGACAGCCTGCTCGATCTGCTGCCGCCAGCGTCGCGCGCGCAACGTCAGCCGGGTGCGGACGGCTGGCGCATCCCGCCGGGGCCGATGCCGCCCGACACCGCGCCGGAAGACGTCGCCTGGTGCGCGCCGCGGCGGCAGCCGACGCCGGCCAAGACGTTCTCTCAGAAGCTGCGCTTGCAGAACGGCCCGCTGACGCTGCCGCGCCACTACATCTATTGCACGCGCCGTCCGCCCGATGACCGCTTCCGGCCGTTCTACGAGCGCGCACTACGCGAAGGCTGGGGCACGCATGAACTCGATTCTAGCCACAATGCGCATATCACTTGTCCGGATGCGCTGGCGGACCTGCTTAATCGCATTGCCGTTTAAATCTTGCGGCTATCGTAAGCCCAGTGCAGCAACGCTTGGCGCTGGCGGCGGCGACACAACAGGTTGCCCGGCTCGCAGTGCTTTTGCAGCTGCCGCACATGGCGGCGGATCGCTTTCCAACGTTTGATCTGCCGGCGGTCTTCCTCCGGCAGGCGGCGGCCCATGTAGTAGCGGCAATACCACTGGAACCAGCCGCGCGGATCATCCGGATGGATCCAGCCCTTGCGCTTCCACTCCGACAGCGGCTGGCTGGCATCGACGCCGAAGAAGTTGAGCGCGCAATCGCGCCGCCCGCTCGCGAGCTTGGCGCGCATAAACCAGCTCTTGGGGAATTCGCGGCGGCAATCGGTCATGTACTTGCCGCAGAACACACCCAAGCTCAGCATCTGCACTGGCGTCAGTTGCGGCTTGAATTCGGGATCGAAGCCGCGGCCGGCGGCTGCGGTCAGTAGGTAGCGGTAGCCCTTCTGCATTTTGTCGTTGACGGTGACGATGCGCTTGCGCATGCAAACCTGCAAATTCGGCGCACAGCCTTAGACGCGCGCCTGCGCAATATCAAGGCGGAACGGTTCAGCAGCGCTCAACATCGGCGGCGGCGCAGCGTGCCGAGGCGAAGGACAAGGCGTTAGGCGCGGCGGCGTGACGTTCGGTCGGCGGGAAATTCGCCGATCGTTATTCGCTCGTGAGCGTGATGCCGTTGAGGACTTTATCGAACGCGTCGGATTCGACGGCGTTCATCCCGGGCTGCGTTACGGTCCACACCTGCGCCCAGGTATTCGGCTCGAGAGGGAAGATCATAATCTTGGCCTTGCGTGCAAGGCCATGATCTGCGGGCATCATGCCGGAAAACGCCGTGCCCCTGTAGATGGCCGTGCCGTGCGAGCCGGTCACCCGCGCGCCGCCCTCGTGATCGATATGCTCAATCCCTACGATCTTGGCGACTTCATCGGCAACCGCGCTGTCCGGCTGGTTGCGCAATTTGTCGTTCACCACGATGCCAAGGTAGATCATCGCGTGTCGATAGGGCGGCACCAGCAGCATCCCACCACGGGTGTCCATTCTTGTGTTCCAGCCCTTCGGCAGATTGACGCGGAAGGCATGCTTTCCCGTCTTCGGAAATCGAAACGCATCGGCCTGCGCGGTGAGCGCGCCGGCGACGATAAGGCAAACAAGCAGAAAAAGACGGCGCATCTAAACCCTGCGTAACGGGACCTTGGCCGTCATGATCTCCAGTTTCGCGGGGTATGTCCATTGCCGTCCGCCGGCGGCGAGACGGACGCGCAGCAGGCGAGCAACGGCGGAACAATCAGCGCGACGGGATGCGAGCGGTCGTAATTTCTCGTTACGAGGAACCCCACCGAATTAAGGGTGCCATAAAAGCGCGGGCGCTGCCCTTGTGGACGCCGCCACTCGCCGGAGCCTGACGAAGCGGACTGTTTACGCGACCAACAACGACGGAAAGAACTCCTCCAAGACCTGACGATCCAGTTTCGCTTCGGCATCGGCCGGCGCCAAGGCTTCGGTTTCGAACCGGTTGCCGCAGCTCGTGCAGGACCAAAGGTTGAGAATAACGCCCTCCTCGCTGAAGTACTCCGCCCATTCAGGGGCGATCAGCGGTTCGCCGCACTTGTCGCAGATCGTCTCGTGCGCGATACCGCGCAGAGATGCTACGGTTGTCATGGCGACCTCCTTGGTTCTTTTGTTTCTTGCCGCTTTGAAAGCGGGATGATTTTGCATTGCTTCAGTCGGGTATCTTGTCTCCATGCTGGCGTTGACTCGAACACGCGAAAGGATGCCCTCGGACCGGGGGACTCACCCAAGAGCATCCTACGCAACTTTTACGCTGAAGAAAGCTCCGAACCTCCTCCCTTGCCAGCTACCGGTAGCAGAATATCGTGTCGCGGCATTGACCCAAATCAGACAGCGTTGCTGACGCGATTTCACGCATGGCTGGTATCCTGCGCCGATGCCCAGGCTCATGATCATTTCCGGCGGGCAGACCGGCGTCGACCGCGCCGCACTCGACGCGGCAATTGCGCGCGGCATCCCCTATGGCGGCTGGTGCCCGCGGGGCGGCTGGGCCGAGGATCGCCCGGAGCCGCCCGGCTTGCTCGCGATCTATCCGGATTTGCGCGAGACGCCGCTCGCCGATCCGGCGCAGCGCACGGAATGGAACCTGCGCAATGCCGACGCCAGCCTGATCCTGGTCGATGCCGGCGGCACCGCGGCCTCGCGCGGCACCGCATTGGCGCAAGCGCTGGCGGTGCGCACCCGCAAGCCATTGAAGGTGCTGGATGTTGGCGCACCCACTGCGGCGGCGCAGGCGCGCGCCTGGCTCGGAGGACGGCTGGCGGCGCACACGGCCGAAACACCGTTGCGGCTCGCCATCGGCGGCCCGCGCGAGAGCGAGGCGCCAGGAATTTATGCCAAGGCGCGGACCTTGCTGGGCGCCGTGCTCGGCCCCTCCGCATGGCCCAATCCGTGCTAGCATGGCCGCGCAATCCCGTTCCGCAGTGGTCCGGGAAGCCAAGGGGCACCGTTATGTTTCGTTTCAGGCAATCGTTTCGTGCGCAATCTTGTCATGCGGCGACCGTCGCGGCCGCGGCGCTAGCGCTCGCCTTCGCGTCCTTCGCGCTCGCCACGCCGGCCGCCGCGCAGATGAGCGAGCGGCAGATGATGAAGATGCTGGGTCCGATGATGCAGGACGAGAACTTCAACGAGGAGCTCAACGACTTCGCCGAGGAGCATGATCTCGATCCGAACATGCTGCGCGCCATGTTGGCGAAAAAGGGCGGCATGAGCAAGAAGCAGCTGCGGAAAATGCAGCAGCAGCAACAGCAACAGCAGCAAGAAAAGCCCATTTGGCAGCAGCAGTAACCAGCCGGCGATAGCGCGCGCGCGGGCGCCGTCATGGCGCGGCGGACGGCTCGCGGGCAAGGTCGAAGGGAGGGGGCGCCCTTGGGCAAATTCAACCTGCGCTTTCTTCCGCCGCTGCTGTTGCTGGCGTTGGCGCAGGCGCCCGCGCAAGGCGCGCCTTTCCGGTTCAAGAGCAATGTGCCGCTGAAAAACTGGTCGCGCAGCATCGGCGGCGAGCTGTTTTTTCCCAAAGGCAAGGGGCCGTTCCCGGCGGTTATTTTTCTCCACCCTTGCGCCGGCATCACGTCGGCGGTGCACCGTTCGATGAACGCGCATGCGCGCTTTCTCACGCGAAACGGTTTCGCCGTGCTGGCGCTCGACAGTTTCAGCGCACGCAGTCTGGGCGGCGGCAAGGCTTGCAGTCGGCCGCTGTCGACGTCGGCGACCATTCTCATACTCCATGACGCGTTCAACGCCAAAGCGGCGCTGGCGCGGTCGGCCAAGATCGACGGCAACAACATTTTCGTCGCGGGACAGAGCCTAGGCGCCGGCGCGGCGCTCAAAGCCGCCACCAAATCACAAAGCCTGCACGAAAGCGCTTTTCGGGCGGTAGCGGCTTGGTATCCCAACTGTCTACCGCTTGCGTACACCCACGAGCTGAAATCGCCTTTGCTCGTGCTCGGCGCCAGCGAGGACGACTGGACGCCGCCAGGCTATTGCCTGCGCGCCAAGAGCGACATCACCGGCGCCGATTTCGAAGTGATCATCGCGCCCGGCGCGCTGCACGGCTTCGACCAGCCGTTCAAGCGCCACCGCTACAAGGGGCACACGCTTGGCTACGACGCGGCCGCCACCGCGGCGGGGCGCAAGGCAATGGTGGAGTTTTTCAAAGCGCATCTGGCAAAGTAGGGCGCGCCGCGCAGGCTTGGCTCCGGCGCGCTAGATGCGGCCTTCGTCCGGGATGTTGAGCAGCGCGCCGCAGGCCTTGCAGTGCACGGCGTCGGCGTCGTGGCGCCTGAGGCCGCAGGACGGGCAGGTGAAGCGCACCTTGGCCGGGCTGATCAGCGCGCGCGCCAGGTTGAAGAACAGCGTGACGCCGAAAATCATGATCGCCACCGACAGCAGCCGGCCGAGCGTGCCCGGCAGCGTGATGTCGCCGAAGCCGGTGGTGGTCAGCGCGGTGACGGTGAAATAGAGCGCGTCGGCGTAATTGTGGATTTGCGGATTGCCGTAGTGCTGGGTCTCGTAGACCGCGCCGGTGGTGACGAACACGAACACCGCCAGATTGGCGACCGCGAAGACCACCTCCTCGTGGCGGCGGAACAAGCGGCTGTCGGCGCGTAGTTGCGCCAAGAGATGATAGGTGCGCAACAGCCGCAGCGTGCGCAGGATGCGCAGGAAGGCGAAGCCTTCGCCGACCAGGGGCGCGAGGAAGGAGACGATGGCCACCACGTCGGCCCAGGTCGCAGGATGCAGCCATTCGAGCCAGGGCGCGCGCGCGATCGCCATGCGGGCGGAGAAATCGGCGAGGATCAGGAGGCCGAACACGACATCGAGCGCCTCGACCACGGGCGGACGCGGCAGGAACGAGGTGATGACGATGAACAGGATTGTGACCATGTCGAACGCGACGAGGCCGTAGCGGAAGCGGTGGCCGAGCGGCGTATCGGCCTCGTACAGGCCGCGCAAGCCGCGCTGCCAGGAGGCGCCGTGGTGTCTGGCCGCGGCGGTGCGACTGCGCTTTGCTTTTGGTTTGGCCACGACGGCTGCCCCCGGTTCGGCGGCTGTTATAGCAGCCGATCGGCCGGCGCGCGCCAGCCCTCGGAACAGCCGGCCGTCAGGAGGCGCGGCGCATGCGCTCACCGCCGCCGCGCAAGCCGTCGAGGATGGCGAGCGCGCGCTTGAGCGAGAATTCCCGCGTCTTTTCGTCGTAGGCCTCGCCCGCCAGCGGCATCATGTAGCCGTGCTTGACGCCGGGGAAGATGTGCACCTCGACATTGCTCATGCGCGCCGGCACCGCGCGGAAGGCGTCGAGCACCTCGGGCGGAGCGGCGTGGTCCTGGTCGCCCCAGATGATGCAGACCGGCGCGCTCAGCCCGTCGAGCTCGCCGATATAGGAGAGCAGGTTGGTGCCGTGGCAGGAGATGCCGGCGGCAAAGCCGAGCCGCTTGGGCCCGATGATGGCGTAAGCGCCGCCGTAGCAGAAGCCGATCACCGCGGCGCGGCCGTTGAAGTCCTTCAATGTGCGCAGCATAGCGAGCGTATCGGCGAGATCGGCTTCGCCGGCCTTGATGCGCTCGAGGCGCGGCTGCGAGCGCTCGGCGGCGCGCTTGTCGGAGCGCGGCAGCGGACCGGGCAGCTGGCGCCAGAACAGGTCGGGGGCGGCGGCGATCACCCCATGCGCGGCGAAGGTGTCGGTAAGCGCCCGCAGGTCCTCATCGACGCCGTGGATGGCGGAAGCCAGCACGATGGCCGGCACCGGCTCCTTGGGCGCGGCCGGCTGCGCCAGATAGCAATCGAATTCGCCGCCCTCGCGCGATTTGATTTTGATGGTTTGGCCGGTCATGGCGTGCTCCTCCCCGGATTGCGTTGTCGGGTCGGAGGTTAGCGCGGGACAGGCAGGGGGTGAAACCGCGGGGAGGCAGGCACGTGGATTATTTGGTCAGCGCGTCATAGTCGGCGTGCGCGCTGATCCAGAACCAGATCAGAGCGTCGTCCGCTTCAACGGCGAGCGCGCGATAGCGCAGCCCGACGCGGACCGACCAAAAACGGCCGGTCTTCTTGAAATGCAGCGAGGGATGCTGCGGATTGTCCTTGAGGAGCGCGTAGTTCTTGTCGGCCAGGGCGCGGACATTGGCGGGAAGCTTCTCGTAAGCCTGCCAGAACGCGGGGCTGGCGAAATGCCTCATAGCTCGCGGGCGCGGCCTTTTTGGAAATCGGCGAGCGCCTGTTCGGCCAGGCGGTCGAGCTTGCCGGCCTTGGCGTCGCGCTCGATCTTCTCGTCGAAGCGCGCGCCATCGAACGCGTCGAACCAGTCGCGGAATTTGGCGAGTTGGTCGGGCGGCAGCTTCGAAACGGCTTTTTCGAGGTCTTCGATGGTCATGGGAGAATATATATCATACCGAATGCGCCGACGGGTAGGGCGCAATAGCGAAGCATTTGGCGCCGCCATTGCCCGATGAATGGCGGAATACGCTTCGCTCATCCGCCCTACGGGCTGGACAGGTAGCGAGGCGGCGTAGCACGTAGAACGGGTTAGGTGCAGTACGCGCCGTAACCCGCCGTGGAACTCGCAGGCTTGAAAGCGGTGGGTTACGCGCCTTCGGCGTGTCCGTCGTCAGATAAATTGAGACAGATGGCGGTGTGAACGTCAGGATTGACCGGCTCATCTGATTTTAGTTTAGGCGGCTTTCTTTTGGTGCTGCAAGCGTCGGTTTTGGATTGTGTTGCGTT